>SXGQ01688065.1_pt1 | contig 24393 bp, 27 predicted proteins | sample 3178371 | NCBI WGS metagenome assembly SXGQ01 (sample SAMN11356859, study PRJNA531348) | freshwater metagenome | isolation source: freshwater sample F1-20 | place: China: Fuxian Lake, Yuxi | collected 2017-12-25 | reverse complement strand
TGTCGGATCCTGACGGAGACGGCTGATTCAATAGACAAATACGAGAGCAGACCCGAGGATCCGGTCCCTGGTCAGGAACTTCGAATTGACTCCATCAGCCCAGACCTCTACATGTCATTCTGTCGCCACTGGAAACAGACGGTGCAACCTACGCTAGAAAAGTTCTACGGCATGCCGTCCTCCAAGTGGTTTGTCGGTTGGAAGGTGCCATTCATTATCAAATACACGCCGACGACGCAGCAAGAGCTACCTCTCCACTGGGATGACTCGCTGGTCACAGGCACCGTTAAGCTAAATGAAGATCATGACGGAGGAGACCTAGAGTTTCCGAGGTACGGGTTCTCAAACCGCAGGTGCCCGGTCGGGTCAATGCTACTGTGGCCCAGCGGGATACAGCATCTGCATCGGTCGACTCCGGTCACGCGAGGTGTCAAATATTCGCTCGTCGCATGGACCAAGACTGACCCGAAGCAGAGTGGGATCGGCTACGGTGATGTCTGACCTAGCGAAGGATCTGTTCGACCGCAAGGACTACATGGGGTCGCTCGAACTCATGACCAAGCACCATGCGAGCACATCAGATCGGCAGGTTCGCCACGCGCTGAAGCTTAACATGGCCAAGTGCTTCTACCAGCTACGGAGACCTGACCTCGCGGAAGGTTTGGTGAAGAAGCTGGACCTAGGCGCATCTGATCCTCTGGTTCAGGTCGATCTTGCGCTCTACGTCAACTCTCAGGGTCGCCACGAGGAAGCGTTCAAGCGACTCGAGCCGCTGCCGCTCGATATACCTGCGGTGCGGTTCAACCTCGGGTGGCACCTCCTGCACCAAGGTCAGTTCCTCGAGGGGTTCGACTTGATGAACTCCGGACGCGAGATCAATGTGTTTGGTAGTCTGCACTTTCACCCGACTCTAGACCGTAGGAAGGTGCGTCGACCAACTAAGTCTGACCGGGTGGCAGTCGTCATGGAGGGCGGCCACGGTGACTGCATGATCTTCGCTCGGTGGCTCCCGCTGCTTGAGCGCGAATGCGCGTCACTGGTCGCATACTGCCCGAAGTCGATGGTCGACCTGCTGCGCGGTATGGGTCACGATGCTCGACCAGAGTCGCAGCTGTCATCAGGTGATTTTGACGTGGCCGTACCTAGCATGGGCATACCTAGCATCATGCGGCTGCGGTCTCCTGTCGAGGGTGTGGATCGGCTAGACTATATACAGATCAACATAGAGGATCCGACATTTCAGGTAGGTAACAGGCTAAATGTCGGAGTCAAGGTGCTGGGTAACCCAGAGTTTGAGCACGAGCAGTTTCGCCAGGTGCCTGCTGAGGTGTTCGAGTCATTGTTGTCCCTCGGAGACCTCTACGACTTCCAGCTAGAGTCGCAGGTTGTGCGCGGTGCTCGGTGGATTGGCAACCGCATAAATAGCTGGGTAGACACCTACTGCATGGTGCGTCGGATGGACATGATCGTGTCTAGCTGCACGTCGGTCGCGCACCTAGCGGCAGGTATGGGAGTTCGAGTCGCTGTGCTGACTCCCATGGTGCCATACTTCGTGTGGTGCGGTCTGCCTTGGTATGGTGACAACGTCCTTGAGCTGAGGCAGAGGACCGATGGCACGTGGGGTGACGTGGTCGAGGAGCTCAGGAATAGGGTGGGTAGATGTCAGGTACCGTAGAGACCAACGTATTTCGGCTGAACGACATGTACCAGCTCATTGTGGCTGGGTGTGTGGTGTATACTGGTGTATGTAATCAAGAGCTATGGGCTTGGGGACTAAATGCCAGAGGGCAGCTTGGTAACAATACTACAATAAACCCTTCGTCACCGATACAGATACCAGGTACTAGCTGGTCTGAGATTGGCCATGCTAGCGAGTTTACCGTAGCTCGCAAGACAGATTGCACATTATGGGCTTGGGGTTATAATCTAAATGGTGGATTGGGCACTAATAATACTATCTGTAGATCATCACCAGTACAGATACCAGGTACACAGTGGATAGAAGTTTCTGCAACTGTGCATTCTGCATTTGCGCGTAAATCTGATAGTACTTTATGGTCATGGGGTTGTAACCAAACTGGTACTCTAGGTGATAATACTATTGTAGATAAATCATCGCCTGTTCAGATTCCAGGTACGCAGTGGTCAATAATAGGGCGTGGTAATGGTAGCCCAAGTCATATATTTGCAATAAAATCTGATGGTACTCTATGGGGGTGGGGTAGAAACTTAGGAGGTAACTTAGGTACTAGTAATGTAATCGATAGGTCATCACCTGTTCAAATCCCTGGTACTCAATGGGTTGAAGTTGATATGGGAGATAGAGTTTCAGGTGCTCGTAAATCAGACGGTACTTTATGGATGTGGGGTATTAATGCATATGGTAGTCTAGGCGACGGAACGCGCACATACCGCTCATCACCCGTTCAGATACCAGGCACTCAGTGGACAGCGGTCACAGTAGGCGATGCTATTAGTATTGGACGTAAATCTGATGGAACTTTGTGGATATGGGGTGATGGTGGTCAAGGTAAAACTGCTCAAAATAATACTATATCATATTCATCACCTGTACAAATACCAGGTACTCAATGGGTAGAAGCATCAGCCGGTAAATTGCATAATCATGCGCGCAAATCTGATGGAACATTATGGTCATGGGGGATGAATGATAATGGTCAGCTAGGTATTAACACAATCACTAATCGATCATCACCAACTCAAATCCCAGGCACTCAGTGGTGTGGATCTATGTATCCAGGAGATGATCACACCTTAGCTTTGAAATCATATCTCCTATAAACTTTAAAGGTTTATATCATGAAACAAATCGACTTTTGCATCGGCCTACCAAGGTCGGGCTCAACTTTGCTAATGAACATCCTGCAGCAGGATCCATCGGTCTATACGACCGGAACATGTCCGCTACCATACCTCTTTGATGCTGTCAAAGCTCAGTCTGGTGGTATATCAGAGTTCATCGCGATGCCGCAGGATAAGCTGACCGATTGCTATAAGGGATTTATGCGCCAGGGTATGTCTGGTTGGTTCTCAGCTCTAACTGACAAACCAAACGTGATATCCAAATCGAGGGTCTGGGACACATACCTAAATGATTTATTCTCGATCTACGAGAATCCAAAGTTCATCGTATGTCTCCGCGACCTCAGAGATATCATAGTCTCATTTGAGAAGCTGATGTATAAGCATACGCGCATCACGATCGGATCGAAAGAAGATCCGTTTCATATGCTGCCGATGTCAAAACGCATTGAGCTGTATTGCACGGATATCGGTGGTAACATGGGGCGTCCTCTCCATTTCTTACCTCATGTCTATGAGTGGATGCAGCGAAGACCCAATAACTTCTTTGTGTTCCGTTGGGAAGATTTCAACCGCGACCCAAAGAGGTCTCTGGCTACTTTAAGGTCTTGGATGGGATTGTCACCGCTCGAATATGACCTGAATAACATACAGCAGTCAGAATACTATGAGCATGATACGGTATATCGTGCGCTGGTTGACCACAAGACTCGGCGTAAGTTTGAGCCTGTTGGACCTACTTGGCCATCGCATCTCTCAGAGGAACACTCTGCTACCGTGCTACATAACTGCGCGTGGTTCTATGAGACATTCTACCCGGAAATGCTTAGGTGATCCCAATATATGATGAGTCTCGACGCTAACTTCTCGGATAATCGAATCGAGTCGACCTATATCATAACCTTGCCCGGTAACCCTACCAGCGAGGAGCTGACGGCTAGATGCATTGCGTCACTAGAAGCCGTCGGTCAGCCACATACCCTGTGGCCTGGGTTCGATGGCGTCGAAGGTAGACCTCAGATACCAGAGCACCTCAGAGGCCTACCGCACGTATCATGGCCTAAGCTGGTTACGGGTAAGCTCTCCTGGGCTCAGGTCGCTTGCTTCATGAGCCACTACAGCCTCTGGTGCAGGTGCCTGACTTTGGATCGCTCGATAGCCATCCTAGAGCACGATGCTATCATGGTCAAGCCGTACATGCACCACAGGCTTTACAACTCGATCGTGTACTTAGGTTCCGTCGAGCAGCACCGCGGCCAGCAGCCGATCTACTCAACCCCGCCTCATGCGACAGATTTTAACGGTCGCCTTCGCAGCCTATGTCGGGCCCATGCATATTCGATTGACCCAGCCGTCGCAAGGTCACTTGTATCCTATACCATACAGCACGGAATATATGAGAGCCTAGATATGTACATGCGCGCTGATCTATTTCCGATGTGTCAGTTTGACCTATATGCATATGATCTGCGCGGCGAGACCACAGTGAAAGGGTTAGACGATTGCCTACGATCAAAATACTTACCGTAGCCAAAGAGCTTCCGGTGTTCATCACCGATATCAGCGAGCATCAGGAAGCTATCGAGGCTGCGAAGCTAGCGATCTCGCAGGAGAGGGTGCGCGACCCAAAGCGGATGGAAAGCAACATCAAGGCTCAATATGTCAGCGGATGGGTTAGCCACAAGACGAATCCAAACTTCGGTCCTATCGTCGACCTCACTATCTCCTGCGCCAAGTTTGTATGTAATGATTTCTTCAAGGCCGATTTAGACTTTATCTGCTACAACTGCTGGGGTGCGCATTACCAGGCAGGAGACCACACCGTTTCACATTCTCACTTCCCGAGCGAGTTTGCTGCTGTTGCCTATCTAGAAGTAGGTGAAGGTGCTGCTCCGCTCGTGTTTGAGGACAAGCTGACAGTTCAACCCAGAAGCGGTATGCTGATTGTGTTTCCCGGCATACTGCACCACCACGTTCCAAAGACGACAGCAGAGAGACTTGTCGTCGCGATGAACATCGAGAGGAAGAAGGAATGAGCGAAGCTCTCAAGACCCTACACGACAGGTTCCAGCACGCGGACTATGATGATGACCTGATCACCATCTCTAAGTCTCTGGTAGACCTGATGCGATGGTGCTATGACGAGTCAAAGCAGCTTGGGATCGAGCTAGCCCCGACTGAGGCACCAGATAAGTTCCACAAAATGCAGCCGCATTTTCCTGCGATGAAGTATCGCAAGGCCGCTCGACCTGCGCTTGCTGAGGCTTGCAAGATCGAGGATTGCGAGCTTAGAGCTAGGAATATCCACGTGGTTTGCCTCGCGATATCCTACATCTACCACCTACCTGTGGACCAGATGAGGACTATATCAGAATCCACAAATGAAGATGTGTCACGCGACCGCATGGAAAAGCTTCTGCTGGATGATGATATGAGCCCGAATTGGGTCAAGGAACCTACTGACAAGGACTTCACGGCGCTCTACCTATGAGCGACAAGTGCGTTCACGTCGTCAACATCGGCGACTTCATGCCCGAGATATGGCAGGTCACATATCCTCTGATCTGCAAATATGTCGAGAGAATCGATGCAGACCTGAACATCATCACCCAGCGGAAGTATCCAGAGTGGCACATACTGTATGAAAAGGTTCAGGTGCATCGTGACGGCGCTGGGTATGCACACAACTTTCTGCTTGATGCTGACGTTCTTATACATCCTAAGTTCCCAGATTTCACGACGGTATGTCACCAGTACCACGTAGGGTTCAACGACAACTTCGACGCGGACCAGTATTTTGATACTTCGATTAATCCTTATTTCATGCGTGATGGGCGCAATGTCGGGATTGCATCTAATGCGGTCATAACCTGCAGGTATACGCACGACCTGTGGCAGCCCTTACAGTATACTGCCGATGAGGCCAAAAGATTCCTGCTGCATGACCGCAGCGGTGTGGACGAGTTTACATTGTCTGAAAACTTAGCACGATATGGTTTAAAATATAATGGCATAACTTGGGAAGACTGGCAGAGGTATTACTTTGTGCACCTCGGCACCGATAGATATAAGGACACATCCGCGCAGATACGCGGTGTTTTAGAAATGTGGAGAAGTGATGGAACCGAAGCTTAATCGCACATGTGGTGATTGCAATGAGTGTTGCAAGTGGCTACACTATGATATATTTGGACGGAAGAAATATCCGGGAAGACCTTGTCACTACGTAGGTAAGAACTGCACTATACACGAGCAACGACCTCAGTCTTGCCGTGACTACTGGTGTGGCTACATTCAAAACGCGGTGCCTGAGTGGATGAAACCTTCTGAGTCAAAGGTACTCGTGAACGTCGAAGGGTGGGGTCCTAACAAGGATCGACCCATGCTACGCACGATAGAATGTGGTCAGCGGATGGATTCTCGATATCTTTCTTGGTTGGTGCAAAATTATCTACAGACAGAATTACCCGTGGTATATCAATTAGACGGTGTGTGGAACTACCTAGGCAATAGAGAGTTCTTGGACTGGTTCAAGAGCGTCAATCCCATGTCATTGGATATAAGCAAGTGAGCAGACGGACGACGTTCATGATAACCGGTGGCGCTGGTCGGGTGATCACCGCGATCCCTGCGCTTGAGAAGTATGCAAGGTTGAACCCTCAGGATGACTTCAAGGTCATCGTGCATGGATGGGAGAACCTCTACTGGAATCATTCACTATTGCAACAAAAGACCTACGGTGTTGGTCAGAAGGGTGTATTCGATCTGATCGTCAAGGACAGCAACCTTCGAATGCCTGAGCCTTATCATCTGTGGTCATACTACAATCAGAAGAAGTCGCTCGCAGAAGCATTTGATGAGGAGATCAATCAAACCGACGACCACTCTGACCTAGATAAGCCAAATCTCTACCTACATTCGAACGAGATAGCTATGGCCTCTCGCATGGTAGACGAGGCAAAGAAAATGAAAGGCCGCAGCAAGTTCATCGTCTTTCAGCCGTATGGGTCAGGTATGCAAATCGTGAACGGTCGACCAACCGACCCAACAAACCGCAGCCTAGATGTCGACGATGCATTGCAGCTAGGTAAGATGCTATCCGAGAAGGCCGCCGTGCTATACTTTGGTCCGAATGAGTTTATTCATCCCCGCGATAACTTCATGATGAACGCCAAAGACATGAACGTGGACCTCAGGTTCTACATGGCAATGGTGTCACAGTGTGACTGCTTTGTCGGGGTGGACTCGGTCGGTCAGCACATGGCTAGAGCCTACGACAAGCGCGGTGTGGTCATCATGGGATCCACTTTCGATATTAACGTCAGCTACCCAGACCACTTCAAGGTCATCCGCAACGCGAACGTCAAGGCGACATATAACCCGATTCGCATCGGTGGTCTTGACTGCGAGTTTGCTGACCGCATCAATGATGGTGTGATGAAGTTTACGACAGACCAGCTCAGAGGCATCGCAGATGCAGCAGTATGAGCTGACGCAGTTCCACGAGCATAATCCAAAGAGCGTGAAGCACATCGTTGGTAGAATGGGTTATCTACCTTCTACCGTGGTCGAGGTCGGCGTGTACACAGGTGACTTTACCTTCAACATGCTACATACGTTCTGCCCTCAGGTTCCTGGATATCAACATTTTGCGATAGATCCATTCGTCGGATATAGCGAATATGATTCGAAGCAGATCGAAGATGTGTATTCGAAGTTTCAGAGGAACCTGTCAGCTTGTACTCACAAAGATAGCTTGAAGTTCATTAAGAAGCCATCTTCAATCGCTCTTTTAGAGTTAGCTGCTTCTGGGTTGCAGGCAGACCTAATCTACATAGACGGTGACCACAAAGCTGGTGAGGTCTTACAAGATATGGTGCTATCGTGGATGCTACTTAAAGTCGGAGGTGCGATGCTCATGGATGACTCCGTGAGCTGGTGCTTCACAGACAAGCATAACGAAAAGCCATTGCAATACTCACCTAGATTGGCGGTCGATTCATTCATACAGTGCAACTGGGGTAAGGTAGAAGTTCTCATCCTACCTAATGGATACCAGTCAGCATTCATCAAGAGAGGTGCCTAAGTGTACAAGGTCTTAATCATGGGTCTACCTGGTTCAGGTAAGACCACTTTAGCTTCGCTCCTGCATAAGAAGATATCCGAGAAGGTAGAATGCAGCTGGCACAACGCCGACTCCGTTAGAAAGATCCTGGATGACTGGGACTTCTCAGATGAGGGTAGGTCACGCCAGGCCGTACGCATGGGAGAATACGGCGACCGAGACAAGGCGGCTGGAATAGTATCGATATGTGACTTTGTGTGTCCAACTCGCAAATATCGTGAGCTTTTCTCTATGAAGGCTGAACCAGACTATGTGATTTGGATGGATACAATCTCGCAAGGTCGATTTGAGGATACGAACCGCATTTTTGAGCCACCTAGCACATATGATTACAGAATCAGAAGCTTTGCTGCTGAGCAGTGGGCTGAGATTATCGCAGCCGATATCTTGGCTGATCGTAAACCTACGAAGTTCGATCCAAGAAAACCTACAGTACAAATGCTAGGTAGATGGCAGCCATGGCACCCTGGGCACCAGGCACTATTTGAGCGGGCCCTTGCAAAGACCGGTCAGGTATGCATCATGATTCGTGATTGCCAAGGTTGGAATGATAGCAATCCATTTGATCCTAATGAGGTTCAGAGGCGCATTCACGCGGCCCTATCTCCGAAGTATAGCGGTCAATATGAGGTGATGGTCGTACCTAACATCGTGAATATCACATACGGTCGTGATGTCGGGTATAAAATTGAGCAAGAGACATTCACCGACGAGATCCATGCTATCTCTGCAACCAAGATTCGCGAGGAAATGGGCCTGGTGTGATACCTGAGGCTTACTTCTAAATAGGCACATGATCTAGCTATACTATGATGGAAACAGTATAGCTGGAGGATGCCCTAAATGGCTGAAGATAAAAAAGAAGAAGAAACCACACCCGCACAAATAATAACACCAGAAATGCAAGCTGCATCTATGGCACATTCGTTTTTTGTGACAAAAGTTGCCATTGTATCTCTTGCATCTATCATGGTAGGTGTTGTTGCGGTATTGCTAATTAGCTTATTTCACCCCGATATCGATAATAACAAGATTTTTGAGATTCTGGGTCCAGCATTCATGACCGTTGTTGGTTGCTTTGTTGGTATGGTATCTGCTAACTTCATAAGAAAGTGATCAGATGGATCAGCTTCTTAATATAGTCAAGACGGTCGCACCGACCATCGCAACTGCGATGGGTGGACCACTTGCAGGTATGGCAGTCAGAACCTTATCAGAGACTCTGCTTGGTAAGCCTGACGGTACTACTGATGAATTGGCAGCCGCTGCTGCGGCTGCGACACCAGATCAGCTTCTATCTCTTAAAAACGCCGAAAATCAGTTCAAGCTTGAGATGAAAAAGCTTGACGTCGACCTGGAGCGCATTAGTGCAGGTGATCGTGATAGTGCCCGTCAGATGGCCATTACCACAAAGGATTGGACACCTCGGGCTCTAGCAGCAGTTATCACGATTGGGTTTTTTGGTGTGCTTATGTACATGCTCATGTTTGGATTGCCTTCTGCCGGTGGTGGAGAGGCAATGCTTGTCATGCTAGGTACATTGGGTACTGCTTGGGGTGCGGTCGTATCATTCTATTTTGGATCATCTGCCGGATCTCGGGCTAAAGATGAAGCTGCGGCTGGAAAGAAGTAAGCCCTAAATAGCCTGGCTCACTATCGGAGGTAGGAATGGCTGTACCCACGACGCGCAAGCTGTTCAAGGATTATTGCCTTCGTCGGCTCGGTTATCCAGTTATAGACATCAATGTCGATGATGGTCAGCTTGATGATCGCATTGACGATGCGCTCTCATATTATCGTGATTTTCACTTTGATGGCACAGAGCATGTCTATCTGTCATATAAGATCACCCAGGGCGATGTCGATAACAAGTATATCACCTTGCCTGAGGATATCAATTACGTCATCCGTATATTTGATATCGGTCGTGCTACAAGCGTATCCAACCTCTTCAATATCCGCTACCAGATCCACCTGAATGACCTCTTTGATTTTACGAGCACAACCTATGTGCCATACGTCATGGGTATGCGTCACATCGAGGAGCTGGAGCAGATATTTGTCGGTAGCAAGCCGATTCGTTTTAATCGACACAATAACCGTCTATATGTCGATATGAAGTGGGACAAGGATGTCAAGGTAAATGACTTCGTGATTGTAGACTGCTATCGCACCCTTGATTCTGAGACCTATAGTGATGTATGGTCAGATGTGTGGTTAAAAAAATATGCGACAGCCCTCATCAAAAAACAATGGGGTGATAATCTTAAAAAGTTTGAGGGTATGAATCTGCCCGGCGGCGTCAAGTTCAACGGTCAGAAGATTTGGGATGAGGCTAATGATGAGATCAATACGCTCGAAAAAGAAATGAATAGCGGGTACAGCTTGCCTGTCATGGACATGCAGAATTGATATGTCGGTCAATAAATATTTCCGCAATTATAGCTACGGTCGTGAGCAGAGGGTCGAGGATGACCTGATCGTCGAAGCCATCAAGATATATGGCGTTGATGTTCAATATATGCCTCGAACTATATTCAATGAGATCGAAGAGTTTGGTGAGGACCCTCTCTCACAGTTTAATCTAGCTGTTCCAATCGAAGTCTATGTCAATAACCTGGAAAACTTTCAGGGTGAAGGTGACTTTCTCAGCAAGTTTAATTTGGAAATCCGAGACCAGATCACATTGACTATGGCCAGGCGCCGTTGGGACCAGATTCGTACGGAAAAACTATCTGATGAGGTCGGTAACATATACCTGATTGAGACTAACCCAGCAGGATATTCATCCAATACCGATAACTATCTCTTAGAAGCTGGATCTGCAAATGGATATTCGATATCATCAACTCGACCACTTGAGGGCGACCTGATATACATTCCGTTTATCAACAATGGTAACGGTGCGATATATGAGGTCAAGTTTGTAGAGCATGAACGCATATTTTACCAGCATGGTAAGCTATACACCTATGAGATGGCGTGCGAACTATTCCGTTATAACTCAGAGCGCCTTGATACAGGTAATAATGATGTTGATATTATAGAGACAAGACTGTCTCGTAATCTGCTTGATCAGGGTTATTTGATGGAGAACTCTGATATCTTGATTTCGGAAGATGGTGGTTATTTGATCCAAGAATATCGCATCGAAACCGTTTCATCATCAGCCAATAATGAGTTATTTACTCAGAGGTCGTTCATCGACGTGGATTTCAGCGAGAGAAATCCGTTTAGCGAAATCGATAGGTATTAAGCCATGCCGATGTTCGGATCAACATTCTATCATCAGACTCTCCGCAAGTATGTGATTGCATTCGGTAATATGTTCAATGATCTGACCGTGGAGAGGATCGATGCATCTGGTAATTCATTGCAGACTATCGCTGTGCCTATAGCATATAGCCCGAAAGAAAAGTGGCTTGCTAGGATCCGCGGTAATTCTGACCTGACGGCTCAGGTGCAGACTGTCTTACCTCGCCTAGCATTCGAGATTACTGGCTTTGAATATGACGGATCTAGACGGCTCACTTCTATCACTCGCAATGTCGCAGTATCTGGTACAGATGCAGACCTATTCAAGTATCAGAGGACTCCGGTTCCCTGGAACATATCATTCGCACTCCACTCATACGTCAGGAATGCGGATGACGGTGTTCAGATAATGGAACAGATTCTACCTTATTTTGGTCCTGAGTGGACAAACTCTCTAAACCTCATCCCAGAGATGGGGATCAAGATGGATGTACCGACGATATTGAACGGCCTATCGATAGATGACACATACGAAGGTGACTATGAGAACCGCAGGGCATTGATATACACTTACAACTTTACTATGAAGGGTTGGTTTTTTGGTCCTGTTCGTAACAACTCTGCTGGTGGCATCATCAAGCGCACTAAGGTCAACCTACATGCGCTCGATACTCGTGCTAAGGCTAATACCCTATACGGTATCACCATCGACATCACGGATGAGGAAGTTGAGCAATCGCTGTGGAACTCTAGGGTTCAGGTGCAACCTGGTCTCTTTGCTAACGGAGTTGGCACAGCTAATAGCGCAGCCTCGATTAGCCTGAACTTGATCCAAGCTAACTCCTCTTGGAAATATGCGCCTAATACTTTCTTCTATGCGGATGGTCGCAGATTTGATCCAATAACAGGTCAGGATACGTAATATGAATGATTTACATGATGGTCTACGAGATACTTTAGGATTACCAGAGCCAGAGAAGAAAGAGAGTCTACCTGCGGTCATCGAGGAGAAGATTGGTAATCCTCTAGATGTCGATTACGATGAGGCTCGCAAGAATCTGAAAGATGTGATCGGTAAAGGTAAAGATGCGCTAGAAGGTCTCCTGCTGCTGGCGCAGAGTACGGATTCTCCTAGAGCTTACGAGGTCGTCGGTCAGCTCATCAAGACAATTTCCGATGTCAGCAAGGATCTTATAGACCTACAGAAGCGGGTGAAGGACATACGTGGTGAATCGCCATCAAGCACCGTGGTCAATAACGCGGTGTTCATCGGTAGCACGGCGGAGCTTCAGGCGATTATAAACGGTCGCAAGGATGACAATGTAATTGAAGGCGAGGCCGAGTAATGTCTGAGAACTATCTCGGCAATCCTAATCTGAAGAAGGCTGGGATCAAGGTAAATTATACTGAGGAGCAGATTCGCGAATACCATAAGTGTGCTAAAGACCCAGAGTATTTCATAACGAAATATATGAAGATTGTGAACGTCGATAAGGGTCTTGTCAATTTTAATATGTACAAATACCAGCGCAAGATGGTGAATACCTTCAAGGATAATAGGTTCACGATCTGTAAGATGCCGCGTCAGTCAGGTAAGTCGACAGTTGTCACCGGTTACCTGCTATGGTCGGTCCTTTTCCAAGACAACCAGAGCGTCGCGATCTTAGCCAATAAGGGTAGCCTATCTCGCGATATGCTTGGTAAGATCCAGCTAGCATACGAGCATCTACCGAAGTGGATACAGCAAGGCATCGTTGTCTGGAACAAGGGTAATATCGAGCTTGAGAATGGATCAAAGATACTTGCATCAGCCACGTCTGCTAGCGCGATCCGTGGTGGTAGCTTTAATACAATCTTCTTAGACGAGTTTGCATTCGTACCTCGCAATATAGCCGACGAGTTTTTCGCATCCGTCTATCCAACCATCAGCTCTGGTAAGACCTCTAAGATCATTGTCGTATCAACACCAAACGGTCTCAATCACTATTACAAGATGTGGGTCGATGCAGCCGAGAAGCGCAGCGAATATGTCCCGATTGAGGTCCACTGGCGCGACACACCAGGCCGTGATGATAAATGGCGCGAGCAGACGATTCGCAATACGAGCGAGGAGCAATTCAAGCAGGAGTTTGAGACAGAGTTCCTTGGCAGCACGCTCACTCTAATCTCAGGCGCCAAATTACGTTCTATGGCGTTTCGCAGCGTATCTCGCGACGGTTGGGGTGTGGATATCTATGAGCAGCCAGAATATAAGCACACATACGTCACTGTCGTCGATACAGGCCACGGAGTCGGGCTAGATTACTCGGCATTTACTGTGCTTGATGTATCTAAGGCTCCGTATAAAATGGTGGCAAAGTATCGAAGTAATAACGTAGTCCCTTCTTTTTACCCAGAGATCATATCAAGATATGCTAAGGCATATAATAATTCATACATCTTGGTCGAGACTAATGACATAGGTAAGACGGTCGCAGAGGTCTTGCACCGAGACCTAGAATGTGAGAATGTGCTCTCGACAACGCAGATGGGTCGTGCCGGCCAGCAGCTCAGTGCAGGATTCTCAGGTAGGTCACAGCTTGGTGTAACCACATCTAGGTTTGTCAAGGCTGTAGGATGTGCAAACCTTAAAGAGCTAATCGAAGGTGATAAGCTGATAGTCGAGGACTTTGATGTCATCGAGGAGCTGTCTAATTTCGTATCCAAAGGTAGCTCGTTTGAAGCCGAAGAAGGCTATAATGATGACCTGGTGATGACCCTGGTGCTATTTGGTTGGTTAACAAAGCAGCTCTATTTCAAGGAGCTGACAGATATAGATATACGACAACGTATCGCCGAAGAAAAGCTTAGGGAGATGGATGAGGATCTTCTTCCTGCTGGATTCTACGACGATGGTTTGGGAGATGATCCTATGTCACTGGATGGGTCTAGCTCATCCAGTGAAGATGATTGGATGGATCGTTGGACAAGAGTCTGATGGCTATTTTATAAATATCGACGTAGACTAGCATCAGATACCTAGGAGGAAATGTCCATGCCATTTCAGATTTCCCCCGGCGTAAACGTGAGTGAGATTGACCTCTCAACGATCGTTCCTGCCGTCAGCACCACAGAAGGTGCCATTGCAGGCGCTTTCCGTTGGGGTCCAGTACAGAAGCGTGTGCTCATTGATAATGAGGATACTCTTGCTGTGCAGTTCGGCAAGCCGGATTCAAACACAGCGGCTGACTTCTTTACAGCAGCCAGCTTCCTCGGCTACGGCAATAAGCTGTATGTCGTCCGTGTCATCAACGAGGCTGGCACTACCAGCAACGGTCGTAATGCAACATCAAATGCTGCAAATACGATCAATACGGTTATCAAGAGCGATGATGATTATGAGCTAAACTTCTCATCAGGCATTACTGGTGTCGGTGAGTTTGTCGCGAAGTACCCAGGTGCTCTTGGCAATAGCCTTCGCTGGTCAATCTGTCCATCAGCTAATGCCTGGCAGAGCACTTTGACTGGTACTCTAGCATTCACAAATAATAGCATTACCGTCACAGGCTCGGGTTCTGCTTTTAATACTCAAATCCGCGTCGGTGACATTCTGCTTGCCGGCCCTGATAGGGCAGAAGTGCAAGTCGCAACCGTGTCCAATAATACCAGCTTGACTCTAAAGTCAAAATATGTTGGCAATACGGTAGCCTCACAGTCATCAGTATCACGTCGTTGGGAGTTCTATAACTTCTTTGATGCCGCCCCTGGTACGTCAGATTTTGTATCTCGCCAGGGCGGATCAAGCGATGAGATTCATATCGTGGTGGCTGATGAAGACGGCGCGATCTCAGGTCGCGCTAATACAGTCATTGAACGCTACGCCACGGTATCCAAAGCCTCGGATGCCTTGACGGCTGACGGTGCGACTAATTACTACGTGAATGTGATCAATGAAAGGTCTCAGTGGCTCTTCTGGACTGCTCATAGCTCATCCATTTCAAATGCCGGTAAGAAAGCTTCAGGCACCAACTTTGGTGGTGGTACCCAGGCGCGGCCTCTCAATGCCTCACTATCACTTGGTCGTGACGGTGCCGCACCTCGCCAAGCTGACTATATCGTCGGTTACAACAAGTTTGCTAACCCTGAAGAGGTCGACGTCTCATTGATCCTCACAGGTGATGGTAACCAGACAAAAGCGATCCACATCATCAATAATATCGCAGAAGTTCGCAAGGATTGCCTCGCGGTGATCTCGCCTCGTCGCTCAGATGCAGTGAATAACTCCAGTTATGTGGGTAAAGAAGCTGACGATACAATCACTTTCCGCAATCTGCTTCCGTCATCATCTTATGCGGTTCTAGATAGTGGTTACAAATACATATATGACAAGTATAATGATCTGTATCGCTACGTCCCACTGAACGGCGACACTGCAGGCCTAATGGTTCGCACCGACAATGAGCGCGACCCATGGTTCTCACCTGCTGGTTTTAACCGTGGTCAGGTCAAGAACGTGATCAAGCTCTCGTTCAACCCAACCAAGGCCCAGCGTGATCAGCTATACAAGAGCGGCATCAATCCGGTGTCCACGTTCCCTGGTCAAGGTACTGTGCTATTCGGTGACAAGACGCTGCTGTCAAAGCCATCTGCTTTCGACCGCATCAACGTTCGTCGCCTCTTCATCGTCCTCGAGAAGGCCATCGCGACTGCTGCGAAGTTTACTTTGTTCGAGTTCAATGATGAGTTTACACGCGCACAGTTCCGCAATCTTGTCGAGCCGTTCCTACGTGACGTGCAAGGACGCCGCGGCATCTATGACTTCCGCGTGATCTGCGATGAGACGAATAATACACCAGAAGTGATTGATCGTAACGAGTTTATCGGTGACATTTATGTCAAGCCAGCTCGGTCAATCAACTTCATCCAACTGAACTTTGTTGCCGTCCGCACCGGCGTCGAGTTCTCTGAAATTGTCGGTCGGGCTTAAGGCGCGGTAAGGAGGAGATACAGACATGGCTTTTAATGTATCAGAGTTTTCATCAGGCGGCCTTCCATTTGGTGGTGCTCGGCCGTCGCTCTTTAGCGTCATTATTGATACACCATCAGGTGTACCGAATGTTGGCGCTCGCATCTCATTCACTGCTCAGGCATCTCAGATTCCTGCTAGTTCAATTGGGGTAATCGAGCAATCATATTACGGTCGGCGTATCAAGATTGCTGGCACTCGTACTTTTGCCAACTGGAGAGCCGATATTCTAAATGATGAAGATTTCCAGGTGCGTCATGCGATGGAAGTTTGGAGTAATGAGATTAATCGTCACCAGGCAAATCTTCGCGCACCGCAGCTTGCGACTTCTGCATCTTATCGCACTACAGCTACGGTAACGCAATATGCAAAAACTGGCGAAGCGATTCGTACATATCGCTTTGTCAATATCTTCCCAACTGAGATCGGTGCTATTGATCTTGCTTGGGCAAACGGCGACCAGATCGAGACTTTCCCTGTAGAGTTTGCTTATGACTATTGGGATCTTGTCACTCCAGGTATTACTGGCGAATTGACGGTCTGAGAATAACGCCTAAGTACAGACTATCAAAGGTCCGCTAAATATAGCGGACCTTTTTCTTTTTGAGGAAAACCTATGGCCATAGAGCTATTTGGCTTTCGCATTGGTAGAGCGGAAGATGCGGCCAGAAAGGCGGTAGAGATACCGTCTTTCATACCAGAGCAGAAAGATGACGGAGCAGTAGAGATAGCACCTGGTGGTGCCTACGGTACGTTTGTCGATCTAGAAGGTACTGCCAAAAGCGAGGCTGAACTTATTACTCGATATCGTGAGATGTCGATGAATGCCGAAGTTGAAGCTGCCGTTGATGATATTGTTAATGAGGCACTTGTATCTGATGGTGATGCCAGCGTCATTCGCATTGATATGGATGATCTAAAACAACCAGATCGCGTCAAAAAACGCATCGAGGAAGAGTTTAATACTATCCTTGAGCTTCTTGACTTCTCAAATATCTGTTATGAGATATTTCGTCGCTGGTATGTTGATGGTCGGTTATATTATCATATCATGATTGATGTCAAGAATCCTCGTGATGGTATCAAGGAGCTGCGATATATTGATCCTCGTCGCATTCGCAAGGTTCGCATTCCGCAGAAAAAAACCCAATCTGATGCGGCCAAAAATAAGAACCCAACTGTGCCAGCTTATTCTGAATATTATCTGTATAATTCAGCTGGTCTAGCAGGAGCTGCTTATTCACAAGGTATTAAAATATCACCTGATTCGGTCTGTTATGTCAATTCAGGTCTGCTTGATAATCGAAATCGCATGGTGTTGTCTTATCTGCATAAAGCAATCAAGCCTCTAAATCAAGTGCGTATGCTTGAGGATGCCGTAGTAATCTATCGACTAAGTCGTGCACCTGAGCGTCGCATATTTTATATTGATGTTGGTAATCTTCCTAAGCCAAAAGCCGAGCAGTATCTGCGCGACATGATGATTCGCCACAAGAACCGTCTGGTGTATGATGCATCAACAGGTGAGGTGCGCGATGATCGTAAGTTTATGACCATGCTTGAGGATTTTTGGTTGCCGCGTCGAGAAGGTGCGCGTGGTACAGAGATCACGACTCTACCTGGTGGTCAAAATCTTGGTGAGATGTCTGATGTTGAATATTTCAAGAAAAAACTTTATCAGGCTCTTAGTGTACCGATTAGCCGCTTAGAACCAGAAGGTCAATTTACCCTTGGTAGGTCTAGCGAGATAACTCGAGATGAGGTGAAGTTCAACAAGTTCGTGACCAGACTTCGTCACAGGTTCACGATGTTATTTGATCATTTACTTGAGATTCAATTAGCCCTAACTGGAGTCATGTCACGGGAAGAGTGGCATGAGATGAGATCGTATATCAAATACGATTTTCAGAAGGATAATTACTTCGCTGAGCTTAAAGATCAAGAGATTCTCACGTCTCGTCTCTCTTTGCTAAGTCAGGTTGACCAGTACACTGGTAGATACTTCACAAAAAGATGGATTCAAAAGAATGTGCTTCGCATGTCCGATGATGATATTGAGGAAATGGATGATGAGATTGCAGAGTCTGATGCTAATGAGATGGATAGCAAGATAGCGAATGCTAGGTCTCAACCTGAGATTCAAGATAATGAAGATGAGCAAGATAATCAAGAAAAACCTCAGGTTGAAGAATCGATCAAACCATTAAGTGAAGAAGATAAAAAGCTAATCAAGAGAATGACTCAAGTGCTAGAAGATACCATCCTGATCGAAGACCTTAAGGGGTAAGAGATAGGATGGATGCTCTCCAATCAGCCAAAGTCCTAGCTGCGGCAGTCAAAATAGCGCAGGCTGAGGTCGCAAAGGTAAAGGCTGAGATTATCAATGAGATCAAGGAAGGTCCTCAAGGCCCACCTGGTCCTCCGGGTGGTCCTTCTGGTCCTCCTGGTCATCAAGGTCTTCCTGGTCCCCAGGGCCATCCAGGTCCTAAGGGTGACAAAGGCGACCCTGGTGATAAAGGTGATTTGGGTAAGAATGGTCTTCAAGGTGAGAAAGGTCTACGTGGTGAGCGCGGATTTAAGGGCGAGAAAGGTGATCGCGGCGATCTAGGTCCGAAAGGAGATCAAGGACCTAGAGGTGAGCCAGGATCGAAAGGTGATAGAGGACCTAAAGGCGAGATTGGATTAGAAGGGCCTCACGGACCGCAAGGACCTCAAGGTGAGAGAGGTTTTGTCGGTGTACAGGGTGAAAGAGGCGAGCAAGGTCCTCAGGGTGAGCAAGGCCCTATTGGTTCTCAAGGACCACAAGGCGAAATTGGTCAGCAGGGTTCACAAGGTGAACAAGGTCCAAGGGGTGTAGTAGGACCAAAGGGTGACAAAGGTGACCGCGGTGAACCTGGACCTATCGGTCCACAGGGTTCGCAAGGTGAGACTGGTCCTCAAGGACCACCTATTGATCTTACTATCGTAGAAGAAAAGTTTAGCACATTAGAAAAGAGGGTAGCTACCCAGATCAGCAGATTGGCCACGACTGCTACCGTCATTGGCGGTGGTTCTGGTTCAGGTGAGGTATTTCTTCGTAGGCTTGATGATGTAGACTATAATTCTACACTATCACCTGTAAATGGTCAGTCTTTGGTGTGGAGCTCTACATTAGGTAAGTGGCAAGCCAATACCGTAGGTGGAGGTGGTGGTGGTGGTGGTGGATCCATCACTATCAAGGAAGAGGGTGTTGTCGTAGGTAACAATGTCACTCAGATCAATTTTGTGGGTGCAACTGTTACAGCCTCAGGTAATTCTACTGTCATACAGGTACAGAGCGCGGCGATAGGTAATAACATATCGTCGACACTACAGACTCATGCAATCATACCTGCTGCGAATAATACATATAACCTAGGTTCAGCTGAGCGTAGGTTTGCAAACCTATATTTGAGCGGTAGCACGATATTCCTTGGTAATACAACTTTAAAGTCTAGCACCACGGGTCAGCTAAAAATTATCACGAAGTCTGGTCAAGTCGAAAACTTAGTATCAAATGCTTATGCTACTATAACATATCAGACTAAAGCTACTGAGCGAGCAGCATTAGCTAATACGAATGCTTTCATTAAGAGCCAGCTAGCCAATACAAATCTATCAATCACGAATGTCAAAGGTAACTTAACTTCTACTAATACAGCTATTCGTATATTAGTCTCTGATAGGTTACAAGTCGCAAACGCAGCTTCAATCTATCAGACTAAGACAGTCGAACGCGCGGCTCTAGCCAATACAAATATAGCTATCGCCAGCAGGTTGCAAGTAGCCAATTCTTTCAGCTCATTGACTATTGCATCTTCTAATACATTATCTGTATCGACCCGACAGGCAAACCTCACATTAAACTCTGCGATAGTTGCCAACCCAGCTGGGCATCTGAGGATAACTATATCTGGTGTGGTATACAAAATCCCATACTTCCTGTGAGGCAACGAAGGAAGTTATAAATATGACATTGCATAAGGAGATGGATGATGACACCTACGGAAAGAATTGAAGCTGCTATCGGTAGCCTTGTCAGCGGTAATCCTCTAGGATTCTCACAGAATATTCAGGCTGCTCTGATGGATAAGCTGATCGACCGAATGGAGGTCGAGAAGGTGAGCGTCGCATCCAAGATGTTCAACGATGATGCGGTGCAACAGGAACCATCGGAGGGCGAAGATGCCTAAGAGGCTAGCTGAAATCAAAGAAGAGGCGAGGCGCCTCCGAGAGGCCGCTTACGTCGCGACCATTCCTGCCAAGAAGCGCACTTACCGCTCTGACACAACTGTCGATGATGATGAGTCACCTTCTCTGGAGCCACGTTCAGCTGGTGAGCGCGCATTTAAAAAGATGCACACATCCACTACTACTGACTTTGGTGACCAGGATAAGAACATCAACCAGGCTGATACTAAGTCTCGTATCCATCATCGTGCCGGTGATGAGCCAAAGGTCGGTGAGCGCGCTCCGATTCAGCAGGGTACTTCTAAGGTTGCCGCTGATAATCTAGGTTCCTATACGAAGCAGACTCCTACCAATTATGCTGATAAGCGTGGTGGTGAGACATCTGTGGTTCGCACGTCACCTTCTGCCGTTCAACCTTATGTAGCGAAATCACCGCGCGTGTCGATCAAAGCTGCTGAGACTAACCCAGAACCAAGCTCTGCACCTAAAGGTGGTGAGAAGAGTGTGGTTCGTACTTCTAAGACATCGATCAAGCAGTTCCGCGAGTCCATGCAGTTTGGGATTACTCGCATCGTCGAATCTAGGATCGGTGGCCGCGTGATCTTCGAAGATGGTCACGTCGACGTAAGTGATGATGTTGCGGCTAAACTGGCTGAGGTATATGGTCTGCTTGAGTCGGAAAACGCTGAGAAGTTTATCGAGATCGGCTCCATGAGCGCACAGGGTCTCCGTGACATCATTGACTTCGCGCTAAATCCTGATATTGAGGAGACTGACTAATGGCTATTGATCGCGTAGTCTCAAAAGGTATCAAGGGTGGTTATGTTATAGGTAATTTTTCTGGCGGTGGTTTTATCGCCTTAAATAACTCAAATGTTGCTGTTGGTGCTAATTCTGCTGGTGAGACAGTTCAAGAGATGCTTATTTCAGTCATCTCATGGTCGACAACCAACGGCGCTTATTATACTGTGAAGCGCGGTGCTAATACCGTGTTGAACTTGGCTACAACAGGCACCTTTGACTTTCAAGCCTCGGGTATGGCCGTAGAAACTGGCGGTGAAGCTACTGCTAATGTTGTCGTGACTAAGACAGGGACAGGACCGTCAAGCCTGGTTATCAAGCTACACAAGCGTCCAGCCATCACTGGCGGTTCGGCTTACTAAGGAGAGCCCAGAGATGAAGCTGATCTGCGAAGTCAACGAAGAGCTGAAGATTATTACCGAAGCAAATGAGCGCGGTGGTAAGAGCTACTTTATCGAAGGTGTCTTCATGCAAGCCGAGCAGAAGAACCGCAATGGTCGCATGTACCCAAAGCAGATCATGGAGCGCGAAGTCAACCGCTATATCCGCGAACACATCGATCAGAACCGCGCATACGGTGAGCTTGGTCACCCATCAGGGCCGACCATCAACCTAGAGCGCGTCTCTCATATGATCAAAGAGCTGCGTCCAGACGGTAATAACTACATCGGCCGCGCTAAGATCATGGAGACACCATACGGTAATATCGTGAAAAACCTGATGGACGAAGGTGCGCGCCTAGGCGTATCGACTCGCGGCATGGGTTCTCTGAAAGAGCGTAATGGCTGCATGGAGGTCCAAGATGACTTCCACCTGGCCACCGCTGGCGACATCGTCGCAGATCCCTCAGCTCCTGATGCTTTCGTGCATGGTATCATGGAAGGTAAGGAGTGGGTCTGGGACAACGGCGTGCTGAAGGAAGTCGAGATCACATCCTATCGGAGGCGCATCAATGAGGGTGCGCGTGGTCGCCGCACAGAGGAAGAAGTCCTGCACGTATTCAAAGACTTCATTTCTAGGCTATAGTAGCCAGATTTTATAAATATCACCGGGCAATTCCATCAAGGTCCTGAGGAGATACCGAAATGAGCCAAGTTAAGCAGGTCGACGAAGCGGATGTGCCAGGCGCGCACGTTCCTGGTCCAGTCGGCGACAAGGTCACACCTCCTGGCGGCGACAAGGGCGGCGAGCATGATATCATCCGCACTTCACCGACATCTGTGAACCCCGCGTCACGTTCTTCGATGGTGTCAGCCATCGTGAACACAGTGTCAAAGATGACGAAGGGTGAGCTAAAGACCACTTATGCAAAAGTCATGGGTCTCCCAGACGGTGAGCATGAATACCCGGTGCAGGGTTCATCAAAAATTGCTCAGCCTCCTCGTGTAACATCAGAGGATATCGACGTCTCTGACGACGTCCGTGCCATCTTTGAAGGCGCTGAAGTCTCCGAAGATTTCAAGACGAAGGTGTCCGACATCTTTCAAGTGGCACTCGTGACAAAGATCAATGAGAAGCTGGAAGAGATGGCTGCGATTCAGCAAGCTGAAATTAGCGAAGCTGTTGAATCAAAAACTTCAGAGCTAGTAGACCAGGTTGACTCCTATCTTGACCACGTCGTTGAGCAGTGGATGGAAGATAACAACCTTGCCGTTGAGACAGGTCTCCGCGCCGAGATTGTAGAGTCATTCATGTCAGGTCTCCGTAATCTATTTACAGAGCACTACATCGATGTGCCTGAGAGCAAGGAAGATATCGTCGAAAACCTCGCCTCACAAGTCGAGGAGCTGACAGCAGCCCTCAACAAAGAGATCGAGGCTTCAGTCGAGCTCCGCACGGAGAATGAGGCTCTTGTGCGTGAGATGGTGCTGGCCGAGGTCACTGAAGGTCTCACAGACGTCCAGGCCGAAAAGCTGGTTAAGTTGACCGAGACAGTCGCCTTTGATGATGCCGAGTCGTTCGGTGAGAAGGTGCAGGCGCTCCGTGAGAGCTATTTCCCGACCGGTCGCAAGGCCGCGCTGAAGTCGGTACTCACAGAGTCTCTTGATTCCGATCCCGTCGATAATGCCGACGAGAAGGTCGTGTCCGGTCCGATGGCCAGCTACGTTGCAGCGCTGTCACGCATTTCCAAGAAGGCTTGAGAAATAAATAGCCATAATTCCCTAAGGAGGAAAAGGAGAGTACCATGAATACAGAGTCTCTGATCCAGAAGTGGGGCGCGGTCATCGACCATGGTGACCTCCCTACCATTAAGGATTCCCACAAGCGTGCCGTTCTGGCCCAGCTGCTGGAAAACCAAGAGTACGATGCCCGTCAGCAGTCAATCGGCTCTGGTGGTTATCGCGCCCCTGGTCTGCTAGGTGAAGCCGCCCCCGCGAATGCGATGGGTGGTTCTTCATCAGTGGCGTCAGCCGGCAATATCGATATCTTCGATCCAGTGCTTATCTCACTGGTTCGTCGCTCGATGCCAAACCTGATTGCGTATGACATCTGCGGCGTGCAGCCGATGACGGGCCCAACAGGCCTGATCTTTGCTTTGCGCTCACGCTTTGAGTCGCAGACGGGCACGGAAGCGCTGTTCAACGAAGCGAATACTACATTCTCTTCCGCGGCTGGCGGCAATACTGCTTCTCGCTTTGTGGTTGCGAATACATCATCTGGCCGCGTCCAGGACGGCAATGATCCGACAGCTCGCGTGAAGGCTGGTGCTTCTGGCTATACCGTGTCAACCGGTATGTCAACAACTCGTGCCGAAGCCCTTGGTGACGGTGCCACAAATGCGTTCCAGCAGATGGCGTTCTCAGTCGAGAAGGTCGCCGTGACCGCCGTGTCACGCGCCCTGAAGGCTGAATACACGATGGAACTGGCGCAGGATCTGAAGGCGATCCATGGTCTGGATGCCGAATCAGAACTTGCGAATATTCTGTCAGCGGAAATCCTCGCGGAAATCAACCGCGAAGTGGTTCGCACAATCAACTACACAGCGACAGCCGGCGCTCAGGAAAATGTGACTTCAACAGGCACATTCAACCTCGACGTTGACTCAAACGGTCGTTGGATGGTTGAGAAGTTCAAGGGTCTGCTATTCCAGATCGAGCGTGAAGCTAACCAAATCGCGAAGGCTACCCGTCGCGGTAAGGGCAACGTGATGATCTGCTCATCCGACGTTGCTTCA
>SXGQ01507956.1_pt1 | contig 24393 bp, 26 predicted proteins | sample 3178371 | NCBI WGS metagenome assembly SXGQ01 (sample SAMN11356859, study PRJNA531348) | freshwater metagenome | isolation source: freshwater sample F1-20 | place: China: Fuxian Lake, Yuxi | collected 2017-12-25 | reverse complement strand
GCAGCGGTTCGAGTTCGAGGGCATCACGCTCTCCGCGCTGGCGCTGTCGCACGAGGAGGTCGAGCAGTACTACGGCGGCGCCTGCAACGAGACGATCTGGCCGCTGTTCCACGACGCCATCGAGACCACGCAGTTCCACCGCGAGACGTGGGCGGCGTACCGCCAGGTCAACCAGCGCTTCGCCGACGCCACGTGCGCCGAGCTGGCCGAGGGCGGCACCGTCTGGGTGCACGACTACCAGCTGCAGCTCGTCCCGAAGATGATCCGCGAGCAGCGCCCCGACGCCCGCAGCGGCTTCTACCTCCACATCCCGTTCCCACCGCTGGAGCTGTTCTCCCGGCTGCCCTGGCGGGCCGAGCTGCTCGCCGGCCTGCTCGGCGCCGACGTGATCGGCGTGCAGACCCAGGCCGACGCCCGCAACGTGCTCTACGGCGTCCGTCGCTTCTGCGAGGTCGACGACCTCACCTTCGCCGGCGACGGTGGCGTGGTCCGCACCGGCCGCGACACGTCGGTCGTGAAGGCCTTCCCGATCTCGGTCGACTTCGAGGCCATCGCCGAGGAGGCCTCCACCGACGAGGTCGAGCTGGCGGTGAAGGAGCTGCGCAAGGAGCTCGGCGACCCCGAGCACGTGCTGCTCGGCGTCGACCGCCTCGACTACCCCAAGGGCATCGACCTCCGCCTCAAGGCGGTGCACGAGCTCCTCATGGAGGGGCGCCTCGACCCACGGACCACCGCCGTCATCCAGGTCGCGGTGCCGAGCCGTGAGGAGGTGCAGGGGTACGACACGGTGCGCAGCCGCGTCGAGCAGCTCGTGGGCACCATCAACGGCGACTACGGCGAGCTCGGCCGGCCGGTGGTCCAGTACATCCACAAGAGCCTCCCCTTCGCCGAGCTGCTCGTGCTCTACCGGGCCGCTGACGTCTTGCTGGTGACCCCGTTCCAGGACGGCATGAACCTGGTGGCGAAGGAGTACGTCGCCGCCCGAGTGGACGACACGGGAGCGCTCGTGCTGTCCGAGTTCGCCGGGGCGGCCGAGGAGCTGAGCGATGCCTTCCTCGTGAACCCCTACGACACCGAGCACCTCAAGGAGCAGATCGCCGCCGCCGTCTCGATGGACGCCGACGAGCAGCGCTCCCACATGCACTCGATGCGCGACATCGTGCAGCGCAACGACCTGGCGGCGTGGGCAACGGCGTTCCTCGCCCTGCTCTCCATCAGCTGATCCTCCTACGATCCCGGCATGGCCTCCCTCCTCGACCGGGTGTCGCTGAACGTCCAGGCGATCGACACCGTCCGCAAGATGGGTCTCCTGCAGCCCAGGATGGCGGCGACGGCGCTGCAGTCGGCGAAGCGGTGGGGGCCGACGTTGGCGGCCGGCTACGCCGCCGGGGTCGCCCGCCGCGGTGACGACGTCGCCATCGTCGACGACGACGGCCCGATCACCTTCCGCCAGGTGCACGAGCAGTCGAGCGCGCTGGCCAACGCCCTGGCCGAACGGGGGGTCGGGCCGGAGACACCGGTGGCGCTCCTGGCCCGCAACAGCCGCTGGTTCGTCCTCTCCGTGGCGGCGCTGGACAAGCTCGGCGCCACCGTCCTCTACATGAACACCGGCTTCGCCGGTCCGCAGCTGGCCGAGGTGCTCGAGCGCGAGGGCTGCGACCTGCTCCTGCACGACGACGAGTTCAGCGAGGCCGTCTCCGGCTACGCCCCCGACGTGAAGCGCCTGGTGTGCGACCGCACCCCGGCCGACGGCACCGAGGACCTCCCGACGATCGTGGCCGCCGCCTCGTCCGCTGATCCCGACAAGCCCGAGCGCCAGGGCCGCCAGGTCATCCTCACCTCCGGCACCACCGGCACGCCGAAGGGGGCGTCGCGCAGCAAGGAGAGCCTGGGCGCCGGGCTGGTGGCGGCCACCGCCATCTTCCAACGGGTGCCGTTCCGCACCGGCGACGTCCATGCGGTGCCGGCGCCGATGTTCCACTCGCTCGGCAACGCCGCCCTGCTCGCCGGCGCCACCATGTCCCACACGCTCGTGGTCTCCCGCCGGTTCGAGCCCGAGCCCCTGCTCGAGCAGATCCAGGCCAACCGAGCCCGCGTCCTCACCGTCGTGCCGGTCATGCTCCAGCGAGTGCTGGCCCTGCCGGTCGAGGTCACCGAGCGCTACGACACGTCGAGCCTCGAGGTCGTGTTCTGCTCCGGTTCGGCGCTGCCCGGATCCCTCGCCACCGAGTGGATGGACCGCTTCGGCGACAACCTCTACAACATGTACGGCTCCACCGAGGTCGCCGTCGCCACCATCGCCACGCCCGAGGACCTCCGGGCCGCGCCGGGCACGGCCGGCCGTCCGCTGTCGGGCGTCGACGTGCGCCTGTACGACGACGACGACCGGCTGGTCACCGAGACGGGGGCCGTCGGCCGCATCTTCGTCGGGAGTGCGCTGCGGTTCGAGGGCTACACCGGCGGCCAGACCAAGCCGTCGATCGACGGCCTGCTGTCATCGGGCGACCTCGGGCGCTTCGACGCCGACGGCCGGCTGTTCGTCGGCGGTCGGGACGACGACATGATCGTGTCCGGCGGCGAGAACCTGTTCCCGAGCGAGGTCGAGGACCTGCTCACCGACCTCGACGGCGTGCGCGAGGTCGCCGTGCTCGGCGTCGACGACGAGCAGTTCGGCCAGCGCCTCGCCGCCTTCGTCGTCCTCGAGGAGGGTGCGTCGCTCGACGACGTGGCGGTCAAGAACCACGTCAAGGCGAACCTCGCCAACTACAAGGTGCCTCGGTCGGTGTGGTTCCTCGACGAGCTGCCCCGCAACGCCACCGGCAAGGTCCTCAAGCGGGACCTGCGTCAGCGGTTCCCGGACGCGTAGTCGCTGCGGCGCTCCCGCACCGGGTCGTCGGTCTCCTGCGGCTTCGGTGCCGTGCCGAGCGTCCAGACGAAGGTGAGCATGCCGGTCCACAGCACGTGGGCGGCGATCGGCGCGACCAGTCCGCCGCGCCAGGCGAACAGGGCACCCCAGACCGCACCGCCGAGGAGGGCGGCCAGGGCGAGCGACCACTTCCGCTCGAACACCTGCACGAGGGTGTAGGTGATCAGTGCGATGGCCAGCCCGCCGACGCCCTGCAGCACGCCGCGGAAGAGCAGCTCCTCGGCCACGCCCATGGCGACGATGGGTCCGACCATGCGGGCGGCCCGGTCCTCCTCGCCCAGCCGGTACAGGTCGCGGACCTGGTCGCCGAAGGCGGGGAAGAGGCGGGTGATGACGGCGTAGCCGACGTGGGTGGCGACCAGCCACGCACCGCCGACGCCGAGCCCGATGGCCAGCTCGGTGGCGTCGATGGGGCCGGCGATCTCGCCGAGCCGACCGAGCGCAGCCAGGCCGAGGACCGCGGTGGCGCCGACGACGCCGGCGGCGATCCAGGTGCGGGTCCAGATGCCGGGTCGGGGGAGGGCGAACATGTAGGCGAACGCAGCGAAGCCGACCACGACGGCCGCGACGAGCACGATGGGTTCGGTCACGAGCCTGCGCCCTGCCTCATCCCGGGACGGCGACGTCGGAGGTGCTGGCGGCGAACCCGTCCCACGACGTGACCCGCTCGGCGCGGATGGCCACCGTGGCCCGGGCACCGTCGACGTCGACCAGGTCGAGGTGGCCGCGGAGCATGACGCCACGCTTCTCGTCGGGGCGTCGGCTCGCGCTGTCGTCGAAGGTCGCGCAGCCGGCGCCGGGCAGCTGGGCCCGGACCTGTGCGAGGGCATCGGCCGAGACGTCGAAGCGGTCCTGGCCCTGCCAACGGGCGGGCAGCACGACGGGGCCGTCGGGCGTCGCGATTCCGAGACGGGCGGGAGCGTCGGTCCGGACCAGGGACGCCACGTCGTCAGGGACCGACGGCAGCGTGCCGTCCCGACGGTCGTCGGTGCGGTGGAGCGGGGCGGGGGCGGGCAGCTCGGGGGTCCACTCGCCGGTGCCGTCGAGGAGGTCGAAGCCCTCCACTCGGAGCGATCGGTCGATGCGGGTGACGAGCATGACGCGGTTGTGCGGCAGCCAGCCGTTCGGGACCGAGCCGGCGGCCTCCACGTAGCCGAGCAGCTGCTCGAGCTGGTCGCCGGCGAGGCGGAGGGCCGCCGGGCCGGCGATGAGCGCGCCGGCGGGATCGGCGAGCATCGCCTCGGGGTGGCGGAGGTCGACGGACACGGTGGGACCGGCGACGACCTCGGTGGAGCCGTCGTCGTGCTCCACGGTGGCGGCGGCGACCCGGTGGGTGCGCACCGACCGGGCCTTCAGGGAGTCGCGCGAGGTCGTGGTCACGAAGCGACCCGACTGCACGACGCCGGCCTGCATGGTGACGTGCGGCCCGGAGCGGGTCGTCACGCCGTAGGCGGCGAAGCCGTCCTGGGCCTGCACGGGCTCGACGTCGGCACGCCGGGCGGTGGCGGTCACGCGACCGGCACGACCTTCTGGGCGTGGCTCTGCATCCCGTCGCCGACCGCGGCGGGATCGACCCCGAGGCGGCGGTACAGGCGCTCGGCGAAGACGTCGCCGGTGCGGGCCATGCTCGAGGTCATCACCCGCTCGACGGCCCGGCGGGACATCGCCGGGAGGGGGAGGTCGACGTGCAGCGTGATGTCGATCGACAGGTGGGTGCGGTCGGGTCCGACCTCGGTGAGCTCGTAGACGCCGTCGGCGCCGGCCCGTTCGGTCTGGCCGGCAGGGGGTGCGTGGCGGAACGTGATGCGGGACGGCTCGTCGAAGGTCATCTGCTCGGTGAACGACGGGGCGACCTCGACGCCGAGGGCCTTGATGCCGCTCAGCTGCCAGCACCAGCGGTCGCCGTCGACGGAGATCCCGGCCAGCAGCGGCGTCATCTCGGTGAGGCACTGCGGATCGGTCAGCACCTCCCACACGGCGGTGCGTGGGACGGGGACGTCGCCGCTGGACACGTTTCGGGTCTGGAAGCAGGTCACGGGGGAGGCTGTACCCGTGGCCCCGCACCCCTCATGCGGGGTGTGACGTCAGACCAGGTGCCGCCGGAGGAACGCGTAGAGCAGCGCCTGCATCGTTGCCTGCTGAGCGGCATCGGCCGCACCACCGTGGCCCCCCTCGGTGTTCTCCCAGTAGGTGACGTCCTTGCCGAGGTCGGCGAGGAGCGCCGCCATCTTCCGGGCGTGGCCGGGGTGGACGCGGTCGTCCCTGGTCGAGGTGGTCAGCAGGATCGGCGGGTGCTGCTGGTCGGGGTCGACCCGGTGGTAGGGCGAGTACCCCTCGAGGTACGCCCAGTCGGCGGGGTCGTCCGGATCGCCGTACTCGGCCATCCACGACGCACCGGCCAGGAGCAGGTGGTAGCGGGCCATGTCGAGCAGCGGCACCTGGCAGACGATGGCGCCCCACAGCTCGGGCGACCGCACGTACATGTTGCCGACGAGCAGGCCGCCGTTGCTGCCGCCCGTGCAGCCGAGCTGCGACGGGCTGGTGACGCCCCGTTCGATCAGGTGGCGGGCCACGGCCTCGAAGTCCTCGTAGACCCGTGGCCGCTCCTCCCGGAGCCCGGCCTGGTGCCAGCGGGGCCCGTACTCGCCCCCGCCCCGGATGTTGGCGAGCACGTAGGTGCCGCCGGCCTCGAGCCAGGCCCGCCCGAGGGCCGGGGCGTAGGCGGGGAGCCGTGCCACCTCGAACCCGCCGTAGCCGCCGAGCAGCGTGGGGCGCGGCGCGGCGGTGCCGCCCTCGGGGCCGACCTCGAAGTACGGGATGCGGGTCCCGTCTGCGCTCGTGGCGAAGTGCTGCTCGATGGCGAGACCCCGGGGGTCGAACCGGGCGGGCGCCCGGCGCACCAGCGTGGGCTCCTCGTCCCGGTCGCCGACGTGCACGAGGTAGAGCGACTCCGGGGTGAGGAAGTCGTTGCCGACGAGCCAGACGTCGTCGCAGGTGTCGGCGTCCACGGGGGCGACGTCGAGCGACCAGACGTCGGGCAGGTCGGTGCGGGCGTCGGACTCCCAGGTCGCGTCAGCCGTCGGTCGCACGACCTCGATCCGGTTGCGGACGTCGTCGAGCACGTTGAGGACCAGGCGTGTCCGGGTCCAGGCGTGGCCGGCGAGGGCACGGCGAGCGGTGGGCGTGAAGACCGGGGTGGGGTCGGCCGTGCCGGCGAGGAAGCCGTCGACGTCGACGACCAGGAGCGAGCCTGCCGGGTGGGTCCGCTCGCCGACCGTCCAGTCCTCGCGCAGGGAGAAGGTCAGCCAGCGACCGTGGGCCGACACGTCGACGTCGATCGGGACGGCGAGGCGCACGGGCGGGGTCCCGGCCGGCGCGCCGTCGGGGATGATCCAGGTCTCGGCGGTGTAGAAGTCCAGCGCCCGCTGGAAGAGGTGGTGCTGGCCGCCCGGGATGGTGCCGACCGCGACGCCCACGGCGATGTCGGCCTCCTCACCCTCGAAGACGACCTCGGCCCGGTCGAGCGGGGTGCCCCGCCGCCAGCGCCGGACCGTGCGCGGGTAGCCCGAGCGGGTGAGGCTCCCGGGACCGTGGTCGGTGGTGACGTACACCGTGTCGTCGTCGATCCAGGTGAGGCCGCCCTTCGCCAGCGGGCGCACGAAGCCACCCTCCTCCTCGGGGACGAAGGTCCGCTCGACGAGGTCGAGCTCGCGGGTGACCGAGGCGTCCGACCCGCCGGGTGACAGGTCGACCAGGGCGCGCCGGCGGTCGCTGCGCCGGGTCGTCGCGCCGTGGAAGACCCACGACTCGCCCTCGTCGGCGCCGAGCGCGTCGACGTCGAGGATCGTCTCCCAGGTCGGCGAGCCGCTCCGGTAGTCGCTCCACGACGTGCGCCGGAGGAGACCCCGGCGGTGGGCGGCGTCGGTCCAGAAGTTGTGGACGGTGGGGTCCCCGGCCGGGTCGCCGTGCAGGGACGGGTAGGCGATGCGGTCGTCGGCCTCGAGCACCTCGAGGATGCGCTGGCGGAGGGGTTCGAAGGTGGGTTCCGCGAACAGCGTCGCCTCGGCCTCGGCGTTGCGCTCGCGGACCCACGCCATGGCGTCGGCGCCCTCGATGTCCTCCAGCCAGATGCGCTCGTCGGTCACGGAGCGACCCTAGGGCCGGATCGGTCGGCTACCCCTGGCTGTCGACGTCTCCCTCGGAGCCGGCCTCCGCACCGGGACCGGCGTCGTCGGTGGAGGCGCCGGCGTCCGTGGCGCTGACGGAGCCGGCCTCGCTCGAGCTCTCGGCGGACTGGTCCGGCGCGGCGGTGCTCGGGTCGGCGTTCAGGCCCTCGGCGTCCTCGCCGGCGGTTGCTGCGCCGTCGGTTCCGGTCTCTCCCTCGCCTGTGCCGGCGTCGGCCGCCACCATGGCGCCGGCCAGGCCGGTGGCGATCGCGGAGGCGTGCTCGGCGGCAGCTCGGGCCTGGGTGGCCGCAGCGGGGTCGTCGGCGATGACGGCGTCGATCACCGCGGTGAGGTTCGCGACGTGGGTGCCGAGGAGCCCCTCGAGGTCGGCGGGGGCGTTTCCGGCGGTCGAGCCCTGCAGGAGCTCGGCGAGCGCGGCGGGAGCGGCGTCGATGGTGGCGCGTGCCTCGCCGGCGGCGGCATCGTCACCGCGGGCGGTGGCTGCGGCGTAGTCGCCGATGGCGGTCAGGAAGGGCCGCCAGAGATCGAGGAACGCCTCGCGGCCCTCGTTGCCGTTGGCGCCGCTGAGCGTGTTGGCGAGGCTGTCCGCCCCGCCGTCCAGCGTCGTCACGGCTGCCTGCACGGCCGGGTCGTCGGCCGCGCCCTCGGCCTCCGCGGCGGCGCTGGCGGCGAGCATCGAGAGGTAGGTGTGCTCGACCAGCGCGCTGGTGAGGGTGGCCCGGGTCTCGGCGGGGACGCTCATCGGGTCCCCGGCCAGCTCGTCGGGGTGGGCGGCGACGAGGCCGGCGGCCAGGTCGCCGGCGACGACGTCCATGTGGAGGGCCGCCTCGTGCAGCAGGTCGGAGGCCTCGGCGTCCTTGGCGACCATGGCGTCGATGGCCTCCGACACCATCGTCACGTGCGTCTCGAGCTCGCCGTAGAGCTCGTCGGCCACGAGCTCCTCGTCGCTGATCTGCTCGAAGAAGTCCGCCATCGGCTGGAGCAGCTCCTCGAGAGTGCCCGTGGCCTCCTCGGCGGCGGCATCGTCCTCTTCGACGCGGGCGGTGGCGTAGGCGACGTAGGCGTCCAGGTGCGCACGCCACGCCTCGATGAAGGCATCGGTGTCATCGGCCCCGGGCACGGCGCCGATGACCTCGCCGAGCGCCACGGCGTTGGCGTCCAGCGCCCCGATGGCTCCCTGGGCGGCCGGGTCCTCCTCGCCCCCGGCCATGATGCCGTGGACGGCCAGTCCGGTGAGGTGGACGTGCTCCTGGAGCTGGCGGGTGAGGTCGGCTCGCAGGGTCGACGCGGCGTCGTCGACGGTGGACTGCACCTGGGTGCCCTCGGTCGCGGGCTCCTGCTCCTCGGGGGCGGCGGCCTCCTGCTGCACCGGGCGGGCCTCGCCCGAGACCGCGACGGTGCTCTCCTCGTCGCCGCCTCCGCAGGCGGCGAGGCCGAGCGCTGCGGCGGTGCCGAGCGCGAGGAGCTTGGTGGTGGTCGTTCGCACGGTGCTCTCCAGCGTGTGTGTGGGGGGTCGATCGCGCGCCCGGGGCGCGCCACGGCGTCGGTCCTTCTCCCTCGGGCACAGACCGGTAGAACCGGCACCCCACGACGTGGTTCCGTGGACGACGTGATGACCACGCCGCGCCACCTCCTCATCCCGTGCCTCGCCCTCGCCACCGTGCTCCTCGGCGCCTGCGGCGGGGACGACGACACCGTCGCCGACCCGACGGAGGAGTCGACCTCTTCGGTCACGACCGAGGCTGCGGAGCCGGCGGACGGCGACGTCGTCACCCTGGAACGATCCCGCTTCGCGCCCGACTCCCTCGAAGTGGCCGCCGGCACCGAGGTCACCTTCGAGAACCTCGACTCCTACGCCCACACCGTCACGTCGGCCGAGGGCAGCGCCGTCGAGTTCTCCTCCGGCGAGCTCGCCGGCGGCGAGACCTTCGCCCAGTCCTTCGACGAAGCCGGTACCTATTCGTACTTCTGTGAGATCCACCCGACCATGCGGGGCGAGGTGGTCGTCGGCTGAGCCGTGCGCGTCGCGACCGAACGGATCAGGCCGGCGGGCGGACGTGCTCCTCCCGGACCCGGCGATCGTCGTCGTCACGGCGCTCGAGGAGGAAGGCGCCCATGGTGCCGGCCAGGGCGGCGAACACGACCACCGAGTAGGCGACGACCACGATCTGCACGACGCGGAGCGCCGCGTGCTCGGGGAAGAACGGCTCCCCGGAGATCGTGGCGAGGGCTGCGTCGTCGAGCGCATCGGCGTAGGAGTCGTACTCGCCCAGCTCGAACAGCAGCTGGCTGGTGGCGAGGACGACCACGAGGGTCACCACGCCGAGCGCAGCGAGCCGGCTCGACAGCTTCCGCCCGGCGGTCCGGGTGGAGCGGACCGCGGAGCTCAGCACCCGACCGACGCGGGCGGCACGCAGCACCCGGAGCGCGCGCACGAAGCGCAGCGCCGGGACCGCGAGGAAGATGAGCTGCCACCAGTTGCGTCGCAGGAAGGTCGACGTCGAGGGCGCGATGACCAGCCGGACCAGGAACTCGGCGACGAAGAGGGCCCAGAGCACCCAGCTGGCGACGGCGAAGACCGTGCCGATCCCGCCCTGCGGTGCCGAGATGGTCTCGACGAGGACCAGGAGGAGGAAGACGACGCCCGCCGCGGTGATCGGGATGTCGAGGCGGTCGGCGATGCGCTCGGCCAGCTCCTCGCGCTCGTCCCGCCGGCTCACCCCGCCACCAGCGCGACGACTGCGTCCGCAACGGCGTCCGGCGTGCGGCCGTCCGTGTCGACGGGTGGGAAGGCGCCGTAGCCCTCGGCCCGTTCGGCGAGCAGCGCAGCGATGCGCTCGGCGGGGTCGCCGTCGCGGAGGAGAGGGCGGTGCCCGGCCTCGTCCCGGAGCCGGCTGACGAGCTCGTCGACGGAGGCGGTGAGGCACACGACGAGCCCGGTGCGGCCGAGGGTCGCCTGGTTGGCGGGGTCGAGCATCGTGCGCCCGCCGGTCGACACGACGAGGCCGTCCTTGTCGGCCAGCTCCGCAGCGACCTCGCGCTCGAGGCGACGGAAGTGCTCCTCGCCGTGGTCGGCGAACAGCTGCGTGATGGGGCCGTGCCGCTCCTCGATCAGGGTGTCGGTGTCCACGTGGCGACGTCCGAGGCGCTCGGCGACGAGGCGACCCACGGTGGACGTCCCCGTGCCCATGAACCCGGTCAGGACGATGTTGGGCCGGTCCGGGGCGGGTGCGGCGGGGGTCGGCACAGGACGCCGGATGGTACCGGCCGTGTCGGAGCGACCCTCGTAGGATCGGCCGCCATGACCCGCCACGTCCTCGTGCTGAACGGGCCCAACCTGAACCTGCTCGGGACCCGGGAACCGGAGGTCTACGGCGCCGACACGCTCGACGACGTCCTCGCCCGGATGCGGCATCACGTCGAGGGCCGGGACGTCGAGCTGCGGGCGGTGCAGTCCAACGTCGAGGGCGAGCTCGTCGACGCGCTGCACGACGCACGGTCCTGGGCCGACGGCGTGGTGTTCAACCCCGGGGCGTTCACCCACTCCCGCATCGCCCTGCGCGACGCGATCAGCGGGACCGGGCTGGCGGTGGTGGAGACGCACCTGTCGAACGTGCACGCCCGGGAGGAGTTCCGGCACCGCTCCGTGCTGGCGGCGGTGTGCGTCGGCGTCGTCGCCGGCTTCGGCGCCGACAGCTACCTGCTGGCCCTCGACGGCCTCCTCCGGCACGTCGAGCGGCGAGGACCTCGCTCGGGCTAGGCGATGGCCAGGTGCCGCTCGGGCACCTCGGCCACGAGGGCCTCGTCACCGAGGGCGACGGCGGCCAGCTCGAGCTCGCCGGCCCGGATGTGGAGGGCGGCCCGGAGCGGGGCGAGCGCCGTGCCGCTCATGGTGGCGGCTTGGTCCCGCAGGGACCGGGCCCGGTCGGCGGCGACCCGGGCGAGGGTGGTGCGGTCGGCTTCCGTGGTACTGGTCATGGCTGGTGCTCCGTGGGTGGGGTGGCGCTGGGTGCGACGATCGGTACCCCTGCCTCCGGCGCGACAGAACCCTCTTTAGCCTCGATTGCGTGCCGGCGGTCGTCCGCCGGTCTCCCGGGGCACGCCGAGCTCCTCCAACCGGGCGAACGCTGCCGCGGCCCGGTGGTCCACGGTGTCGACCGGAGGGGGTCCGGTGCGTGTGCGCGCCCACGGCACGAGTTCGTCGGCGATGGCGTCCAGCTCGAGGGCGACGACGAGCAGCGGGACCGCCGCGTCGGTGGGGTCCTCGCCCCGCTGCGCGACGTAGGCGGCGACCACCGACCCGCCGTCGGGCACCCGGACCAGCGCTCGGGCGAGGTCGGCGGCGGGCGCATCGACGATCCGCTCGACGTCGGGGCGGACGGAGGTGCCGTCGGCGTCCGCGAACAGGTCGGGACCGAGGTGGGGGTGGGTCGGCGCGGCGGCGGACTCGAGGCGCCGCCGGTGCGGTTTGAGCGCGGCGTCGGTGCGACGGATCAGCTCGAGCACCGCACCGGCCCGGGTCGGCTCCGGCTGGGCGAAGCGCACGAGCGCGCTGCGCAGGCTCCAGTCGCCCTCCCGGCTCGATTCGGCGTAGTCGACGAGCCGGCGACCGTCGGCGAGCCCGTCGGTGGGTCCGGCGTGGGCATCGGCGAGCGCAGCAGCCAGGGCCTCGGGTGTCGGCACCGCGCCATTCAACCCCTGACGCGACGGAGGCGCAGGCTCCCCCCGGTGCCTGCGCCTCCGAACCCCCGTCGGGGGTCCGCCGATCAGCTCACGACGATGGCGGTCGCCATGCCGAACATGCCCTCGGCCCGCTCCACGTGGTTGAGGATGTGGCAGTGCCAGACCCACGTGCCGGGGTCGGACATCTGCATCAGCACCGTGTACCGCTCACCGGGGGCGACGTTGACCACGTCGGCGAAGTACGGGTTGTCGAGCGGGATGCCGTCCTTGGCCACGACCAGCTGGTCGAACTGGTGCTGGTGCATGGGGTGCACCTGCAGGCCCTCGTTGGCGTAGTGCACGAGGATCCAGTCGCCCTGGTTCGCCACGATCGGTGCCGTGGCCGGGAAGCTCTTGCCGTTCAGCGAGAGGCCGATCGTGCCGGCGTCGTTCAGCACCATCGGGAACTCCTGGGCGACCTCGAGGTCGGCCGGGATCTCGACGCCGCTGATGGTGCGGCCCCGGGGCAGGGCCACGTCGCCGATCTGCAGGACGCCGAGCATGCCGTTCGGCACCTTCATCTGGCCGTGCACGTGGGCGTGGTAGATCGCCACCGCCTCCTTCACGGCCGGGAACTCGTAGGAGAAGGTCTCGCCCGGCTTGATCAGCTCCTGGGAGATGGGGGCGACGCCGTCCATCGAGTTGGGCAGCTTGGCGCCGTGGAAGTGCACGTCGGTGCCGAGCGGCAGCTCGTTGGTGACGTCGAAGCGGAGCTTGTCGCCCACGTCGACCTTGATGTACGGCCCGGGGACCATGCCGTTGTAGGTCCAGGCCTCGACGAACTTGCCGGGCTCGACCTCCCAGTCGACGATCTCGGCGGTGAGCTCGAAGCGCTTCGTGCCGTCGGCCATGATCTCGGCCGGCTCGAGCGGCTGGTTGCCCACGCCCTCGGTCTCGGCCGGGTAGGCGGCCATGGAGTCCATCATCGCCTGGTCGAGGGCGGCGGCCTCCTCCTCGGTCATGTCGGCGCCGTGGCTGCCGTGGCCACCGCCGTGCGAGGCCGAGTCGCCTTCGGCGACGCCGCCCTCGCCGCCGACGGTCAGGGTCCCGACCATCCCGGCGTCCTTGTGCCCGGCGATGTCGCAGAAGAGCTCGTACTCGCCGGCGGGCAGCGAGGACACGTCGAGCGTGCCGCTCTCGCCGGCGGCCAGCTCGGCCGTCTTGAGGTCGTGGCCGGCCACGGCGAGGTTGTGGACCATCGTGCCGTCGTTGGTGACCTGGAGCGAGCCGCCCTCGGCGACCGTGAGGCCGTCCGGAGCGACGGCGAACTCGGTGAGGGAGGCCGTCGCCGTGGCGGCGCCGGCGCCCCCGGTCGCGGTGTCGGCGGCGTCGTCGTCGCCGGTGGTGAAGGCGACCAGGCTGAAGATCAGGGCCGTGAACGCAAGGATCACGACGAGGAGCAGGCCGAGGTCGGTGCCCCGTCCTCGCTCGGTCGTGGCTGGTGCTTCTGGGGGGTTCGTCACCGTCATGGTGCGGTGGTGCTCCTTCTCGGGACCCGCCGGGTGTCCGGGTGTGGTGCGGGTGATCGCATCCTGGCGGCGTGGCGCTCCCGTCACCGGGGGCGCCGGTCACCCACGGCGGGGACCTTGGTCCCGAGGCGGTGGGCGGGGTTCCGACCCGATCGCGCCGACATGGGTAGGTTCGCCGAGGTGGTGAGCTCCGTGACGCTCGACGAGATGCGCCGGCTCCTCGACGCGGTGGTCGACGTCGGGGCCGGCCTCGACCTGCCCGAGATCCTCGGCCGGGTCGTGGAGGCGGCCACCGAGCTGGCCGACGCACGGTTCGGGGCGCTCGGCGTGCTGGACGCCACCGGCACCCGGCTGGAGGACTTCATCACGGTCGGCATCGACGAGGAGCGGCGGGCCCAGATCGGCTCGCTGCCCAAGGGGCACGGGATCCTCGGGCTCATCATCGACGGCGACCAGCCCGTGCGCCTCGACGAGCTCAGCGACCACCCGGCCGCCTACGGGTTCCCGCCCAACCACCCGCCGATGGGGTCCTTCCTCGGGGTCCCGATCCGGATCCGCGACCGCACCTTCGGCGACCTCTACCTGACCGAGAAGCGCGACGGCGGGTCGTTCACCGATGCCGACGAGGAGCTCGTCGTCGCCCTCGCCGCCGCCGCCGGGGTGGCCATCGACAACGCCCACCTGCACGACCGGGTCGGTCGCCTCGCCCTGGCGGACGACCGAGCCCGGATCGGCCGCGACCTGCACGACACCGTGATCCAGCGGCTCTTCGCCACCGGCCTCGCCCTGCAGGGCGCGCAGGTGCTGTGCGGCGCCGACCCGGCGGAGGCCGCCCGACGGATCGACGCCGCCGTCGACGACCTGGACCTGACGGTCAAGCACATCCGATCGGTGATCTTCGGGCTCGACGCCAGCCGTCGTGGCGAGAGCGGCATGCGTGACCGCATCCTGGCCCTGACCCAGGAGGCCGCGGGACCGCTCGGCTTCGGCCCGCGGGTCGCGTTCGAGGGCCTGGTGGACACGCTCGTGCCCGAGCACGTGCAGACGGACCTGCTGGCCACGCTCCGCGAGGCGTTGGCCAACGCGGCCAGGCACGCCGCCGCCCACACGGTCGACGTCCGGGTCCAGGCCAGCACCGAGGAGGTCGAGCTCACGGTGCGCGACGACGGCCGGGGCGGCGCCGCCACGCGGTCCGGGGGTCGGGGGCTGCGCAACATGCACACCCGCGCCGAGCGCCTCGGCGGCTCGTGCACGGTCGAGGACGGGCCCGACGGCGGCACCGTGCTGACGTGGCGGGTCCCGGTGGAGCCGCCGGGGTAGGACGCCTCCCGGCGGTCAGACGGCGACGCGGTGGCCGACGATGACGTCGGTGTCCATGGCGAGCACGACGCCGTCGGAGAACCAGCCGAGCACGGTCGTCGTGGCCGTCGCGTCGTGCACGACGTGCACGGTGCCGGTCACCGAGACGCTCCACCCGACGCCGTGCTCGGGGTCGAGCCGGTCGGCCTGGAAGCCCACGACCTGGCCGTCGATCGCGTCGCTCACCTCGTGGTGGCCGGGCGTCCGCAGGAGCAGCTGGTCGTCCTCCAGCACGTACTGCACCGGGAGGACGAGCGGCAGTGCGCCGGCGGTGATCGCCAGCCGGCCGATCTCACAGGACGCGAGCAGACGACGGCACTCGGCCGCGGTCATCGTCTGGAAGCCGGTCCACACGTCGCTCACGTCGACTATCGTGTCGGGAGGTCCTCCGGTTGCACAGAGCCTTTGGTCCCGACGTCGCCGCCGGCGGGTCCAGGCGCCGGGACCGGCGGCGCAGGCGCGAGGATGGGGCCATGGCCGACACCCCGATCCGCGTCTTCGTCGTCGACGACCACGAGGTGGTCCGCCGTGGTCTGATGGACCTGCTCGACGCCGTCGACGACATCGAGATCGCCGGAGAGGCGGGAACGGTCGAGGACGCCATCGGCCGGATCCCGGGGAGCAACGTCGACGTGGCGGTGCTCGACGTGCGCCTGCCCGACGGGACCGGCATCGACATCGCCCGGGCGGTGCGCGAGCGCGACAGCTCGATCCACTGCCTCATGCTCACGTCGTTCGACGACGAGGACGCCCTCCTCAACGCGATCCTCGCCGGTGCGTCCGGCTACCTGCTCAAGCAGGTGAAGGGCCTCGACCTCATCGACGCCGTCCGTCGCGTCGCCGCCGGGCAGTCGCTGCTCGACCCGGCCGTCACCGAGCGGGTGCTGCGCGCCGTGCGCAGCCGCGAGCAGCGCGACGAGCGCCTCGAGCGCCTGACGCCTCAGGAGCACCGGATCGTGGAGCTCCTCGCCGAGGGGCGGACGAACCGCGAGATCGGCGCCGACATGTTCCTCGCCGAGAAGACCGTCAAGAACTACGTGTCGAACGTGCTGGCCAAGCTGGGCATGAGCCAGCGCACCGAGGCCGCGGTCTGGGCCGCCCGACTCGACGAGCGCGGCGAGCTCCGCCGGGACTGACGCTCAGCGCACCCGGACGACCACGTCGCGCCGCCGCCCGTGGCGGCCGCTGGCGGTGGCGGCGTCGAGCAGGCGCACGGCGATCCGGGACCGGGTGGGGTCGTCGAGCGGGCCGGGGACGGTGGCGACGATGTGCTCGCAGGCGGCGTCGCGACGCAGCACCACCTCGCCGTCCGCCAGGCCCATGCCGTCGAGGACGCGCCCGAGGGCCGCCTGCACCGACGCGGTGACGTGGTCGTCGCCGAGCTGGGCCACCCGTTCGAGGGCGGCGGCGAGGTCGGGGTGCGAGGCGTCGTGCCGGCCGAGCGCCACGACCGGGACGCCGGCCCGCCGTGCGCACACCGTGCCGGCGGCGGGTGCCTCCTGGGGGTGCTCGAGGGTGGTGATGGCGAGGTCGACGCCCTGGTCGAGGGGGCACCGGTGCTCGACGAGGCCCTGGCAGGACGCCGGCGACGCCGGATCGGGGAGGCACAGCTCGGTGACCTCGTGGCCCCGGTGGCGCAGTCCCTCCACCACCTGGCCGCTGGTCTCGGAACGGTCGGTCAGCATGATCCGCATCGGGGTCCCCCTGAGTCGCTCCGGTGCGTCGCACCGCATGAGGTCGCCATCGTCCGGCGAGGGCCGGTCTCGCGGACAGGGACCAAGGTCCCCTCGGTCCGGGAGGGTGCGACGGGAATGTTGCGCGTGCAACTACTGTTGGAAGGAGGGAACCCGAGACCTGAGAGGTGCGCCATGACCGTCCCCACCACCGACCTCCGCCACGCCGACGAGCGGTTCCACACCCGCATCTCGTGGTTGGACTCGCGCCACAGCTTCAGCTTCGGCGGGCACTTCGACCCCGCCGAGGTCGGCCACGGGCTGCTCATCGTCTCCAACGACGATCGGGTCGCGGCGGGCAGCGGCTTCTCGACGCACCCCCATCGAGACATGGAGATCGTCACCTGGGTCCTCGAGGGCGAGCTCGAGCACCGGGACTCGGAGGGCAACGAGGGCGTGATCTATCCGGGGCTCGCGCAGCGCATGAGCGCCGGTCGCGGCATCATGCACTCCGAGATGAACCACTCCACCACCGAGGACGTGCACTTCCTGCAGATGTGGGTCCCGCCCCACGAGCGCGGGATCGCTCCGGGCTACGAGCAGCTCGACCTGAACGCCGAGCTCCATGCCGGGGGCCTCGTCCCCGTCGCCTCGGGCCGTGGGCACGACAGCGCGATCTCGATCCACCAGGAGCACGCCGCGATGTGGGTGGCCCGCCTCGAGCCGGGCCGATCGGTCGAGGTGCCCGACTCGCCGTTCGTCCACCTGTTCGTGGCGCGCGGCGCAGTGGAGCTCAGCGACGCTGACGGTGCGCCGACCGGTCCGCTGTCCCTCGGCACCGGCGACGCCGCCCGTCTGCGCGACGCCGGCCGTCCGGTGGTCACCGCCACCGAGCACGCGGAGGTCGTCGTGTGGGAGTCCGACCTGGAGGTCCGGCGATGACCGATCGCTCCGCCGAGTGGGACCGGCTCCGGGCCGAGCACCTGGTGCCATCCGCCGACCGGCCGCCGTCCTCGGCCCGCGGCGTCCACCACGTCGCGCTGCTCTCGCGAGACGTGCCGACCACGATCGCGTTCTACCAAGGCGTGCTCGAGTTCCCGTTGACGGAGCTGTTCGAGAACCGCGACTTCCCGGGTTCCACGCACTTCTTCTTCGACCTCGGCCACGGCAACGCGCTGGCGTTCTTCGACTTCCCCGGTCTCGACCTCGGGGGCTACGAGGAGGTGCTGGGCGGACTGCACCACCTCGCCATCTCGGTGGAGCCGTCCCGCTGGGCGCACCTGCGCACCAAGCTCGAAGCCACCGGCGTCGAGTACACCGAGGAGAGCGGTGCGTCGCTCTACTTCAACGGTCCCGACGGCGAGCGCCTCGAGCTGATCTCGGATCCGCTCGGGGAGATGTACGGCTCGCCGATCGGCTGAGGCGGACGCCGCCCCGCGGCACCTCGTTAGCGTGCCGGCCATGGCCGACGAGCAGACCTCCACCAGCGACCGTCCCGCGCACAAGCTGCCGCTCGGGTCGACCGCCCCCGGGACGTGGACCTCGCCGGACGGCTCCGAGCTGGCGTACCGCGCCGAGGCGGCGTGGATGGCGCTGCGGGACGACGACGACGAGCCGGTCGCCGACATCTTCTCGGTGTCCTACACCGCCGACGATGCGGGCGCGTCGCGCCCGGTGACGTTCGTGTTCAACGGCGGACCGGGCGCGTCGTCGGCCTACCTGCACGTCGGAGCGCTCGGTCCCCGGCGGGTCGGCTTCGACGAGCGGGGCATGCCGCTGGCACCGCCGACCGCGCTGGTCGACAACGCCGAGTCCTGGTTGGCGTTCACCGACCTGGTGTTCGTGGACCCGGTCGGCACGGGCTGGAGCCGGATCGTCAAGCCCGAGGCGAAGGACGGCGCCGGTGCGAGCGACGACACCTCGGGCAAGCCTGCGGGGCGCGACCCGAAGGCGTTCTTCGGGATCAACAAGGACCTCGACTCGCTCACCGAGCTGATGGCGCGGTGGCTGTCCGCCCACGACCGCTGGGCGTCGCCCGTCTTCGTCGCCGGTGAGTCCTACGGCGGGTTCCGGGCCGCGAAGCTGGCCCGCCTCGCCAACGAGCGTGGCATCGGGCTGAACGGCACCGTCCTGATCTCACCGGCCCTGGAGTTCGCCCTGCTCGACCCGTCCGACTACGACGTCCTGCCCTGGGTCGACCTCGTTCCGACGATGGCGCTCGCCGCCCACCACCACGGTCGCAGCCGTGCCTTCCCCTCCGATGCCACACCCGGCGCCGTGCGCAGCGCAGCCGAGGAGTTCGCCACCGGCCCGTACGCGACGGCGCTCATCCGTGGCGCCACCATGACCGCCGCCGAGCGGGCCGACGTCGTGACCCGCACCGCCGACCTCCTCGGCCTCCCCGAGGAGCTCGTGGCGCAGCACGAGTGCCGTATCTCGATCACCCGCTTCGCGCGCGAGCTGCTGCGGGAGGACGGTGCCGTCGTCGGGCTGTACGACGCGACGGCGACCGGCCGCGACCCGTTCCCCGACCGCGACGGCATGTCGTGGCCCGACCCGACCCTCAGCGGGATCGAACGGGTCTTCAACGCCGGCGTCAACGCGCTGCTGCGCACCGAGCTCGGCGTGCGGACCGACCGGGAGTACCACCTGCTGTCCATGGCGGTGAACAGGGACTGGAAGGTCGACTTCGACCAGCACGCCCTTGAGAGCCAGATCGGTGCCACCGACGACCTGCGCTACGGCATGGCACTGAACCCGCACATGAAGGTGTTCCTCACCCACGGGCTCTACGACATGGTCACGCCGTACTTCGCGTCGGAACGCCTCCGGAACCTGCTGCGGCTCGACGACGCGACGGCGGCGGCGCTCACCGTGCAGCACTTCCCGGGCGGGCACATGTTCTACGCCTGGGAGGACAGCCGCATCGCCTTCCGGGACGCCATCGCCACGTTCTACGACGGCGCCCTCGCCTGAGGCTCAGCCGAGCGCCTTCTCGAAGAACCGCTCGGCGTAGGGGTTGTCGTTGTACCGCTCGATCTCCCGGTAGCCGGCGCGCCGGTAGAGCGCGACCGCCTCGACCAGCACACCGTTCGTGTCGAGCCGCACCAGCCGGTGCCCGAGGGCCGCGCACCGCTCCTCGAGGGCCGCGAGCAGCCGCGTGCCGAGGCCCGAGCCCCGCGATCCCTCGTGGACCCACATGCGCTTGACCTCGCCGATGCCGTCGCCGATGGTCTGCACGCCCCCGCAGCCCACGACCCGCCCACCCTCCCGGGCCAGCAGGAACGAACCCGTGGGCGCCGCCATGGCGCCGAGGTCGGCGTCGCTGCCCGGGTCGAACCCGTCCGGGAAGCGGGCGTCCAGCTCGGCGAAGTAGGCGGCCATGGCGGTCCGGGCCTCCTCGCCGTGGGGATCGACCTCGTCGAAGGTCACCGGCGATCGTCCCGACAGGCGCTCCTCGGCGAACTTGACCATGGGGACCAGGCGGAACGGGTCGGGCCACACGGAGGTGTGGATGCCGGCGGCGATGACGGGTTCGGCGCACACCGGACCGACGCAGACGGGGAGCACCGCGCCGTCGTTGCACGCTGCGACGAGCGCGTCGAGCACGCCCTCCTCGGCTGCGACCTCGAGCAGGAACCGCACGGCCGGCTGGCTCGTGAAGGTGACGGCGTCCACCTCCCGGTCGGCGATGCGTCGCACGAGCGCACGCACCGGTGCCTCGTCGTCGGGACGGCGCCACCGGTACACCGGCACCGTCGTGACGGCGCCGGCCATGGCCTCGAGCTCGGTGGTGGAGGGGTGGTCCTCGGGGTCGAACAGCTGGATCGCCAACGTCGACCGATCGATGCCCGGCTGCGCGCCGAGCCAGGCGACGACCTCGGGCATCGACTCGCCCGGTGCCTTCCACTGCACCTCGAGGCCGCGCTGGCGGCACACCGACTGCGCCTTGGTCCCCCGGGCCACGACCCGGCTCGAGCGGAGCGCGGTGCCGAGGGCGGCGTCGAGCCCCCACGACTCGGCGGCCTCGAACCAGAGGCGCATGCCGAAGCCGGTGGTGGCCACGACCCAGTCGGGCGGCTCGGCGATCACCGCCTCGGTCGTGCGCCGCAGCCCTTCGTCACCGCTGAGGTCGACCGTGTGCACGGTGGGGGCGAGGACGACCTCGGCGCCGCGCTTGCGGAACAGCTCTGCCTGCTCCTCCGCCTTGCGCTCCGCCGTGACCGCGACGGTGAGGCCGGCGAGGGGACCCGTCGGCAGCGCGGGGTCCTGGGGTGCGGGCACGTCCGCGATCATGGCCGACCGCCGGTCAACCGGCCTGGCCGACGAACTCCCGGAGCCCTTCGAGGCCGAGCTCGCCGGCGTTGCGCGCGATGACCTCGCCATCGGCGTCGACGAGGACGAGGTAGGGGTAGGACGACAGCCCGAACGCGCCGGCCGCGGTCCCGCGCTCGTCGTCGAGGAGCACGCGGCCGTCCCAGCCCTCCCGCTGCAGCCACGCCGCCGGGGGGTGGTTGGGCCGGCCCGGGTCGGTGCCGGTCAGCACGACCACGGCGTCCATCCCGTCGAGCGCGCCCTCGTCGGCGAGGGTGACCAGCTCGGGCAGCTCGGCCTGGCAGTGCGGGCACCAGTGGGCGAGGAAGGCGACCAGCGTCGGCTGGTCGTACTCGACCGTGGTGCCCTGCCCGGTGGGGTCGACGCCCTCCAGGGTCGGGGCGGGCATGCCGGCCGCCGGGTCCTGCGCGCCCTGGGCGAGGGGCGGCAGGGTCCCACCCCGTGCGGTGATCCCCGCCGTGTCGAGCAGCTCACCCGAGGCGTCGTCACCGGCCGACACGTCGTCGTCCTCGTCCCCGCCCATGGCGACCAGCGCGACGGCGAGGGCGATGGCGACGATGGCGCCGAGGACGACGAAGGGGATGTAGGACCGGCTCGTGACGATCGGGCTGCGACCGTCGTCGGGAGATGTCCGGGTGCTCATGGTGCGTTGCCTCCGAGGGGGGTGCTCTCGCTGCGAGCGTAGGAGGGGTCGTCCCGAACGCCGTCGCGGGCATCGGTGCGGTCGAGCAGGACGGCGAGGAGGACGAGCCCGACCGCGACCGTGGCGAGGCGCGGGATCGTGAAGAAGCCGAGTCCCTCGACCCAGCGGACGGTGCAGGGCACGGCGGCGTCGCACGCACCCGTGTCGAGGTCGGGGAGGGTCTCGACGGCGACGTGCCAGAGGTTCACGGCGACGCCGAGGCCGGCGAGCACGAGGGCGGCGAGGCGGAGGTCGCGGCTGCCGTCCCGGCGCAGGGCACGGATCCCCAGCACCACCACCAGCGGGTACATGGCGATGCGCTGGTACCAGCACAGCACGCAGGGCGGGAACCCGGCTGCTTCGGAGAACCACAGGCTCCCGCCGGTGGCGACGGCCGCGACCAGCCAGGCGCTGACCCGCCCGTGCACGCCGGCGAGCTCGACGACCAGGCGGCGGGTCGGGCGGTGCACGGCGGACGCGAGCGCGCCGAGGACGACGGCGACGACCGCCATCGCGGCCATGGCGCCGAAGACGTCGGCGACCTGCGTCGCGTCCATGCCGTGCCGCGACCTCCCGTCGTCAGTCGACGACGATGGTGAACGTGCGCGTGAAGGTGTTGCGGTAGGGGCTCTCGCACCCGTCGGGGAGGTGGGTGGCGATGTTCCCCTCGATGCGGACGACGTGCTCGCCCGGCGTCTGGAACACGATGGTGTGCTCGAGTGCGATGCGGTCCCGGCTCCGGCGAGGCGGATCGTGGGGACCGGTGCGCTCGCACGAGGTCGGGACGGCGTTGCAGCTCGAGGTGTTGACGACCCCCGGGTCGCTGACCCGCCAGTTCAGGCAGGCCCCGTTGGCGGCGGGACCGGCCGGGTCGATGTAGTCGACGGCGAAGGTCACCGGCTCACCGACGGTGGCACCTCCGGGGGCAGAGACCGTGAAGACCTCCACGGAGTACGGACCGGGCTGGGGGTCCCACCGCAGCTCGCCGCAGGACGGGTTGGTGCTGTTGCGGCACACGGTGGTGGGCGGCGAGGTCGGGGTCGGTGCCGGGGGTTGGGTCGGCGCCGGTCCGGGCTGGACCGCCGGCGCGGGAGCGGGCCCCGGTCCGGGGGCCGGTGCCGGGGTCGGACCCGGTTGGCCGCCGGACGGCGCACCGGGAGCGGGAACGGGGTCGGTGCCCGGCTGGCGCTCCGTCGTCTCGCCGAGGACCTCCGGTGCCGGTCGCGTCGTCGTGGTCGTGGGACGGGGAGCGGTGCGACGGGTGGTCGCCTCGGTGGTGGTGGTGGTGGAGGAGTCGGCGTGGACGAAGGCCCGGTCGTCCCCGTCGTCCCCGAAGGAGCTCATGACGGTCACGGTCACGAGGGAGAGTGCGGCCACCACGGCCACGGCAGCGACGACGGGGAGCGCGGCACGCCAGCGTTCGGGGAGCACGCAGGAAGTGTACGTGCCCGTGTCAGGTCTTCAGGCCAGGGGGAGCCTCCCCGGTGACCGCCTCCCACCCGGCGGCGGCGGCCCGTTGGCTCACCACGCGGGCGATGCCGGCGCCGAGGCCGGCGGCGATGCCCCACTGCATGGCGGTCGCCCAGGTCACCCGACGGTCTGCCGGGTTGAACGGCGGACCCTTGTCGTCGTCGCCGAGCGGCCAGATCGCCTGCAGCACCTTGCTGGCCAGGACGGCGCCCACGACGCCGGCCCCTCGCGAGACCACCAGCCACCGGACGCGTTCGGTTCGTGCATCTGCCATCTGCCAGCCCTACCCGCACGCCCGGACGGTCGAACCGCCGGGCCGGATGTCCGGATCGTCCTTTCCGGATCGTCCCGTCCGACACCACCCTGCGTGGCGGGGTGCGTCTGCCGTCGGCTGGTTCGGGTAGTGGGGTCTCGTGGACCAGCCGGTGGATCGTGACGAGGGACGGAGCCCGCTCGCGTCGCGCGTGCCTGCGCCCATCGCGATCCTGGACTTCCTGGCGAACGCCGAGTCGGTCGTGCAGCGCCTCGGCGAGCACACGTGCGTTCCCGACTGGGTCCTGCTCCGCAGCCTCGACGGCGAGTGGGTCGTCCTCGCCGGTCACGGAGGCCACGGGCTCCGACCCGGCGACCTCTTCGACCGCCCGGTCGACGCCGCAGCGCAGCTGGCCTCCCTCGCCGACGACTGGGTCGGCGACGTCGTCGTGGACCTGACGGAGGGGCACGTCGCCCCGGTCATCGGAGCATCCCCGGCCGCGACGGGCTCCCGACTCGACGGGCTGGTGGCGTTCCCGCTGTGGGGTGGTGACGGCCTCTTCGGGGCGGTGTGTGCCCTGCCGGGCGATGACGACGAGGCAGCCCAGCTGCGCAGCAACGAGCCGATGGTGCGCCTGACCGTCGAGCTGCTCACGTCGGTCTTGGGGCTCGACCTCGACCGCAGCCGCCTCCAGCGGCGCGTCGACGCCGCCGAGAGCGCTGCGCTCAGCGATCCGATGACCGGCCTCGGCAACCGCCGCGCCTTCGAGCGTGCCGTCGACCAGGAGGAGGCGCGCTGCGCCCGCTTCGGGCACCGCGCCGGCGTCATGGTCCTCGACCTCGACGGGCTCAAGGACGTGAACGACACCTGGGGTCACGCCGCCGGCGACGACCTGCTCCGGCGGGCGGGGGAGTCGATCCGGCGCACGCTCCGCACGGCGGACCAGGCCTTCCGGATCGGCGGCGACGAGTTCGCACTGGTCCTCCCGGAGATCACCACCGACGGGCTCTCCGGCCTGCACGCCCGCCTCACCGACGCGCTCGCCGACGCCGGGGTGGCGGCGTCGATCGGCTGTGCCATCCGAGATCGGGGCGGGAGCCTGCACGCCAGCGTCCGGATCGCCGACGCCGAGATGTACGAGCGCAAGCGGCGCCGGTCCGGGCGGACCGGCGCCGTGCCCGGCTGAGGCCGCCGGCGGCGGCGGAGCTCAGCGTCCCCGCCGGCCGGGTCCGTCGGCTCGCAGCTCGCCGGCGAAGAGCTGCGGCAGGCGCTCCGTCGCCTGGGCGATCCGCTCGTCGGCGCGCTCCTGGGTGATGT
>SXGQ01732632.1_pt1 | contig 24407 bp, 27 predicted proteins | sample 3178371 | NCBI WGS metagenome assembly SXGQ01 (sample SAMN11356859, study PRJNA531348) | freshwater metagenome | isolation source: freshwater sample F1-20 | place: China: Fuxian Lake, Yuxi | collected 2017-12-25 | reverse complement strand
TTATCATCTGCTGGAGGTATTTGTTTTTTTATTGAAGATACTCTACCTGGAAAAATAATGGCGCCAATTGGAAAAATGCTAGGAAATATTGATGCACTAAAAGGTGTAAAGTCTGGAGATGTATTTTGTCTCTATGAGGAAACTGCTTGATAGATGTGATGGCCACTATAACCACCAACTCTTTTAACAATTCCCTTCTTTGTAGATTCTATTAAAAATTTATTTGCTGCTGAAATTTTAACTCCTGTCTGTCTTGCAAGATCATGAACTGTGACGACTTTGGCATTTTGAATTATTTTCATTGCCTCGCTTTCATTTACCATTACTGTAATCTCTGCCTTTCGTGGTCCGCCCTCTCCTTTGTCTTTTCTGCCGCCTTTTTTTGTATCTTTAGCATCTTTTGTTCCTTGAGCCTTATCTTGTTTTGCTGCGGTTACTTTTTTTGTTCCACCCATAGTCACAGAAAAAAATATTCCTCTTATAAACGATGTATAATAGAATCTAATCTCATTTTGCAAACCTTACTTAGATCCAAATGACAAATAACTGAAAAATTCTCAAATATAAATAACATCTTGTTTATTGATAATTATGGGTATTGTTTCAAAAGGTGCAAAATGCAATGTCGATGGCTGTGAAAAAGAAGGCGCTCGTTCATTAAACACCACCAAAGTAGAAAATGCAGGATTGCATGTAAGTTCTACAGGCAAAAAATCAGTTCTTTGTAAAGATCATTATAAAGAATGGAAAAAAGAATCTAAAGATGATAGAGATCTAGAACGTGCTCGTTTTAACAAGTTTTAGCTTTACTTTTTCTTTGTTTTTTGTTTTCTATCTGTACCGGGTGTCCCCAAGTAATCTGCCTGTAACTTGTCATAATATTTTCCCAATTTCTTGTACAGTCTTTTTGGTTCTCTTGGTTTTTGATTGCTAAGTACATACAATGCTAAAATCGGAAACGCAATTGTTGCATCTGCATAAACTGTAATCATATCATGATGTGCATCTTGCACTTTGCCCCAACTTTTTCCTTCTTGTAGTGTCGCACCTGATAATCCCCCTGTATCTGGTCTGGCATCTGTAATCTGTATTACATAGTCTTGGCCTCCGTCATTTCTTTGCAATATTTGATCCAAAAGAGGACCTGTCTGCTGTGCTGTGTTCTTTGGAACCCCCCCTCCAAGCTCGACTATTCCTGATTTTTTTGAATTGTATAAAATTGATGCTTGCTCTATTATCTCTTTTACAAAATCCAAACTATACACTTTATCGTGCAATCTGTGTACTGCCAAGTTTAATGCCAATGATGAGTCTTTCATGGTAGAAATGTACACCGGAACATCATAGTCATATGCCGTTGTGATGAAACTTTTTTCTGGATGTTTTGATTTTTCCTTACTGATCTTTCCCATCAAATTACAAAATTCTGCAGTCGTAAACGGTTTTTCTGTAAAATCATTGGCAAACATTTTCTGTATGATTAAATCTTCTGCTTCCAATGTTTCATGGAATTTTATGTATACATCTCTAATTCGTACAATCTCATTTTCATATAATTTCATATCATCTACATCAAAACTTCCTTGTTTGACAGGTAACCCCCACGCAAAATGATCTTCATGATAAACATTGGCCCCCGTTGTCACAATCCAGTCTACAAATCCCCGTTCAATCAAAGTTTTGATGATTCCACCAAATCCAACAGGTGTCATGGCCCCTGAAACCGTAAGACAAATTGTTGCATCTTCTTTGATCATTTTTGCGTATAGTTTTGCAGCATCACCTAACTGTCTACCGTTATATCCAGAGCTTGCAAAAACATCCACCAGATCCTCAATTGTCATATTCGGATCTAGTTTGATATGCGGAATGTCTTTGCCATGAAATTTATGTGGATCCACTTCTATACGCAAAATTTTACTGTAAATAATACTTGTGATTTGATATTTTTCAAAAATTTAATACTTGATTTATCCTGTTGATGATGTGAACTCTAGAATATTTGATCTGATAATCCTTGTCCTTGTCTCATTGTTTTTTATTGGATTGTTGGCATTTGAGTATCATGTATTTGGACTAGAGCATCCAATTTTGCCAATTCCTAATGAATTTAAAGAATTTTTTGAATTTTTAATATTGCCTATTCTTGCATTGCTTACACTTGATCTTGTTCTTAAATATAGAAAAATAAATAATCCAAAAAAATTTGTAAAAAAATACTGGATTGATATTTTGATGCTGGCGTTGATCCCTGTTTTTTCTATATTCAAATTTTTAAAAATTGGACTAAGTCTGATAAAGCAATTAAAAACTATCAAGATGGGCGCTAAAATATTTCACAAAACAAAAAAGATATCTAAAAACTAATTTTAACAAAAACAGAATAAATAATATCTGAATATTAGATTATTGTCGCTTATTTCATAAGTTTTGGGACAAATATGTATACAAGTAAAATTATCTCAATTCTTCCAAGAATCATCAAAAATCCAAAAACTATCGTCATAAATGGATCAAGTGCACTGCTAACTGTTCCTGCACCATGCCCTGTGGTTGTTATTGCTGATACCCCGTCAAAGAATGCATTTTGAAAGTCATATCCCAAAAAAGACATGTATGTTGCAACCACTAAAGGAACAATCAGTGATACTGCAAGTATTATGATTCCAATTGTAATATCTTTTTTATCTGATTCTGATACCTTTGCAGATTTTCTGTCAAAAATATACCTCAATTTAGACAATTGCATAAATCTGAAAATCTTTATGCCTCCTGCAGTTGAGAATCCACATCCTCCTATTGTCATTGCTATGATGATAATTGTAAATGATATGAGATTCAAACTCTCAAAATTCATCGTTTGAAATCCTGTAGTGGTACTAGCTGAAATCATGTTAAACGTGCCGTCTAGCCAATTTGCATCTGTTGAAATTACAAATACAATGCACAAAATTGATAAAATACACAAATACACTGCAACTTCTTTTGTCAAGTTAATGGATAGAAATTTTGTTCTAACAAATGCATAGTGAAATCCAAATGGAAGTGCACCTAATACCATTCCTACCATCAACACAATGTACTCTGGATCTGTAAATCCTTGAAATATTTTGGAATCTGGACTTGTACCTCCAGTAGAGAGTGCACTGAATGCCAGTGCAAAGTCATCTAGTATCTCACCTTCCCCCAAATAAAATAAAAGTAGTGCGATAATTACTGCATAAATAGAAAAAATAATTGTAATTATTGCAAATAATTCTTTTAGATGTGGAACATTTCCTGAAATGAATCCTTTCATCGTGCTTACTCTTTTTTCTGAATAAAATGCAGTTACGATTAGGTAGATGAAGCTCATTCCACCTACAAACTGAGCATATCCACGATAAAATGTAAAGCTTCTTGGCAAGTCTTCTGGATTTTGCACCAATGAATATCCTCCAGTTGTAAATCCTGCCGAGCTTTCAAAAAATCCATTTGCAAATAATTCTATTGGATCACTTGAATCAAATGGAATCACAAAAAGCTGAGGTATCATACCAAATAGAACCAAAATCATAAAGCTTGCAAAGACCAGAATTGCAGTGCCTCTTAGTGTAATTGGCTGCTTTTCACCATAGGAATTCATGAAAAAACCGGAAACTATGAGCAGGACCGACATGAGGTATATTCCTGTTGCAACTAGCGGTTCATTTAGTAACGTTGCAACAATTCCCGGAATAAACATCAAGACGCCTGTAAATTGTAATACGACACCAAGGTTCCAAATGACACCCCAAAGTGTGGATTGTTTTTGTTGTTTTACCAATGATTTTTTTACAAGATTAACTATTGTATCCAAGTAAAGCATTCCTACAACTAAATTGCTATTTGAGATTACTGCTAGTTTTCTAATCTTTTTTTCTTGCATTATCTCAAGTGCTTCTGAAAGAGTTTGTTCTTCTCTGATTGAAATTAAGGGAAATACCATGATGTCCCCCAATGTTGTTTTTAGAGGATTTACAAAAGACTCACTTAACTTTGTTAAAATATCTTCATCTGTGACAATTCCTGTCGGATTATACGAATCATCAACTACAATGATCTCATCAACATCTTTCTTTTTTAATATTGTACATGCTTCTGACAGCTTTGCTGATTCTGATAACATTAGAATATTTTTTCTATAATACTGTGACACCTTTTTACTCAAATAATCTGTAAGGTTCTTTTCTTGAGACAATTATTCTAATTCAAGAACTACTACAGATTAATCTTGTGTCATCTGATCTCAAAATAAATGCGATCTGCTATATCTGTGAATGTGACCGTTATTTTACCTGCTATTTTGACTAAACTTTAAACTCTTAATCCTTTGACTTATTTTGAGATTAAAATGAAAACTTTTGATACATCGTTTGGATTGACCGAACATGAACTATCTGATTTAATCCAACATGATGTTAATCTGGTAATTTGTGATTTAAGAAAAAAAGAAGATTTTGCAAAAGGCCATATTAAAAAATCTATTCTTGTTCAATATGACGAAGAAAATTTGCTTGATATCCCAAAACTCTCAAAGGTGGTTTTAATAAGTAAAGATGAGGAACAATCAAAAAAGATGACTGCTACATTACGTTCAAAGAATATAGATGCGTTTTTTCTCATTGGTGGAATAAAAAACTGGTCACGAGGACTGTACTATACAAATATCTCTTATGTGGGAACAGGATACCTATAACACAAAATGAACATTGTTGATTTACACAACCCTCAAAGAATAAACCGTAAACCTGATGGCGTTGAGGTGTTGTTCTCATCAGGTAATTTTGTAGACCAAGGATTTTCAATACATCGAGTTGAACTTCGTTTATACCTTGAAAAAATAGATGAAAAATTAGGGCAATATTCACTAATTACATCATTTGTTGAAACTGACAAGGGTTCTGTTGAGATGATTTATGATGAGGGGTTTCGAGGAGACGACTCACTGAATCACTCTGTTCAGTTTCTCACATCTAATTTGGGGATATCTGGATTGGTTTTACGTTCAATTATCACACTGCGAGATCGAATTGAAACACCAAAGTCTTGATTCTGTACTTTTAGTTACTGTAAATTTACGCATGATCTATCTGTGTTATGATTCGCACCATTTGTATCTAAAAGGTAAATTTCTATCAAACAATTCAAAAAGTAAACTTTTCAATCATATTTTATTATGATCCCGAATTAAATTCATCTTGCTTTAAGGAATGTCATGAAAGGCGATGTTTTACTACAAAATATCAAGGTAAGCGAACTTGTACCTGTATCTGCAGGAAAAAAAGCCAAAGAAACCAAACTACTGATCCGTGAAGCTATTCTTACCAAACTAGGAAAGAACATAGATAATGTACGAAAAAGATGTGCTGGAAAACCACTGTCTGTTAGCATTACTTTTTTCCTACACAAGACAACACATTCAAAAAAAGATTTAGATGGTCTTTCTGAAACTATCATCAAAATTCTTGGAGAAGAAATGTCCTCAAAAAAAGATGCTCTTAAAGGCATGGCAATTGTGACTAACACCAATTTGATTCATAGGATAATCTTAGAAAAAATATTAGTCAAAAAAGATGAAAAAGAAGAATTTTCTTTTTCAATCTATGAATGGGATTAATTATGAGTCTATTAGATACATTTACCTAGTCTCTTTTTTTATTTTCTAAACTCTTTTTCAACATGCTTAAGTTCATAGATTTTGGATTATACTCATGGCACGAAAGAAAAAGGATTTGAAACAACACCAGAATCTTCAGTGTCATTGGTATTGTCCTTGCGAAGATTGCAGAATTGATGAAAATCAGCAAAATTATTAAAAATAATCCTTAGATTCTAAACTCTTTTTTCATCTAAAATGTTCTCAAGAGTTAGTGCATGTACGTACTAGGATCAAAAATGGTGATGTTTTTTGATCGCTATATGCCTAAAAATTAGGCACGAAAATCGCAATGTTTGGTTTTTTAACCAAAGACTTAATTCAATTATTATTTGGTTTGAAACTGTGCGTATATTACAACTACACTGTGACAGCATAGAATACACTCCGACAAAAAAGGAGATCAAAAGTGCTGAGGAAATTACTCCTGAAACAAAAAGGCTGGAGGAAGTAGTAGTTGCATTTGTAGCAATTGAACAAGGAGATGATTCATCTGTTGCACAAAACGCAATATCTCAGATAAAAAACTCGATGGAAAAAATTGGCTGTAAAAAATTATTGTTATACCCATATGCTCATCTTAGCTCAAATCTGGCAGCCCCATCAATTGCATTATCATTACTAAAAGAGATGGAGTCATCTGCATCCGAATTGGAAGTATCACATTCTCCATTTGGCTGGACAAAGTCATACAAAGTTCAAGTAAAGGGACATCCACTTGCTGAAAGCTCCAAGGTTGTAACAAAAGAAATCTCTGGAGAAAAAAATCCAAATGAAGAAAAGGAAATGACATCTGATGCTCTGAAAGGCGAATCAAAAATCATCTCATATTGGAAAATTCTATCCCCTGATGGAACCATGAGCAATATCGGCGATTTTAATTTTTCAAAATATCCAAAATTAGAGGTGTTAGCAAAATATGAATCTGCAAAAAAGAGAGCCGTAGATGAACCGCCACCACATGTTGCGTTGATGAAAAAAATGGCAATTGCAGATTATGAACCAGCTTCTGATTCTGGTAACATGCGATTTTTCCCAAATGGTCGTTTGATTAAATCATTAATTGAACGATATGTTACTGACAGAGTCAAGGAGTATGGCGGATATGAAGTTGAGACTCCGATTATGTATGACTCTCATCATCCAAGTATGGTAAGTTACTTCAATAGATTTCCTGCTAGACAATACAATATTGACTCCGAAGGGAAAAAACTATTTTTGAGATTTGCTGCCTGTTTTGGACAGTTTCTAATGGCAAATGAGTATCAGATGTCATACAAGAATTTGCCCTATAGACTCTACGAATTAACTCGTTACAGTTTTAGACGTGAACAGTCTGGCGAACTGGTAGGACTGAGGCGATTGCGCGCATTTACAATGCCTGACTGCCATGCATTTTGCAAAGACATTGAACAATCAATTCAGGAAATTAAAGTCAGATTTGATTTATCACGAGATGTTCTAAAAGAGCTCGGCATTAAAGAATCTGATTATGAAATGGCAATTCGATTTACTGAAGATTTTTACAATGAAAACAAATCTTCAATCGAAGAACTAGTTAAGAAACATGGTAGACCTGTGCTAGTTGAAATGTGGAAAGAAAAGTTCTTTTATTTTGTTTTGAAATGGGAATTTAATTTTGTAGACACAATGGGAAAAGCATCTGCGCTTTCGACTGATCAGATAGATGTTGAAAATGGAAACCGTTATGGAATTGAATTTGTAGATGAAAACAATGTTCGCAAAAACCCAATAATTTTACACAATTCTCCAAGTGGCGCAATTGAGAGAATCATCTATGCACTATTGGAAAATGCAGCACAAGATATCAAAGAAGGAAGAAAGCCACAATTCCCGCTATGGCTTGCACCAACTCAGGTACGTGTAATCCCACTCAAAGAAGAATTTTCTGGAATTTGTGATACTTTGACAGATAAGCTGTCTTCTTACAATATTCGAGTTGACATTGATGATAGAAACGAAAGCATAGGAAAAAGAATACGTGATGCAGAAAAAGACTGGATTCGTTATACTCTAGTAATTGGAGAAAAAGAGGCAAATTCGGAAAATCTAAGTATCAGAGATAGACAAACAGGAGATGTTAGAGAATTGAAATTTGATGATTTTATTAATGAAATAAGTGAGCAAACAAAAGGCAAACCCTTTACAGGATTAAACCTTCCAAAATATCTCTCACACAGACCCCAATTGATGGTGTAAAAATGAGTTTTCTAGATTTATACATGAACAGAAATCCATTGATAACTGCTTCATCTAGTGATACTGAGCCTGTGGCAACCGTCTTTGGAATTCCATTTGATTCTACACACTCTTACAAGCCTGGATGCAGATTTGGACCTGATGTGATTCGTGATGCCTTTAACAACATTGAGATATTTCATCCAAATTTGGGTATTGATTTAGAAACTGTCAACATTGAAGATTTAGGAAATACAACTCACACTGTTTTGGCAAGTGAGATGATTGACATGGTAGGTAAAATTACAAAAGAACTAGTTGCAAAGAAAAGACAGCTGTTCATTTTAGGTGGTGAACACTCTATCACATATGGTACATACATGAGTTTTCCAAAAGAAACAGGGTACGTTGTATTTGATGCTCATTATGACTTGCGAGATGAGTTTGCAAATATCAAACTAAGTCACGCTGCATATCTTCGAAGAATTGTCGAACAAAGAGGTGCAGATAATATTTTACATGTCGGTGCACGAGCATTTGTAAAAGAGGAATTAGAATTTCTAAAAGAACACAACATAAAAACAATTTCTGACAGACAAGTACGAGAAGGGGAAGGTCCTAGAATTCTAAAGGAGTTTGCATCTTCGTTTGATTCTATGTATACTAGCTTTGATCTTGATGTCTTGGATCCTGCATATGCCCCAGGCGTTGGAAATCCAGAAGCTGCAGGTATGACCTCACGTGAGCTATTTGATCTGATTTATTCACTTGAAAACATAAATGTGACAGGTGTCGATATTGTGGAATTAAATCCACAATATGATAACGGAGCCACTGCCTCAATTGCAGCAAAGATAATGTCTACATTAATTGCTATGAATTTGACTCGATTAAACTATTTTCAATAAATTACTGTGATCTTTTTGTATTATGAAAAATTTATCAAAAAACTATTCCAAGTAACTTTAAAAAATCTGGATGGAAAAATTACATGTTAAACAATCTAAGAACTACACTACAACCAATACTTGAAAAAATTGGAAAAATATTTGCCTCTACTGGTCTCTCGCCAAATTTTTGGACTGTAGTAGGTCTTGTGTTTGCCCTTGCATCTGCACTAGTTTATGGATTGGGCATAGAATTTGGGTTGATTATTGGTGGAATCTTGTTGCTCGTATCTGGTTTTTTTGATATGGTAGATGGTCAAGTGGCAAGAGTAACTGGCAAAACATCGCAAAAAGGATCTTACCTTGATTCAATGTTTGACAAGATTTCCGAAGTTGCAATATTTTTGGGATTGTTGGTTGGTGGATATGCAGAACCATATCTTGTGCTGCTTGCCATTACTTTATCACTACTGGTTAGTTATGCTAGGGCAAAATCTGATGCATTAAACATCAAACTTCAGGGTGTTGGTATTGGGGAGAGAGCAGAACGTTTACTCGTAATTGCAATTCTTGGAATAATTGGATACATGGAACCAGCAGTAATTATTGTAGTGATAATTGCAGGAATAACTCTTATCCAACGAATGATTGTGACTGCTAAAAACATCAAAGAAAAAACTGAGTAACTGTTTTAAAAAGAATTTTTACATGCTATTTATTTTAACAAAAAAATTCCAAATTAACTAACGTTTTTTTATATTGAATAGATGCACTAATTGTCTAGCAATGAAGAATAATAGAGCATTGATTGTTGTACAAGATGATTCACTGTTTCACGATCTGAGCTAGACAAAAATTAAAATAATTTAATCTATGAAAAATCACCTCATCTGAAATTGATATTAATTTGTAAATATTGCTGAATTATGAAAATGGACTTTCTAACGGAGTTTTCCACGTTGTCTTCTGCTATCTTCTGATCTAATTTTCAAAATCTTAAAGTGAATTGCACATGAAATACAATACCATTTCAATACAGTTGGTGATGCAATGTATGCTCCTTGAGCACGCAGTTCTTTAGCTAAAGTGTGTTCTACTAGATTTAGTCTAGATGTGACTTTTTTTGCTTTATCTTTTGGAACAGTTGAACCACAGTTTGTACATTGTATAGTACCTGAGGACCCTTTTCCTCCTTTTGTACGTCCTCTACTTGCACGTTTAAGTGGCATGAAAATATTCGAAACTGCCTCCTTATATTCTTGCGTATGATTGAGAAAATTTGTGGGTTTGTTTGTAATTTACTTAAAACCCAATCATGTTTTAATGCTAGATCGAATATTTCTCATTGATAGAAAATGCGTGGCCTATGTCATGTTTGCTTTAGATCAAATGTAGATTTGATGATATTGAAGGGAATCATGCTGTGTCAGGAATGTTTTGAAAAAAAGAATGCAAAAAACTAAATCGATATTATTTTGTATCACCTTTAATGAAATTGGCATTATTTTCACACTGTGCAATTGATACAATCACCATTGATGGGATAACTCATGAGCAAATTGGTGGAGCTGCATGTTATGGTGGACTTACTGCAAGACAGCTCAAATTTGACATAGATCTTTACACAAAATTTGGCAAAGATTTTCCAATGCAATATCTGACTCAAAATAAAATTGATTTTAAAAATGCGTTATCTGAGAAACTCACAACTCGATTTGCAATAGATATTACGGGTTCCGATAGAACTCTGAAACTGTTAAATGAATGTGACCCTATTGACTATGCTACAATAGACGCCGACGGTTCTTTGATTACGCCCATATTTCATGAAATATCCTCTGAGACATTTTCCAGAATAAAAAAAGACTCTAATTTCACTCTAGTTGATCCTCAAGGATTTTTGAGACAAGTGGATTTAGAGAAAAATGTAGTTTTGGAAAACACAGAGCTTGATCTATCTGATGTAAATGCAATCAAGGTGAATCCTGAAGAAGCTCAGAAACTTGTTAGCGGTTCACACGATGAGATGATGATGGCACTACAGAAAAAAGGTGTACAGCATGTGATTTTTACAAACAAAACTGAAGTTTCATTGTTGGTTAAAGACAAAATTTATTCAATAACATTGCCAAACAAAGAAGTCTATGACACTACTGGCATTGGAGATATTTTTTGTGCCACATTTTGTTGTACAATGATAAAAGAAAAAGACTTTCTTTGGGCATTGTGTTTTGCCGGTGGCTCTGCACAGGCAGCCCTTGACTCAAAACAGATAGGATTGCTCAAAATTCCTCACAAGAGTGCAATTGAAAGTAATGCCTCCTATTTTTACAATCTTGTAAAGTATAGAACCATTTAGCGCTTTATCCTTTTATTGTACTGGTAGTTTCATCTCTCTGTGCAAATAGGAATCTATGGCTCAGGTACAACAGACTCTGCAGAAAAGACTATAAAAAAAATTCTAGATGATGCTGAAATTGAATCCTTTGTAATTACTGCAAAATCAAAAACAAAACAAGCTGACTGCATTTTGGTATTAGGCGGAGACAAGGGAGTTAGAAATTATTTTCATAGATCTTTTGATTCCACAACGCCTGTTTTGGGAATAAGTGAGGGTGAGGCCAGTGGTTTTTTAGCTCAGGTGGATCTCAGGGAATTTCCATCATATGTCAGAATATTAAAAAAGCAAAATTACACCATAGAAGAAGTTCCAAGATTAGGAGTAAAAATTGATGGAAAAAATGTCTATCCTGTATTAAATGACGTTGCAGTATTTTCATCAAAAAGTGCAATGCTCATGGAGCATACATTACGTGTAAATGATGAGGAAGTATGGCACGATAACAGCGACGGAATTATTGTATCTACACCTATTGGGTCTTCTGCTTATTCGATGTCTGCAGGTGGTCCTATGTTATTTCAGGACTCTGGAGTATTTGAGATAATTTCAGTAAACTCTTTAGATATTACAAGAAGGCCAATTATTGTATCAAATAAAAGTTCTATTCAAATTAGTGATATTTCTGCCAGATTACATTGTGAAGTTGTTCTTGATGGACTGGATAGATACAAAGTAAACAACATAGTAGAATGCACCCAGTTTTTGCCTCCTGCAAAAATAATCCGACTCAAAAAAGATTCTACTGCAATCTCTGCTCTTGCAAAGAAGGTCCATCTTGCAGAAGAACTTCTTAGTATGCCTCCTAGTTCTAAGTTATTACTAAAAACATTAGAGTATGAAGGAGCTCTGACACAAAAAGATCTTGCAAACAAGACTTTACTTCCAGACCGAACTGTAAGATTGGCCCTTAGTCATTTGTTGAAGAAAGGATATGTCAAAAAGAAAGTCTCAATTAGAGATGCACGACAAAAAATCTATGAAATATCAAAGATAGAATGAATTTCAGGTTTTATTTTTTATATTATGGTTATTCTGACAAGTTTTTGGTGTGAGATGTGTCATCATCACATGCATCTTTGATTCTTTTTTGTAAATCTGATTCATAACATGCATTAGAACAAAAATCTTTTACTCCTACATGATATTCCTTTCCACATTTTGTGCATCTTGGCAAATATTTCGCTTTTTTATTGATTTGGATTCTTTAATACGTTGTTACTGATTCATTTTTTATAATTCCCAATATTGAGATATTCTAAATCACTCTGGATTAACTGAATGTCTACTGGTTTCTATTTTTGAGATGCAGCTTTTACAAATGCCTCAAATGCCTGCTCTGGATATCCTGGTCTACTGTTAAACTCTGGGTGAAACTGTACGCCTAGGTAGAATTTATGATCTGGGATCTCCAACATCTCCATTCTTTTACCACCATCACTTTCAGCTGAAAATATTAGCCCATTTTTCTCAAATTCTGGAATGTATTTTTTATTGATTTCATATCTATGTCTGTGTCTTTTGCTAATTGTATTTGCATTGTATATTTTCTGTGACATGGTATTTGGTTTTATTTGAATGTCGTTTGCACCAAGTCTTAATGATCCACCCATATCTGATATGTTTTTTTGTTCAGGAAGCAAATCTACAATTGGATTTTTAGCGTCTGGTTTTATTTCCGTAGAGTTTGAATCTTCTAATTTCAACACATTTCTTGCAAATGCAATTGATGCTAGCTGAAATCCAAAACATATTCCAAGATACGGTATGTTTCTCTCTCTTGCATAGTCTGCAGTTTTTATAATTCCTTCTGACCCTCTTGTTCCAAACCCACCTGGAACTAAAATGCCGTCATATTTTGATAAACTGGTATAATCTGTAATTGACTCTGAATCAATCCAATCTATTTCAACTGATTTTCCTAACTTTGCACCTGCATGTTTTAGGGCGTGATTTACACTGACATAACTATCTGCAAGTGTGACATATTTTCCAACCATTGCAATTCTTACTTTCTGGTCTTCGTGATTTGTCATAGACTCTGCAATACTGTTCCATCTGTCCCAGTTCGCAGATGCATTTACCATTCCAACTTTTCCAAACTTTGTAAATAATGAATCCATTATTCCCTGATCATACAATATCTGTGGAACTTGAAAAATTGATTTTACATCATGACATGATAGTACGTCATTTGCAGTGACATTTGTAAACAATGCAATCTTTTTCTTTGTCTTTTCTTCCAGGGGTGTAGTACATCTTACTGCCAAAAAGTCAGGCTGTATGCCTATTCTTCTTAATTCCTGTGCACTATGTTGTGTGGGTTTTGTTTTTTGCTCTCCTACCACATCTAATGACGGCGCAAGTGTAACGTGAACAAAAATTACATTCTGTGGTCCTTCTTCTACTCTCATTTGTCTTAATGCTTCTAAAAATGGTAATGATTCTATGTCTCCAACTGTTCCCCCACACTCTACAATCAAAAAGTCTAGTTTTTCTTCTTCCGCAATATTTCTAATTCTGTTTTTTATTTCATCTGTAATGTGAGGGATTATCTGAACACATGCACCTAGATACTCTCCTTTCCTCTCTGCTTCAATCACTGCTGAATATACCTGAGCTGTGGTAATGTTGTGGCTTTTTGGTATGTTCTGATTTAGAAATCTTTCGTAATTTCCAATATCCATATCGCATTCACCTCCGTCTTCTGTTACAAAGACCTCCCCATGAGCAACGGGATTCATCGTTCCTGCGTCATAATTCAGGTATGGATCTATTTTGATGCAAGACACTTTTTGACCTGCTAATTGTAATAGTTTTGCAATGGATGATGTAGTTACGCCCTTTCCAAGACCTGACATCACTCCCCCGGTAACAAAAATAAGCTTTGTCTGCACATTAAGAAAACAAGTATCTGGTTTTTGTATGTTTTGATGATCAGACTTTAAAACAACAGATCTCTGAGAGATCTTACATACGTATGAAATTTTTATTTTTTTTTAACGTGTGTTTGAAATTTTAACCACGTATCTTTTATTTCTCACTGACTATCTATATGCTGAGCACATCTAGATAGTGGTCTTTGCCTGAAATACAATTCCCCCCCAATTCCCGTAAAAATAACAGACCACTACTCTTTAACGATTCGTTATAGTTTATCGCTAAATCTAGATCTAAATGCATCTACTCTACTTTGGGTTTTGTATTCCTCTGGGTGTGATTCTTTTCGTGAACGCTCTTCTAGCATATGTTTGTGTTCTTCTCTAGCGTGATGTAATCTGTCCTTTTCATGAATGAACTCTTTTTTGCAGTATTGGCATGCTACGATGGTCTTATGATGCTTATGTCTGATGTGTTTTACCAATTCTTCATGATTGTCAAATTTTGAATCACATTGGGTGCAGTCATTTTTCTTGTTATGGAAAAATTTCATTAATCTGTCCTCTGTTAATGTATATTTAAACACGATATGTGTTATCACTTTTGAAACTTTGATTCGTTCATCTATTTTATGTAAAATGATTTTGTATGAGCACTCAAAGTTTACACTGTTGTTCAATAATATTGCGATTTTCTAGGATTAATTTATGATGATAGAGCCTGAACCATGTAGGCATGAATATGCTCCTAATGGAACACTGTCATGTAGAAAATGTGGCAAAGTTCGTTATTGATATGTTGAATTTTAAAATAATGTCTGCAGTTTAATTCTTGTTGATTTTCAGAATTAAGTAATGATGGTTTGTCTTTTGAGACTTTTTGTAAATGCCGCAATACGTAATTCTAGTTTATTTTGCGGTGTCTGTTCAATCAGTTTTAAAAATGCGCTACCTACGATTACTGCATCGGCTCCGGCTTTGACGTATTTTTTGACGTCATCTGGGGTTGAAACGCCAAATCCTACCCCTACTGGGATTTTCCCACTGGTGATTTTCTTTACCTCTTTGATTGCTTTTAGAGTGTAATTTTGTATTCCTGTTTTTATTCCCGTGGTGCCATACACTGCAACTAAATATAAAAATCCTGAAGATGATTTTCCAATTTTTTCAATCCTTGATTTTGTTGTGTTTGGAGATATCAAAAATATTGTATCAGTCATGTTTTTTGCAGATGCGAGATATTCTTTTGACTCTTCAATGGACATGTCTGGAAGAATGAATCCGTCAATTCCTGCATTTTTAGCCTCAGTGATGAACTCTGGATACCCTTTATGATACAAAATATTGGTGTATGTCATTAAAATCAGCGGTATGTCTGTTTCTCTTCTTATCTTTTTTACAATATTGAAAAATCGGTTGATTTTAGTTCCGTTTTCTAATGATATCATGCTGGCATTTTGTATTATAGGACCATCTGCAAGTGGATCTGAAAATGGGAATCCTAATTCTATGATGTCTGCACCTCCTTTGACTAATCCCCTCACTGAAGATATCGTCGCATTCTCATTTGGATATCCGACCATGATGTATGCTATTAACGCCTTTTCTTTTTTAGCAGATAATTCTGCAAATTTCTCTCTAATTCTTGACATGTTTGCTCAGATACCTTTGTACTTCTTCTACATCTTTGTCTCCTCTTCCTGAAAGTGTAACTATGATTGATTCTGATTTTTTACTCTTTTTTGCAACCTTTATTGCTTCAGCTATTGCATGAGCTGATTCAAGAGCTGGAATAATTCCCTCAGTTCTTGTCAACATTAAAAACGCATCAATTACTTCTGCGTCTGTTGCAGAGTGATACTTTACTCGTTTAGTGTCTTTTAGATAAGAATGCTCTGGACCTACACCTGGATAATCCAATCCTGCTGAAATACTGTATGTCTCTGTAATTTGTCCTTCATCATCTTGTAATAGGTATGTCATCATTCCATGAAGTACACCTTTACTACCAGCTGATAATGTTGCAGAATGATATTTTGATTTTAATCCTTTACCTGCAGCTTCCACTCCAATGATTTCTGCATTTGTGTCAACTAGCGGATAAAACGTTCCAATGGCATTTGACCCTCCACCAACACATGCAATCACGACATCTGGTGTTTTTGATATTTTCTTCATCTGTACTTTGATTTCTTCTCCTATCACACTTTGAAAGTCCCTCACCATTACAGGATATGGATGAGGGCCTACTGCGGAGCCTAGCAAATAATACGTGGATTCTACGTTTGTAATCCAATCTCTGATTGCCTCATTGATTGCATCTTTGAGTGTTTTAGAGCCTGATTTTACAGGGTGAACCTTGGCACCAAGCATATTCATTCTGTAAACATTTAGTTTTTGTCGTATGGTGTCTTTGTAGCCCATGTATACTTCTGATTTCATCCCCAAAACTGCACACGCCATTGCAGTAGCTACACCGTGTTGGCCAGCCCCTGTCTCTGCAATGATTCTTTTTTTGTTCATTTTTTTTGCAAGTAAAGCCTGACCTAACGTGTTGTTTATTTTGTGAGCTCCTCCATGTAAGAGGTCTTCTCTTTTTAGATATATTTTGGCACCACCACATTTTTCTGATAAATTTTTTGCATAGTATAATGGAGTTGGTCTTCCAGCATATTGTTTGAGATAGTAATCTAATTCTTTTTTGAAATCTTTATTGTCTTTGAATTTAAGATAGTTTTCTTCTAATTCTTCAATTGCAGGAACTAGTGTCTCTGGGATATACTTTCCACCAAACTCTCCAAATTTTCCGTCTTTAGGATATTTCAATACGCATTCACCAATTTTCTTACATGTTCTTCGATATTATCGCTTTTCATTATGCTGGATCCTATTAGGAATGCATCAGCTCCTGACTTTTTTAGATATTGGATGTCTTCTGGTGTCTCAATACCACTCTCTGAGATTATGGGTCTTGTTTTTTTGTATCCTTCCAGTACTTTTTCTGTTGTTTTAAGATCAATCTCTAATGTGTCTAGATTTCTATTGTTAATTCCGATTAGATCTGATTCTGTTTTTAGTGCATTTTGAAATTCTTGCTTTGTGTGTACCTCTAAAAGAATTTTCAGTCCTTTTCTATGCCCATATTTTATAAATTCATCGATATCTTTGAGAAATCCTTGATCAAATAATGACTGAATGACCAGCATATAGTCTGCTCCGATTTTTTCTGCAGCATCTATTTGCACTGTATCAATCATGATGTCTTTCATTAATAATGGGACATCTACTGATTGTCTTATCCGCATAAAGTATTCTGGTGAACCATTAAACAGATGAGGCTGCGTAAGAATAGATAATGCTTTAGAGCCTCCGGAAATCATTTGTTTTGCGATACTTACTGGGTCTGACAAAGTTCTAATTTTTCCCAAAGATGGAGATGAAAACTTTACCTCTGTAAGTAAAGTTGCATGTTTGTTTGATTTTATTATTTCTAAAAAATCAATACTTGATTTTTCCAACTTTACATCTACATCATACACTCCATCATCAATTGCAATCTGTGAATTGTTTACCAGTTTTCTTAGAATGTTTTCAGTCATCATACCATTTCCTTTAATTTTGAGATATCTCCAGTGTCTGCAACAAACCTTTCTAAGAGTTTGAATGCTTTTCCATCTTTAATTGTATTTAATGCTAATTTTACTCCTTCTTCAAAATTATTTACAATATTTGCAACAATTAATCCTCCAGCTGCATTGAGGGCTACCGTTTCTATCATTGCTTGGTTTGCAGTATTGTTTAACACTCCAACAAATGCCTTTATTGCATCTTCTTTTGTTTTAATTTGAATATCTTTAAGTGATGACTTGTGCAGGCCAACTACTTGAGGATCAATTGAATTCATCAATACTTTGTCATTTCTTAAAACACATACTCTGTTTGTCGCACTAGTTGAAAATTCATCCATACCGTCATCTGAGCGTACAGTCATAATGTTTTCTGCCCCCTTTCTTTTTAGAATTAATGGCAGTCTATCTAATAGATCAATTGATGATACTCCTATCATTTGATTTTTAACCCCTGCTGGATTTGACAGTGGACCTAAAAGATTAAACGCTGATCTTTTTCCTAACTGTTTTCTTGCAATTGAGACATGTTTCATTGCCGGATGGAATTTTTGTGCAAACATAAAACATATGTTGTGTTTTTCAAGAATCTCTGCAATTCTGTTTGGCTCTGAGTTTAGATCATATCCAAAATACTCAAAAATATCGGCACTTCCAGAAACACCTGAACTGGAGCGATTTCCATGCTTTGCTACAATTCCACCCGCAGATGTGACAACAAAAGAGGCAGCAGTGGATATGTTAAATGTCTGAAGACTATCTCCTCCCGTACCGCACATATCGATGATCCTTCCTTTGTTTTTAGGCTCAACTTTTATGGCAAATTCGAGCATTTTATCAAGCATGCCTAGTAACTCATCGTCAGTTTCACCTTTTTCTGTTAGTCTCGATAGAAAATCTAAATTTTCTTTGTCATTTGTTTTGCCTGATAATATCTCTGTCATGATGAAATTCATTTGATCATATGTAAGATCTGTCTTTTGTTGCAATTTTGAAATTAATTCTGAAATCATTTTTTATTTTTCACCTGATTTATGAAATTTGAGAGAATCTTTTTCCCGTCTTCTGTCATAATTGATTCTGGATGAAATTGTACTCCTTCTATGAGGTACTTTTTGTGTCTTATTGCCATCACTTCTCCGTCATCAGATGCAGTAGCTGTCACTTCTAGTACGTCTGGAATTATTGTTTTGTCTCCCACCAGTGAATGATATCTTGTTGCTCTAAATGGATTCTTGACATCTCTGAATAATTCTGATTCTGTATGTTTTACCTGACTTGTTTTTCCATGTCTTACACAGCCCGCATTTACAACCTTGCCTCCAAATGCCTCTATAATTCCCTGGTGTCCTAGACAGACTCCTAATATTGGAGTTGTAGATCCCATATCTTTGATTACATCGCTACATACACCAAAGTATTTTCTATCTGATGGGGTACCTGGACCTGGTGATATTATTATTGCATCGTAATTATTTTGTTTTATTTGTTCTAGTGATATCTTATCATTTCTTATGACCTCACAATCTACTCCTAGCTCGCCCAAGTATTGTGCAATATTGTATACAAATGAATCATAATTGTCGATAATTAGAAATTTCATTTTGTTGCCTCCTTTAGTGCTTGAAGCATTGCGCCAGCTTTGTGTTCTGTTTCTTTGAATTCATTTTCTGCAATAGAATCTGAGACAATCCCTGCCCCTGATTGTACAAATCCCTTATCACCATTAATGAATATGCTTCTAATTGCTATTGCAAAATCACAGCATCCATTAAACGAAAAATATCCAACAGCACCTGCATATGGTCCTCTTGCCTCAGATTCTAATTCCTCTATTATCTCCATGGCTCTGACTTTTGGGGCACCAGATACTGTTCCTGCTGGAAATACTGCCTTAAACGCATCAAACATGTCGTTTTCAGGCGATAAATTACCTACAACATGTGTAACTATGTGCTGAACGTGACTAAATCGTTTTATCTGCATTAACTCCTCAGTACGCACAGATCCATACTTGCATACTCGACCTATGTCGTTTCTTCCCAAATCCACTAACATGGTATGTTCTGCCAGCTCTTTTTCATCATGTAATAGTTCTTCGGCTAGTCGCTTGTTTTTTTCCTCATCATCTGTGATTTTTCTAGTTCCTGCAATAGGGAATGTTTCTACTTTGTCATTTGTTATTCTTACTAACATTTCAGGTGATGCCCCAATGATGGTTTTTGCATCTTGTTTTAAATGATACATGTATGGGGACGGATTTAATTTTCGCAGTGTTTTGTACAGCGTTAGATTGTCTCCATTTGTATCAAATGTAAATTTTCTAGACAATACAACTTGGAAAATATCTCCATCATGAATGTACTGTTTTGCTTTGTTTACTATGTTTGAAAATTTTTCTTGATCCATATTGGGTGTTACTTCTGATGCATTAAAATCTCCAAATGAGTCACTGCTAATTTTAAATTGCTTGAATCTATTTTCATTATGATAAAAATAAAATAATTTCTTGTGTAAATTATCATATAATATCCCATCATCATAAATTCCAAACTCCATTAATGGTTGTGGTGAATCATGAGTATTAGGAATGCTTTCCACTAGTCTAATTGCATCATAGTTTACAACACCTACTGCACCGCCCAAATACCTGTAACTTTGGTCTTCGGATTTTCCTAACAGTTTTTTTATCTCTTCAAATGGATCACTTGTTTTGATTGTTTCAATTTTACCCTCTCTTGTGATTTCTACCTTATCTGAATATCCTTTGAGAATTATTTTTGGATCAAACCCCATTACCGACGTCTCTGCTAGTATCTCTGGGCCTGTCAATGATTCAAAGAGAAACGAATGTGAATAGTTTTTAGAAATTTTATTGTATATTTGAAATTGATTTTCAGATAACTCTAGTGGTATTACTTTCGGTTGAGAATTTCCAAAGGTGTCCACCCATAGACAAAATTTTACTCGTTTATTATTTAAATTGATAAGATCGTTGCCTTGAAGTGCTTTTTGTATTGCACGCCTGTTAGATTTCTATTACGGTATGGTACGGTACCTTTATATGATATTTGATCGTATGTTGTGTAACCATGCAGGGGCTAAAATCTACATTAATGCAAGATCTATGTTTTAAAAAAACATCTGAAGTAAAATCAAGTGTTACTGAAGTAGAGTGTTATATTTGCGGCAAAGGACTACAAGATGGTTATCGTATAACCGCAAAGACACTGTCAAATGGGATGGCATTGTTTTGTGATGTTCATTATACATTACAGTGATTTTTCCAAATGTCTTTTTTTTGTTATTATTGATTCAAATTATAAAACGAATTTCATATAGGGGGTTTACTTAAGACTCCATATGTCTAGAAATGGTTTGCTGATAATACTAGGTGGTATTTTGTTGATTGTTATGGGGTTAAAACTAATGGGTGCTTTTTAATCAGTAAATTATTTGGACTCATCTTAGAGAATTTGAATTTTTTTTACAAAATGGACAGAATAATGAATTTGTTTTACGTCCACAAGATATACACTGTGTTGTCTTTCCCAAATGACCTGTTTTGTTTGAACTGCAAATTAATTTTATGATTATTAACACAATAACTGAAGCAATTCCAATTGCGATAATTATTCCAAGCACCATTAATCTTTGTATGTTTTATTGCTATTCAAACCTTGCCTAATTTTTCAATTAAATGAAAACTCTATTTCCTGATGATTTTTTGAAAATCTAGTCTAGCTCCAGACTTTTTCTTTAAACGTCCATTTTTTGTTTAAAATGAAATTGCTGAATGCTGCAGTTGCAACTGCAAGTACTAGTGCAACTGGATATGATGCACTTAACTCGTCTACCAAATAATAGACCATTCCTAGCTGAACTAATGCTCCAATAGAGCTGAATCCTGCAAACTTGCCATACTGAATGGCGGTTCTTTTTGCAGTAAAGTCTCTATCCTCAAATGTCCAATATTTATTCAAAAAGAAGTTACTTGTAATTGAAAAACCAATTCCGAGGATAGTTGCATGGAGATACCACATGTCTAAACTCGATGTAAACAAAATAGATGTTAGATAGTTAACTCCTAGTCCAATTGATCCCACTGAAAAGAATCTTGCTGCCTTTGACACAAATTTGACTGATGATCTTGGTTCGTTTCGCTGCTCTTTTTTTCCATATCTGTAAAGTTTTCCAACTGCATGGATAAATTCCAAAATTGTTTTTGTTCCAAGCTTACTTTTTCCATTTTCTCTATCTGAAAATGTATATGGAATTTCTTTTATTGATACTCCTTTTACCTTTACAATCATCTCTAGAAGAATCTTGTAACCTATCGCATCAAAGTTGATTCCTTTGATTATGTCTTTGTTAAATGCAAAAAATCCTGACATTGGGTCTGATTCTTTTATGCCGAGACCTCTCTTTGCAATAATCGTGGCAATTTTGCTGATGATTTTTCGTTTTATTGACCATCCTTGTATTGAACCTCCATTGAGATATCTTGATGCAACAACAATGTCTGTTTTTGATTGTTTTAACACATCAACAAGTTTTGGTATTAGGTGTGGAGGATGAGAAAAATCACTGTCCATTACAACAACTATCTTGCCTTTTGCTTGTTGTATTCCGTTTAATATTGCAGAGCTCAGACCGTCTCGTGTTTTTCTATTTATGACATTTACTGTATATCTTGTTTTTTCCTTTAATGATTCAAAATAATCTTCGGCAATCTTTCCAGTACCATCTGGTGAGTTATCATCTACTACTATTGCTTCAACTATGGTGTTTTTTGGCAGATGTTCTTTGATTGAATGTAATATTCCTTTGATATTTTCAGACTCGTTATATGTGGGAATTATTATTGATACTTCTGCGTTCATCGTATTTGACAACACGAATTCACCTGATTTATCTCATAATAAAGCATAACTTTGCGTGATTAAACCCTTTATATAAAAAATAATTTACGCACAAAAAGAGTTTAGAATCTAATTTATTTTGTAGGATTAATAGAATATCCTCTACACTTCAAGAACAATTGTTCCCTCGGTTCAATAGTATCAGATTTTAGAAATCGGTATTCTTGTTCATCAGTATCTGTCCACAACCAATATTGATCAATCACACATTCAGAATATTTTGTAGTAACAACCACTTTGTTATCTTTAGTAGTGGCTTCTAATAATACATCAAACAGAGGTATTTTAGGATCATTTGCAAATTTACGCTTGACTAAATCGTACAAATATGATTTATCAGTACTAGGTACAGACTCTAATTGTAATTGAGGCGAAGTTCTATCTGAAAATGCTTGTTGTAATGTCCATTGTCGTATTCTTGGAAAGTCATGATATGTTTTACTACCTGTATCTGTCACGATTAAAACCTTAATTGAGGTTGAACTTTCACCAACACCTGTCTTAGTATTTGATGTTGGAGTTTTTGCAGGTGTAGTTGTCGCAGGTGTAGTTTTTTCAGTGGTAGTTTTTGCAGGTGTAGTTTCAGCAATAGTAAAACCTGTTGTGACAATAATGCTGATTACTCCAATAAGAGATAATAGAAGAATTTTATTCAGTGATTCTCTAAATTATTGTATTTACTTAAGGATTTAGGCACTTGCCACACTTACAACTAACTATACTATCTTCAGTCCACATTGAATGACTTTTGTTGGAATGAGTTCCATCTTTGCATGAATTACAAACATACTCTGATAATATTGTAGAATTACCGTTTGAATTAACTGACATTATTCTGATTCTGGAAGTTTTGAGCTTGTGAAGAGTCATGATAAAGGCATCAAATAGGTCCATTGTGAGAATCTTTTTTTCAACCGTTCCACGTTCGTTAAACCTTGCCAGTTGCAGTTCTGTCAATAAATCCTTGAATCGTGGGTGAATGATTACCTTTTTCTCATTCATTGTCTTTACTGCGTGAAGTGTGGCATCTTGGCCCATCTCTCTAAAGTTAAACGGAGATACATGGCAATATTGCTTCAATTCTGTTATCAGTCCTGCATTACTAGAATCCACTATAACGTCAGTAATTGAATAAAGTTCTAGTTTCTTTTTGATGAATTGAATAACTGAAGTTTGTGACGGTCTCTCAAAAGTTGTCGCATCTAAGATGTATGTGATGTTATCTCTAACTTCTGCTTGGATAATTGCAAACTTACTAGAACCATAAGCTGGGTCTATTGCTAGAATGGACTGATCAGTTTGTGATGTATCATATTTTTCAACATTGATTTCTGCAAATATGTTGCCAGTTCCCATTCCCCACTGTAAGCAATACTCACTTGCAAAAGATGGGGATAGTTTCTGCTCTTCAATGTCTTCTTCTGAATAAATTTTGTTTAATCCTCTTTTGTAGTCAAACCATTTTCTAGTGTATCTGCATTGAGCTTCATTGCCAATATCAAAGAATACTCCTCTAGGATAGTATGGAGTTGATACCCAAATGATAAACGGATTTGTCATTTTGACTCGTTAATGAAAAAACAAAAAGGATATGACACATGTTTCAATCCTTGTTATGACGGATTTGTCATTTTGACAGTTCCAGATGAAGGGGTTCCTAATACTGGCGTTGGTTTCAATCCTTGTTATGACGGATTTGTCATTTTGACCCAAGATTGGGACGATTTTTTCCCTATTGTTATAATATTAAAAAATTCTTTAAGAAACTCTTTTGCAGTCTCTTGTTCCATAAGGAAATATTGGTATGTTGTGTTATTAC
>SXGQ01487064.1_pt1 | contig 24413 bp, 17 predicted proteins | sample 3178371 | NCBI WGS metagenome assembly SXGQ01 (sample SAMN11356859, study PRJNA531348) | freshwater metagenome | isolation source: freshwater sample F1-20 | place: China: Fuxian Lake, Yuxi | collected 2017-12-25 | reverse complement strand
GTCATCGACATGGCCTCCCTGAAGGCCTGAGCCACTCCCATGCGAGCCACCTTCGGTTTCCTGTGCCTCGTTTGGGCGACGTTCTCCGGATGGGCCGCCCCGGAGACGCCACGCACCCACCCTCCTGTCTGGGCCTTTTATTATGCCTGGTATGACACACCCGCCGGGCCCAAGGCCCGCTGGAGTTTCTGGGCAGACAAAGCGGTGACCGGACAGGCGACGCGCTGGCGCATCCCCGCGCATCCGCTCGCCGGCGCCTACGACAGCACCGACACCGCCGCGACCGCTTGGCACCTGCGCCTAGCCGACGCTGCGGGCATCGATGCGTTGCTGGTATCATGGTGGGGTGAGGCCAATAGCAGCGGTCAAGCCTTCGAGTCCGTCATCCTCCCCGCGGCCGCCCCAACCCAAGTGAAGGTCGCGCTGAACTGCGAACTCGCCCAGTTCCACAATGATGTCCTGAAACTGGTCGAGCAGCTCAGCGGGGTTCTCCGCCGCACGAAAGACCATCCCAGCTACCTGAGAGTCGACGGGCGCCCCGTCGTCTATCTCTACCAGGTGCCCTTCGCCCCAAAATTGACGCCGGCGACCTTCACCCAACTGCGCACCGAAGTGGAAAAGCGAGTCGGGCCGGTCTGGTGGGCCATGGATAAAATCGCCTACCAAAAAGGCTCCTATGGCGTGCCCGCGGCCTGGCGACAGACGCCCGGTATCGACGCCTTAGGCTTTTATGGAACTTTCAGCGTAAAGCGTATCTCCACTGAAGCAGAACTGACGCCCTTCTTTCGGAACTATGCCGCCGAGGTTCGCCAGACTTCCTGTAAACTACTGCTACCGATGCATCCGGCCCTCGACAATAGCCGCATCCAGCCGGAGAGTGCGTACGTGATCAAAGGCCTCGAAGGGGCCACGCTGCAATCCTACCATCGCGCCGCCCTCGCGGCGGGAGCCGACATCCTCCTGCTGACGAGTTTCAACGAATGGCCCGAGGGCACCATGGTCGAACCATCGGCCGATTGGCCCGACCCCTATCAATACCTGCGATTGATTGCCGGGTGGAAGGGCAAAGCCTTCGCACCCCCGGCCTTGCCGGTAAAGAAATAGCGGTCGGGTTAGGTCGACCGAGGGTGGCGCTTCTTAGCTCTCGCCTGCTTTCGGCGGGTGCCTTCAACTGTCCGCATGCAACCCCCGGCCCACCCCAGCGCCGTCCGTAGTTTTTCCCGCCGCCTCGGCCTCGCGGTGACCGCGCTGTTGTGCTTCGGCGGCACCTTATCCGCCGAGAGCCGCCACCCTGGGATCCAATCGGCCACCCTCGACGCCGCCTTGAAAGGGCGCTTGCTCCTCGAGGAACTCAACTGTGTCGCTTGTCATGCCGTCCCGGCAGGCGCCGACCTGAAGTCCAAGCAGGCGCCGCGCCTCGCGGAGGTAGCGCAGCGGGTCAATCCGACCTACCTCGAGACGTTCATCCGCTCGCCGCACACGACCAAGCCGGGTACGGCGATGCCCGACCTCCTGGCGAAACTGCCCGAAGGGGAACGCGCCGCGACTGCCCAGCAACTCACGCATTTCCTGCTGTCGCTGAAGGCATCGACTTTCACCCCGCAGGCGCCTGATGCAGTCGCCGCCGCCCAAGGCGAAAAGCTTTTCCACGCCCGCGGTTGCGCCGCGTGCCACTCGCCCCGCGACGCCCAAGGCCGCGAGACGCTTGCCGCAAAATCGGTGCCGTTGGGGGCGCTGGAACAGAAATACAGTTTCCGCAGCTTGGTCGATTTCCTCCGTCAACCGCACCAGAGCCGCCCATCGGGACGGATGCCGGACCTGAAGCTGCCCGCCCGCGAACTGGAAAGCATCGCCCATTACCTGCTGCGCGACACGCGCGTGCCGGGCCACCTGAACTACACGATGTATCGCGGGCAGGTCTGGGAAGGCATCGGGCACGAGGCGGTCGAGCCCGAACGCGGCGGCTACACGAGTGATTTCACCTTGGGCAACCTCGACCGCATCCACCACCACATGGCCCTCCGCTTCGAGGGCTGGCTCAACGTCCGGGAGGCCGGTGATTATGAGTTCTTCCTCAAGGCTAACGGGGCGACGCTCACCATCGATGGCAAGGAAGTGGCGGCCTTGGCCCCCAAGGATCGTCGCGGGGTGCAGGCCTTCGAAGGCAAGGCCACGCTCCGGGCCGGGATGCAGAAAATCCGCTTGGATTACTACCATACCGGACGGCAACCCTCGCTCTCCTTTGAGGTGGCCGGGCCTAATTTCCCCCGCCAAGCCATCACCTCTGCGCTCCTCTCGGTCTCCGATAAACCCGTCCCCGCCTTTAGCCGTCCGACCGTTGACGCCCAATTAGCCAGCTCGGGTCGCCAGAAGTTCTCCCAGCTGGGTTGCGTTAGTTGCCACAACGACGTCGGGGTGCCGGCAAGCGCCCCGGCGATTGCCTTGACCATGGCAGATGTGACTCGGGGCTGCCTAGACTCCCAATCCCTGAAAGGCGCCCGCTTCGACCTTTCCGCCGAACAGGTGACATGGATTCATGCCGCGCTCAAGCAAGGTTTCGCAACCGCCCTGACGCCTGAGCAGACGCTCCACACCGAGTTGACACGCTTCAACTGCATCGCCTGCCACGATCGCCGCGGCCTCGGCGGAGTCGCCCCCGAACGCAACGCCCTCTTCACCAGCACGGCCCCTGCCCTCGGCGACCAAGGGCGCCTGCCGCCACCGCTGTCGGACGTCGGCGCGAAACTGACGACCGCCGGCCTGGAAGGGGCGCTCCTCCATGGCCAGCGTCCGCGTCCCTACGTCGACACGGCGATGCCGCAATTCGGCGAGGCCAACATGCGTCCGTTGATCGGGCTCTTCGGGCAAGTCGACAAGCTCGAGCAATGCGTGCTACCGACCGTCGGCAACATCCAGGAATCCAAGAACGCTGGCTACGAGATGATCGGCGAAAAGGGTTTCAGTTGCATCGCGTGCCATGATTTCAATGGCCAGAAATCCGCGGGGGCCGGGGCCCTCGACCTGGTCAACACCACGACGCGCCTGCAGAAGAATTGGTTCCACCTCTACATGCGTTCGCCGCAACGTTTCCATCCCGGCATCATCATGCCCAGCTACTGGCCCGGCGGTCAGTCGCTCCGTCCTGATGTATTGAGCGGTGATGCGGCGCAACAGATCGAGGCGCTCTGGACCTACCTCGAAGGCGGCACTCGGGCCAAGAACCCGATCGGGCTTTCGCGGCAATCCAAGGAACTCCGCGTGACCGATGTCGCCGAGATGGCCCGCGGCCGCAGCAGCATCGGCTACCGAGGTGTCGCCGTCGGCTACCCCGGCCGGATCAGCCTCGGCTTCGATTCGGAGGAGATGTCGCTCCGCCAACTCTGGAAAGGTGAATTCGCGAACGTCGACCTCGGCTCCTTCCAGCCAAGGGCCTTGGACACGCTGGTCGCCTTCCCCGCCGGCGTGCCGTTCCATCGCCTGAAGTCATTGGACGACCCTTGGCCTGCCAAGGGCAAGACGACCTACGGCTTCCCCCATAACTTGGGTTATCAGTTCCGTGGCTATGACCTGGATGCCCAGCGTCGTCCGACCTTCCGCTACGAATACGGTGAAGTGAAAGTGGACGACTTCTTCGAAGACCTCACCAAAAAGGATGGCCAGACGTTCTTCCGTCGGACCCTTCGGTTCACGGCTCCCGCCAACACCGCACCGTTCTTCTTCCGCGCCGCGTGCGGCACCAAGGTCGCGGCCACCGGACTACAAGCCTACCAAGCCGATAAGTTGACCGTCCGCGTGCTGGGCACCCAAGCAGGCCAAGTCCGCGACGGCGAATTGCTCCTGCCGCTGAACCTCCCCGCCGGCACCTCCACCCTCACCCTCGAATACCAATGGTAACGCGCCGTCAATGCCTCGCCCTTGCGGCCCTCGCCCTCGCACCCTTGGCTTACGCCGAGGACCTCGGCGCCATGTGGGGCACCGCCGCCGAAGAAGCGAAATATTATCCAATCGTCGATATCCCCATCCCGACGACCGTGCCCATGCGCCCGGGCGGCTTGGAAGTCCTCCCCGATGGTCGCCTCGCCGTGGGCACACGTCGCGGCGACATCTACTTCATCGACGGAGCCTTTGCGACGCCGCCCAAACCGACCTACCACCTCTTCGCCACCGGTCAGGACGAAATCTTCTCCTTGGCGTGGCGCGATGGCGCGATGCTGGCGACGTCCTTCGGCGAGGTCACGCGGATCCGCGACCTCAATGGCGATGGCGTGGCGGATCGCTACGAAACGCTCTCCAACAACTGGGGCTACGCGGAAGGCCATGAATTCGCCTTCGCCTCCAAGCCCGACCGAGATGGCAACGTGTGGGTCGCGCTGGGCCTGAGCGGCTCCTATAATTCCAACAACCTCTTCCGCGGCTGGGCCGTCAAGGTCACCCCCACCGGCCAGATGATCCCCGTCTGCAGCGGTCTGCGCAGCCCAGGGGGCGTTGCCGCCAACGCCCAAGGCGAAATGTTCGTCGTCGAAAGCCAAGGACCGTGGAATGGCTCCTGCTCGCTCAAGCACCTGAAACCCGGTGGCTTCCTCGGCCACCCAGCAAGCTACAATTGGTATGCCTTCACGAAGGATCTCAAGGAACCCGTGAAGCCGAACAGTAATTCCCGTATGACGGTCGAACGTGGCCGCGTGGCCGAGCTCGTACCACCGGCGGTCCGTTTCCCCTACATCAAGATGGGTCGCTCCATCTCCGGCTTCCGACTCGACCAAACGGGCGGCAAATTCGGCCCCTTCAGCGGTCAGTTCTTCCTCGGCGACTACACGCTCAGCCTGATTCTCCGCGCCACCACCGAGCAGATCAACGGGGTGTGGCAAGGCGCCTGCTACCCCTTCCGCGAAGGCCTCGCCACCGGCCTCATGAACGTCGAGTTCTCCCCGGAGGGCAAACTCGTCGCCGGCGGATTCACGACGAACACGCAATGGCCGGTGCGCGGGACGGCCCCGTTCGCCTTGCAGCGCATCAACTGGAACGGTGTGACGCCTTTCGAGGTGAAGGAAATCAATATCCGTGCCGATGGCTTCCTCCTGACGTTTACGTTGCCGGTCGACCCCAAGGTCGCCGCCGATCCCGCCAGCTATGCCGTCACGACCTATACGCATGTCTATCAAGGCGGTTACGGTAGCCCCGAGGTCGACCAGACGGCTCCACGTATCCTCAAGGCCGTCCCCTCCACCGACGGGCTCTCCGTACGCCTGACCCTCGAGAAGATCGAGTTGGGCCACATCCATGACTTTGACTTCGCCGGCGTGCGTTCCGCCGAGGGCAAGCCTTTGCTCCACCAAAAAGCTTATTACACGGTGAACGAAATTCCGCTCCGCTGAAACAAACAGGCCGCCCCAAGGGCGGCCTGCGAAGGCGACTGCGTCGAGGCTTACTTCAGCAGTTCCTTGACCTTGGCTTCCATCGCGTCGGACCAGATCTGGTAACCCTTTTCGTTCGGGTGCAGGAGGTCGGGCATGATGGCCTTGGGCAGCGTGCCATCGGCCTCGAGGAACTTGTCGCTCACGTCGAGGAAGAAGACCTTCTTGTCGTCGGCGTAGCCCTTGATGATCGCATTGGTGGCGTCGTTCTGCTGGCGGAACTTATCGTTCTTGTCCGCCCCGCGCGGGAAGATGCCCAGCACCAGGATCTTGGCGCCCGGGCACTTCTGCTGGAGTTTGGCGAGGATCGTCTTGATGCCTTCGGCGGTCTGCTCGGCGGTGCACTTGTAGACGGCGTTAGCGATTTCCTTCTGCGGACGGCCTTGGTGTCCGGTGTTATTGGTGCCGATCATCAGGACGATGGCTTTGGGCTTCAGGCCGTCGAAGTTCCCATGGTCGAGACGCCAGAGGACGTGCTCGGTGCGGTCGCCGCTGATGCCGAAATTGGCGGCCTTGAGCGGCGCCCAGGTCTTTTCCCAGACGGCCTTGCCCTTCCCCTCCCACGAATGGGTGATGGAGTCGCCCAAGAAGACGAGTTCGGCTTCCCCTTTCTTGGAAATAACGTTGAAGGACTCATGGCGCTTCTCCGTGCCCGGGTGCAGGACAGGCTGGATGGCGTAGTTGGGGGCGTCCGCGGCGAGCATCGGGGTAACCAAGGTGGCGGCAAACAGAAGGGAACGGAGCGTGTGCTTCATGGGGTGGAGGGGTCCCGTCAATTTGCCCTGCAGGCCAGTCGCAGGCAAGCCCGCTCCCAGCGCTTAGGGTTGCAGTCATTTATCTTTAATCAGAAAAATACCCACCCCACCCGCCATGCCCCGCCTCGCTTCCTTGCTCTTCGGCCTGCTCGCCCTGCCCGTCGTCGGTCTCTCCGCCGACGCTCCCAAGGCCGCCCCCGCCCCTGCGCCCAAGACCCCCGCCCGCGTCCAACCGCCCACCCGGGCGTTCGACGCACCCGGTGCCCCGACCTTCCAGCGCCTCGATGGAAAGCCTGGCGCCACGCCTCCGGTCAAAGTCGACGGCAACTATGTGGTCGGACCCGACTACGCCGCGGCGCCCGAGACCAAGGCCATCGCCAACCTCCCGCAGGGCAAGGTGCAGCAGTTCCAGATGGATTCCAAGGACTGCCAGCGCTTCAACCCCGGCATCGCCCGCAAGGAGTTCGGCACGCCCGACCCGAAGAACCCGAAGACGCTGATCGTCCAGACGCACCCCATCGACTACAAGCGCACCATCACGGTCCACATCCCGGCGCAATACGTACCCGGCACGGCGGCGCCTTTGTTGGTCACGCATGATGGCCCTGGCCTGGGCAAGCCGGACCTCGGGCTCTGCCGCATCCTCGACAACCTGATCGCGCAAAAGCGCATCCCGCCGATGATCACCGTGATGATCGCCAACGGTGGCGGCGACGCCCAAGGCCATGAACGCGGCAAGGAGTACGACACGATGTCGGGCCTCTTCGCCGAATTCATCCAACTCGAGGTCCTGCCTCAGGTCGAAAAGAACTACGGCGTTAAGTTCACGACCGATCCCGATGGCCGCGCGACGATGGGCACGAGCTCCGGCGGCTCGGCCGCGCTCATCATGGCGTGGTATCATCCGGAATGGTTCCGCCGCGTCCTCACTCTCTCAGGTACGTTCGTCAACCAGCAGTGGCCCTTCGACCCGAAGACCCCAGGTGGCGCTTGGGACTTCCATGACACGCTGATCCCGTCGAGCCCGGTGAAGCCGATCCGTCTCTACCTGGCCGTGGGCGACCGCGATAATTACAACCCGAACGTCATGCGCGACGGGATGCACGACTGGGTCGAGGCCAACCACCGCATGGCCAAGGTGCTCAAGGAAAAGGGGTACGCGTACCAATACGTCTTCTGCCGGAACGCGGGCCACGGCCTCGGGGCCGCCCGCAACCAACTGCTCCCCGCCGCCCTCGAATGGGTGTGGCAGGGGTACCCAGCCCGCTGAATCGGCTTACTTGGCCGCGCCCAACTGGGCCACGATGCCATCCCACAACTGCAGGCGGGCCTCGATGGCCTGCTGCGCGGCTTGGGCGGCTTCCGTCCACTTGCGGTCATCGTCACCGCACAGGAGCTCGACCATGCGCAGGGAAATCGCCCCATGGTGGCCGCCGTCGACTTCGATGTGGCGCTCGAGGTAATAACGGAAGGTATCCAATCGTCCCGGGTGCTCGCGGCTGAGTCGCCCGACGAGTTCCGGGAACATGTCCGGGATCAGGTCCTCGCGGCCAAAGGTGAACGCCGCGGCGACTTCATGGATTTTTCCGGTCCCCGCCAACGCGAACGTGCCACCCGAAAACGCCGCCGCGGCGGCCGGTACGCCCGCTTGCTGCAGGGCTTCCCGGGTGGACCCGCCGGCGCGGACGGAGGCCAAAGCTCGACGGACCGCGGTGCTGTCGGCGCCCGCTTCTTCCATGGCGCGGAGGTAGAGGTCGAAATGCGCGATGCGCCCCCCGCGCGGGTCGACGTCCGATTCCTCCCCGCAGACGATCTCATTGATCAGATAACGCACCTCGGCGTCGCCGACCGGCACCCAAGGCACCTCGACGCAGGTGAGCTCGCGCTGCAGGCGTTTGAGCAGCGACATGAAATCCCAAACCGCAAAGGCGTGCGAAGCCATGAAGCACTGGACGTCCGCCAGGGAGTCCATGCGGGCGTAGAGTGGATGCGCCAAGAGCCGCTGGCGAGCGGGAGCGATGCGGGCACGGACGGCGTCGAAGCGGGACATGCCTACGCACCAAAAAGGCTTTTCCGGCGAACGCAAGTACCCCGCCCTGCTTTCCGCTCGGCCTACTTGGCCAAGGCTGCTCCGAGGGCCGCCCCGAGCTTGAGCTGGCCAGCCGTATCGAAGTGGACGTGGTCGGCGACGACGCTGAAGCCCTCGGTCTTCACCATGCGGAGGCCCGGAACGGCGTCGGCATGCCGGGAAGCCTCGTCAGCCTCGGCCATGCGGCGACGGAGCAAATCGCGCGACACGAAGCGCGGGACGTCCCCGGCGGCCGGCAGGACTTGCGCGTAAGCGAAGGGCACATCGGCCTTCAGTTTAAGTTCACCGATCAACCGCTGACGAAGCAACGCGAGGGTCGCGGGATACCGCTGGGCGGAAACCTCATGCTTGGCGTCGGCCTCCCCCTGGACCCAGGCGATGCCTTTGACCACGGGTTCCTTACCATCCGCCCGCAGGACCGCGAAGGCCGCCGTGTTCATCTTCTGCCAAGCCAAGAAATGCAGTCCGACGTTGGGGTCGGTCGCATCCTTGCCTGGATAGAAAGTCGCGCGCTTCGGACCGGCCTCAGAGCCTTCCCATTTGGCGTTGCTCCAACCTGCATCGAGGGGCTGACCACTGAGGTGATGCTTGATCAGGTAGACATCGCCCTGCACGCCAGCGGAGCGTAGGCCGCGCACGAAACCGATTTCCGGGCCGAAGTCCGCCGCCCGGGTCGAGAGCTTCGTCTTGCCGACCTGCAGCGGTTCGAAGGCCTTGCCGTTCCAGAAGAACACGCCCGGAAGCACGGTCAAATCCGCCGCCGGCAGCTCGGCGATCTTGCCGAGGCCTTGCATGTTGGATTGCCCGCCCAGCAGATAGACCGTGACCGGCGAACGCTCCGCGGCACCGAGACTCAGCAGGGTCAGCAAGAAGCAAAGAAGGGGACGCATGCGGTCATTAAGATGACCGGCGAGCGGCGGGCAAAGCGAAACCCCACGATGGCCATAAATTGCTTTGGCACGCGCCACCACACCCCGCAAAGTCCTTCCACCCCGCCACCGCATGTCCCTGCACTCCCGTATCTTGGCCCTAGCCTGCATGGTCGCCACCGTCTTCGCCGGCGAGGCCCGCCGCGATTACGCGCTCCCCATGGTCGACCTGACCAAGCAAACGACGGGCTTCACCACGGTCGAACGGCGCAAGTCCTACCTGGGCCATCCGTCGACGGTGCTCTTCCGCGACGGGCAGACCGTGCTGGTCGCGTATCCAGATGGTCATGGCAAAGGGAACCTGATCCTCCGACGCAGCCCCGACGCCGGGGCGACGTGGCAACCGGTGACGATCCCCGCCCAACGGGTCGAGGAAACCCCGACGCTTTACCGCCTCGACCTCCCCGCTGGCCGCGAGCGCGTGCTCTTGGTGACCTGCCAACCGGCCAAGGGCGTGCTCGAATGGATGTGGAGCGACGACCGCGGCACGAACTGGTCGGCGCGACAACAGTGGAAACTGACCGGCACCAAGGGCATCATCGTGGCACTGGCGTCCCTCTGGCCCGTACCCGGACCTGAGCCCCGTTGGCGCGGGGTCTTCCATGACTTCGCCTTCGATAACTACACGGTGGACGTCGCCCTGCGGTCGGACGGAAACGAAACGCCGACCATCGTCTTCGAAAAGCTCAAGCGCATCGACTACGCTTCGGCTGAAGGGCGCGCCCGGGCGCAACGCGCCGGCCTCTGCGAAGCGGGTCTCGTGACGCGACCGGATGGGAAGCGCCTCGCCTTGCTCTTCCGCCCCGAAAAACGCCTCACCAACGCGATGGTGGCCTTCTCCGATGACGCGGGGCTCACCTGGACGGACCCGCGCGAACTGCCGGGGGCGTTGACCGGACATCGCCATGAGGCCGTCAACCTACCGGATGGCCGCACGATGGTCTTCATGCGCGACTACAGTCCGCTGAACCGGGGCAATCCAAGCCACGGCGACTGGGTCGCCTGGGTCGGGACCTTCCAAGACCTTGAAGCCGGACGCGAAGGGCAATACCGGGTACACCTCCGGCGCAATTACGGCAATTCGACCAACAACAACATCGGGGACTGCGGGTACACCGGCGTCGAACTGCTTCCCAACGGCCAAGTGCTCGCGCTGACCTATGGGCATTGGGAACTTTCGCCGGGGTCCGAGCACCCGAACCACCCCGAGGGCCGCGGCCTACCACCCTACATCTTGGCCGCCAAACTCGATGTCGCCCAACTGGACGCTTGGTCGCGCGACCAAGCGCACCTCAGCCCTCATCGCCTTGCTCCCGCCAAGTAACCCGAGACCACTGACGGTTACTTGCCGTCGGCCTTAGTGGGCTTCTTCTTTTTCTTCTCATCCTTCTTATTGGCACTACGACCTGAGCCATCGCCTTGGTCGAGAATACCGCCCGCTGGATTGAGTTGGGTCAAGGCCGCCGCCAGTCGCGTCCGGGCCGCGGTGGCCGCAGCATCCTTGCTGTCCGCCGGCACCAAGGTTTCGCTGAAGGGCGCGTTCTTCATATCGTAGAGTTCACCCGCTTGGTTGAGCTTCCAGCCCGTGTCGCGGACATGCCAGTTCGGACCTAATTGGTTGTAGACCCATGGGCGGAGAGGGGTGGTTTCACCCTTCAGGTAAGGCACGAGGCTCTTCCCATCGAGCACGCGGTTGGTCGGAACCGGGACGCCCGCCACTTCCGCAAAAGTCGGCAAGAGGTCACTCGCGTCGGCCACATTGGGGTTAACTTTTCCGGCCGCGGCAACCCCGCGCCAATTCATCAAGAACGGCACGAGGCCGCCCCCTTCTTTCATGGAGCCCTTCTCCCCTTCCAGACGCTTTCCCCCAATCGTCGCGCGCTCCGCCTGCGGCTTGGCCGTCCCGTTGTCGCCCATGAAAACGATCAAGGTGTTATCACGTAGTTTCAGGCGATCGAGTTCCGCGACCAGCTGACCGACCAGCTTATCCATGTAGACCACGTTATCCCGAAAGAGTTCAACGGCGCGCTCTTCGCTCTTCGCGCCGTCCTTGCCCGGTGCGCTGTCGGGAGTCGGCAGGATTTCGCCATGGACATGCGACAACGAGTAATAGACGAAGAACGGCTGCTTTTGGTGGGCTTCGATGAAGTCGACCACGTGGCGATGCAGGAGGTCGGGCATGTATTGCTTGTCGCCCAGCTGCATCGTCTTGCCGTTCACGACATAGGTATCGGGATTGCCGCGGACGGCGCCGTCGCGCGTCATGCCCTTGACGACGTTGCTGTTCCAGTAGATCCCGCTCCCACGGTAATATAAATTATAGTCGAAGCCCCACTCCGCGGAGGTCCCCGAGGGGCTCAGCTGACCCCACTTGCCGATCATCGCCGTGGCGTAGCCGGCCTTCTTGAGCAAATTCGGGATCATCACCTCCGCCTTGGCGCCGGTGCGGACGAGGTTGGCGCACGCGTCCTGGTTCGTCGCGCCAGTCCGGAAGGGGTAACGGCCGGTCAAGATCAAGGCGCGCGAGGGGCCGCACAGCGGCACGGTATAGAAACGCGTGAAACGCACCCCACCCGCGGCCAAGGCGTCGATGTTCGGGGTCTTGTACGCGTCGCCCCCATTGCACGACAGCTCCGCATAACCGAGGTCGTCGGCGAGGATGTAGATGATGTTCGGCTTGCTGGCAGCGACGACCTGGGCCGGCGCGAGCCAAGGCCAGGAGACCAAGGCCAGCAAAGACAGAAAGGCGATGGGGCGACGCATGGGAGTCCCCGCAACCTACCGCGAAGCCCACGCACCTCAACCCCTTTGAAAAAGAAAAAGTGCCCCTGCGTTGAAACTTTGGGTAAGGCCACCCGGACGATGCGGAGGCGAAAACCGTCCGACATTCTTGTCATAAGTGTTAAATGAACCCCGAGGATACCGACTAATAGGCCGGGAGGGCCGCATGGAGGGGCTTGCCTTTGGGTCAAGGTTCGAGACACTAGGAGCGTGAATGAGTCCGCCCAAACGCCGCCCAGCGGCCCCAGCCGCATCAAGTACCTGTTCACCGGCCTGCCCCTGGCGTTCCTGCTCAACTCGCTCCTGGTCGTCCGCATCACCCCCGCGCTCTGGGATCAAGGAAATCTCTTCATCGCGAACGACCTCGCCGTCTCGCCGCGCTACGAACCTTACGAATACATCGTCATCGGCGTCACCGTGATCGCGTTGCTGCTGACGGCTTGGCTCGCATATCTGCGGGCAGCGCGCGTGCGCTCGGACTTCCCGGCCCTCTGGGCCCTGCTCAGCTGCGTCCCCCTCTTGGGTGTCGGCGTCGCGCTCTGGCTCACCATCGCCAAGGATGATGACGAAAGTCCCCAGGCCGGCACGGCAGAGCGGCTCGCCGGACAGCTCGCGATCCCGGCGCTGCTCTGCTGGGCCATGTTTTTTGGCCTGACGGCGCTGGCGGAAACGAAGCTCTTCCCACAACTCAACGCAGAGAGATACCTCAGCGTTTCCCTGCTCTTCGTTCTCCCGCTGGTCACCGCCGCGATCGCGGGCTTCCTCTCCGGACGCGCCGGACGCACCCAAGGCCAAAGCATCGGCGCGGCGTTCCTGACCTTGAGCGCGATCCTCACCATCCTGGGCTTCGCCGCCATGGAAGGCATCATCTGCATGGTGATGGTGACGCCGGCGGTCGTACTGCTCGCGGTCGTGGGAGCGATGCTTGGCTACTGGCTGGCCTACCTGACCGACCCCTCGGCCAATCTCCGCGTGCACTCGGCCGCCTGGTTGACGGTCATCGTCTGTGCCGTCGGCGAAAGCTTCGTGCCCCCGACTCCGCTCGAGGACGTCGTCACCTCCGAGGTCATCATCCAGGCTTCCCCCGCCGAAGTCTGGAAACAGCTCAAGGATATCCGTGACCTGCCGGCTCCGACCGAACCGCTCTTCGTATTCGGCGTCGCCCACCCGCTCGAGACCTACGTGGTCGGCGAAGGCGGCGTCGGCGCCGCGCGCGTCTGCCGCCTGAGCACGGGCGACATGCCGGAACGCATCACCGTCTGGAAGCCCGAACAGGAACTCCAGTTCGTGGTCCTCGACACGCCGGCGACCATGCGTGAAGCGACGTTCTTCGGACGAGACCTGGATGCGCCGCACCTGCATTCAACCTACGCGAGCCTCGAAGGCGGTTTTCGCCTCGAAGCCCTGCCCGACGGACGCACCCGCCTGACGGGCACCAGCCGCTACCTGCTGACCATCGCGCCCGCGACCTATTGGAACCTCTGGACCCGTCAGATCGTCTCGCAGGTCCAACTCCGCGTGATGAACCACGTGAAGGCCAAGGCCGAAGCCGCTGCGCGCTGAGGAGCTAGCTAAGCCCTCACCGACGGAACCTTGGACGATAGTCAACCGTATCGGCGGTCTGGACTGGACGGCAAAGGGACGCGACGCAGTCGCGCCCCTACCCCTATCTGCTATCCCCATTCCCTATCCTCAGCCTACTTCCTCGGATTCTCCTTAAAGAACCGGGCAATCAGTTCCGAGGATCCCTTGGGGTATTCATGCCCTCCCTGATGGATTGCCGTGACGAGAGGTGCGCCTTTGGTCGAGCTGAACAGCGTTGCTTCGAGGACGCCTTCCTTCGCGTAGGGCTTACCCTCGTCGGTGCATCCATTGAATCGACGCACCGCCGCAAAGGTCGCCTTTTGCCAGGCGAATCTGACGAGGGGGTCGTTCTCGCCGGCGACATGGATGACGGGCAAAGGTTTCAGGTCGCGTGCCTTGACCGTCAACGACCCGGCGACCGAGCCGACGGCGGCCAGGACATCAGGCCGAGCCTGCCAAAGGACATAACTGAACGCGGCGCCGTTCGAATGACCCATCGAATAAATGCGCCGGTCGTCGACCGAACGCTCCTTCTTCAGGTCCGCAAGAATCGCATCAAAGAGTTTGATGTCCCGATCGCCGCCGTCGCCGACCGCCGATTGCCAGCCCGAACGTCGGCCCTCCTTGTCGACGAGGGGGCTGACGGTCGGCAAGCCCTGCGGGTAAACCAGAATCGAAGCGGCATCGGCCTTGTCGAAGGCCCAACCACGCACGGACTGCCCCGAATTACCGCCATGCCCGTGCCAGCAGAAGACCACGGCCATCGATGACTTGGTATCGGCGGGGACCCGGACGAGGGCAGTCCGCTTCACGCCATCGACCGTCCAGGTGCGCTCGGCAAAACCTTCAGGCATGCGGCCCGGGAGCAGGTCACGCAGCTTGCCTTGCGCCGGGGCTTGGATGGCGGCGAAGAGGGTGAGAAACAGGATGACGAATAGACGCATAAACTTAAATATCAAACACCTGACACGGACTAAAGTTGCCGAGGCGATGCCGCCCTGCCTCTATACCAGGCCTAAGATATTCCCTCCGCGAAAGGGTCAGGCCGTTAGTGCGACTGGCTCTGAGTTTAAGGGGTGTTTTTCGTCGGATTAACTAACAGCGAAAATACTAACTGCCTGACCCCTTTCGTGGGTGTTTATCCGATACGAAGGTGAGGTAAACCCTTGATTGCCGTAGGCAAGGAGCCATACCTTAAGCACACTACCTTCATGCTGCGTCTTTCTTCGTTGGCCCTTCTTCTGCTCTGTATCTGGCCCCACGCCTCCAAGGCGACCGAGCCTGCCGCGGACAAGTCGGTCACGGCCTCGAAGAAAGGCTTCGGCCTCCCGGAACGCAAAGGCATGGACGCTACCCACCTCGCGTTGCTCAAGGTGGGTTGGTACTACAACTGGGGCGACCACACGAAACTGACGACGCATGCGCAATTCGTTCCCATGACCTTCTCGGGCCGACGCGAGCCCCCCAAGGATAAGGAGAAAATCCTGCTCGGCTTCAACGAGCCCGACCACCCAAAGCAGGCGAACCTGACGCCCGCCGCGGCGCTCGAGAAATGGCCCGCGCTGGTCGCTAAGTCGGAGACGATCATCGCCCCCGCCCTCGCCGGCAACCCCTTGAAGAGCGAATGGCTGACCACTTTCCTGAAAGCCAACCCCAAGGTCGATGCGATCGCCGTGCATTGGTATAAAGGTGCCGATTCAGCGCGCTTCATCAAGGACCTGGAAGAGATCCACGCGCACTTCAAGAAGCCGCTTTGGGTCACGGAATTCGCCCCGCAAACGATGGCGGACTCGGCGGAGAATCCGACGAAGTTCACGCAAGTCCAAGTCAATACTTTCATCGCGGAGACGACGGCCTTCATGGAGATGACGCCCTGGGTCGCACGCTATGCGTGGCACCATTCCGGGGTCGGCACGTCGGCCTTATTCACCAAAGACGGGCAACTCACCGAGACCGGCAAGGCCTTCGCCGCGGTGAAGAAATAATACCCGCATCCCGGATGCGTTTCCTTGCCATCATCGGCCTACTTGTCGTAGCCGTCGGTTGCGGCGGTAAAGCCACGACGGCTGAGCGCGTCGCCACTTACGGCGAGGCAGTGAAGGCCCGCCTGAGTCCGACCTTCGCCGCGCAAGGCGTCGCCTACCCTCCTCCCAGCCTGACTTTGATCGGCCTTAAAGCGGAAAAGCGCCTCGAAGTCTGGGCGCCCGATGCGACCAACCAACCTCGCCTGCTCAAGGCTTACCCGATCCTGGCCGCAAGCGGTGGCATCGGACCCAAACTACGCGAGGGCGACGGCCAAGTCCCCGAAGGGCTCTATGCGATTGAGTCCTTGAACCCGAACAGCCGTTTCCACCTGTCGCTGCGGATCGACTACCCCAACGCCGACGACCGACGCCGCGCCCAAAGCGATGGCCGCACCCGCTTGGGCGGGGACATCATGATCCACGGCAGCAATGCTTCCATCGGCTGCCTCGCCATGGGCGATCCCGCCGCGGAAGACCTCTTCATCCTCGCTGCGCTGACCGGCCCGAGGAACATCCAAGTCATCCTCTGTCCCGTCGACTTCCGGAAAGAGGCCTCGGTCAAGATTCCCGCGGGACAACCTGCTTGGGTGGCCGAACGCCACGCCCAGATCAAAGCGGAGCTGCGTAAGTTCCGCTGACCGTTTCGAAGCGGGTGCTTCCACAGGACAGGCTGGCTTTCCTGACCGTGGCCACCACAGTCGCCCACGATGAGTCTCCCCCTCCTCGCTGCATCCTTCGCCTTGGCTTTCGGCGGCCTCCCTGCCCTGGCAGAGACGAAGTCGTCCCTTCCGCCCGCAACACCGAAGCGGCCGCCAAACATCATCCTGATGGTCGCGGATGACCTCGGCTACGGCGACCTGGGTTGCTATGGAGCCACGCGTATCGCCACCCCGCACATCGATTCGCTGGCGCGCGAAGGCGTCCGCTTCACCGATGCGCACTCCTACAGTGGCATCTGCATGCCGTCGCGCTACGCGCTGCTCACCGGCCAATACACCTTCCGCCTGAAGCGCTCGATGGACTATGCGTGTAATTTCGACCCGGGACAAGTCTTGCTACCCGGGGCGCTGCAAGCCGCTGGCTACCGCACCGCCGCCATCGGCAAATGGCACAATGGATTCGGGACGCAGATGAAGGTGGACTGGAATGCCGACCTCAAGCCGGGCCCGCTGGAGTTTGGCTTCGATACTTTCTTCGGCACCCCACGCACCCATTCGGAACCGCCTTTGGTCTTCGTGCGCGACCGCCGCATCGTCGGGCTTGATCCGGCCGACCCGATCAGCGTCGACCAGTCCCCCGGCACGGGCGCACATGGTCGGCAAATCGGCGGAGCCCAGGCCGCGGCGCAGCGCCCGTCCGACCAAGTCGACCTGCGGCTGGCCGAAGAGGCGAAACAGTTCCTGGCCAAGCAATCCGCCGAACGCCCCTTCTTCCTCTACCTTTCCTGGGTCTCGCCACACCACCCCCTCATGCCTTCGCCGCGCTTCCAAGGCAGCAGCTCAGCGGGCACTTACGGAGACTTCATCCAACAGCTCGATCACTGCGTCGGACAGGTGCTTGCGGCCCTACGGGCGCAAGGCCAGGCCGACAACACGATTGTCGTCTTCACGAGCGACAACGGCGGACGCTACTTCCAACCCACGCTGCGTACCGGGCATCGTCCCAACGGCGAACTCCTCGGACAGAAAACCGACGCCTGGGAGGGTGGACACCGCGTGGCCTTCCTGGCGCGCTGGCCAGGACGGATCCCCGGCGGGACGGTCAGGAAAGCCTACTCTCACCACGTCGACGTGATGGCGACCTTGGTCAACCTCGCCGGTGTGGCCATGCCGGCCGGCGCATCACCGGATGGTCGCCCGGAGCGGGCGGCTTGGCTCGAGCCGGAGAAAGCTCCCGTTGGCCGAACGGAAGGGATCCATCATGGCACCAATGGGCTGGCGCTGCGTCGGGGCGCATGGGTTTACCTGCCCAAGCCAGGCTCCGGCGGGAAGACCGTCCCGGAACCGACCAAACCCTGGAGCATCCCCTACGCCCAGATGAAGGTCAGCAACAGCGATGTCGATGAACGCGGCCAAATCAAGGCCGACGCCCCGAAAGAGCAGCTCTATCACCTCGGTGAAGACTTGGCGCAACGCACCAACCGCGCCGCAACCCAACCGGCCTTGACCCAAGAGATGCGCGAGCGCCTGCGCGCTCTCACCGCTCCGGCGAGCGCCGCACCGGCCGTCCGAAAATAGTCCGCGACGACGGGCTTCGATGGCCCGAGCTTCAGCTTGGCCAGGTTGCTGGCTAATTGCCCGATAATAGTGGGGCGTGCTCGCAGGTCCGGCTGGATTTCGAACCATAACCTGCAAGGATGCCGGCTGCCATGCGCCTGTTCTCCTGCTCCCTCGCCTTCCTCGCCGCCACGGTCTTTGCGATCGCCCAGTCCGCGCCCAACGGCCCCCGCCAGCTAAGGACCAACGAGGACAAGGCGAACGCAGCGAATTGGCCCGACAACAGCAAGGGCTCGTCGACGCCCCACGCACCGTCGGCGAACCCGCCCGCGGCCACGGTCGCGCGCCCTCAGGTCGTCGCGCCGCCGAGCGCCGGCGAGCGCGTCGTCTTCATCGGCAACGGCCTCGCCGAACGCGACACCTACTACGGCCGCCTCGAGACGGAACTGCACCTGCGCTTCCCGACGCAAGGCCTGCTCGTGCGCAATATGGGCCGCTCGGGGGACACGCCGGCCTTCCGTCCCCACCCGGCCCGCGCGAGCCAATGGGCCTTCCCGGGCGGCGAGAAGTTCCACCCCGAATACGCGCAGCACAACGGCAAGGGTTTCTTCTCCACGCCGGACCAATGGCTCTTCCACTTGAAGGCCGACACGGTCGTCGCCTTCTTCGGCTACAACGAATCCTTCGACGGCCCCGGCCGCGTCGCCAATTACGAAGCCGAGGTCGACGCGTTCGTCGTCCATACGCTGTCCAAGGCCTACAATGGCGTGGCGGCCCCTCGACTGGTGCTGGTCTCACCGATCGCCTTCGAGGACCTTTCGAAACAACGCGACCTCCCCAACGGCAAACAAGAGAACGCCAACCTCGAGCTCTACGCCGCCGCCATGGGGCGCGTGGCCAAGAAGCACGGGCTGACCTACATTGACCTCTTCAAGCCGACGCTCGCGGCTTACGGCCAGGCCAAGACGCCCTATACGATCAACGGCTTCGCCCCGACCGACGCCGGCTATCGCGCCATCGCCCAGCTGCTCGCCGATGGGCTCTACGGGCGGACCGAGCGCACTTCCCGCGCCGACGAGGCCTTGGTCAACGAAGCGGTCAAGGGGAAGGATTTCTTCTGGAACAGCGATTATGCGATCATCAACGGCGTCCACACCCATGGCCAACGCTATAACCCGTTTGGCCCGCAGAACTATCCGGCCGAAGTCGCGAAGTCGCGCCAACTCACCGCGCTCCGCGACGAACTCGTCCACTGTCTCGCCCAAGGGAAGCGGACGGACCTGATGGTCGACGACAGCCAGACGCTCCCGCTCCCGCCCGTACCTTCGAATTTCAAGCCGGACATGAAGAACGGCAATCCGACCGAGTTCCTTTCGGGTGAGGCCGCCATCGCCAAGATGAAGGTAGCCCCCGGCTACAAGGTCGAGCTCTTCGCCTCGGAGGAGAAGTTCCCCGACCTCAAGAAGCCCGTCCAGATGTCGTTCGACGGCAAAGGTCGACTCTGGGTAGCTACGACCCCGACCTACCCACACTACCGTCCCGGCGATGCCCTGCCCAACGATAAATTGATCATCCTCGAGGACACCGACGGCGACGGCAAAGCCGATAAGCAGTCCGTCTTCGCCGACCACCTCCACATCCCCATCGGCTTCGAGCTCACCCCGGAGGGCGTCTACGTCTCCCAAGAGCCCAACCTCGCCCTGCTCATCGACGACGACAAGGACGGCAAGGCCGACCGCAAGGAACTGATCCTGCACGGCTTCGATTCGCACGACTCCCACCACGCGATTTCCGCCTACTGCGCCGACGCTTCTGGAGCCTTCTACATGCTGGAAGGCCGCTTCCTGCACAGCCAAGTCGAAACGCCCTATGGGCCGCGCCGTTGCAACGACGGTGGCGCCTGGCGCTTCGATCCGAAATCCTTCCGCCTTGAACGCCTCCAAGTGGACATCTCCAACCCCTGGGGTTTCTCGTTCGATACTTGGGAGCAGCCGTTCATCTCCGACGCCTCCCCCGGCGAAAACTGGTGGGCGCTGCCGCTGTCCTCGAAGATGCCCTACGGTGTCGAGCAACCCAAGGTGGAACAGTTCGTGCCCAAACGCTCCCGCCCGAGCTCCGGCGCCGAGTTCGTGTCCTCCCGTCACTTCCCCGACGTCAATCAAGGCGACTTCATGGCGTGCAACACGATCGGCTTTCTGGGCATCAGCTTCGGCGCCAAGCGCGACGATGGCGCCGGCTTCGTGGGCAAGGCCAACGGTGACCTGCTCAGCTCCTCCGACGGTAATTTCCGCCCGGTCGACCTCGAGTTCGCGCCGGATGGCTCGCTCTATTTCATCGACTGGCATAACCCGTTGATCGGGCACATGCAGCACAACGCCCGCGACCCGAACCGCGACCACGTGCACGGTCGCATCTACCGCGTGACCTACCCTTCTCGTCCGTTGGTGAAGCCGTCCAAGGTCGATGGCGCCTCGGTCGCCGAACTGCTCGAGAACCTGAAGGAGCCGGAGTACCGCACCCGCTACCGTACGCGCCGCGAACTCCGGAGCCACCCGGCCGCCGCGGTGCTCCCCGCCGTCAAGGCTTGGGTGGCGAAGCTCAACCCTCAGGATCCCGCCTACGAACACCACTTGTGCGAAGCCCTGTGGGCGACGTGGGCGCAGAACCAACCCGACGGCGAACTGACCCAGCGTCTGCTCCAAGCCAAACAGTTCGAGGCCCGCGCAGCGGCGGCCGATGTCGTCCGCCATGCTTTCCGCCAGCTGCCCAACCATGTCGCCCTCCTCACGCAAGCCGTCCGCGACGAGCACCCACGGGTGCGTTTGACCGCGGTGGTGGCCGCGACGTGGCTCGACAACGCCGACGGCGCGAAGATCTTGCTCGAGGCTTTCCGGAAGCCGGTCGACCGCTGGGTCGGCCCGGTCCTCCACTACGCCCTCACCTACACGCTCAAGGACGACGTGGCCACGCTCCAAGCCGGCGGCCAACTGAACCTGGCGGACAACCCCGCGGCGGCCGAATACCTCGCCGGCAAATCCAAGATCGGCCAGCCGCTCAAGGACAACTTGCCCAAGCCGATTCGCAAACTGAGCGTCGCAGAAGAAAAGATCTTCCAGCAAGGGCGCGAAGTCTACTTCCGCGATGGCCACTGCGCCACCTGCCATCAAGCCGATGGCAAGGGCCTACCGAACATCTACCCTCCCCTCGTCCGCAGCGACTGGCTCGACGACGATACCCGCGCGATCAAGTTGGTGCTCAAGGGTCTCTGGGGGCCGATCACGGTCAATGGACAGGCGTACGACCCGAGCAAAGGCGTGCCACCCATGCCGGGCTTTGGCGGCATGCTGAACGACGCTGAAGTCGCCGCCGCACTGAGTTTCGTGCGCCTATCCTACGGCAACAGCGGCAAGCTGATCACGCCCGCGCAGGTCGCCAAGGTCCGCGCCGCCACGCAGGACCGCAACAACTTCTACATGACCGATGAGCTCCTCAAGGAGCACCCGCTGAAGGCGACGCCGGCCAAGAAGTGATTGCTGACCTGATCGAGGATGGCTCACCGGTTTTCGACGAAGGGAAACCCTTGAAGCGCGGGCGTGGGTGATTATGCAAGGGGTACCCCCACCGAAGATGCGCCGCTGCTTTACCCTACCGCTCGTCCTGCTCTGCGCTTGGACGTCCCTTGGCCACGCCGAAGAAACCAAGCCGGGCCCGACGATGCCCGGCGTCGTCGTGACGCTCTGGTCCAAGGGCACCATGCCTGGCCAAGCGGCCAGCGGCCCCGAGCGGGCGATGCCGGCGCGCGGAGACAACGTGCTGCGCCTGACCGACATCTCCGAGCCGTCCTTCACCGTCTATAAAGTCGCCGCCGACAAACCCGCCCCCGCCGTCATCATCTGCCCGGGGGGCGGCTACGGCATCCTCGCCTACGACAAGGAAGGTACCGAAGTCGCCGCTTGGCTCAACTCGCTCGGCATCACCGGTATCGTCCTCAAATACCGCGTGCCCAAGAATCAGGAAGGCGCCTTCCAGGACATCCAGCGGACCATCCGGATTGTCCGCCAGCGCGCGACCGAATGGAACATCGCGCGCGACCGGGTTGGCGCGATGGGGTTCTCCGCGGGCGGCCACTTGGCGGCACGCCTGAGCACGTACGGCGGGCCGGCCAGCTACCCTCGAATCGACGAGGCCGACGCTCAGCCGTTGCGCCCCAACTTCGCCATCCTCGTCTACCCGGCCTACCTCGACCAAGGCATGGTCGGCCTGGTGAATGCCCAGACCGCGCCGACGTTCATCGCGCATGCCGACGACGACAAGACCTTCATCAAAGGCAGCAAGCTCTACCATGAGGCCCTCGTCGCCGCCAAGGTCCCCAACACCTTCTTCCGCGTCACCACGGGCGGCCACGGGCACGGCCTGCGCTCCGACAAGGAAATCAAAGCTTGGCCCGAGCAGTGCCAAGCCTGGCTCCAGCAGATCGGCCTGCTCCCGGCCACGCGCTGAACGGCCAAAGCTACTTAGCCCCCTTCGGCGTCACTGCGGGCTCAGCTGCCCGGCCGGCATTCTCGGCGGCGGCAGGCGTCGCGACGGGCAAACTCATGGCCACGCGAAAACCGACGTAGTCGGAACGGGTGTCCGGAGGAAAATGGAAGGCCCGGCTCCCGGCTTTGCCCAATACGGCGGGCGTCAACCAAGCGCCGCCCCGGATCATTCGGCTATAGCCTTCCTTTGCGCCCGTGGGATCGCTGACCGCGCCCGTGGGGTAATCACCGGCCCAGTCGTGGCACCACTCCATCACGTTGCCATGCATATCATGCAGACCCCAGGGGTTCGGGTCCTTCTTGCCGACGGGATGCGACCTGCCTTTGCAGTTCGAACTGAACCAGCCGTTGTCATCGGCCAATTCCAAACCGCCAAAGCCGAACGGCGCGCTGCTCCCGGACCGGCAGGCGTATTCCCACTCCGCCTCGGTCGGCAAGCGGTACACCCGACCCGCCGCCCGCTCCTCGGGTAAGGCCGAAAGCCGCTTGCAGAATTCGTTGGCGTCGGCCCACGAAACCCGATCGACGGGATGGTTCGAGCTATCCACGTTGCCGACCTGCTCGCCTTGAAAGTAACTGGGGTTGTTGCCCATCACCTTCAGATACAGGGCTTGGGTCACCTCGAAGGCGCCCAAGTGATAATCCCGAGTGAGCGTCACGGCGTGGACAGGCTCCGCAAACCGATAACCTTCCTCCTTGAGGTTGAGGCCCGAACCCATCTGTAGTTTCCCTTTGGCGATCGGCACCAGTTTCATACCGACGGCATTGGTGATTCCATGGTCAACATGGGCGATCGGGGAGGCGGCGCCGCTTGGGCGGGCTTGCTCGATCGCCTGAGCGGCCGCGGCGGAAAGTCGGCTGGAGGCGCTCAAGATAGGGTGCACCTCCTTGGGCCCGTTGCCGCGAAAATGGACCTTCCGTTGGGAGAGGTCGATTTGCACCCGCTCGTCGACCGGACCGACTTTCTGCAGATGCACGTTCCCATCGTTTCGTTTCACCTCGTTGTAGGTGGCTTCCTTGCTCACCCACGTCTTCGGACCGCTTTGCTCGAAGGACCGCTCGGACGACGCTCCTCGGAAGCTGACTTTCGAGACGTTGCGCCCGGTGATTCCGGGGTCGAGGGGTGTCATCATCGGTTCCACCGCCGAATCATTGCGGACGATCCGGAACCCGATGGTGAAGCATTGGCTAGCCTGCTGCGCACGATAGCTTCGGGTCGCCAAGCGGGTGTCGGCGGCGCGCTTGATCCAACAGCCCCCGCGGATCACCCGATTGCCGTCCCCTTCGGCGACGATCGGATCCGTGCCACCCGGCAACTCCACGAAATAAGCATCCTGAACCCACTCCCAGGCGTTTCCGGTCATGTCGTGCAGGCCCCATGCGTTCGGCTTCTTCGTGCCGACCGGCTGAGAATAACCGCCGCAGTTGCCGTCGTGCCACGTCACCTCATCCCAACTTCCGCCAGCGGACATCCCTGGCTCACCTGCGCGCGCCGCGTATTCATATTGGGCTTCGGTGGGAAGGGCCATCCGCCCGCCATCCTTATCCCCAAGGGTGGCGTTGAGCTTTTTCATGAACACCTGCGCATCATCCCAACTGACGCCCACGATGGGGCGGTTGGGTCCTTTGGATTTCTCGGGATGCGGCCGACCGGTGTATGGGTGGACGCCGTCAAGCGGGCTGGACCCCGTCACCGCCGCCCACTGCGACTGCGTCACTTCGGTTTGAGAGATCCAAAAGCCCTTGCTGAGGGTGACCTTCGTCTGATCTTCGTCGCGGCTGTCCCTCCCCTGCTCGGATTTCGGGCTCCCCATCATGAAGTCACCCGGGGGGCACCAGACGAATTTCACCTTCACACCGGAGGCGATCTCGTACTCGCGCACCTCCCCGGCACGTTTCCCATTGAAGTCAACGTGCGCCTCCGCACCCGCAGTAACGACGACCGGCCGGATGGCCTTCTCTTCGGCCATTGCCGGACTCATCAGGGCGACGACCCCTGCAAGCAGCTGCGCGAGCGTTTTCATCTTAGTTATTAAAGTTCTGGGATGATTCGATTCTTAGACCCGCAATAATCAATTTTTTG
>SXGQ01016233.1_pt1 | contig 24421 bp, 24 predicted proteins | sample 3178371 | NCBI WGS metagenome assembly SXGQ01 (sample SAMN11356859, study PRJNA531348) | freshwater metagenome | isolation source: freshwater sample F1-20 | place: China: Fuxian Lake, Yuxi | collected 2017-12-25 | reverse complement strand
TACCTTCGGGACGAATCGGCTCTTGCGGTACATGTCCCATACCCATGCGTCGGTTAATTCCACTTCAATCAGTGGCCGTGTGCTGTCACCTTTGACATTGACATCAACTTTGTTGGCCAAGTAAAACCGGCGCTCGGTTTCAATCGCGAAACGGAACATGCCCGCAACGTCCTGATATTCCTGCGCGAGGTGGAGTTCGCGATCAGCCTCGAAGTCTTCGAGATCGTCGGTACTCAATGGACAACACTCATGTCGATAACACAAACGTGACAACAGATATGAAGGGAAAGATTTCCCAATGAAATCAGAAGTCGCGCTTTTCGCGAACCTTGGCGGCTTTACCGGTACGGTCACGCAAGTAGTACAACTTGGCACGGCGAACATCGCCACGCTTCATGACTTCGATCTTGGCAACGGTTGGGGTGTGCACAGGGAACGTGCGCTCAACGCCAACGCCGTAGCTGATTTTGCGAACGGTGTAGGTCTCTTGAATTCCCGAGCCATGACGTCCGATGACGTTGCCCTGGAAAATCTGAATACGCTCTTTGCCACTTTCAACAACGCGCACGTGAACCTTGAGTTCGTCTCCGGGACCGAACACAGGAATGTCGGAACGGATGTGTTGTAGGTCAACGATGTCGGTGGTCTTCATGACGGGTTTCCTTAGAACTTTTCAGGGACATACGACCTGGGTAGATCGCAGTCACGGCTTGTCAAGGATACGGGATAGCAGGGAACTCTTCCAACAGGGCGAGCTCATCATTTGAAAGTCCGTTGCGGGCCTCAATGAGGTCGGGCCGCTGGCTCATGGTGCGGTGCAGGGCCTGGGCCAGGCGCCAGCGCTCGACCTGGGCATGATTACCACCGCGCAACACATCGGGCACTTCCCACCCCCGAAAATCGGCTGGGCGGGTGAAATGGGGCTCTTCAAGCAGATTGGTGGCCCCAAAACTCTCGGTGACGGGACTTTGAGCATTTCCCATCGCCCCAGGTAACAGGCGGGTCACGGCCTCGATAATGAGGCAGGCCGCCACTTCTCCGCCAGATAAGACCACGTCGCCGATACTGATTTCGCCATCAACAAGGTGTTCACGTACCCGATGGTCGATTCCTTCGTAGCGACCGCACAGCAAACTGAACCCACCCGAAGGACCCTCATGAGTAGCCGCCAACTCGTGGGCAAAAGCCTGATCGAAACGCCGTCCACCTGGGCTTAACAAGAACAAAGGTCGTGGAGGTCGAGCCGCCTCAACAGAGGCAAAGATCGGTTCGGCCCGCATCACCATGCCGGCGCCGCCACCAAAGGGGGCATCATCAATGGTGCGATGAACGTCAGATGTGTGCTCGCGCAAATCATGATTGCGCAGATCGAGCAAGCCCGACTCGCGGCATTTACCCAACAAACTTTCGGAACAAAAGTTGTTCACGATGCCCGGGAAGATGGTGAAAACATCAACGCGCATGAGAACTACTTTGTGTCTTCGAAAACTTCGAACAGACCCTCGGGTGGATCAATCGTGATCACAAATCCGTCAGCGTCATTGGGTACGACTGATTCAACAAAAATCACCGGGACAAGTGCACCTGATTCGAGTTCGAGTAAATCGTTCGCTGGATTTTTGAGAACTGCGATGCAAGTGCCGCGGTCAACGCCATCAGTGCCAACAACTCGTGCGCCAATGACTTGATGCACCCATACCGCCTCGGGGTCATCGATCGGTTCGGCCCACACAACCTTGTTCACAAGACGCTCAACGTCATTGCGATCATCAATACCGACGATGCCAACGACCCAACGATCGGCACCAGTATTGGCCATTGACGTTCGTGCTGACACTTCAAACCACTCGCCCGCCCACAGACGTGCACCAATTTGGACGCGCTCAGAACGATCGGTCGACAACTTGATATAGATCTGCCCTTTCACACCGTGAGGGCGACCAAAACGACCTACTTCTAAAAGGCCTTCGGGAGTTTTTTCAGCAGTCACGGAAACTCCGTGAACCACAATCAGTCAACGAAGTCGACGTCGACTTCGCGACCATCTTTAGCGGCAGCAGCACGCACGAGGGTGCGAATGCTTTGAGCAGTACGACCACGACGGCCGATCACTCGACCGAGGTCTCCGGGACCAACCTTCACTTCAAGACGCAAACGATTGCGACCTTCAGTTTCGGCAACATTGACTGCATCGGGATCGTCAACAATTGAACGAACAACGTGAGTCAACACAGCAACAGCTGTTGGCGAAGAAATTTCGTTGGGATCAGTCATGACAACTGAATCACTTAGCGCGAGCAGCAGTGAACTGTGCCCATGCGCCCGAGATTTCAAGAATCTTCTTGACACGCTCGGTGGGCTGTGCGCCCTTCATCAACCAGGCAACAGCCTTGTCGTTGTCGAGATTGATGACCGAAGGCTCGGTGCGTGGGTTGTACTGACCCAAGATTTCGAGGAATGAACCATCACGGGCGGCGCGGCTGTCGCTTGCGATCACGCGGTAATGAGGCTGCTTGGTCTTTCCGACACGTGTAAGGCGTAACTTGACTGACATTCGGCGATAACTCCTGATTCAAGCGCCTAGAACCAGTCCAGGCGGACACTAAAGGCTAACCCGAAAGCACCCCTTCCCCAACGCCACGCGGCAAGTCTTGGCTAGTGGCACTTAGCGTGACGGGGGGAAACCGGGGAATCCGCCACCAGGCGCTCCGCCCCCAAGGCCGTCGCCAAAGCCACCACCTTGACCTGGCAAGCCAGCTGCCCCAAGGCCACCGAGGCCGGCCATCGATGACATCTTGCGCTTGCCCTTTTTGCCAGTGGTCATTCCACCCATGCGCTTCATCATCTTTTGCATCTCGCCAAACTGCTTGACCAGACGGTTCACCTCGGCGATTGAGCGACCGCTGCCAGTCGCGATGCGCTGGCGACGACTGCCGTTGATGATCTCGGGCTTACGACGCTCTTCTTTGGTCATCGACCGAATAATTGCCTCGACTGGCTTCAGTTCATCGTCGCCGATCTTGGCATTCTTCAACTCTTTGGGCATTCCGGGCATCATGCCCATCAACCCGCCAAGCGGGCCCATTTTCTTGAGCGACTGCATTTGTTCTAAGAAATCGTCGAGCGTGAAGTCGCCATCGAGCAACTTGGCGGCGGCTTCTTCGGCCGCATCTTTTTCGAACGCCTGCTCGGCTTGTTCGATGAGGGTGAGCATGTCGCCCATTCCCAAAATGCGTCCCGCCATACGATCGGGATGGAACTGTTCGAACGCGTCGAGTTTTTCACCGGTACTTGCGAAGGCAATGGGGCGACCAATGACTTCTTTAACCGACAACGCCGCACCACCGCGAGCGTCGCCATCGAGCTTCGACAAGATGACGCCGTCGATTTGCAAGGTGTTGTGAAACGCTTCGGCGACGTTGACGGCATCTTGACCAGTCATCGCGTCAATCACCAAGAACGTGTAGTTCGGCGTGATCTGATCGGAGATCTCACGAATCTGCGCCATCATTTCGTCGTCAATTGACAAACGACCAGCGGTGTCAACAATCAAAACGTCTTTACCAAGTCGTCGCGCTTCGGCAAGCCCGCGAACTGCGGTGGTGACCGGATCACTTGGATCGCTGAATACCGGAACATCAATTTGACGACCAAGTGTGCGCAACTGTTCAACAGCAGCAGGACGTTGTAAGTCGGCACCAACAAGCAGCGGGTGGCGACCTTGCGACTTGAACCACTTGGCCAACTTGGCCGAGTTGGTGGTTTTACCTGAACCCTGCAAACCAGCCATCAACACCACGGTGGGTGGACGACTGGCGTACGTGATCTTGAGGGTTTCGCCACCAAGGATGTTGGTGAGTTCTTGGTTAACAAGTTTGATGACTTGCTGGCTCGGATCAAGCGCCTTCGACGACTCAATTCCGATGGCACCTTCACGAATTCGTGCAACGACGTTACGAACCACGCTGACGTTGACGTCGGCTTCTAAAAGTGCGGTACGAATTTCTTTGAGAACTTCATCAACATCGGCTTCGGTTAACCGACCTTTGCCGCGAATGCGTTTGAAGATTCCGTCGAAACGATTAGAGAGGTTGTCGAACATAACAATCTTGAGGCTACCGCCCCGCTTTCAGGCGGTGACGGCGTCAGCCAGGCGTGGCAGCAGTGACTTTGTCGGCAATCACCGTCAAAGTCACGCGATCGATGCGGTAGTCCATCGTGAGGGGGAAATCTTCCCCGTCACGACTACCAACTCGAACTGTCAAACCTTTGGCCTCAGCTGTTTTGGTGGCCTCGGCTTCGGACATACCCACAACGGAGTCAGCCACTTCTTGAGCGACTGACATGTCGGGGGCGACGGTTGGGTCAACCGCCGACGCAGCATCAGTCGATGCAACAGGGGTGTCAGGAACAGGGACATCAGTTGCAGGAACTGCATCAACCGCGTCGGTCACCTGCATGTACTCGTCCGGGAGCGCCGACACCGTGTAACGACCGGAGTAACCGTATTCGTCTTCGGCAGCGATGAATGTGTAGCCAGGCACGAGGTAGATCGAACCATCTGCTCCATAGAGCGTCACAAGTTCCTCTTCAACACCAATGATTGATACTTCTTGAATTTCTGGGGCTGGCGCATCAGTGACTGGATACGTTTCTGCCACGACATCAGAAGTCGCCACATCAGAAGTTGCGGGCTCGATTGTCACCGCTGCCTCTACATCAGACGTAGCAGCAGTGTCATAGGCAAATCCGCCACGAACCATGGGTCCACCCCAATTTCCGGCCTGTTGACTATTCAAACGCTCAATTGCTGCAGCAGTTCCGATGCGAGGGTACGAAGCGCCGTCTTGAACATCAGCAAATACTCCGCTAGCCCAGGTGATTGCGGCGTCAGCGCCATAACCGATACTCCAAGACAGTGGGCTACGAACTCCGTCGATCTTGAGATAACCAGTGACACTCGCGCTCCACTCATCGGCATACGAATCAAGGATGAGATCGTTGCTCTTCACTCCGAGGGCGCTGACCGTTTTTGCAAAGAGCGCTTCGGCTTCGGCCTTGGTCGGCACATTTTCGGGAGCAACCGGCTCAGCGCAAATTTCACTCGCTACATCTGTCGTGGGAACGCCATCAATCGAGAGACTGTCAGAAGTTGCGACGGCATCTTCCATGATGCATGGGCGTGACGAGGTCGATGACTGGTTCCATGCTGGCGAGTAACTCCAATAACGCATCGCGTCAGAGCCGACGTACAACGTTGCCGTTGTTCCGTCGTAGTTACCCGCCAAGTAGCCGCCACCCTGTGTCGCATCTTGGGCTACGAAATCTTTGGTGACTCCGAATGCCGCCTTGAGTGCATTCAACGAATCAGTCGAAGCATCGCCGGCGGTCAACGTGTACGAGGGTGCATTGCTGTCAAGAGCTGGCAAATCAACGGCAGCGGTGAAATTCTGCTGATAGTTCCACATCATTTTTCCATCGGTACCGGCCATGTCCGATGCTGCTGGAGCTGATTCCGACCAACCACCACCATTAGCGGCGGACAAAACCAAGATGGGCGGGCCCGAGGCATCGGGGTCGTCACCACATGACGACACGGCGAAGAGGGCAAAAACGGTAAGGGCGGGGACCAGAGTTTTCTTCATACAACTACGACGATGCCAGATTGCGGGTTAGTTCCCAACTCATCAAGAAAATTTGGGAACTAAGTCACTGAAATCTTCTCTAGCCGTTAAACAAAGCGCTGACGTATTCCTCTGGCTTGAACGGGACCAAGTCGCCAATCGTCTCTCCAAGTCCCACCAATTTGATGGGAATTCCCATTTCGGTTTCGATGGCAAACACAATGCCACCCTTGGCCGAACCATCAAGTTTGGTGAGTACGACCCCGGTGACGCCCGCCGCATCGGTGAATTCACGAGCCTGCGACAGGCCATTTTGACCAGTCGTCGCATCAATCACCAGCAGAACTTCGGTCACCTGACCGGGGTCGCGATCGGCGATTCGCCGTACCTTGCGCAATTCGTCCATCAGGTTTGACTTATTCTGCAAACGGCCCGCCGTATCGCCAAGCACGAGATCAAAGCCCTTAGCTGCAGCGCGTTGAATACCGTCGAAGATGACCGAACTCGGGTCTCCACCTTCGGCGCCGCGCACCAGCTCAGCGCCTGAGCGCTCGGCCCAGGTGCCCAACTGTTCGGCTGCTGCCGCACGGAAAGTGTCACCAGCAGCAAGCACAAGCGAACGACCAAGTTGCGCCTGTTGTGCGGACACTTTGCCAATGGTCGTGGTCTTGCCAACGCCATTCACTCCAACGAACAACCACACGTTGATGAGACCTTCATCAAGTTGTGCAAAGTTCAATTCACGATTTGCGCCTTCAAGACGCGAAGTCATTTCACGTTGCAGAGCAACGAGCAGTTCATCAGCAGTCGTGATCTCTTTGGCCTTCACGCGACCGCGCAGCGAGTCAAGCAGTGCGTCAGTAACACCAATGCCGACGTCGGCCTTCAGCAATGCTTCTTCAAGGTCGTCCCATGTTTCGTTGGTGATTCCACCACGAGCACGCACTCCCCCAAAAACACCCGCCAATGACAACGCAGTTTTGCCCCAACGGCTTTTCGGTGGCGCTGGTGCTTCAACGACAGCAGTATCAACGACAGCAGTTTCAACGACAGGCGTTTCAACGACAGCAATCTCCACCTTTTCAATGACTGGTGTCGAGGTGACTGGTTTCGAAGTGACTGGCTTGACCCCGGCTCCGCCGCTTGATCGACGGTTCAGTACGACGACGCCGAGCCCAAAGACCACAGCAACGACTAACAGGATTAACAAGAGATTTTGCGTATTCATACCCGTACCTCTTTACTAAGCAGCGCCGCCACCAGAGACCGTCGAGGCCTTCTCGGTGACAACCTTTGATGAACCACCTGGTTGCATGCTGACACCCAACAAGCAGTCGCCCGCTTCCATGGTGCGCTTTTGGTGACTCACAATCAGCAACTGAGCCTCTTGACGGAACTCATTAATCAAACCTAAGAAGCGATGAAGGTTGACGTCGTCAAGGGCAGCTTCAACTTCGTCCATCACGTAGAACGGAGATGGGCGGCTACGGAAGACGGCAAACAAGAAAGCCAAAGCGGTCAGGCTGCGCTCTCCACCCGACAACAGACTCAACTTCTTGACGTTCTTGCCACCAGGCTTGGCCTCGACTTCAATACCCGTGTTCAACAGATCATCGGGGTTGGTGAGAACTAAGCGACCCGTTCCGCCCGGGAACAAGTTGCCGAACAATTGAGTGAAGTTTCCGCTGACATCGGCAAATGCTGACGCAAAGACCGACTGAATCTCGTTGTCGACTGCGGTAATCACACGCATCAATTCACGACGCGTATTACGCACATCTTCAAGTTGCTCTTCTAAGAACTTGTGGCGCTCTTGCAGTTCGTTGAACTCTTCAAGTGCCAATGGGTTGATCGGTCCCATGAGGCGAAGTTCGCGTTCGAGATCGCGAGTTCGGGCCGGAGCCGTAATGCCTTCGGGAAGTTCGGGCATTTCGGATGCTTCTGCAACTTCAGGTTCGACATCGAGATCGCGTCGCAAGGTTTCAACAGTTGCCTCAAGACGCATTTTGACTTCGGCTTCTTCAACTTCTGAGCGACGTGAACGTTCGCGTACTTCTTCGAGTTCGCGTTCGGTTGCTGAACGCTTTTTGCGCATCTCATCAAGGTGGGTTGCAAGTGCACGAACTTCATCGCTTTGGCGACGACGCTTTTCATGCAAATCGGCCAAACGCGATTCGATCACAATTCGATGTGCGTCAACGATGTGCGACAGGCGCTCGGTGGCAACAAGAATCTTTTCGATCTTCTCGCGATGTCCGGCAGCTTCGGCACGGGCAACCGAGTCGGCTTCAAGGCGGCGTTCGGTCTCGGCGAGTCGCCCTTCAGTGAACTGCTTACGTTCAATGAGTCCTGCTGAACGCACTTCAAGATCGCGACGTCGGCCCGACAACAAAGCAGATTGCGCTTCTAAAGTTGCACGGGCCTCGCCCCGCGCCTTGGCGGCTTCGGCTTCGGCAGCTTCTTCTTGTTCGAGTGACGGAACTAGGTGTTCTAGTTCGGCAACTCGGGCCTTGAGTCGATTGAGACGCTCTTCGATTTCTCCGAGCGTGGGCAACAAACCTTCAGATTCGGTTGCTGCTTCACGGCGTTCGCTCTGGACACGAGCGAGAGCTTCAGATGCGGCAGTGAAAGCAGCATCGTTGGCATCAAGACGCTTTTGTAACTCGGATTCGCGCAATCGTGCAGATTGCTGTTCGGTTTGGGCAATGCGTACAGCTTCATCACGAACTGCCAATTCAGATTTTGAAGTTTCAGCATTGTTAAGAGCATCTTCAAGTGCAGCACCAGTTGCGCCACCACCTGCGACACCAATACGCCATCCGGTTGTTGTGAAGCGATCGCCTTCGGGAGTCACAGCAACGAGACGAGGATCACTCATGACTGCATCAACTGCAGCTGTCCAGTCTTTGACCTGAACCGATGTCGCAAGAAGAAGATCGAGAAGATCTGAAACATCTTTGCGAGTGGAACGTACGTGATCGCGAATACGCAGCGCTCCCGCAGGAACCAAGCCCGTGATGACAACTTCAGATTTCGCACCTAAAGCCAACACCGCGCCCGACGTGGACGCCGATCGCAAATGAGCCAATGCACGGCGAGCCGATTCGGTGTTTTCAACGACAACCGAAAGCAGCGCTTCGCCCAGCGCGGCTTCAACTGATGCTTCCCAGCCTTCGTCAATAACAACAAGGTCGAGCAATGTCCCGACGACACCCGAGACATCTTTGAGTTTTTCGGCTCCGGCACGAGCACGGGCGCTGTCGAGGGCTAACTGCAATGCCTCACTTCGAGCCTGCCAACGCGCGAGTTCAGAAGCAACTGCATTGCGAGTCGATACTGCTGTTTCAAGTTCGGCTTCGGCTGACAGTCGTCGTGATTCGGCTTCGGTCACTTCGCTCACGAGCGGGACTTCAACCGTTTGCGTTCTCTCGCATTCATTGCGGAGCCGCTCGATCTCGGTGGCATATCGTCCGTCGCGCTCGGACAGAGTCTGCATGCGAGCCGACAAACGACGATTTTCAGAATCGGCCGATTCAACTGAAGCACGAAGTGTGCGCAATTCGCCACGTACTTCGGCGGCGGCACTGGCTGCTGAAGTTGTTGACGAGATGTGATCGAACAGTGTGGCGGCTTCGTTGCGCTCACCTTCAAAAGCTGCTTCGGCATTTGCCAATTCGAGGCTTTCAGGTTCGAGACGTTCCATCGCCGATTCAACTTCGGAAAGCTCGGCCTTGAGGCGTGATGCATCTGCTTCGAGATTGGCGACAACACCAGAATCCATCATTGCGCCACGATCGCGTTCGTAAGAACGGCGACGTTCAACGAGCAACATCGAGATACCTCGGGCGCGTTCACGCAATTGCTCAACGCGCACGAGTTCATCACTGAGTCCACTATCGCCTCGGGCCGACAACTCAGCCTCGGCTGCCATCACATTGGTATCAAGTTCGGCTAGTAAATGACGGAGTTCATTTTCTTTGTCTCCGGCATTAGTTCGTTCAACAGCCAACGCTTCGAGACGACGACGAAAAGTCGTGATTTCACGACCCGACAAAAACAAGCGTAAAGCGTTGAGTTCGGCGACGAGATCGCCGTGACGACGGGCTGCTTCGGCTTGACGCTCAAGCGGTCGCAACTGACGGCGCACTTCACGTAACAAGTCTTGGACGCGCAATAGTGAAGCTTCTGTTGCCTCAAGACGGCGCTCGGCTTTTTCTTTACGCTTGCGGAACTTCAAAACGCCAGCCGCTTCTTCGATGATTGAGCGGCGGTCTTCGGGACGGGCGTTCAACACCGCGTCAATTTGTCCCTGACTCACAATGACGTGTTGCTGGCGACCGACGCCGGCATCAGACAAAAGGTCTTGAACATCGAGCAAACGGCACGAAACACCATTGATTGCGTATTCGCTTTCGCCAGTTCGAAACAAAATTCGACTGACGCTTACTTCTGAAGCATCAAGAGGCAACAGGCCTGACGAGTTGTCGAGCGTCAGCGTCACTTCGGCGCGGCCAAGTGCAGCACGCTTCGCAGTACCCGCAAAGATGACATCGTCCATCTTTTGGCTTCGAACAGCACTTGGAGCCTGGGCACCAAGTACCCACGCAATGGCATCAACGACGTTCGACTTTCCAGAACCATTGGGACCAACAACAACCGTGACCCCAGGTTCGAGGTCCATCACGGTGGTGTCGGCAAATGACTTGAAGCCTTTGAGAGTAAGGGATTTAAGAAACACGGCGCTCCGACCTTAGTTCACCGAGGGACCAAGGTCCCCCGTCGATCGGTCGCGATAGGACCCAAATCAGCGCTGGCACACCTTGCACCAGCTGGTCGTACGTCCGCCCACTGGTGCACTCGTGATTGTCCCCTTACCGCAGGTCAGACACCGTGAACCAGCCCGGGCGTACACCCGATGCTGATCCTGAAATCGTCCCGAGTCACCGTCAAGATCGACATATTGGGCGTCACCGAGGGTTGATCCACCCTGATCGATGGCATCTTGCAAAATCTCATGAAGGGCCACATGAATACGAGCCGATTGCGCCGACCCCACATCTCGGGCAGCACGCTTCGGATGCACCCCTGCCCGATGCAATATTTCGTCGCCATAAATGTTGCCAATTCCGGCGATGAGATGTTGATCGAGAAGAGTCGCCTTAACCGCACGGCTCGTTGACCGCAATATTTTGCGCAATTCGGGCAAGGTCAACCCATCAACGATGGGGTCTTGACCAAGATTGACCAACTCGGGCACAACCTCGGCCGCAACGGCGGGATCAAAGACCACCACTTCACCAAATGTGCGGGGGTCAACGAAACGCAATTCGTTTCCGTCGTCAAGGGTCATCACCACATGGCTATGTGGTGGGCGGATCGATCCGACAGCATCAATTAGAACCTGACCACTCATACGTAAGTGAATCATTACCGAGTCGCCCGAACTTAAAGGACACAGCAAGTACTTTCCGCGTCGTTGCGCTTGCAAAGCCTGAACCCCGGTGAGACGAGCAATGACTTCCTCTCGCGATGTGCGCCGAACCGATCGCTCACGCCCAACTTCAACCTGGATAATTCGCCGACCAACAAAACGTTGTTCAAGTCCTCGACGGACGGTTTCAACTTCGGGAAGTTCAGGCACGACCGATATCGACGCCGCGCGCGTGTAGCACCGACAGCGCCATCGTTGACGCAGCCTGAGCCGCAGCCTTTTTTGTACGCCCGATTTCGCAACCCATTTCTTCGTTGTTCACAATCACTCGAGCCGTAAAGGTTGGTTCGTGCGCTGCACCAGTTTGCTGAATTTCAACCAACGGAGGTCGTGAGTATTCGCGCACGCACACCCGTATCAAATGACTTCGCGCATCGAATTCATCAAGTCGTTCGGCCTGACTTACTATTCGATCACCCATGATTGATGCAACAAAGGCACGAGTTTTGTCGGCGCCACCGTCGAGATATAACGCGCCGATGAGAGCTTCAAGACTGTCGGCCAGAATTGAACTCTTAAATCGGCCACCTGCAGTTAGTTCGCCTGCGCCAAGCTGAATCCATTGACCTAGCTGAATCTCTTTCGCGATTTCAGCCAAGGTCTCGGCGTTCACCAGAGATTTACGCAGATCGGTTAATTCGCCTTCATTCATGGCGGGATGTGCTGCATAAATAAGATCGGTAATAATCCATTGCAAAATGGCGTCACCCAAGAATTCGAGACGTTCGTTGCTTGGGTTTCCATGATGTTCGGCGCACCACGAACGATGCGACCGCGCCTGATTCAGCAAAGAGATATTGGTAAAGGCATGGTCGGCATATTCGCGAGTCCACACCGCAATATCGCCACCTCTAAATTCGCCCCGCTTTTCGCGACGTTCTCGGCGAGTGATTTTCTGAGCTGCCTGACGTATGAATTTGCGGGGTGCGGTAAAGCCCGCCATCACCAATCAGCCCTTTTGGCCGTGTGCCAAAACGTGGGCGTACACAAAGTCGACCGCATCGCGAACCGTCTTCAAGTCGGCGAGGTCTTCATCTTCAATACGGAAACCAACTGTGCGTTCACTGAGTTCTTCTTCGAGCGCATCAACCAATTCAACTAAGGCCAACGAGTCGGCGTTGAGGTCGTCTTTGAACGACTGACCTTCGGAAATGTTTTCGGGATCAATTTCAAGGATGTCAACAAGCTGATCGCGGACAATCGCAAAGATCGCATCACGATCGAGCGGTCCGTCTACTACATGGGTTTCAGCGGGCACAATGTCCTCCAGGTCAACTAATTGTTATAACGATGATAACTGCGAGAACAACTCAGAGTGAGCGTTATACGCCGTTGATGGCCCGACGAATTTCTTCGACGATGCCACATTGCACCATGTCGGAGGCGACTTTGATGCCATTAACCATCGCTCGAGCAGACGATGAGCCATGAGAAATAATGCATACGCCATCGACGCCTAACAAAATTGCGCCACCCGTACTTTCGGGGTCGACGCTTTCGTACAACGGCAACAATGCGGGGAATAACGCATCGGCATGCGGTTTGTACTCTTCTTTAGCTGCGAAGGCTGCCATCAATGCTTTGATGAGCGTTTTCATTCCGCCTTCAAGAGTTTTCAACACCACGTTGCCAGTGAACCCATCGGTGACTACAACGTCCACATTGTCTGACATGACATCGCGGCCCTCGACGTTTCCAATGAAGTTGATTCCACTCGCGTTTGAGAGCAATTCAAAAGCCTCTTTGCGCAGCGAGTCACCTTTGCCTGGCTCTTCGCCGATTGACAACAGGCCGACGCGCGGATTTTCTACACCGTAACGATGGTGCGAATACACCGAACCCATAATCGCAAACTGCACGAGCCATTCGGCGACAACTTCAGCGTTAGCACCAGCGTCAAGCAAAACAGTGGGGCGGCCACCTGGCACAGGAATAGGTGTGGCAATTGCTGGACGATTCACATTCTTGATACGCCCCATGCGCAACAACGCCGACGCCATCGTGGCTCCGGTATTACCAGCCGAAATCATCGCTGATGCCTTGCCATCGCGCACTGCTTCAGCCGCACGCACAAGAGTTGAATCTTTTTTTCGACGAACTCCGTAAGCAGGATCGTCATCCATTTCGATGACCTCAGAGGCAACGATTAAATCAAGATCGCCACGACCTTCAAGTCCTTCAGGACCGACAAGAACAACTGGAATACCAAGTTCAGCGGCTTGCAATGCTCCAGCAACAATTTGGCTCGGAGCAAAATCGCCGCCCATGGCATCTACGGCAATGGGCAACATAAAAATCTCAGACGAAGAATTATCAGACGATGTCTGAATCAGACTTCGATAGCGACGCGGTTCTTGTACCAGCCGCATGCCTTACACACAGTGTGTGGCAACTTGGCTGAACCACAGCGCGGGCACAAGCTGCGCGACGGGGCTTCAAGCTTCCAGGCGCCAGCCTGATGGCTGTGGCCTTTCATTTTCGATTTTTTTCTTTTCGGAACGGCCACGGCGCACTTCTCCTCGTAATAGCCCTTGGAGATTAGCGGTAATCAGACAAGATCCCTACCCCAACAAGGCAACTCTCTGAGAGATCAGGGAATTGCATCGGGTCATTATTCGGGCAACTGGTCGCGTAAGGCGTCGAGAGCGGCCCAGCGTGAGTCGATTTGGGGAGCCACGCAGTTGCATTTTGCGCTATTGAGGTCGATCCCGCAGGTCGGACACAGCCCCGCACAGTCAATTCGGCACAACGGAGCGTCCGGAAGCTCAATCAGGACTGTTTCGCGCACCATGGGAGCCAAATCAATCTGATCGTTCTGGATTCCGAAGGCATCAGGATCGGTGACGACGAGCTGATACAGCTCGTGGACCTCGATATCGAGAACGGAGCCCACGGGCTGCAAACAACGACGACATTCACTGTGAAACTCAGCCTCGATACGGCCGTTCACGACAATTCCGTCGGACAAGCTTTCGCATTGCACGTCAACAGAGATTTCGGTCCCTGGCACAAGGCGAGGATCATCAAGGTTAAGTGCCGCTGGCAATAGCGAAACCTCGACCTCTTTGGCCGTCCCGGGACGCCGCAGCATCTCGAGGGCATTGACCAAAAGTGGGTTTCTCACCGGCCGGATGTGTTGTCTTGGTCGAAGAAAATCGCCCCAGAGTCATCAGAGTATGACTCCACCACAGCGTCGTCATTCAGCGACAGCGAACCCTCGTCTTGACGTTCGCCGATCGACAAGCGACGGCGTCCTGTGGCAACGGTCTTGGACAGTTTGTCGAGCAAAATCTCAAAACTGGCCAAGCGCTGGTCGAGGAAATCTTCCATTTCGTTCTTGACGCGACGGGCATCTTCGTCGGCGGTTTCGGCGATCTGACGAGCACGCTGTTCGGCCGCACGCACCACTTCGGCCCTCTGGACGAAACGTTCGGCTTGCACTTTGGCGGCTTCAATGACTTCATCGGCCTCACGGCGAGTACGAGCGATGAATTCATCGCGCTCTTTCATCATCCAGCGGGCCTGACGCAGTTCGTCGGGCAAACGATGCAGAGCCTCTTCGAGAATCTCGATGATTTCATCACGGTCAATACGAGGGGTCGAGGACAACGGCATATTCGGTGCCGTAGCGATGATGTCGATGGCCCGGCGCAACAAAACGCCTGAATCGCCTATCTGCTCATTGACCCCGCGGTCGTATGAGCCGGTGTCGTCATCAAAGTCGTCGAAATCAGGTTTCATGAGTTTCTTTCAGAAATGGGCCGGTGATCTCCCACCGGTTCTCCAAAGATACCTGCCAGAGCGCTGGCGACTGGAACAGGGACCAAATGACTGATCTGCCCATGATGCTGGGCAATGTCGCGAATAAACCGACTACTAATAAAAGATTGGCCCGGCCGGCATGGCAAATACACCGTACGCACGCCTGATACCGAGTAATTAGTGTGAGCCATTTGCTGCTCAACCTCGAAATCTCCGGGTGTGCGCAGGCCCTTGACGATGAAATTGACCTTCTCAGCTCGGGCGGCATCAACAGCCAATCCAGAATGAGCGGCGACCCTGACTGTGGGTAGGTGGCTTACGCAAGCCTGAACAAGTTCGACTCGGCGACCGAGATCAATGAGCCCACTGGGCTTTTGTGGGTTATGCATCACGGCGATGACAACCGCCCCAAAAAGTTCGACCGATTGTTCAACAACATCAAGATGGCCATTGTGGAACGGGTCAAAACTGCCCGGATACAGAGCCGTGAGAGCAGATGAAGCAACCATGCACTTCTTACGGTAGCGGTTTTAGTCAGCGGTGCGTTGCAAAAATGCCACCCACGCACGCCCGTATCGTTTGGCGCGGATCGCCTCCCAGCCTTCGGGGAGCTGGATTTCTCGGCCACTTTCGGTGACCACCACCCCACCTGGTGCCATGACGAGGTGAAGTGCCGTCAAAAGATCGGCCCAACGATCAAAGTCATACGGCGGGTCGGCCAAGACCAAATCAACATTGCGCAGAGCGACAACATTGGTCATGACATCTCCAGAAAGCACTGTCGTGGTGTCGGTGAGTTGCAACGTCTTGATGTTGTGGCGAATTGAATCAAGTGCCTTGCGGTCGCGCTCGACAAACGTGCACGACGATGCCCCACGCGACAACGCTTCGATACCCAATGCCCCACTTCCAGCAAACAAGTCGACCACCTTCGAACCTTCGACAGCCCCGAGACTCACCAACGAATTAAATGTGGCTTCTCGTGCACGATCGGTTGTGGGTCGAGTGGCATCTCCTTCGGGAGCAACAATTGGTCGACCTCGCAAGTTTCCGGCAACGACGCGCATGAACCCATGATACGGCAGACTGTACGAGTGACTCCTGAGGCGGAAATCGTGTGCGTCGATTGTGGCGGTCGTTGCTATCTCACGTCATACCCACCTGAAGACGGGTTGTGGTTTCCTGGCGACATCGTGACGTACAAGTGTCGCGATTGTCTTGATCGCTGGGATCTGGTGTTACCCGAAGAGGACAATGACCTTGATTCGTTTTGAGGGACTATTCAATGTGCCCTCAATTGTGTTTAAGTAACTGCCAATTCTCGTTTGAGGCAACGACCGTGAATTCTTCTGAAATCGACTCCAGAATTGCTGACAATTCTGAATCGAGTTGAGTCGGCAACACAACAAAATCTATAAAATCAGCGAGTGGACTTCGAAGACCTTCGGTCGAGGTGTCGGGACCGTACATCACAATCTTGAACGGATTAGGAAACATATAGATTTCCTTACGATGCGTAAGGTGTGGCGCCAACGAATGGAAAACAGAAATACTCGCCTCCGCTGGAACAAGATCCATTATTTCAAAACTCGATTGAGCGATCGGATTACTAGACCCCAGTCTCGGAAAATCGTCTGATCTGAAAGGGACATAGGACCAAGCGTTGCCAGCGAGCAGTGAAGACATAGCCACTACTCCCGCAATCAACAATCTTCTGCGGCGATCCATTTTGGCAAGCCCAACTATTACCGCAATGAGTAAGGCCGGAACGACGATCAAGGAATAGTGATACTCAATATGGAATTGGTACCAAAAGGTGCTGACAATATTTGAGAAAATAACCAAGGAGCTCACCATCGCAACTTCTGGAGCGAGAAAACTCATAAAAGCGAAGGGAGCGAAAAGTTTCCAAAGATAAATCGGGCGCTCTTCGGATGTCAGGTATCGCACAACATTAGTTGGACTGGTTAGACACTCTTTGATGAACCCCCCAACTCCACCAAACGGGATTCTCCACGCATTACGAGTGGGAACACCAATTAAATTGCGCATGATTAAAAACATTCCGGCAAATGCGGCGGCTATCGCCACGATTGAGGTGATCAACCCGCGCCGTTTATCCCCTCGTAAAGCGATCAATCCACCCAACGGCAATATCAGCAGTACAACATCCTCTTTTACCAACAGACACAACGCCATCGCGATCCAATAACGACGCCATTTCTTTTCCAAGGCTGCGATCAAAGCGATTGGGACCAACAATCCCAAAAAAGCCTCAGGATGGAAATTCTCAAGATTTGTTCCATTCACGACTGGATTAACAATCCAGATAACCGCAAAAAAGAAACCAAATGCATTACTTTCCAAAACACGTCGAGCGTAGAAATAAATCGGAATTGCACCCGCTGATATAACAGCAGCTTGCAGGAAAAGAAGTGTTTCGACTCCAGGGAAGAACCAGTAGATCGGTGTCAAGAAAATCAAAATCAGCGAAGCATGGTCGCCGAATAGATTGCGACCCATCAAAGTTACGAATGGCGCTTCAAATTGCGAGAGAAGCCAAAGTCCCTGATCATAAAGTCCTACGTCAAAAGCCGAAGTTCCTAAACCACGATGAATGTCCCATTGCAGTCGCGTCACAATGTAGGTGTGAATCACCACCGCTAGGAAGGTTGCGAAAGTCCACATTGAAATTTGGCTCAATCGCCCGATGGCACGACTTTGAACCGAAGTTAAAAGTCGCTTTGATTCGGCGCAAGTTTTGAACATAACTTCTGCTCTCTAGCTCTTGAACAAGAACTCTTCGTCTTCGGGACGAAGGAACATTGATAACTCTGCTCGAAGCTCGGGTTGCTTTGTCAAGGTGATGTCAGGGTCAACAATTTCATAGGCAGCTTCGCGCGCCAGCTCAACTAATTCTCGATCACGTCGTAAAGAGGCCAATTTCAGGTCGCTGCGACCCTTTTGTTCTTTGTTCATCAACGTGCCCTCACCGCGGAGTTCGAGGTCGGCCTCGGCCAAGAAAAACCCGTCATCTGATTCAACAAGCGCATCAATCCGCGGATTTGAGTCAGATATCAAACCCTCATCATTTTCCTTGATTGATGTGACGAGCCAACAGCGAGATGCGTGCACGCCGCGACCCACTCGACCGCGAAGTTGATGCAGTTGGGCAATTCCAAATCGATCAGCATCCAAAATCACCATGATTGTGGCATTAGGGACGTCGACGCCAACCTCGATCACCGTCGTTGCAACAAGTACGTCGGTTTCGCCGGTGCGAAACGCTTCCATGACCGACTCTTTTTCGGCTGATGACATACGTCCGTGAAGCAAAGCCAAACGAAGACCCTTGAGTTCATCAAATGCCAACCGAGCGATTGTTTCTTCGGCTGATGCGACCTCGAGTTTTTCGCTCTCCTCAATGAGAGGACACACGATGTACGCCTGTCGTCCAGCAGTGACTTCAGCACGCACGTCTGCCCACACTTCTGCCTCTTCTTCATCACCCAACGCGTGCTTCGTCACAATTGGTGTGCGCCCTGGTGGCTTTTGATCGAGGACGCTCACATCAAGATCGCCGTAAACCGTCATTGCTGCGGTTCGAGGTATCGGAGTTGCAGTCATGACAAGCACGTCGGGTACTGCCCCGCCGTCTTCGCCCTTGTCACGCAACGCTGCACGTTGCTCAACGCCAAAACGATGCTGTTCGTCCACGACGACGACACCAAGGCTATGAAACTGCACCGACTCTTGAATGAGAGCGTGGGTGCCAATCGCAATGTCAATACTTCCGTCGGCGAGACCCGCAAGTACATCACGTCGTCGCTCGGCGGTCACGCTGCTCGTCAATAGTTCAACCCGCACTTCTCGCTCACCAAACAAGTTGTCGCTCGCCGGGATATGAAGACCCGCCAATAGTTTGCGAATACCAACTGCATGCTGTTCAGCCAAAACTTCAGTTGGTGCCATCAGTGCACCTTGATGCCCTCCCTGCACCGCCGCCAACATTGCCGACACTGCGACAATCGTTTTGCCGGCGCCTACGTCACCTTGAAGTAAGCGATGCATCGGGTGTGGGCTAGCGAGATCGGCCTCAATTTCGGCGATGACTCGATGCTGCGCTTGGGTCAATTCATACGGCAGGTGTTGATAGAAGCGTGCAACCAGTTGTCCATTGACTTTGTGCTGAATTCCGATGGAATCGCGTTCGATCAAACGTTTACGCATCACTAAGACCAACTGCACGCGCAATAACTCGTCAAATGCCAAACGCCGACGCGCCATTTCTTTCTCGGCAAAAGTCCCTGGGATATGGATTCCAAATAACGCGTCTTGACGATCCATCAATTTGTATTTCTTGCGCATTGCTTTCGGTAACGGATCACTGATTCCGCGCGCCCGACAGCGATTCAATGTTTCATCAATTGACTTCAGCACTACCCACGAAGGCAGGTCAATTTTTTCGCTCTGGGGGTACACCGCGACAATGGGACGAGGCCGCTCATCGGGATCCCCCAAGACGTCAACGGTTGGATTAGCCATTTGCTTCGTACCGTTAAATGAACCAAGTTTTCCGAATACCGCGACATACGAACCAACTTTCAGTTGTCGCTCGCGCCATGGTTGATTAAAGAACACAATCGACAATCGACCACTGCCGTCAGCAATTGTTGCGGTGACACGCGACGGGCCACGCCGAGCTCCCTTAGGCGGGCTCGAGACCGAACGCACTTCGCCGATCACCAATGAATCTGCGCCTTCAACGGCACTCGCGATTGTTGCTTCCTTGGTCCGGTCGATCCAACGACGTGGATAATGAGTGAGCAGATCGAGCAAGTTTTCAACACCAAACTTGGCGAAGCTTTCAGATCGCTTTCCTGCACCCACAGATTTGAGTCGCGTCATTGGCATACGCGACAACTCAGAAAATGAAATGGGGCCGGTGGGAGCGGATTCAGTCACTCGTCACCGCGTCATTCGACGCCGAAGAGATATGGATATAAAGGCTGTCCGCCTTTGTGGCACTCAATCTGTACATCGGGACGTTCTGTTTCTAACCAAGTTCGCAATGCTGCGGTTGTTGACGCTGGCGCATCGACTCCTTCGATGATCGTCACGATTTCACGCTCATTGGTGATCAGATGTTCTAACAACGAAATTGACGCGCCCTCAAGAGTTCCGTTCACAGTCACAATTCCGTCGCCACGCACAAGACCAATCCAGTCACCAACCGTGATTGGGCCGGCATCGCTATTGGTATCGCGAATTGATTGCGTCACTTCACCCGTCACCATTGCTTCGGTTGCTTCAGCCATTTCGGCAAGGTTTTCATCAACGCTGGCTTCGGGGTCGTATACGACCAGTGCAGCAAGGGCTTCAGGCATTGACTTGGTAAGCACAACCCGCACTTCTTTTGTGGTGAGTGCATTGAGTTGTTCGGCAACTGGAATGATGTTCTTGTTATTCGGCAAGATGATGACTTGTTGCGCGTTGACATGTTCAACAGCGTCAAGCAATTCGGCGGTTGACGGATTGAGCGTTTGCCCGCCTGTCACAACCCCCTGCACTCCAAGCTGAGCGAAGAGTTCTTCGAGACCATTTCCACTGCACACGGCAACCACTGCAGTTGTCACGGACGGCAATCCGGCAGCGGCACGCTGCGCATCGTGCACGGCGTGACGCTCGGCAACCTCTTCGAACAAATCGGTGACTCGAATTTGCTTGGGTCGACCGCCGAGATCGATTGCTACTTCGATAGCAGCACCAATGTCGTTGGTGTGTACGTGACAATTCCAGATGCCGTCACCACCGACGACGACAATGGAGTCTCCGATTTCGCCCCAATCATTTTTGAATTGATCAATCTTGCCGTCTTCGAGATGCAAGAAGTACATCACCTCGTAGCGGAGGTCGGCAACCGATACTTCGCCATGCGAATCGGGGGCAGTCATGGTCATCATGGCGGGTAACGGTTCATCCATCACATCGCCGCCAATTGAATCTTCTGGTGAGGGCATGGGATCGCCATCAACCACATTGAGCGCGGCATCAAGCAACAACATGAAACCAGCACCACCGGCGTCAACGACACCAGCATCTTTCAACACTGGCAACAGATCAGGTGTACGATCAAGTGACAATCGCCCGGCATCGCGTGCGGCACGCAATGTGGCACCCAGCGATGCTCCCGAAGCCGCCGATGCTTTGGCAGCCTCACTTGCTTCACGAACCACCGTCAAGATCGTGCCTTCGATCGGCTTGAGCACTGCTTGATACGCCGAGGCCGATGCTGCGCTGAGAGCTTCAGCGAACTCAGTTGCCGTGCTACCCGCCTTGGCTGAGAGCTTGCCAGATAACCCGCGCAAGATCTGCGACAAGATGACTCCCGAGTTTCCTCGGGCCCCCATCAACGACCCGTGAGAAATGGCCTGGCAGGTCGTTTCGATCCCGGGTCCGGCCTGGTCGAGTTCGGCGACCACTGCGTCGAGGGTGCGGGCCATGTTTGTTCCGGTGTCGCCGTCGGGAACCGGATAGACATTCAGACGATTAATACGGGGGGCGTGGGCCTTCACCGCATCTCGGAAAGCAATCACCGTACGGCGAAGCCGATCGGCATCGAAATGTTCGGCTGAGCCCTCGGGGCTGAGAACAGGTGGGTTCACCTGACCGATGGTAGTGGTCAGGGGCATGGCTGATGTGACTGATAGAGCCCGAAAATCCTGACTTGGATCTTGATTTGTGCTTGGGGGTCGGTCGAATCCGCTGGTAGCGTTCTGTGTCCGAGATCGTGCTTGGGCTTCAACCCAGCAAATTCAAGTGAAGAGAAAGAACGTGTCATGGCAGCAGTATGTGAAGTCTGCAATAAGCGCCCTTCGTGGGGCATGTCAGTGTCGCACTCCCATGTGCGTACCAAGCGTCGCTGGAGTCCAAACATTCAGCGCGTCCGCGCCATGATCAACGGAACCCCCAAGCGTCTCTACGTATGCACCAGCTGCATCCGCGCTGGCAAGGTCACCAAGGTCAGCCGCGGCACCGCCGCATCGGATAAGTGAACGACCTCCGCTCATGCAAGGTGTGATCAAAGCCTTCGACCCCACTACGGGCACCGGCCTGATCCTGTGTGATACCGATCTCAGCGAGCACGAACTAGCCGCTGATGCACTAGAAGGCAGCATCTTTCGCATGCTTCGCCCAGGGCAGCGCGTGGTGTTCGATCTCAACACCGACGGATTAGCAACTCAACTCCGTCTCGGTTCAGAAGTTGATATGGGAACACCCGGTTTCTAACCGGGTGTTTTTGCATTCCCCCATCCTTTTGTAATAAGCCTGTCTTTTAGAATTTGTTAGTCCCCGATAACAATCCCCCTATCCATGGTGAGTAATCGCCTAAGGAGCACATCATGAGCGGTTCAAGCAACAACGAACGTTTGAATAAGTGGGTCGCCGAGTGGGCCGCAATCATGCAGCCAGACGACATCTACTGGTGTGATGGTTCAGCAGAAGAGTACGAACGCTTGTGCCAGCAACTCGTTGATAGCGGTACCTTCACCAAGCTCGATGAGGCCAAGCGCCCCAACAGTTACTGGGCTCACAGCGATCCGGGCGACGTGGCTCGTGTTGAAGATCGCACCTTTATTTGTTCAGCGAAAAAAGAAGATGCTGGTCCCAACAACAACTGGCGCGAAGCAGCCGATATGCGCGCCGAAATGAAGACGCTCTACAACGGATGCATGAAGGGTCGCACGATGTACGTGGTCCCCTTCAGCATGGGACCACTTGGTTCGCCGATTGCTCACATTGGGGTGCAGCTCACCGACTCGGCATACGTCGCCGTCAGTATGCGCATCATGACCCGCATGGGCCAAGGCGCTCTCGATGTTTTAGGCAACAGCGATTGGGTGCCGTGCTTGCACTCAGTTGGTGCACCTTTGGCTGCTGGCGAGAAGTCATCGTCGTGGCCGTGCAACCCCGACAACAAATACATCGTGCACTTCCCCGAGACCCGCGAGATCTGGTCATTCGGTTCGGGCTACGGCGGAAACGCATTGCTCGGCAAAAAGTGTTTCGCTCTGCGTATCGCTTCGGTGATGGCCCGCGATGATGGTTGGTTGGCTGAGCACATGCTTATTCTCAAGCTCACCAATCCGGCCGGCGAAGCCAAGTACATCGCTGCGGCATTCCCGTCGGCGTGCGGCAAGACCAACCTCGCAATGTTGGTTCCAACAATTCCAGGCTGGAAAGCCGAAACCATTGGCGACGATATTTGCTGGATGAAGTTTGGTCCTGACGGCCGTTTGTATGCGATCAATCCCGAAGCCGGATTCTTTGGTGTGGCTCCCGGAACTGGTTACGACACCAACGCCAATGCCATGCACACCTTGTGGGGCAACAGCATTTTCACAAACACGGCGCTGACTTCGGATGGCGATGTGTGGTGGGAAGGAATGTCAGACGACGCTCCGGCTCGCGCCACCGACTGGAAGGGCAACGCCTGGACTCCCGAGACCGAGACTCCGGCTGCTCACCCCAACGCTCGATTCACCGCACCCGCATCGCAGTGCCCATCGGCTGCTCCCGAATGGCAAGACCCCGCAGGTGTGCCGATCTCGGCAATCTTGTTCGGCGGACGTCGTCGCACCACCGTTCCTTTGGTGACTCAGGCGTTCAACTGGGAACACGGCGTGTTCTTGGGTTCGATCATGGCATCTGAGACCACCGCTGCTCAGCAGGGTGCCGTCGGCAATCTGCGATTTGACCCGATGGCAATGTTGCCGTTCTGTGGTTACAACATGGCTGATTATTTTGCCCACTGGCTTGCAGTTGGCGCCAAGGCCGACCCGGCCAAGTTGCCACAAATCTTCTTCGTGAACTGGTTCCGCCGTGATGAAGACGGCCGTTTCTTGTGGCCTGGCTATGGCGAAAACAGCCGTGTGTTGAAATGGGTCTTTGAGCGTGTTGCCGGAACCGTTGGCGCCGTTGACACTGCTATCGGAATGTTGCCCGCTGAAGGTTCGCTTGATGTTGCTGGTCTCAAGATTGATGATGCCGACATGAAGTCGTTGCTATCAGTTGATTCCGATGGCTGGAAGGCCGCGATCCCCCAGATCAAGGATCACTATGCGCAGTTCGGTCCCAAGTTGCCGGCGAAGTTGACCGCACAACTCGACACCCTCGCCTCCGCCCTCTAACTGTCGCTTTTCACCCACTTTGGAATATGGCTACCGCCTAGCGGTAACTACATTCCAAAGTGGCGGAATTAGGAGACTTGGCCGACGAGGAGGGCGCGGATTCCGAGGCCCATCACAAATAGTCCGCCGCACCCGTACAGCAAGTACAACTTGTGCTTCATCTGATTGCGGTACGAATAAATGATCGCGATCGCAATGATGCCGACGAATCCGTAGAAGGCATGGAACTCCGGGAACTCGAGCTTGTACTTGTTCACCAAAATCACACCAAGAACAACCTGGACAAACATGGTGAGTTCGGCAAGCAAAGTAAACCACCACAAGGCTCGAGTGCGCAGGGACTCAATCTTGTG
>SXGQ01583023.1_pt1 | contig 24423 bp, 26 predicted proteins | sample 3178371 | NCBI WGS metagenome assembly SXGQ01 (sample SAMN11356859, study PRJNA531348) | freshwater metagenome | isolation source: freshwater sample F1-20 | place: China: Fuxian Lake, Yuxi | collected 2017-12-25 | reverse complement strand
GGCGAGTCCGGCTCGGGCAAGAGCACGCTCGTGCAGTTGCTCTACTTCGACCAAATGGCGACCTCGGGCGAGGTCCAGTTCAGCGCCCTCGACGGCGGCCAAACCAATATCCTCACGCTCTCCAACCAGCGTAAGCGCCACATGCGAAACCACCTCATGGGGATGGTTTATCAGAACCCGCGCGACGGATTAAATTTCGGTTTCTCAGCCGGCGGAAATATCGCGGAAAAGCTCCTGATGGCGGGTAATTTTCATGTCGGCCGGATTCGCGAGCGGGCCAGTTATCTGCTCGAGAAAACCGAGGTGCCGGTAAAGCGCATGGACAATACGCCGGCGACGTTCTCCGGCGGCATGCAACAGCGCGTCCAAATCTCCAAGGCGATCGCGAACAATCCGCCACTGCTCTTTCTCGACGAGGTCACGAGCGGGCTCGATGTCTCCGTCCAGGCCAAGGTCCTCGACCTCATCCGCCACCTGCAACGGGAGCTCGGGATCTCGATGATCGTGGTTTCGCACGACCTCGCGGTCATCCGCATGCTCACGGATCGCACGATGGTGCTGAAGAACGGTCGCATCGTGGAAGCCGGTCTCACCGACCAGATCCTGCAAGACCCGCAGGACGCCTATACCCAACTCCTCGTCAGTTCGCTGCTCTAATTTTACCCGCCATGCCCAAGATTCTTGAAGTCAAAAACGTCTCGAAACACTTCCAGCTGCACATCCAGAACAACAAGCGCATCGCGGCGTTGGATGATGTGTCGTTCGAGATGGAGCAGGGCGAGATCCTCGGCCTGACCGGCAAATCAGGCTCCGGCAAATCCTCCCTGATGAAGTGTATCTATCGCACCTATCTCGTGAACTCCGGCGAGATCGTCCTGACCACCGCTTCCCGCGGGCCGGTCGATCTGGCGAAAGCCAGCGAGCATCAGGTGATCGAGATGCGGAAGACCGAGATGTTCTATTGCTCGCAGTTCCTGAGTGTGATCCCGCGCGTGCCGGCGGTTGAGATCGTGGCCGAGCCACTCGCTCGCAAAGGTAAGACCGCCGACGAAGCGCGGGAGATGGCCCGGGATCTCCTCGATCGCCTCGGCTTGCCGCGCGAACTATGGGACGCTTTTCCGGCGACGTTTTCCGGCGGTGAACAGCAACGGGTGAACATCGCCCGCGCGATCATTGCCGCGCCCCGGTTCCTGCTCGTGGACGAGCCCACCGCGTCGCTCGATCTCAAAACCAAGGACGTCGTCATCGACCTCGTGCTGGCGCTCAAGACGCAGGGCGCCTCCGTGGTGTTGATCACCCACGACCAACACACGTTGGAGCGTATGTCCGATCGGCGGCTTCATCTCGAGCACGGTCGCGTGAGCGAGCTGGCGACGGTTTAAACGCCGGAATCAACCGACCATGGGCTTTGGGCGCACATCAAAATCGGCCAGCGGTGCTCGGCTGGGACGGCTCGGGCGGATGTGGTTGGTCGGAGTCGGATTGTTGCTGGCGTTCACTGGCTGTGGCGACGCCGACGCGAAGCGTGACGCTTCAGGGGTATTGGCCCGGCCGTCCGCGTTACGCATCGGTTGGGTGCCAAACGACGAAGATGTCGAGCGCCGGGCGCGCTGGGAAGGACTCCGGATTTATTTGGAGAAGACGCTCAAGCTGCCCGTCGAGTTGGTGCAGACCGGCGCTTACGCGCCCGCGATCGAGGCGATGCGCGCCGGCAAAATGGAGATCTGCGGGCTCGCGCCGTTTGCCTACCTGATCGCGAGTGAAAAAGGTATTGCCGAACCGCTGGTGGCGCCTGGTTTCTCCGACGGGAAGGCTAACCACTATCGCTCCGGCTTCATTGTGCCGGCCTCCAGCAAGCTCAAGTCGATGGAGGATGTGAAAGCCCGTGCGCGTGAGATCACGCTCGCCTGGGCGGATCCCGCCTCGGCTTCCGGGCATCTGGTGCCGCGGGCCTATCTCGAGACCCTCGGGATCAATCCGGAGAAGGATTTCAAACAGACGCTGTTTTCCCTGAACCACACGGCATCGATCATGACCGTCAAAGCGGGCAAAGTGGATCTCGCCGCGGTGACGACGACTTCTTTAAACGACATGATTAAGAAAAAGCGGATCGGGGCCGACGATGTGCGCCTGATTTGGGAGTCGGAACCGATCATGGCGTCGATCATCGCCATCCGCAAAGATCTGCCGCCCGGGTTTAAGGCGGAAATTCTCGCCGCTTATCTGGGGTTTGCCAAAGCCGAGCCCGAAGCGTGGGCGCAAATTGCGCCGCTCTACCTTACTCCCGGCGTCGAGTGGGTGGCAGCCAACGACCAGGATTTCGATTCACTGCGGCGTCTCGCCCGCAGCGTGAAGAATCTGCAGCTGCTGAATTGAGGATCGGGTATGTCGTCGCTTTCGCACCGAGGTCTGTGGCGATTCGGAGCGGGCTTAGGGTCCCTCGTGTTGGTGCTGGCGGGCCTCTTGAGCGGGTGCGGCGGGTCCGGCCCGACGCAGCTCAGCGACTCGTCCGCCGAACTGAAGCTTCTGCGGATCGGATTCGTGCCCAACGAGGAAGATTTGGAACAGCGCGTGCGTTTCGACGCGCTGGCCGCCCATGTTTCGAAACGCTTGGGCGTGCCCGTTGAATTGGTTCAGACCGGCACCTACAGCACCGCGATCGAAGCGATGCGGGCGGCCAAGCTCGATGTCTGCTCGCTTGGGCCTTTCGCTTACCTCATCGCTCACGAGAAGACCGGGGCGCAAGCGATCGTCGCGCCCGGCACGCCGGCCGGCGAGGTCAACACCTACCGCTCCATTTTGGTCGTGCCGGGTTCGAGTTCGATCCGGACAATCGAGGACGTCCGCTCCCGCGCCTCGAAGATGACGCTGGCGTGGGTGGATCCCGCCTCGGCCTCGGGTCACCTCGTGCCGCGCGCCTATCTGGAGTCGATCGGTATCGTTCCGGAGCGGGCGTTTAAGAACACGATTTTCACGCTCAGCCACCTCGCTTCGGCGATGACGGTGAAGTCCGGCCAGGTCGACCTCGCCGTCATCACGCAAAACGGCTTGGCCAACCTCGTGCAGAAGGGCCGTTTGAAGAGCGACGACCTGCGCGTGATTTGGACCTCGGCGCCGATCGCCACGAGCGTGGTCGCGGTGCGGGGAGGCTTGGCGGTATTGCTCAAAGAGAAGATCCAGGCGGCCTATCTCAGTTTTCGCACCGAGGACCCGGTGAACTGGAGCAGGTTTCAACGCCTTTTTGTGGACCCGGCGACGATCTGGATCGCGGCGAAAGACAGCGACTACGACGAACTCCGGGCATTGGCGCGGAGCGTGAAGCACCTCGACCTGCTCAACTGATGAAACGGCTCGCGCTCACTTTCTTCGGCTGCATCGGGTTGGGCGTGGCCCTTGTTGGGACCGGTTGTAACCGTTCCGAGCGTACGGCCGATCCGGCGGCTGCCATCCGGTTCGCCTTCGTGCCTCAGACGGACATGGAGGAGCGCTACGCCGGCGCTTATCGCGCATTGCAGGCTTACATGGCGCCTCGGCTGGGTCGGCCGGTGGAGATCGTCCAATTGGACGATGCCAACGCCGCGATCGAGGGACTGCGGGCGGGTAAACTGGATGTCTGTAATTTTTCCCCGTGGCCTTTTCTCATCGCCGAAAAGAAAGCCGGTTTGGGAGCGTTGCTGCTGACGATGGCGCCCGGGGGTGAGCCGATCAGTTATCACAGCGTGCTGGTGACTCACCCCGCCACGGGCTTGCGCACACCGGAGGATATGGTGCGGCGGGCCCGGGAACTGACTTTCGCCTTCGAGGAGCCGGTTTCGACCTCGGGCCACTTCGCACCGCGCACTTACCTGCATTCGCTGGGCGTGTCGCCGGAGAAAGATTTCAAGCGCGTGCTCTTTGGCACCAACGGGGTCACCAATCTGCTTGCGACCCGCGCCGGTCGGTTGGATGTGGCGGCGTTGAGCGACACCTCGCTTCAGCGCGCCATTGCTCGTGGCCGGATCCGCGACGGGGAAATCGTCGTGCTGTGGAAGTCCCCGCCGATTCTCAGCACCGTGATTGCCGTGCGCGCCGGCCTGCCGGAGGCGCTCAAGGAGAAAATCGCCCGGCTCCTGATCGACCTTCCGGCCGCTTCGCCGACCCATTGGGCCGAAGTCCTGAAGCAATATTCCAACCCCATTGCCGGCTATCTGCCGGTTCCACCTGCTGCGCTCGACAGTTTCCGCCGCGCCCTGCGCGACGTGCCGGGCCTGCAACTCTCCCCCTGACCCGAATTCCGGCCGCCATGCTCAACGTCGAACAACTCACCAAAAAACTTCCGGACGGCCGCGCCTTGCTCGACGGCATCAGCTTCCGCGTTTCACGCGGGGAATTCGTCGGCGTGCTCGGCGCGAGCGGCGCCGGCAAATCACTCACGCTCCGTTGTATTCTTGGCCTCACGCGGGCCGACGGCGGCACCGCCACGCTCCAGGCCAATGACGGCCAGACGTTTGAACTCACGACCTGCAAGGGGCGTTGTCAGCGCGAGGCTCGCCGGCGCATGGGCGTGATCTTCCAAGGCTTCAATCTCGTGAAGCGCCTCCGCGTGATCGACAACGTGATGATCGGTCGGCTGGCGCAGATTCATCCGTTGCGGTCTTGGCTCTATGGTTTTACCGACGCCGAGGCCGCTGAAGCGCTGGAGGCCTTGCGCCGCGTCAAGATGGAGAAATACGCCGAACGTATCACCGGCAGTTTGAGTGGCGGAGAGATGCAGCGCGTGGCGATCGCCCGCGCGATTTTCCAAAAGCCATCGCTCTATCTGGCCGACGAGCCCATCGCCTCGCTCGATCCGAGCAACTCGCTCGCGATCATGAAACTGCTGCAACCGCTCGCGAAGGAAACGCCGGTCCTCGGTGTTTTTCACCAACCGGAGATGACGGCTCGTTTCTGCACCCGGGTGATCGCGATCAAGCACGGTAAAATTGTTTACGACGGAAACCCGGTGCTGAGCCACGCGCAACTGGAGGACATTTACGGCGACGAACTGATGCAGGTGTTACGGCCGGCGCCGGCGGCGTTGCCGCCAGAGGACGTGTCGTCGGTCAGCCCCTTTTCCGGCCGGATCGACGTAGCGAGTGCGGGACTGCTCGCCAAGCAAGCCACGTGAGTTCAACGACCGCCGAGCTCCATCGCCCTACGCGCGCGCTGCTTCCGCGCCGCCTGCGGAAGCCGTTGCTGGGTTTCATCGTGCTGGGGACGTTGATCGCCGTTTCTGCGCACCTGTGCAAAGTCGACCTCGCGGAATTCTTTCCCGGCCTGCTGAAGGGCGTTGAGGTGTTGCGCTTTTTTTTCCCGCCGGACTGGAGTTCGTTGCGGGAAATGTTGGCGCCGGCCTTGGTGACCGTGCTACTCGCGGCGGTGGCGACGCCGTTGGGCGTGGTGCTGTCGTTCTTCTTCGGCCTCGCCGGGGCGCGAAATCTGTCGCCCCCGTGGTTGCGCTCCACGGCGCGCACGTTGATCGGCGTGGAGCGGGCGCTGCCGGAGATTATCGTGCTACTGCTGCTCGTCGCGGCGCTGGGCGTCGGACCTTTTCCGGGGGTGATCGCTCTCGCCATCGGCAGTGTGGGGATGCTGGGAAAACTGTTTGCCGACGCGATTGAGGAGCTCGATGCGAAGGTGCTCGAGTCGGTGGGTTCGGTGGGGGCGACGCGCAGCCAGATCATTCGGTTTGCCGTGTTGCCCGAGGTCATGCCGGCGCTGCTCTCCAACTCTATTTTCCGGTTTGAGGTGAACATCCGGGCTTCGGTCTTGCTCGGGGCCGTCGGCGCGGGCGGCATCGGTTTTGAACTCCAGAAAGCGATGGCGCTGCTGGAGTATGAGCGCGCGATGATGGCGGTGCTGGTGACGCTCCTACTGGTCTTCGGGGCGGAAAGGGTATCGGACTTCTTGCGGCGGCGGGTGTTGGACGGAGGGAAATTGGCATGAGCGCGACCGGCCTGCCCGTGCCCGCGCTGGGCTACGTGCCGCCTTCGGCGGTGTTTCGGCGCCGCACCGCGATCATCGCGGGGGTGGTGGCCTTCGTGACGGCGGCCGGCGTCTATCTGAATTTCAAGCCGTGGATGCTCTTCACCGATTTTCACCACCTGGTGAGACTCGCGGACGAGATGGTCCCGCCGAATGTCGCGCTGCTTTGGACCAAGACGGCGCTTTACCAATCGGTCGCCGAGACCGTGGCGATGGCCTTCCTCGGGACGCTGGTCGGCGGCACGGTGGCTTTCGCTTTGGCTTTCGTGGCCGCGAAAAATACGACGCCCCATCCGTGGCTGCGCAACGTGGCGCGGCTCGGTTTCGGCTTGGAGCGGGCAACCCCCAATTTTGTCGTGCTGCTCATTCTGTTTATTGCGTTCGGATTCGGTCCCTATGCAGCGATGATCGCGCTTGCGATCGGCAGTGTGGGCATGTTCGGGAAACTTTTCGCCGATGCGATCGAGCAGATCGACCCCGGCCCGTGCGAGGCGGTTGCGTCCGTCGGTGCGAATCCCTTCCAGGTGATTCGCTATGCGGTGATTCCCCAGGTGCTGCCCTCGGTGGTGGCCAACGGCTTTTATGCGTTCGACGTCAACATGCGGGCCGCAATCGCGCTCGGAGTGTATGGCGGCGGCGGAATCGGCTTTGAGCTGCAACTCGCCATGAAGGTCCTGCGCTACCCCGACGTGCTGGCCCTCATTCTCCTGGTGATCGTGTTGATCACCGGCATGGAGCGCATCTCCGACCTGATCCGCCGCAGCCTGCTGCGTTCGGACACCCTCAAATAGCCGACTCTCTGACTTCTATGAACCAAACTATCCTCACTAATGCTCGGATCGTGCTGCCGACCGAGACCATCGAAGGCTCCCTTGTGGTCGAGGGCGACCGCATCGCCGAAATCATTCCCGGCCGTCACTTTTCCGAAGGCCACGACCTTCACGGCCAGTGGCTTATTCCCGGCGTGATCGATATTCATACCGACTACCTCGAGAAAGAGATCAATCCGCGCCCGAAGACGAATTTCCCGCTGCCCATCGCTTTCCACATGATGGACCAGCGCGCGCTCGCCTGCGGGCTTACGACGGTGCTCGGCGGCGTGCGTTTCTCCAACGACCGCAGCAAGGACTCCACGTTGTGGGGCGGCAACGGCCTCGCGCTGGCCGAGGGCTACGAGAAATTGCGCCGCACGGCGCTGGCCCGGCACTACCTCCATGTGCGCTGGGATACAAATTTCGAGCCGGTCGATGACTTGCTCGCCGCGATGCAGAACTACGAGTGCATCGGCAACATCGTCTACAACGAGAACATCCCCGGCGAACGGCAGTTTCAGGATCTCGCCGAGCTCGCCCGCAAACGGGCGGCCCGCGGCGACAAGACGATCGCCGAGGCGCGCGCGGAGCTGGAAGAGCAGATCCGCATCGGTCGCTCGATCAACAACCGCGCCAAAGTGAAGGCCGCGTTTGGCGGAAAAATCTGCATCGGTAGCCACGACGACACGACGATCGCGCACGTGATCGAAGCGAAGGAAATGGGCGCCACGCTCGCCGAGATGCCGACCAGCTTGGTCGCCGCGCGCAAAGCCAAGGAACTCGGTTTGGCTGTCTGCATGGGCGCGCCGAACTACCTGCGTGGCGGTTCGCATTGCGGCAACCTGTCGGCCGCCGAAGCAATGTCTGAGGATCTCGTGGACGTGCTGTGCAGCGACTATCACTTCCCGTCGTTGCTCAACTCGGTGGCGCTGATGCTCGAGCGGGGCATGGCGCCACACCGCGCGGTCGCATTCGTCACGCTCAACGCGGCCCGCGTGTTGGGCCAAGAGGCCGAGCTCGGCAGCATCGAGGTCGGTAAGAAGGCGGATTTGGCGGCCTTCCATATCCGCGACCGGCACGCTTTCGTGAAGGCGGCGTGGGTCGACGGACGGCTTAAACTCCAGCTCGGCCTGCCGGCACCCGAAACGGTCGCAGCGGTGGCTCCGCTCGTGGCGGCCGAATAGGCGCAAAGGCCGGACAGCTAGCGCGTCGCCGCCGCATTCACGCGCGCGGCGAGTGCGCGCACGCCGTCGTAGAGCGAGTCGTCGCACGGCAGATAGATCAAATTGCGCTCGGGATATTGCTCCATCACGGCCGAAGCCGCGACGGGGTCCGCGGTGGCGAGGTCGACGAGGGCTTGCTGTAATTCGCGCTTAAACTCGGGCGGTAGGTTCTTCCGTACCGCGATGGGTCCGTTGGGCAAAGGATCGGAGGTCCAGAGCGTCACGATGTCTTCGCGGCGCACGCGGCCCTTGGCGATGAGCCGTTGGAGAACGGAGTTGCTGACGCCGGCCGCTTCGGCACGCCCGAAGGTCACGTTGAACACGGAGACGATATGGCTGAGCGTAAAGTCGGTGGACGCGAAATCCCGCTCGGTAATGAGGCCGAGCTCGGCCAAGCGGGCTTGCGGAACCAAGTGCCCCGAGTTCGACGCGGGATCGGTAAAGTTAAACCGAAACTGTTTGGCCGCCGCCGGCAGGTCCTCCAGCCGCGTTACGCCCGTGCGGCGGTGGGTGATCAGGGCGCTTTGGTAGGTGCGCGGTCCGGTCTGGGCGGTGCCCGTCACGGCAATGGCCTCAACGGGGTTGGACTTGCTCGCGAGCACGTAGGCGAACGGGGGCAAGCTCATGAGATCGATCTCGCCGCGGCTCATGGCCTCGACGGCCGGGCCGTAGCTGGGGGTACGCACAAGCGTGACCTTGAGCCCGGGGAGCGTGCGCTCCAGATGGCGCGCGAGTGCGAGATTGGCGGCGGTGCGGTCGGACACCGCTTCTTCCGAGGGCGTGTAGCCGATCCGCAAGACTGCCGGCCGGCCACCTGGCGGCGGTGGCACTTCGCGGGGCGCGCAACCGGCCAGGATCAACGCGGCGCCAAACGCGAGGCCGAGAGTGCGCAGCCCGCCTCGCTTCACGGCCGCTCGCCCCACACCAGCCAGTAATAGTCGGAGGCTTCCCACTCGACGCGCGCGGCGTGGGGCCGAAGCACGGCGCGCAGTTCGGCTTCGTCGGGAAAATTCTTCAGCACCTCATGCGTGGAGCCGTCGGCGAGGCGCCGGAGTTGGAACGTGTTGCCCTCGGCGTCGGTGCGGGCGAGCGGGGTGCTGCTGCCGGCGACGAAGCGGTTGTCTAGAAAGAGAAACCGCGCCCCGGGCTGCAGGCGGGCGAAGAACGCGCGGAGGAACGACTCCATTTCCGCGCCGCGCCGCACGTGCGACCACCAGAAGGCGGCGAGGGCGCCATCACACGCGACGGGCGCGGGCGAAGGGGCGAAGGCGTCGCCGCGGGCGAAGGTGACACGCCCGGGCGGGAGCGGTTTGGCGCGCGCGAGCGCGAGGACTTCCTCGTTGTAGTCGGTGGCGAAGACGGAGGCGGCGGCCGGCGCGACGAACTGCGTCCAGTAGCCGGTGCCGCACGCGACCTCGTAGACATGGCGGCCGGCGAGGAGCGAGGGCAGACGGAAGCGGAGGGCGGCGAGATCGGCCTGGCGCTCCGGCTTGGCGTAGATGGCTTCGTAATCCTGCGCGCGGCGCGCGTAGTAGTCGGTCATTTCGGTCGCGACGGTCATAAGGGGAAATTGCGCGGTGGCGCGGGTTGGGGCGAGGATGGCGCGCGGCGTAATCCGATTGTTACTTCTGCCTGCTCAGATGACGCTGCGCCGCAGACGGGCCGAGGCGAGGTCGAGCACGGTCACGCAACCGATGACGACGAGCAGAATCGCGGCGGTGCGCCCGTAGTCGAAGCCCCGGATCGCATCCCAAAGCAGCGTGCCGATGCCGCCGGCACCGACGATTCCGACGACCGTGGCGGAGCGGATGTTGGACTCGAAGCGGTAGAGCGCGCAGGAAATCCAGTGCGGCAACACCTGCGGAATCACGCCGTAGGCGACTTCTTCCAACGGGTGGGCACCGATGGCGCGCACGCCCTCGACCGGCCCGGCGTCGATCGCTTCGACGGCTTCGGAGAAAAGCTTGGTGAGCACGCCCAAGTTGTGCAGCGCCACCGCGAGCACGCCGGCAAACGGGCCGAGGCCGACGGCGCTGATGAAGAGCATCGCGAACACCATTTCGTTGATGGAGCGGAGCGCGTCCATGCCGCGGCGCAGCGGCTGCCGCACCCACCACGGCACGAGGTTGGACGAGGCCAACAAGCTGCACGGCACGGCCGCCACGAGTGCGAGGAGCGTGCCCCAGAGCGCGATCTGCAGCGTGACGACCATCTCGGCGAGGTAGGTGCGCCAGTCCAGAAAATCGGGGCGCAAGAATCCGCTCAGATAAGAGAGCATGTTGCCGCGCTCGGTGAACAACTCGTGCGGTCGCAGCTCGGCGCCGCGCCACGCCCAGGCGAGGACGGCGGCAAAGACGACGGCGGCGGCGAGTTGGCCGAGCTTTTGGCGCAGGGGTATGACCGGGGGCTCGGGGACGACGGCGGGCGCGGTCATCGTGGTGCTTTCACTCCGTTCCAAAACAGCCCGAGCTTTTCGTAGTCGAGCAACTGCCGTTGGCGCTCGCGGGCGGCGGAGACACGCTTGGCCTTTTCCGCGGGGTCGAGGCGGGTCTCGGCGTCGAGGATCATGGCGTCGCGTTCGAGTTCAAAGCGGCGAAGCGTGAGCAGTTGGCGGTTGTCGGCGGCAAGGAACGGACCCCAACCGTCGGCGATCGCGGCCAAGAGACGGCGGTCCGCATCGGCTTCGGGGCCGATGCGGCCAAAGGCGAGGAAGGCGGCTTGCAGCTTGGTCTTCAGCTCCCGCGGCAGATCGGCGCGGTAGACCAGCGGATCGCGGGGAATTTCCGGACTGGTCCAGATGACGCGGATTTTATCCGCGGCGGCCGGGTGGCGTTGGCGCAGGCGGGTGAGCGACTCGGTGTTGTTGGTCGCGAAGTCGATCTGACCGGCGGCGACGGCGAGGGCGTTGACCTCGTGGTTGGCGTTGCGCACGCGCTTGAAAGCACGCCGTGGATCGATGCCGCGCGGGGCCCAGAGGTAGTAGTTGGGGATGAGATTGCCCGTCGTGCTGAGCGGGTCGCCGTTGCCGAAGTTGAGCTGGGGCGCAGCGGCGACGAGCGCATCGACATCGTTAAACGGACTGGTGGCGGGCACGATGATCACGGCGTTGAAACCCGTGCTGCCGTCGGGGCCGGTGCTCTGGGCGAAGACCTCGGCGCCCGCGCGGTCGATGGCCTGGATGGCGGCGGCGTTGCCCATCCACGCGAGGTGAACCTTGCCGAAACGCATGGCCTCGATCACGCCGGCGTAGTCGCTCGCGTAGAACCCGCGGACCTTGATGCCGAGCCGTGCGGAGAGTTTTTCTAGAAATGGTTCGAAGCCAAGCCGCAGCCCGGTGGCCGACTCGGTGGAGATGATGCCAAAGGCGAGCTCGGTCGGTGGTTCGACCGGATTGACCGCGGCGCGGGAGACCGGCGCGAGGCTGAGGAGAAGGATCAGGGCGAAAAGCGATTTCATGGCAGCGAAGGAACCGGTAATGGAGCGGGCGGAGTGGGCGGCTCGGCGCGGCGCAGCACCTCGGCCCAGCGGCCTCCGTAGATCGAGTGGAGCAAGTCGCCGTTGAGCGCGCTGCTGGGGCCGTCGAAACAGATGCGGCCGTCGCGCAAGGCGATCACGCGCTCGCAGGCGCGGACCGCCACGTCGAGTTGGTGCAGGCTGACGACCAAGGTGGCGTGCTCGGTGCGCGCGATGGCGTTGAGCAGATCCATCACAAGTGCGGAGGACTCGGGATCGAGGGAAGCGATGGGTTCGTCGGCCAAAATGACGTTCGCCTGCTGGCACAGGGCGCGGGCGATGGCGGTGCGTTGCTGTTGGCCGCCGGAAAGCGTGCCGGTGCGGCGCGCGGCAAAGTCAGCTAGTCCGACGCGGGCCAGCGCAGCCATCGCGGCGCGGCGGTCGGCGAGCGAGAACGCGCGCGGCAATGTGCGCCAGAGCGGCAGGTGGGCGAGCCGGCCGATCAGGACGTTGGTGAGCACGGGGAGCCGGCCGACGAGGTTGAACTGCTGAAACACGAACCCGACGCGGGCGCGGATGGCGCGGGCTTCGGGCAAAATGCGGCCGTCTCGCTGGATGGCGCGGCCATGGATGACGATCTCGCCTGAGCCGCGATCCGCCGGGAGCAGACCGGCGATCAGGCGGAGGAGAGTGGATTTGCCGGATCCGGATGGACCGATCAGCGCGACGCGTTCACCGGGACGGATCGTAAGGCTGACATCGTCCAAAGCGCGGTGCCTGGCAAACGTGCGGCTGAGGCGGGAGAGGGTAATGGCGTCGGACATGGCGGGCGCGCCCGTTTCCTCGGAGGGCTTGCGATGCTCAACGTTCAAGTAAGGCCCGCTGTTGGCGGGGCTTCCTCCGACCGGCAGCCGAAGGCCAGGTGGTTTCCATCCGGGTCGGCTACGATGAAATCTCTCATGCCGTAGGCGTAGTCTTTGGGCGGGGCGATCGGCTTGGCGCCCCGGCTGGTGAGTTCGGCGTAGTAGGCGTCAACGGGCTCGGCGCAGAAAATATAAGCGGTGCCGCCGCCGACGGGCCGTTGGTGGATCGAGTGCCCGCACAAATGCAGACAGACGTCGCCCAGCTTCACGCCGGCATAGTCGCCGAAGCTGAAGTCGTGGCTGAAGCCGAGGACCTCGGTGTAGTGCTTGAGTGACGCTTCCAAGTCAGCGACTTGGATGACCGGCGCGGCATGACGGGGCTTCACGGGGCGAGCTGACGTTCCGGTTCTCAAACCGACACGGTCGCCGCCAGCGGTTGCGCGGCGGGCGGAACGGGTGACGAGCCGTATTTGGCGATGAAGCTTTCCAAGTCCAACAGCTCGTTGAAACGCTCGACCAGCGTTGCGCGATCCCAGTCCCACCAGGCGATGGACTGGAGCTGTTCGATCACGTGTTTCGGGAAACGATATTTGACCACGCGGGCGGGCACGCCGACGGCGATGGCGTAGGGCGGGATATCCTTGGTGACGACCGCGCCCGAGCCGATGACGGCGCCGGTGCCGATCTTTTTGCCAGCGATGACCGTGACGCCGTGGCCGATCCAGACCTCGTGGCCGACGGAGCAACGGTGGTCTTTGCGCCACTGGAAAAACTCGGAGTCTTCTTTGGTGTCGAAGCCGTATTGGATGCGGCGGTAGGTCGAGTGGTGTTGGGTGACGCGCCACGTGGGATGGTTGCCCGGATTGATGCGGGTCTGCGCGGCGATGGACGCGAACTTGCCCACGTCGGTCCACACCATGCTCACGTGGCCGGCGAGGTAGCTGTAGTCGCCGAAGGTCGACTCGCTGATCGAGCAGTGTGCGCCGATGTCGGTCCAGCCGCCGATCTCGGACTTACGCACCGTTGCGGTCGGGTGGATCGTGGGCTGCTCGCTGAGTAACTTGGGTGCGCGCGGTTCTTTCGGGGCGTCGGGAAAGGATTCGATGAAAGGCATGGGGCGAAATGAAACCGGCTCAGAGGCGGAATTGGGGCAGACCGGGAAAAGGGTTGAATTCGGCGAGGTGGGGGTAGGCGCGCAGTTCGGCGGCCGGCAGGTGAAATTGCAGGTTGTGCAGGGAGAGCTCGCGATTGATCGAGATGACCAAGTCGACCAGCCGGGCGCGCGTCGGGTCGTCGAGGTCCCGCTCGATATACGCCAAGGTGATGTGACCGATGAACGGGCGGGTGCGCCGGATACCGAGGTCGGCGAGGCGCGCATCGCCGTAGAAGTGGTCTCGGAAATGCAGCACCCGATGGAAGCCCGCCTCGCGATCAAACACGCCGAGCAAGCCGAGGGCGGTGCCGAAGATGCTGAGCCCCACCATGCGCATCGTGAGAGGTTCGCGCGCGCTCGCCGCCGGAATGTCCGCGAAGGTGTGGGTGACGATGCCGGGGAAGTCGGCCACCAAGCCCCGGTCAACGACGAGGCGCTGGTGTTTCTCGGCGGAGAGCGTGTTGGCGATTGTCTGGTGAAAACTCGCCACGGGCAATGGGTAGAGGGCGCTGGGAGCGGCGAGGCGCTCCACCAGACCGTTTTGAATGGACGTGAGGGCAGTGACGAGGGGCGCGTTGGATGGAGTCGAGGCGACCATCGTGACCACGGCGTGGCCGATGTAGGGGTTGGGCGTCCACGATCCGTTACGGTAGGCGAACTGCTCGGCCGGCCGCAGCTTGGCGGCGCGGGCGGACACGCCGGCCGGCGAGATTTCATGGAGTTGCCGTTCCTGGTAGGCGGAGAAGGAGAGTTCCATTTCGGAGGCGGCGAGCATGGGCAAAAATTGCTAGACGGCGAGATCGAGCGAGGGGGCGGCCGTGGGGTGATCGGCTTCGCGGCCGGCGGTGTGGACGCGCTCGCCCTGCACGTAGGTCTGGAGGACGGTGGGAGTTTCGCCGCGGAGCCGCACGAGGATCAGGTCGGCGGCTTTGCCGGTTTCAAGGCTACCGGTTTCGTCGCCGATGCCGGCGGCGCGGGCGGGAATCGCGGTGGCGGCCTCAACGGCCTGGGTGAGCGGGAGCACGCGCTCACGCCAAAGCTTGAAGACGGAATGCAGCATGGCCGGCGGGTAGTAGTCGGAGCACAGGCCGTTGACGGCGCCGGCGCTGATCGCGCTCGTGATGTCGAGGTTGCCGGTGAGCGAGCCGCCGCGGAGGACGTTGGCGGCGCCGCCGAGCACATCGAGCCCGAGCGTGCGGGCGGCGTGGGCGGCGGCGAGCGTGATGGGAAATTCGCAGATGTTGACGCCGGCGGAATGCATTTGGCTGACCTTCTCCGGCGTATCGTCGTCGTGTGAGGCCACCGGGATGTGGCGGGCGCGGGCGCTGTGGCCGATTTCGCGGAGAGCAGCGAGCGTGAGCTTCGGCCGGGCTTGGCGGTCGGCGAGGACGGCGATGGCTTCGGCTTCCGTTTTTCCCTGCTTCATCTGTCCGGCGATGAAGCGCTCGCGGGAGTATTGGCCCTGCCCCGGGGTGTGATCCATGAACGAGAGCAGATCGATGGCGCCCTCGGCGATCAGAGCCTCGACGAGGTCGCGGACCTCCACGCCGTGACCGCTGTATTCGTAGCGCAGGTGGATGCGGGTGCGGGCGAGAGTGTGGGCGCCGGCCATCGCGCGCACGCCGGCGACGACATCGCGGCGGGTGAAGCGGGAAGACGCGCTGCGTTCGGCGTCGGCGTAGCCCATGTGCAACGAGTGGTAAACCGTTGTGATCCCGCAAGCGACGAGCTTGCGGTCGAGCTCGTGGATCGCGACGTCGATGGGGAAATCGGCGCCGGGCCGCGGCGTGATTTCCTTCTCAAGCGTATCGGTGTGAAGATCGATAAGCCCCGGGAGCAAATAGGCGCCGCGGGCGTCGATCACCTCGACCCCGTTGGCGGAGTGCTTGGCGAGTTCGGCGGCCGGTCCGATGGCGGCGATGATACCGCTTTCCGTGAGCAGGGCGTGGTCGGCGAGGACGCCGGAAGGAGTGACGAGGGTGGCGTGGGTGATAAGCCGGCGGCGCATAGTGGGATCGTGGCCCAAAGTAGGCGGCGCTTTTTAAGAATGGATTAAGAACCGGTGAAGTCTCCGTGTCGGCGTGCGGAAAACCTCGCACCGACGGAGGAGGACGCCGAGGAACAGGCCATGACCGGAAATTCTGTGCGCTGTATCACGCTCAACACGTGGAAAAACGAAGGTGACTACGCGGCCCGGCTGCGGGCGATGGGGGCCGGCTTGGGGGCGTTGCGCCCGGATGTGGTGTTGTTGCAGGAGGCATTTAGGGCTGAGGCGACGGAAACAGACACGGCGCAGGTGCTCGGCGGAGTGCTGGGTATGGCTGTGGCCTACGCGCCGGCCCGAGCTAAAGTGCGGTCGTGGCTCGGCCGCGACGTGGCGAGCGAATCGGGCCTGGCGGTGCTCGTGCGGGGCGAGGTCATCGGGAGCGAGCGACTGCCCTTGCCGAGCGATGCCGCCGGCGGTGAGCGGATCGCGCTCATCGTGAAGGCGCGGCTGGAGTCGGGGATAGAAGTGGTCGCGGGGTGCGTGCATCTCTCGCACCTGCGGGGCGACGAGGCGCGCCGCCGCGAGCAACTCGAAACGGTGCTGGCGTCCGAGGCGTGGGAGGCGCCGGCGGCGCTGCGACTGATCGGCGGTGATTTCAATGCGTCAATCAACGGCGAGGAAATGATGTGGCTGGCGGCGTTGCCTCGATGGCGCGTCACCGAAGTGGGAGCGACCCTAAGGCTGTATCAGCCGACGCACCCGTTGCCGCCCCATCCCGGGCGACCTGGACGCAGGATCGATGGCCTCTTTTCGGTCGAGCGACGGAACGAGCCGGCCGCCACGGTAGTCGGGGCCGGCGTGGCGCTCGACGCGCCGGAGCGCGGCGTGTGGCCAAGCGATCACGCGGCGGTGTGGGCGGACTTCGAACGGGCACCGGCACCGGCGGGAGGTGGAGCGTGAAGGACCGAGTTGTCTGCATCCACAGCCTGACCGCGCACGGCGTGGTGGGGTTAAAGTCGTTTTTGGCGCGGCTGGGCGAGGCGGCGCTGCCGGTGCCGAGCTTGCTGCTCTCGGGGCCGGGGAACATGCCGGGCTGCCGGCTCTTTGATACGGATCTGGCCGGGCTGCTCGACAGTACGTTGTCGGCGCTGGGCGCTCGCGGGGAGCGGGCCGCGGTCTTCGTGGGCTACCTTGCAAACGCCGGGCAGGTGGCGGTCGTCGAGGAAATGTTGGACCGGCATGGCGGGGTGGTGAGCGCGGTGGTGATCGATCCGGTGAGCGGCGACGACGGTCGCGCCTACGTGGGCGCGGAGTTGATCGCGGCATGGCCGCGGTTGTTGGCGCGCGCGACCTGGGCGCTGCCGAATCTCACGGAAACGGAGTTGTTTACCGGCCAGACCGGGGAGGCTGGCGTGGCGGCGCTGCGGGCGCGGTGGCCGGAGCTGAAGTTGATTGTGACCGGGTGGCCGGCGGGGGACGACGTGGTGACCCGGCTTTATGACGGCCCCGGCGCGGGGGTGGAGCATCGCCAAGCGCGCGTCGCGGGCAGCACCAGCGGCACCGGTGACTTGTTTGCGGCGGAATGGATGCGCGAGGTCTTTCAGCGAGGGACGCCGCCCGAAGCGGCGATGGCGCGGGCGGCCGAGGCGGTGGCGCGGGCGTTGCGCGCCGGGGGCGTGGGCACGGCGCTCGGGGGCGGTTGAGCGGGAGAAAAATTCACGGCGACTTTATCAAACGCTAACGTGGCCCGGCCATGCTGAGCGCATGGGCACCCTCTTCTATGTGGTCGGCGCTTCGGGCGCGGGCAAAGACTCGCTACTGGCTTACGCGCGGGCCGCGCTCGGAGGCGGCGCGCCGGTATTCTTCGCCCACCGCTACATCACGCGGCCGGCCGAGGCGGGCGGGGAAAACCATGTGGCGCTCAGCAAGCCCGAGTTTGCTCAGATGCACGCGCTCGATCTCTTCGCGCTCTCGTGGGAAAGCCACGGCCACTGCTACGGCCTCGGCCGCGAAATCGAGCGGTGGCTGGAACGCGGGGCCAACGTGGTGATGAACGGCAGCCGGAGTTTTCTGCCCGAGGCGGCGCGGCGGTTTCCCGATTTGTGCGTCGTGTTGATCGAGGTGAGCCCGGCGGCGTTGCGCGCCCGCTTGGAAGCGCGCGGGCGGGAGTCGGCCGCCGAGATCGAGGCACGGTTGGCCCGGGCGGGAGAATTCGACGTCGCGCATCCGAGCCTCGTGCGCATCCGCAACGACGGACCGTTGGCCGAGGCGGGCGAGGAACTCGTCCACGTGCTGAAGGGCGCGGGGAAAACTTTATGCGTATCCGATTCAGCCTGATTTGCGTGGGCCTCGCGGCGACCGTCGCGAGCGCGCTTGAACTGCCGAAGATCGAACCGGTGGCGTTGACGCCGCTGGCGAATCTCGAGGGCCCTCCCGGGAACCGCGAAGTGTCCGGGATCGTGCCGAGCCGGCAGTGGCCGGGGGTGTTTTGGGTGCACAACGATTCCGGCGACGAGACCCGGATTTATCCGGTCGGTCGCGACGGAAAACTTTTCAAAAGCGCGCGCGGCACGGACAAACCCGGCGTGCTGGTCGGCGGCGTGATCAACAGCGATTGGGAGGCGATCGCCCTCGACGAATCGGGCCGAGTGATCATCGGCGACGTGGGTAACAACAGCAACGGCCGGCGCGACCTCACGCTCCACTACGTGGTCGAACCGGAGCCGACCGTGGGCTTCGGCGGCCTGCTCAAGAGTGTCTTCGTGCGCTACCCGGAGCAAAAGACGTGGCCCGCGGCCAAGGACGATTTCAACTACGACTGCGAGGGCATCTTCACGAAGGGCGATACCGTCTATTTCGTCACGAAGCGCCGGAGCGACTCGTTGACCCGGCTCTACCGGCTCGACGCGCCGAAGCTGGGCGAGGTCAATGTGCTCACGGCGGTGGCGGATTTCGACGTGCGCGGGCGGGCAACGGGCTCGGACGCCTCGCCCGACGGCAAGCGGCTCGTGGTGCTGACCTACACGGCGCTCTGGATGTTTGAAGCGAAGACGCCGGGCGGCGACGACTGGTTTACGGGCAAGGTCTGGTGGATGCCGTTCAAAGACGTGAAAGGTGCGGAGGGCGTGTGCTTCGACGGACCGGACACGATCCTGATCGCGGCGGAAGAAGGCGCGGGAAAACTCTACGCGGTGCCGGTGGAAAAACTTACGCAGGTGCGGTGAGGCGCCGCGACCGCCGCGCGAGCGGGACGGCGGGGCTCAGGTTTTCTGGACGATGAGATAGAGGTGATTCTCCGGGTGCTGATCGTATTCCAGGTGCCGGCAGACGCAGCCGAACTGATCGACGAGCTGGAGCAGCCGAGGAATGCCGACGGCGGCGTGGTAGAGCGGCTGGCCGAAGCAGGGATTCGTCACCTCGTGGGGTGCATCGACGCCGCCGCTGGTGAAAATGAGCACTCCGCCGGGGTTTAGGCCGGCGCAGAGCTTTTCCAAAACCGCAGGCTGCTGCGCGAGCGGCACGTGCCAGATGCTTTGCCAAGCCGAGATGAAATCATACCGCCGGGGAAACTCCCACGTGCAGATGTCGGCATGGTGAAACCGCACATCGGGGTGTTTCTGCCGGGCGAGGGCGAGCATCTCGCCTGAGAAATCGAGCCCCTCGACCTCGAAGCCGCGCGCCAACAACAGCGCGATGATGCGCCCGCTGCTGCCACAACCCACGTCGATGGCGACGCCCGCCCGGCCCAGGAATTTGAGCGCGCGCCCGTGCTGGGCGATCCCGTTCCGGAGGTTAAAATCGGCTCCGGCCCAATGATGGGCGATTTGGTCGTAGTTGCTCGCGATTTGCTGGGTTTCCATCGCGCGAGTTTAAGGAATCAGGCTGCACCCGATCAGCGCGCAAGCCCGCGCTCCGCTAGCCATGCGAGCGAGCGATCCTGACGTTTGGCGGAAACCTCCAAGATAAGGCGCGGCATCTCTGGCAGAGCCGCCAGCGCGGCGAACACCGCGCGCCACGCGATCCCGCCGTCGCCGATCGCCCAGTGGCGGTCGCTGTCGAGATCGGTGTCCTGCAGGTGGACGTGGGCGAGTGAAGCTCCGGCGGCGTGGACCCACGTATCGACCGGCGGAGCCCCGCGCGCGGTCATGAGGTGGGCGTGGCCGGTGTCGAGGCTGCGTCGGACCCACGGCGATCCGAACGCGGCGACGAGGGCGTCGAGTGGGTCGGTGCGGAGATCGAAGATGTTTTCCCAAACGAGCAGACATCCCTGGTTCGCAGCGGCGGTGGCGATGGGTGTGAGATTGGCGACCGTGCGCGCGATGCCGTCGGCGAGTTCGGCGCCGCGGAAGCGGGTTTGGGCCGAACCGAAATAAAGAAACGGGCTGTGCAACACGAGATGCGTGCCGCCGATGGCGGCGGTGAATTCGAGCGATTCCAGCAGGCGATCACGCATCGCGGCGACGAGGCGCGAGTCGGGCGAGGCCCACGGCATGCCGTCGTAGGGCGCGTGCACGCCGACGCGGCCCGTGTGACCGTCGAGCACGGTGCGGACCTCGCGGGCGGCGGCGCGCCAATCGCCATCGAGGAAGGCGGGCTGACATGGGTTTTGGATTTCGAGATCGCGGGCGTCGCGCTTGAGCCAGTCGGCGCGGGCGGGAAGATCGGCGATCTGCAACGCAGCGCCGAGGACGGGTGGGAGAATCATGGCGATAGTTTGGACGAGCGGCGTTAAGCGGCGGTTAAGAATCGGCGACAAATCGGAATCACTTCGTCGCAGCGCCGGGCCTCGGCTGCGCATGCCGCATGCGGATAAACGAAAAACCCAACGTCGAGGCAAAGACCGCGTCGCGCAGCGGCCAGAGCGATGGGACCGTTCTAAACTCAGAGCCCGAGGCCTCGATCGCCCCGGGAAGATCGGCGACGCCGGTCTCGAGCACGGGAACCACCGGCTCACGCGACACCCAGTAGGCGGCAGTGGCGTCGGCCAGCGTGAAGGTCGCGGGAGGAAATTCGTAGAGGCGAAGCTTGGCGGTGCGGACGCGGGCCGCCCACGCCTCTTCGATCACGACGGCGTGCCGGGGCTGCCCCTCCGCGAAAAAGCGAGCGACGTCGGCCGGCGTCGTGGCGGCGGTGGCGTGAAACGTCACGCGCGGGCAGTCACGGGGCAGCATGTAGTTGGCGAGCAGGCGCGCCTCGATGGCCCAAACGACATCATCCGCCACGCCGGCGTCGAGGGAGGGTGGTGGGCGGGGCTCGAAACGCGCGATGCCGGCGCGCTCGGAGACGTGGAACAACCGCATGGCGGGACGCGCGGGAGCGAAGGTGTTTCGCGACTAGGGCCGCGGGCGCAGAGCGGCGAGCGGCACGCGCTCGCGGAGCACTTCGGCCCCGTGGTCGAGGTGTAGCGCGAGGGTTAGCGCGGGGCCGTCGGCCGCCTCCCAGTCGATGGTGAGCAGGCCGAAATGATGGTAGGCGAGCGTCGAGCCGATGCGGTGGCGGTTGATCTCGTGCTTGAAGGTTACGGCCTTGGGGTTGGTCGCGGCCAACTGGGCGGCGAAGTTCGTGGGCGCGGACTTGGTGAGGGCCGAACTCGTGAGTTCGTAGAGCGGGTAACCGGGATCGAGCGCGGCGCCGTCGGGCTCCCGTGCGGGATCGAGGCGGCTCAGTTCGCCGGTGTGCCGATCACCCGAGAGCAGCACCACGCCCGTGGCGCCGGTGGCGCGGATGAGCGCGAGCAGGCGCCGTCGTTCGGCGGGGAAGTTGCCCCATTTTTCGAAACGATGGTCGTTGGGCAGAACTTGGATGGAACTCACGATGACCCGCACATCGGCCGGTTGGCGTAGCACGGACTCCAGCCAACGCCACTGGTCCGCGCCGAGCAAGGTGGCCGCAGGGTCGGTGGAGGGCAGGTAGTTCCCCGGTATGCCGTCGATCCAATCCGTCTCGGGTGAATCACCGCGGTGGAGGGGTGAACGGAAGTAACGCGTGTCGAGCGTGACGATCTGCACGACGCGCCCCGGCGGGCCGAACCGGTGGGAGGCATAAATGCCGGGGCGGGTGCGCCGCGGGCTGTCGGCCGGCTCGCCGTAGAAATCGAGAAAGTGCCGCTGGGCCTCGGCGCGGCCGACGAATTCGGCGCCGGCGTCGTTCTCGCCGTAATCGTGGTCGTCCCACGTGCCGAGAATGCGGGCGCGTTGGCGAAGCAGACGGTAGCCGGGGAGGTCGTTTTGACGGGTGTAGTGATGGGCCAAGCGGTCGAGCGAAACGCGGGCGCGGGCCTCGGGAGTCGGCCCGACCGGGCGCGGCGAGTCGGCGTAGACGGTGTCGCCGAGCCAGATCCAGGCATCGGGGAAACGGTTGACCACGGCATCCCAGACTGGGGAGGAATCGAGCGGCGAGTTGCACGACCCGAAGGCGAGGCGCCGGATAAGCGTGCCCGCCTCGGGTGGGGCGTCGTAGGCACGGAGAGAACCGGCGGCGAGCGAGGCGGAGAGGACGATCAAGGTCAGGCGGAGGGTCATGTTGGGGCAAGGATGTGAGCAGGATCTCACGAATTTAAAGAATGGGTCGCCAATACCGGCGTCGATTATCTGGTGTTACAATTGAGTGAAAGAGGCGGGTCGCGGCTGACCATGCGCGCGCCAGCGTTGAGTTTCCCGCGCCGCTCACTTCCGGCCCTCGTCGAAATCATACAAATCGAAATGCGTCTGGATGTCGTCTCGCGCGGCGATCCCACGTTTTTCCTTCGAGGCCTTCATCTTCTCCGAACTTTCGTCGCGCCAGCCGCGTTTGGTCATGAACGCGTTGAAATGTTGGATCTCGTCGTCCGACGGCCGCCGGCCTTTCTCGTAACACCAGGCGAGCACGGTCGCGTCGTCGGCTTCTTCCCGCGCCTTCGCCGCGAGATCGTCGTAAGCGAGGCCGAGCAGCCGGCATAGGCGCGCATCGTAGCCCGTGCCGAGGTTGTAGTCGGCGGCCAAGCGCCCCGCCGCGTGCAGGCGCGCTTTGTCGAGCAGGCGCGGCAGGAAAACCAGACCGCCGACGGAATCGTAACCGGAACGAGGAAAAGCGAGCGGGTTCATCGCCGCCTATCCTGAGCGCGTGCCGTTAAGCTGGCATTAAGACGCGGTGAATTTTTTCGCGCGGGGTGTTGGTCGTGTGGTACCACCGAGCTCGGTGCCGATCAGAACGCGCGTGCGCCGTGTGACTCTTAGGAAAAAACTGATGGCATCCGCCATCGACAGAAGGGAGATCGCGCGAGTCTTCGCGGTATCTTTATCGGCGCTTAACGCGGATCTGAGAACGTGCGCTGCAAATCCCAACCCATGCAGATGAACCTCCGGAAAAACGCGCGGCTCGGGTTTCTATCCTTGGTGATGTTCGGCGCGGCGGCTCCGGTCGCGCCGCGCCCGCGTTCGGTGCAGCCTTGATCATGGAGACGAGCATCACAGCTGGGACGATCATCGATGGGGCCGAGGCTGGCGCGGGTGTGGCCGAGGCGCCCCGGGTATTTCCGCTGGCGGAAGCGCGCGCGGCTGAAGGCGTTGGTCGAGGCCGGTGGGCGGGCGGGGCTGATGCGGGGCCGGTGGGGTTTGGAGCGCGAAGGCCTGCGGGTGGAAGCGGACGGGCGGCCGGCGCTGACCCCGCATCCGTTTGGGCCCGAGGAGCGGGCGATCACGGTGGATTTTGCGGAGGCGCAGGCGGAGTTGATCACGGCCCCGTGCGCCTCGCCGGAAGCGGCGTGGGCGGAGTTGGGCGAGACCCATCGGCGACTGCGGGCGCGGCTGGGTGCGGAACTCTTCTGGCCGCTGAGTCTGCCCGGGCGTTGGGATGAGCCGGAGCGGTTGCGGCCGGCGGAGTTTGGCGGGAGGCCGGAGTATGCGGCGGCGCGAGCGTATCGGGCGGAGTTGTTGCGGCGACATGGGCGGGCGCGGCAGGCGATCAGCGGGGTGCACTACAATTTTTCGTTTGATGCGGAGCTGTTGGCGGCGCTGCGGCGCGCGGACGGGGCGACCGGGTCGGAGCGGGAGTGGCGCGATGGGATCTACTTTGGGGTGATGCGGAATTTTCTGCGGCATCAGCATGTGTTCAACGCGCTGTGGGGCATGAGCCCGCCGGAGGACGAGGCGTTTTGGCAAGACTTGCGCGCGGCGGCAGGCGGGGAAAGCCGGGCGGAGGCGGACCGGTGCGCGGGCGTCATTTCAAGCGTGCGGCTGAGTCCGCTCGGCTACGGGCTGGCTCCGGCAGTGGCGGAGGCGCTGGGGGTGGATTTCTCTTCGTTGGGCGGCTACGTGGAGCGGCTCGGGGCGGCGGTGCGGAGCGGCGGAGTGCTGGCGCATGAGCGCGAATTTTACAGTCCGGTGCGGCCGAAGACGGTCGCGGGCGGCGCGGGCGAGGAAAAAAATGAAGCGGGCGCGTCGTTGCGGCGGCTGGCGCGGGACGGCGTGGATTATCTGGAGTTTCGGGTGTTTGACCTCGATCCCTTTGAGGCGAACGGCGTGGGGTTGGAGGCGTTGCGATTTTTTCATGTGCTGGTGCTGGCGGGTTTGTTGCGGCCGGCGGAGTCGATCGGGGCCGGGGAGCGGGCGGAGCTGGCGGAGCGTTGGCGGTGGTCCACGCTGTGCGGCGGCCGGTGGTGCGAGTGCCGGCCATCGCCGGGGGCGGCGGGGGAGCGGGAGATTTTGCCGCTGTTGGAATTCATGGCGGAGATCGCGGAGCAATTGCCGACCGGGTATGCGGCGGCGGTGGCGGCGGCGCGGGAGCGGTGGGCGGGGCGGCGCGACCGGCCGCTGGACCGCTGGCGGCCGAATGTGGACCTGCACATAGACACCGCGCGAAGGCCGAACTTCAGCGTGCAGAAGATCGACGTGCGCGACGGCAAGCTGACCGTGGACACGATTCTGGACCGCGTGGTCTTCGGCGAGCCCAT
>SXGQ01636181.1_pt1 | contig 24437 bp, 16 predicted proteins | sample 3178371 | NCBI WGS metagenome assembly SXGQ01 (sample SAMN11356859, study PRJNA531348) | freshwater metagenome | isolation source: freshwater sample F1-20 | place: China: Fuxian Lake, Yuxi | collected 2017-12-25 | reverse complement strand
TTGTCATGTCGCACCCCCGCCCGCCAGCCGCCGTCGCACACACTCCACCAGCATCCGCCGAATTCGACCCAAAGACTGATACACGGAATTCGCCGGACGCCCCAGCTCACCCGCCACTCGGTCGCCACTGGAACCCGCAGCATAACGCCGACGAATCAAATCCTGATCCGCCTGCCGCAGTCGACCAACACATTGCACCAAAGCCTCGCGGTGCTCATCCAGATCCAGCTGCTCAGCCTCCAGCTTCTCCGCAATCAACTCCATCACATCATCATCCAGCAGCTGCACACGATGAAAACTGCGTCTGCGAAATCGCAGAACTTCCAGGCGAGCGATCGCGCGAGCCCACGCCAGAAAGTTTGTGCCGGCATGAAACTGAGCCCACTTGCTCAGAATCACCACGTTCGCTTCCTGCAGCACTTCCTCAGCATCCGCCGGCGAATGCACCATCGGCAGAATCGTCATGTACAGCGGACGCTGGACCGTGGTGAACAGACGCACGAACTCTTCGTTCGGTCCGCCTGTTCCCGCCCCGGACGATTCGCTCTCGTCAGCTGATGCGCCAGTCATTCACCGCTCGCTGGTTCCAGACAAATGCCCGGCCCCAACAGGGACCGGGCATGCCCGAATTCCTTCAAAAGGCGACAGCCATCCTGCTGACGCTGTCACCCGGACATCTCAGCCAATCAGTTCCTGAATCGGTGTGCCACCGTTGGCCAGCTTCATCGGACGACCACGCTTCGATGTGTGCACCGTGTTGATCGGAATCCCCATCGCATGCGCCACAGTTGCCCAGATGTCGCCCGGCAGATACGCCTTGCTGCCGTCCGCAATCTGCACACCGTCCTTGTCAGTCGCACCAACCGCCTGACCATTCTTCAGACCACCACCACCCAGCATCACACTCCATGATGCCGCCCAGTGGTCACGGCCCACATCCTGATTGATCCGCGGCGTACGCCCGAATTCACCCATCCACACCAGCACCGTGTTGTCCAGCATTCCACGAGCCTTCAGGTCGGCTGTGATCGCGGAAATACCCTTGTCAAGCTGCGGCAGACGCTGGTTCTTCAGAGTATCGAAGACGCCGGCATGCAGGTCCCAGCCACCCATGTTCACTTCAACAAACGGCACGCCCACCTGCACCAGGCGGCGAGCCATCAGCAGGCCCTGACCAAAACCGTTGCGACCATAGGCATCACGAATCGCATCGGACTCAGCATCCAGACCCAGCATCGGATCAGATTTCGCCACGTCAAATGCCGCCATCTGACGAGATGTCATCAGGTTCACGGCGTTGCGGTAGACGTCCTGATGAGCCTTCGGGAGCTCGCCGCGACGGGAATTCATAAAGCCCGCTTCAATTTCATCCAGCATCGTCAGGCGAGCACCCAGACGCTGACGACTTTCCTCTGAAGGCTCGTTCCGAATTCGACCCGTGTTGTCCACCACGAACGGGGCATGAGTCATGCCGAGGAAACCGGCCTGGCCGGCACCACCGTCAACAGACACAAATGCGGGGATTTCCAGAGCCTTGCGGTTGCGGCCAATCTCGTAGCTGACCACCGAACCAAACGTCGGATGCACCACCGTCGGGTTGGGCACATAAGAAGTCTGCATGTAGTAACGACCACGACCATGGTCGGCTTCCCGAGTACTCATGGAGCGGACCAGGGACAGGTCGCCGAACACCTTTGCCGTCTCCGGCATGTGCTCGGAAATCTGCACGCCCGGGGCGGCTGTGTCGATCGGCTGAAACTCGCCGCCGTTCTTCGAACCCGGCTTCAGGTCCCAAATGTCGATCGTCGGAGGACCACCACCCATCCACATCAGAATACAGGACTTCTGACTGCTTTTCAGCACGTCGGCATTCGCCTGAACATGCGACAGAAAGTTCATGGCCGGGATCGTCGCGGCGGCCGTCGCCATGTGCTGCATGAAATGGCGACGATTCATTCCGTAGTTGTTCCAGAGTGACATTCAAACACCTCTTGCTAATCCCGGAAAGGTAAAAGAAACACCTTAAGTTTCGACAAGTCCGCGACAGACCAATGCTCAGTGAATAAAGATGAACTCGTTCGAATTCAGCAGTGCCCAGAACATGTCCTGATATCCATTCAGCTTCGCAGCTCCATAACGAGCCAGAGCCTTCTGCATTTTTGTCATTTCAGCCCGAGTCGGCCTGCGAGTCAGGGCAGCCATGTAGAGATCGTTGATCTTCTGAGTCTCTGCGCCTGGACTGCTCATCTGCTCAAACAGAAAACTGCCACGCTCCACACTGCAGGCCTTATCAATCAACTCGCTGTTCATCATCATCAGAGCCTGAGGAATCGTGCCGTTGAAGGTCGTCGACTCGTCGTTTTCGTCGTTGTCAAATGCCACCACAAACTGCTGCATCCAGCGCCGTCGCTGCTCCTCCTGAGCACTCCAGCTGCCATTGCCCGACTGATGAGCATTGCTGGCTACAATCAGCGAATCATACAACTGCTCGGCCTGCATCGACTTCAGGTACATGTGACTGAACAGCGGCATCTCTCCCGCCGCCGGATCGTCAATCCGGTTCTTTTCACCATACTGACTGCTGAGCTGATAAGCTTCGGATGAGACGATCCAGCGAATCAACTGCTTCACGTCATAGTTTGCCGCTACAAACTCCCGAGACAGCCGCTTCAAAAGCTCAGGATGACTGGCGGGATTGTGAGGACCCATGTCGTCGACAGGGCGAGTAAACCCGTAGCCAAAGAAATGACTCCAGGTGCGGTTCACCATGGCCTGAGCCAGCTGAGCAGGCTCGTCGCCCGCCGGCTCCGTAATCAGCTTCGCCAGCTCAGCACGACGGTCCACTCCCACACCCGGATCCACCTCATGGCCCTGAAAACGCGGGAAAGCCACCTGCATCATCCCGCTGCGCTTCTCGTAATACACCGGACCAGTGAATTCCTTCCAGACAACCTCTGAGTAATCATCGACCTGCTGGCCCGTCTTCGGATCCAGCTTGCGATGATCACGCTTGTCAACCTGACGGAAAAAACTGTTGAACTCCCAAAACTGATCCTGCTGCCACTTGTTGAACGGATGGTTGTGACACTGAGTACACTGGACCTGCAGGCCGAGAAACAGGCGAGTCGTCATGGCGGTGAGCTGGACTGCATCGTCCGGCATCTGCATCTGAGCCAGTATGTAGTTGACCGCGCCGTTCTCTTCGTAATGACCGGAAGCCGTCAGAATGTCCACCACAATCTCATTCCACGGACGATTCTTCGCAAACGCCTCACGATAGAACTTTTCCATCCCCGTCCGACTGACACGCTGCGGTGCACCACGGCCAATCGAATTGTTCGCCCAAATCGTCGTGAAATTCCGCACGTAGTCTTCGTTCTCAAGCAGCGCATCCACCAGCATGGCACGCTTGCGAGGATTCTTGTCGGCCAGGAATTCACGAGCCTCAGTCAGAGTCGGAATGCGACCAACCAGATCCAGATACACCCGACGAACCCACTCTTCATCAGATGCCAGCGGAGACGCCTCGATCTCGTTGTCCGTCCAGCCCTGCCGGATCTGCTGATCAATAAACTCACCCAGCGAAACTTCCGCACCCGCTGCAGCCGCCGGCTTGCCCGCCACAACCTCGTCAGCCAACAGGACGCCATGCAGCGACTGCAATGCCAGTGCCGGCAACACCAGCACCACAAAAGAAAATGACACTGCGGAATTTAACAATCGCCGATTCATACCAGCTCCACGCACTGCACGTGACTTCAATTCCTGAACAAACGCTGAAGCTCACACCACGCCCACACCGGGCTCAAGCCGGACTAACGCCCCGATAAACACCCAGCTTACCAGTGAACACAACCCCCGTTGAACAATTCTTCGCCAAAATCCACCGCAATTTTGCCAAAATATCAGCTTTTTTTGCCTGTCCCAGCAGGGAAAAGTCCGCGATATTCGAGAATAACGACTGCAAAACTTCAGCGATAACACAGCTCTTCCACCTTCTCTACGCGCGTCGCACCCCGGATGTTCGCGGAAATGTTGAAAAAAACGACCATCTTCACAAAAACTGATCACGTGTTCACATATCAGAGCCTGACACGGTGGCCGGTTCTGCATACACCCTAATTGAGGAAATTCAGATCATGAAGTTGACATTTCTGGGGGCCGCAGGCGAGGTCACGGGAAGCCAGCACCTGCTGGAAACCTCCGAAGCTCGCATCCTGCTCGATTGCGGACTGTTTCAGGGACGCGAAGACGAATGCCGTCAACGCAACGAACTGTTCCGCTGCCTGCCCCGAAAACTCGATGCCGTCGTCCTGTCCCATGCTCACATCGACCACTGCGGTAACCTGCCCGGACTCTGGAAAGCCGGCTTCCGAGGCCCGATCGCCTGCACTGCCCCCACCGCCGACATCGCCGCCATCATGCTCCGCGACAGCGCCCGCATCCAGGAAGAAGACGCCGCTTACGAACAGCGCAAACGATATCGCAGCCGCGACCACGTCCCGGGACCGCTGTACACCGAAGACGACGCACGGCACGTCGCCAAACTCTTTGAACCCCAGCCCATGCACGACTGGCAGGACATCGTGCCCGGTGTGCGACTGCGATTTCTGCATGCCGGCCACATTCTCGGCGCTGCCATCAGCGAACTGGAACTGCAGGATCAGGGCCAGATTCGCCGCGTGGTCTTCACCGGCGACCTCGGCCGTCGCCACCAGCCGGTGCTGATGGATCCGGAAACCATCGAGCGCTGTGATGTGCTGATCTGCGAATCCACCTATGCCAATCGGCAGCACCCCGACACATCAAACGTCAGTGCCGAACTGCAGCGGATCATCTGTCGCGCCGCGGAAGTCGGTGGCCGGGTCATCATTCCCGCATTCAGTCTCGGACGCACTCAGATGCTGGCCTATCTGCTGAATGAGCTCCGCAATCGCGATCAGTTGTGTCGGGTGCCCGTGTTTATCGACAGCCCCCTCGCGACGCGCCTGACCGACGTCCATCGGCTGCACACCGCTGACATGGACAGCGATGTGCAAACCTCTCTGCAGCAGGACGATGACGTCTTCAGCTTCCCCGGGCTCACGTACGTCAGAACCCAGGACGAAAGCATGGCCCTGAACCGCACCCCGGGCCCCATGGTGATCATTGCCGCCGGAGGGATGTGCGAGAACGGGCGGATCGTGCATCACCTGAAACACGCACTCGACGACGAACACAACACCGTGATGATCATCGGGTTTCAGGCCGAACACACACTGGGCCGCCGACTGGTGGAACGTCGTCCGGAAGTCAGTATCTTCGGCCGGCGGATTCCCCTGCGAGCCCGGGTGGAGGTGGTCAACGGACTGTCGGCTCATGCCGATGCCGATGACTTTCGCTGGTGGTTCGGCGCGCTGCAGCGACGCGGCGGAACCGGTGAAACCTACATCGTGCACGGCGAAGCCGAAGCGGCCAGGGCCCTGGCGGATATTGCCGCCGACTGTTCGGACGAACCGCCCGTCATCCCGCAGTATGGTCAGAGCTTTGTGATCGAGTGATTACGGCGTGGCGGCCACAGGCTTTCAGCACGGCGGCGGCGGCGTCTGCAATCTGCTGCTCGGTGTGCTCACTGCAGACTGACAGCCTGAGCCGCGAGGTGCCCTCAGCGACGGTGGGCGGGCGAATCGCCGGAATCAAAAATCCGGCCTCCCGCAGCCGCGCTGAAGCCTGCAGGGCAGACTGTTCGTCACCCAGCAGCACACCCACGATCGGACTGCCTGCAGGATTCAGGCTGGCTGCAGCGGCCGCGGTCCCGCGGTAACCTGCCAGCGCCAGCCCGCCCTCCAGCAGCAATCCCCGCAGCTGACTGGCACGCTGCTGCAGCCGCTGTCGCCGGGCTGTATCGTGCTGCAGGATCTGCAGTGCCTCCAGCGCCGCGGCACAGACCGCCGGCGGCAGAGCTGTCGAAAAGAACTGACTGCGAGCCGAGTTCCAGAGCCAGTCCGACAGCTGCTGACTGCCCGCCGCAAAGCCGCCCAGACACCCCACGGCCTTGCTCAGCGTGCCCAGACACACCGCCACCTCCTGCCGCACTCCCTGCAGCTCACAGACTCCGTGGCCCTCCGCTCCGAACACACCCGTCGCATGCGCCTCGTCCACCACCAGCACTGCCTGCCACGTTCGCGCCAGCTCCGCCAGCAGCGGCAGATCCGCCAGCGATCCATCCATGCTGAACACGGTATCCGTCACCAAAAACACCTGGTCGAAATCGCGTCTGCGACGAGCCAGACTGCGCTGCAATCGTTCGGGCTGCTGCCGATCATACACCAGAAAACGCGCGTCCGAAGCGCGGCAGCCGTCGACCAGACTGGCATGGTTTTCGCGATCGCAAAAGACCGCATCCTGGCCGCCGGCCAAAGCCATCAGTGTCCCGAGGTTGGCGGCATAACCCGAAGCAAACAGCACGACGGATTCACAACCTTCCAGCTCGGCCAGACGCGTTTCCAGCCGTTCCTGCCAGTGGCTGCGACCTGCAACCAGCGGGCTGGCTCCCGATCCCGCCTGCTGCAGTGCCGTGTCGGCAAAGGCCTGACAGACCCGCGGCTCACAGGACAAACCGAGATAGTCGTTGGTGGCAAAGCTGATCATCTGCTGCCGGCCATCGTGGCAGTGCACGGCCGATGTCCGCTGCAGCACAGACCGGCCTCGCAGCTGCTGCCGAGTCGCCAGACTTTCAAGGCGAGCCTGCAGGCGGGCAGAAAAGGGCAGAGAATCGGGCAACCCGGAATCAGACTGGGCCATCGTTTCAGCTGTCGGACAATGAAAAAGCCCGCACTCAGGTGCGGGCCACAAGTCTGGTAACAGCGATAAAAACGGAGAGAGAGGGATTCGAACCCTCGGACCCCATTTCTGGAGTCACATCATTAGCAATGATGCGCATTCGGCCACTCTGCCATCTCTCCAACCGACATCGTCAGGCCCAGTATACTCGGATTTCACCCGGAAACAAGTACAGAGTTTTCCGGGGAACCAGTTCCGAAAATCCGCGATCAGCCGGACTGCCAGAGACCGAAAACTCGGATTTGCGGGATTTTGCGGATTACAGGGACTGACAGCACAAAAGACACACGAGCAGCCGGACAGGTTCGTCCGATTCCACGTGGACTATCGTGCATAGCGAGCCTCGGCGGGCGGAACCGCTTCCGCAGGCTTTTTCGCAGCCGTTCGCCGCACCGCGGGCGCCGGAGCTTCCGCTGCGGATTCCGCCCTGTCACCGGTCAGCATTTCCATCAGCCAGGGTGAGGCCCGCGGAATCACAATCACTTTCTTCTGCGTCCCCGGCTGGCGATCGTCAATGATCACCGTCACCTCCGGACCTGCGGCGGCAGCCACAGCAGTCGCAGCCGCAGCCGGAACCGGATCAGTCGCCGCACCCGCACCCGCAGCCTCCGTGCCGGTCACCGCCGGAAAATCTGAGTCCTGCAGAAAGTCAGCCACTTCGTCGCCCTGCTCCGCCAACTCCTGTTCCGGCTGTTCCTGAAATGGCTCGTCCAGCAGCTCCTGGAACTCATCACCCGCTTCCGCCTTTGGCTCAGCCTCGGCAACTTTCACCGGCTGCTGCCGATCCAGCAGATCTTTCAGCCATGTCAGGCGGTCGCTGGCCAGCAGTTCATCCAGCGCCCCGCGGGACATGTACAACCCTTCGGCGTGATTCCGATTTGCACAGCTGCAGACCCCCGCAAGCTGACCGGCAGCATCATAAAGCCCGCCGCCGGATCGGCCGCTGGCCGGCGCTTTTGAGCAGATCAGGTTGCCGGGACCTTCGTAGCGATCTCTGTCAACGAGTGTCACTTTCAACTGTGTCGGCGTCGCGCCCTCGTCACATCCATAACTCACCAGCTCCTGCCCGCTGGTCAGTTGAGCAGGCGTGGCCGCGAGATTGACGGCTGGCAGAATTCGCTGCGGCCGAATTCGCAGGATCGCCAGATCGAGGCGATGGTTCCCCAGCACCACCTCAGCAGGCAGTCTCAGCACCTGTCCCTCAACAAAAGCTTCCACGTAAGTCCGCGTGCTTTTGACATTGAGCCCCTGGAAGAAGTGCGAGCAGGTCAGGATCACGGATTCGGTGGCGGTGCTGTGGATAATGGTCCCGGTTCCGGTTTCACGAACCTTCGCTCCCTCGTCCTCCGTGCTGCCCTCGACAGTGACTCGCACCGTCGCCGCTTCAGCCAGCTCCAGACCTGTGGCTGCCGGGTTCACTTCCGGCGACTGGCCGCGAATGATGGGGTCCCGCTCTGCGCGTCCCCACCGCGGAAACATTTTCCCGAAGATTTCTCCCAGCGATTTTCCGCCCGACGATTCTTCCGATTTCTTTTCGGGCTCGGCCGGGACAGCCTCAGCCTGCTGCTGTTTGGCCAGACCCCTGGCAGCCGCGTTCATGACTCGCCGCAGCACAGCTTCGTCCGTCAGACCCACAAATCGCTCAGTTTCCTGCCCGTTCACCAGCAAAATCAGCGTTGGCACAGCCTGCACACGATACTGCCGCGAAACCTCAGGCTGTTCGGAAATGTCCACCTGGCGAATGGGAAAACCATCGTTTTCCATGCGTTTCAGAATGGGCAGCATCTGCTGGCAGGGCTTGCAGTAGCTGGCCGTGAAATCCAGCAACTGGACCGGCGGTACGGGTTCGTCAGCGAGAGACACTGCCGGAAACAGGACCAGCAGCAGCAGCAACGTTTTCATAGGCGGCTTCCATGCCAGAGTTTTCGGTTGCAATTGTTACAAGGACCGATCTGAGCAGGCTGTAAGACTTACAAACGCCAGTCGCTGAACTCGTAAAACATCCGTTTTTTCGAGCATTTCAGCGAGCTGCCGAGCCCTGACTCGCGATCAGTTCCCTGTGAAGCAACCCGTATGCCACTCCGGCAGAATCCGTCGGATTCAGGTTCCGACCGGCAGATTCTGCCGCAGCGCGGGCGACAGCATAGTCTGGCCGGGGTAAACGGGGAAAGAGCAGTTTTCCCGACTAGTGCCGCGGCAGCGGAATCGAAACCGACTTCAGCTGTGAGCTGCGGGCCGTCGGCAGGGGCGTCTGAGCACCCGGTTCGTCGGTCGTCGCTGCCGCAGCTTCCAGGGCATCAACGTCCGGAATGCGACGCTCCTGAATAAAGCCACGTGTCCGCGCAGCCGCGGCGTTCTTTGTGTCGCGACCCGGCAGCAAAATCTCGGTCTCACGCGACGACACCACCTGACCATCATCCTGCACCAGATCCACTCGCAAAGCACAATTGACCTGATTGCGGTGTTTATTCACATAGGGTACGAACACACTGTAGGAATGCCCCAGGGTCCCCTCACCCCGGTGCACATCCCAGGCTTCCGGAGTGAATTCAAACTGATGCAGTGGCTCAGGCTCCTCTTCGGCCTCCGGATCGTAACCATCATACAGGGTGATCCGCACCGTCCCGTGCACTCGCACACCTGTCTCGACCTTCGGCCCGAAAAACAGAATCTGACCGGCAAATCCGCGACAGTTCTTTCCATCCATCCCCTTGCCGTGAGCAGCTTCCCACAGCGCTACGACTTTCACGACGTCACGTTCATAGGACGGGCGACCGATCAGCCGACCGGGATCCCGAAACAGCGACGCAGAACTTTTGAAGAACAACCCGGTGGGCGAACAGCCGACGGCCGAAAGCATGACCGCCAGCAGCAGGAACTGCACTGCATTTCGCAGTCCTGCTGCCGTTCGTGGTCGCCACTGAGGGAGTTCCGCAATGTCAGTCATGGTCATCTTCCGCTGAAATCAACTGTCTGCTCAGGGAGTCCTGGGACGCGGTCCCGGATCGGGCTGAGGGACTGGTGGCACCTGTGTTTTGCCAGGCTCCAGCAACTGTTCCACCGGGCTGTCCGGAGTCAGCACATCGCCTTCGCGAATCTCGCCGTCAGCCGCCCCGGCAGCACCCGGGACGCTGTACAACGGACCGTGAATGGCCTCCGCATCCGACTCAATGAAGTGCATCCGCTCTGACTCAACCTGTTTGACCAGTTCCGAATCAAGGTCGCTGAGTACGATTCGCGGCGTGAGGAAGATCAGCAGCTCGGTGCGGGCCGACGTCGTACCATCGTAGCGGAAGGCCCGGCCCACAATCGGCAGGTCTCCCAGCCAGGGCACTTTGCGTTCCAGAGTCTCGTCCTTCTTCGTGATCATACCGCCGATGACAATGGTCTGGCCGTTCGGAACGTTGACCGTCGTCACAGCCTGCGACTGATTGATGATCGGCGATTCAATCGTACCGGTGGCCGCACTGGTAAAGATCGGCACACCCTGCCCGGCCAGCGAGCTCTTGTCAGCATACACACTCATGGCAATCACGCCGTCCGGAGTGATTCGCGGAGTGACTCGCAGAGTAATCCCCACCTGCTGCTGCTGCACGTTCGGGTTGGCAGTGCCCAGACTGTTCTGCGTCACGCCATTCACCACCGGGACCAGCTGTCCCACAGTGACGTATGCTTCGTTGTTGTGAGTGGTGCGGACCTGCGGGCGACTCAGCACCTGTACCGTACGGCGGGATGCCAGTGCCCGCAGCAGCACACTCACGGCATCCGACTGGGCCGAAAACACAAATCCGCCGAATCCGAGGTCACTGTTCTGTCGACCCAGTGAGAAGTTGGCCAGTCCCTGAGTTCCCACATTGCCGGATGTGTTGGCGGCTGAGTTATTTCCGAGGGCCACGTTGGTCTGATTGAAATTCAGACCGGGATTGCCGGTGGTGGACGTCGTGGCAGTCAGGCTGCGACGGTACAGCAGCGGATCCTGGAAGCCCAGCTCAATCCCGAATTCATCCGTCGCATCCAGGCTGACTTCCACCAGCAGCGCCTGAATCACCACTTCCGGTGGCTGAGCGTCCAGCTGGTCGATGATCTGAATCACCTGATTGAAGTACTGCGGGGACGCACTGACGATCAGCGAGTTGCTGTTGGTGTCGGGAGCCACCAGAACTTCCTGACGAATACGTTCGATATTGCTGATCAGGTCTTCCGAGCTGGTCTGCAGAGCCTGCTGCTGTTCAAGGAAATCCAGCAGCGACTGGGACACCAGATCCGCGGGAGCATTTCGCAGCGGGATCACAGTGGTGGTTCGCTGACGAGTATCATCCGAATCCAGTCTCAGCAGCACCGCTTCCACCACGCTCAGCGATTCCGCACTGCCGATTGCCAGCACCGTGTTGGTGCGGATGTCGGCGGAAAATCGCAGCGGGATCAGACTGCTGGAAGAGCCTTCTGTGCCGGCCAGCTGGATGCCCAGTGCATCTTCCGTGTTGGTGCTTTCGAACAGAGTGGTCAGCAGGTCAACTGACTGCTGGGCATCAGCATTCTGCAGCGTAAACACTTTGATCTCAGAGACCGCACCCGGTGCCTGATCCAGCTCACGCACCAGCGCCTCCAGCAGACCCATGCTGGCTTCCGGAGCGGTGAGGATCAGGCTGTTCGAACGGGCGTCAAAGCTGACTCGCACGTCCGCCAGGATACCCGACCGAATCAGCTCCTCAACCCCGCCGGCGGACGACAGGAATTCCACGGCCACGGACTTGTTGTCACGCAGCTCCTGGGATCCCTGAGTATTTCCGAAGCCGGCTCCGCCCTGCGTGGCATTCTGCTGCGGCGGCGAAATCACCGCCTGAAGTGCCTGATTGATCGTCGTACTCAGCTCTTCCGCTACCGCATTCTTCAGCTGAATGACCTTCATGCGGGAAGCCGACGAAGGCTCATCCCGATCAATGCGCTCAATCAGCCGACGCACTTCCTCCAGCTCATTGGGCCTGGCCTGGACCACCACCGAGTTTGTGCGGACATCAGCAAAGGTCCGCAGTGACGTACCCAGACCAGGGCGGTCTGCGTAAAATGTGCCCAGCGAGGTCACCACCTGCGAGGCAATGGCGCTCTTCAGCGGAAATACCTCAAATTCCAGATCCGGTGTCAGCGGTTTGTCGAGGCTGACTGCCAGCTCCAGAATCGATTCACGTTCCACTTCCGACGAGATGATCAGCAGGGCGTTGGGCTGCACCACGGGCAGGAAGGCAGCCGTTTTCTGGTTGTTGCCGGTCGTCCGCTGCCGCAGCTCGGCCAGCTGCTCGTAAACGTCCGTCATCAGCGTGGCCAGAGCTTCCGAATCCACGTTCTCCAGCGTCAGCAGGTGCACGCTGGGCAGAGACCCCACGCTCACCTTTTCCAGCTGCTGGATGATCTTCTCCACACGCTCCACGTCCGCCGCGTTGCCTTTCAGCAGCAGCAGCTTGAGATCCTCCAGAGCCTGAATGGTGACGTCGCCACGCAGGTTGATCGCCGGTCCCTCGTCACCGTCACCGGCCAGAGTACGGGAACGCGGTTCATCCGCCGGCGCTTCCTGACGCTGCTCGTCCGCCAGCGACACCAGCTGATGAATCTGCTGATTCAACTGCTCGGTCGTCTTCGCAGGAATGTTCTCGTTCGGTACCACCTTTACGGCGGACTCACCTGTCGGATCCGCTGGACGATCCAGATCCGTCACCAGCTTCCTCAGGTGGGAAATACGCTGCGCCGGAGCTTCCACGATCAGCGAATTTTCATACTGGTTAATACCAACACGAAACATCACTGCAGGTTCAGCACCACTGCCGTCTGACGGATTGCTGCGAACCACGAAGCCCGGCAGACCATTCAGACCAGGCTTTTCCAGTTCAGCCCGATCCCGAAACACCACAAACAGCGTTCGCGCGACATCCGCTGCGTTGCTGTCCTTCAGCATCAGTGTTTCCTGCCCCACGCTGGCCGCGGCAGCTTCCTGCAGCAGCCCCTGAGTTGTACCGGAAACCGGGCGAATCCGACTGCCCGCTGCTGCAGACTGACGGCCACCCGCAGGCTGCACACGTCCGCTTTTCGCTGCCGGGCCCGGAGCCACGGCGCGGCGCTGCGGCGATGCCGCACCGGACGCTGCTCGAGACTCGCCGGTCTCAGCTGATTCATCAGCAGCCTCCGCCGCTGCCGTGCGACGACGAGACGACTCTTCCGTCAGCCGCGGACGGGCATATTCCGTCCGCGCCTCATCCAGATCCAGCACAATCAGAAAACCATTCTGATGCAGCAGCCGAAATCCCTGCGGCTCCAGCTCCGTATTCAGAATGCGGATGGCCGAACTCAGGTCATAGCGCGCCTTGTCGCGACGGGCAAACCGCCCCGGTGGAACCCGCTTCATCACCAGAGTCAGCTGCTGGCTTTCAGCAAGATTCTGCAGCACCTTCTCCCAGCTCGAATCAAAGTAGTTCAGACGGACTCCGTCCTCCTGCTCTACCAGCTCCGATTTGGGGCTTTTCCGCACAGCCTCCCGAAAGGAACGCTGACCCTCTTCGGACGCCCCCAGTCGCATGTGCTGACTGAACAGCACACAAATCGAGGTCGCTACTCCGATAGCCCCTGCTGCAACAATGCCCTGACGCTTCACCGTCGTATTCCTTATAGTGGGCAGGCTTCCCGTATCATGCTGATGTATTGCAATGCCACCTGCCCGGCGGAAATTCCGCAGAGCCGCGCCCGATCGCCGACGGTCGCTGATGTCAGCCTGCAACGACAACAACAATTAATCCTGTTTATCGGATTGCTCGGCCTTTGCCGTTGAGCCCGGTTGTATCGATCAGGCAGGATTTTCCCGACGCGCGTAAAAAAACGCCGATGCAAGCATCGGCGTCATAGAAAAACACTGCGCCCTGAACAGACTTAACTGCACATACGATCAGGGGCTGGCCGGGGCAGCAGCATCATCGTCCTGCGACACAGCAATCACAGCTGCTGTACCACCCGCCGCCAGCAGCAATGCCGCCACAGCCAGATTGCGACGCCCGGTCACCGAGCCGGGGACACAGCCCTCGCCACAGCCCTCGCCACAGCCCTCACCGCAGCCGGCGGCACAAATCTCACCGCAGCCCTCGTCCACCGGCTGCCCGCGCACGATTGCCTGATCCAGCACCAGCACCAGCTTCGTGGATGCCGTTTGCGGCGCCCGCTGCTGATCCCAGAACCGGACGAGTGTACCCGAATTTCCCGGCCCGATTCCATGCAGCCCGTTCCTCAGACCATGCACCTGGAAACGGCCTGCGGCATCCGTCACAACTTCCGCCACCGGCGTCGTTCCGGAGTACAGCCGGATCCGCCGGCCTGGCAGCGGATCAGCCTGACGATTGATCACCACCCCCTGCAGCCTGCCGTCCTGCAGTGCGATATCCCGTACCTGCCCGGCTGCTCGTTTCTGGTTCTGCTCAGCCGCACCCAGCGAATTGCCGGCCACCAGCACTGCACAAACAACCCAGACTGTAATCCGTCGCAACCTGTTCATTCCCGATTTCCCGCAATCAGCCGCTGATCAGAACGTCACAGTATCAGCATCGCATCTCCGTAGCTGTAAAATCGATACTGTTTCTCTATTGCCCGCAGATAACCATCCATGACCAGATCAAAACCGGCAAATGCTGCCACCAGAGCCAGCAGTGTGGAACCGGGCAGGTGAAAGTTTGTCAGCAGTCCCTGGACGGCCCGGAATTCATACCCCGGCCGAATAAACAGCGCTGTGCGTCCCTCCCACGCTGTCGGAAACTGTGCTCCGGTGGCTGCCGCCGCGGCTTCCAGTGTGCGGACCGAGGTGGTGCCCACTGCCACCAGACGCCCCGCTGCTGATTTGCCGCGAATTGCAGCTGCTGCGGCTGCAGGCAGACGACACCACTCCTCATGCATGACGTGTTCTGACAGTCGCTCTGCAGTTACCGGGCGAAATGTGCCGGGACCAACATGCAGCGTCAGTTCGGTCTGACGGACTCCCCGTTCACCGCATCTCTGCAGCAGCTGCGGTGTGAAGTGCAGTCCGGCCGTCGGGGCGGCAACCGCCCCCGGCTCACTGGCGTAGGTGGTCTGATAACGTTCGCGATCCGCTTCATCCGCAATCTTCCGCCCCATGTACGGTGGCAAAGGCAGTGAACCATTTTCTTCCAGCAGCTGGACCGCGGGGCGCGAATCGTCGGGCTGTGCCAGCCAGCTGCCATCGGCCGTACGGCTGACCAGAGTCAGCGTCAGCCGGGAATAGCTGCCTGCTGACTGCGGATGCAGGTCGTCCCGCTGCCAGCAATCCGCCGGAACCACCTGAATTCGCTCCCCGGGCTGCAGTTTCCCTCGAGTTTCGCAGAGCAGAATCCAGTTGCCGCTGGCGTCAGACTCCACATACAGACCTTCCCACCGCCCCCCCGTCTGCTGGCGATAGCCGAAAAGTCGGGCCGGAATCACCTGAGTATTATTGAAGACCAGCAGATCTTCAGAATTCAGCCTGTCCGGCAGATCGCGAATCCACGCGTGCTCTATGGTGCCCAGTCTGCGATTCAAAATCATCAGGCGGGAGTCATCTCGTGAGGCCGCCGGGCGACTGGCGATCAAATGCTCCGGCAGTTCGAACTGCCAGGTGGACAACAGGTCCGGATCAGGAGTTGCCATACGGGAAAAGCTAAAGAGGTTGGGCATACTGGTTCGCGGTGCTGACAGTGGACACCGGCCGCGTTATCATAGTGCCGCACGGATTCAGATCGCAGTCCGTCCTGAAATTTTTCGCCTGTCAGCAGTCGGCCCACCCATTACGTGCCCCACAAAAACTCCCGCCATCCCGCACTCTGCATGGTCATCACCGAGCTGGACATCGGCGGTGCCGAGAAGGCATTTGTCCGCCTCGCCCATGGGCTGGTCTTTTCCGGCTGGAATGTGCGAGTCATCTGCCTGCGCGGCCCGGGGCCGCTGGGTCAGGAACTGCTGGATCGCGAGATTCCTGTGGAATACCTGAACTGCGGCGGATTCGCAGACCTGCGCGCCCCATTTCGCCTCGCCGCCAGCCTGCGAAAACAGCGTCCGGATATCGTGCTTTCTTTTCTGCATCAGGCCAATGTGGCCAGCCGGATTGCCTGTCGGCTGACCGGCGTTCCAGTGCAGGTGTCGGGAATTCGAGTGGCGGATCGCCGCCTGTCCGTGCTGCTGACCGAGCGTTTGACGGCCCGCTGGACAACCCACTGCGTGGCAGTCAGCGAACACGTGGCCACGGCCCATCGCCGCATCAGCCGACTGCCGGATTCGCAGATCTCCGTGATCCGCAACGGCGTGGACTGGCAGCTGCTGTCACAGCTGCCGCCAGCCGATCGCCGCCAGTTTGCCTGGGATGACAGCAACTTCATCATTCTCAGTGTCGGTCGGCTGGAACCGCAGAAGGATCCGGAAACTCTGCTGCAGGCCTTTCGCATCCTGCAGGCTCAGCAGCCTGTGCTGCCCCGGCAGATCCGGCTGCTGTTCGTCGGCGACGGACCGCTCCGCAGTGTGCTGGAACACCGCGTACGCATGTACGAACTGGAAGACGTGGTACATTTCACCGGCTGGCGCCCGGATGCCGCCAGCCTGATCCGCATGGCTGACGTGCTGGTACTGGCCTCCCGCTGGGAAGGACTGCCCAACGTCATTCAGGAAGCTCAGGCCGTCGGCACTCCTGTCATCGCGTCAGCCGTCGACGGCTGCCTCGATCTGGTTGACGATCAACTGACCGGGCGACTGTTCGAGCCCGGCAATGCAGAGCGTCTGGCGACCGGTCTGCTGATGCAGATCACTCAGCCTCACAAAGCCGCTCGCATGGCACACGAGGCCACACAGCAGATTCGCCGGCTCTGCAGCTGGGACGCGTGCATTGACAGCTATCACCAGCTGCTGCTGCGACTGCTGCCGAAAAACGAGACATCAGGTCAGCAGTGAATTCAGACCGCTGTCAAATTCCTGCTGCAGCAGTTCCAGGGGTTCCAGTCCCACGGAAATCCTCAGCAGCGCATCACTGATCCCGGCTTCGGCACGCGCTTCCGCCGACAGAAATCGGTGAGACGTCAGCGCCGGATAAGACAGTGTGGTGCGAGCATCCGCAAGAGTGGGCGAAAATGGCAGCTGCGGCACGGCCCGCATGAATCGATTCACCAGTTCCATGCCGTCCCTGCCGTTCGTCTGCAGCTCAATCGCTATGATACCACCCGTGCCCCGCGGATAAAGCCGGGACGCCAGCCTGTGCGAAGGATGCCGGGGCAGTGACGGATGATAAACCCGCTGCACCGCCGGGTGCGAACTGAGATACTGTGCCAGGCCACAGGTGGTGCGACACAGTTGCTGCATCCGCAGCGGCAGCGTCCGCAGGCCCCGCTGTGTCAGCCAGCATTCGAACGGATTGGCATTCTGCCCGAAAATACTGGCCGTCTCATTCAGCCTGCTCATCAACTGCTGACTGCCGGCAGCCACCCCCAGCATCACGTCTCCGTGACCATTCAGATACTTCGAAGCACTGTGAATCACCGCCGCAGCACCCAGACTGCAGGGACGGATCAGCTCAGGAGTTGTAAAGGTGGAGTCCACAATCAGCGGCACGGAACCGGCAGCGGCCACCAAAGCCTCAATGTCAGCAACCTCCAGCAATGGATTGGCAACTGTCTCCACAAGTACAAATCTGGTGCCGGGACGCAGCTGCGCTGTCAGCTGCTGCGGACTGCAGACATCAAAGGCCGAAACTGCCACATCGAATCGCTGCATCCGGGACGCCAGCTGCAGCGTTTTCCCATACAGCGACTGTGCCGTCAGCACATGATCACCCGCAGACAGCAGCGTCAGAAAAATACTGCCAAGGGCTCCCATTCCGGATGCAAACACCGCCCCCGCTTCTGTTCCCTCCAGCGCAGCAATCGACTGTGCCAGAGCCCGCATTCCGGGATTGCTGTCCCGAGTATAAATATCGCCGGTCACCTGACCCGCATACAACTGCTGCAATACGTCCAGATCCGGCACATCAAAGGCCGTGGTCTGATAGATCGGTGCGACGCTGGGACGAGTCACCCCGGCCTGCGTTTCACCCATGCGCACCACCGGTTCTTCTGCCACTGCTCGCTGCTCCCCACCCTGCCAGCACTAAAACTGAAGTTCGTCATCCGGGCATTCGTAACCCAGTTTCTGCATGATGTCACCAAATTGCTTCAGAGCCCGGCTGTAGCGTTTACGCGCCGCCTCTTCGTTAATACCCAGTCGCTCCCCAAGTGAGCTGCGAGTTAACGATTCGTAGTGCACCCACGTCAGAATCTGCCTGCCGTCCGCATCCATGGAATCCAGTGCCTGATGCACCATCAGTATTCTTTCAGCCTGCAGCAGATTCTGAGCCGGGGACAGCATGGAATCAGCCAGCAGGCGGGCCAGTGCCATGGTTGATGAATTCCCGTCATCCAGAGACCTCTCACGCCGCGGGTCGCGCTTCTCTCTCTCCAGATGGTATCGAAAGATCTCGTACAGTCGATGACCGGCCAGTAACTGCAAACATCGCAGCGGACTCTGTGTCCGCAGGTAATCAACAGAAGCGGCCGACCCCACACCGTGCATCGCCACCTCCTGGATCACGTCCGAACTGTCAATCCGCTGACGCAAAACACCACAGATTCTGCCGTTCAGATAAAGCTTCAGCTGCGGACGATACTTCTGCAGCAGCGCCGCAAAGGCCTCAGAATCACCCTGCAGTGCAGATTCAAACAGCTCATTTTCATCATCCCCCTCCACACCGGCCCATTTGTTCTGCACTGGTCACCCCTACTGATCGCTGAATCTGCCATGTCCATGCTGCTGCGACGGAATATGCTGGCAACAGATCGCTGATTTCACAATCCCGCAGCCGCTCAAAATCCCGCAGCAGACGACAAAGCGACGGAAAAATCGGAATATCCCCGGATCGTGGTGCGAACCGTCGCCCGCCCAAACCCTGCGGAAACTTGTATTTCTCAGCACACAGCGTAGGCTGCAGGGGTGTCTGCTTCATGTGTACTAGTCCTCACCAAAGGTCCGCCATCATGTCTGCAACCTCTTCATCCGGCGACCTGCTGGTCGACCAGATCGCCGAAGAATTTATGCAGAAGCTGCGCAGGGGTGAACAACCGAAAATCTCCGAATACACTCAGCGGTACCCGAAAATCGCAGGCCAGCTCAAATCTCAGCTCAAATTCCTGCAAATGCTCGAACAGGCCGGCAGCAACAGCCGCCGCATGCAGCCACTCGTCCAGGAAATTCAGACACTCACACCCGACCTCAAAATCCTCGAATTCATCGGCTCAGGAGGCATGGGCTCCGTCTGGAAAGCAAGACAGCTCAGCCTGGAACGAACCGTCGCCATCAAAGTTCTGCACCAGCAGATGTTCGACTGGGAACTGTCCCGCGAACGCTTCCTCGAAGAAGCTCGCATCGCCTCCAACCTGACACACGAACACATCGTCCCCGTTCACGACGTGTTCCCCAGGGCCGCCCAACCCTACTACCTGATGCAGTTCATCGAGGGCTGCCCACTGTCCCTGATCATCGAAGCCTGGAAACGACAGCGCGACGGGGAACAGACCTCAGACGCTGCACCGACGTCCGCCCCGTCACAGCCCGCCACAACCGCTCCCCGCCGCCCGCAAAGCTGCAGCACCATCCCGGAACGCAGTTTCAGAAAAATCGCCGCATGGATGCAGCAGGCCGCCACCGCCGTACACTTCGCCCACCAGAACAATGTCCTCCACCGCGACCTGAAACCCTCCAACTTCCTCATCGACGATACACAGAAAATCTGGCTGACCGACTTCGGTCTCGCCAAACGACCCCAGCACAACTCGCTGTCCGTCCCCGGACAGGCCCCCGGTACTCTCCGATACATGTCCCCCGAACAGTGCGACGGCCGCGCCACAACGCTCTCCGATGTCTACTCACTCGGCGTCACACTCTACGAAATGCTGGCCCTCATTCCCGCATTCCATGAACACAGCGCCCGCAGCCTGCCCCAGCAGATTCGCGCCGGAAGCTGCCCGCACCTCCGCTCCCACGATCCCGCCATCCCCCGCGACCTCGTCGTGATCACCCGGAAAGCCATGGCCGTTCTGCCCGAAGATCGCTACGAATCCGCAAAGGCCATGGCCGTTGACCTGCAGAGATTCCTCGAAGGAAAACCCATCCTCGCTCGCCCGATGTCCGCACCCGAAATGCTGTGGCGACTGATCAATCGACACAAACTGGTCTCCGCCGTCACAACACTCGCCGCCATCCTGCTTGTCGCCACCAGCTCCATCGCCATCTACAGCAGCTACCTGCGCGAAATCGGACTGGAAAGTGAAATTGGCAAACAGCTGGCAGAAGCCAGCGAAATCGCCAAATCACAGCTTCCCGAACAGCAAACCCTCGCTCTGAAAAAAATCGCAAACGCCGTCGGGCTGGCCGAGCAGACACCGGATCCGACAGAATCCAAAAGCCGGATTCGGGACAGTATCGCCACAATCCTCGGCACCCCGGAAATGGTACTGCCCCAACCCCTGCCCCACATTGACAAAAGTTCACTCTACCACTTTGTCGTTGCCCGCAACCGCACCCGCATCGTCGTGCAGGCCCCGGATAAGACACTCGAAGTGCGTGATGGCAGCGACGGCTCACTGCAGGCACAGATCACCCTCGGCGTATCACCATTCGATTTCGAAATCTCCGCCGACGGCTGCTGCCTGCTGGTCAGCAGCCCCGACCCGGACACCAAACCTGCCGGATCAGACCCGGCGACCGCACCCGTTCCACAACTGGACTGCTGGGATCTGACATCCGGACAGCCGGCACTGCGCTGGACCATCCCCGGCCTGCAGGCCACTGCCATCACATTCCTGCCAAACCATCAGCAGTGCGTCACTGCCGACAGTGATGGCTCCATTCACCGCATCGAACTCAGTACCGGACGTCGGCTGCAGTCGTACCCCTGCACCGGACCGGTCACGAACATCGTCCTGCGACCACACCCGGACAAGGAACAACCGATTGTCGCTGTCTGCTGTGTGAATTACCACGAGATCCAGTTCCTCAATCTGCATTCCGGAAAGGTCGTCCGCCACATCCCCCGCAGCGGTGTGTCAGGATTCGACTGGCACCCTGACGGCCATTTACTGGCACTGCATGACGAACTGCTGGAAGTCGAACTGCTGCACTGGCCCTCACTGCGGCCGCACAAAACCATCCACAAAGGCATCGGACTGACTCACTGCCGCTTCTCACCCGATGGTCGCTGGCTGGCTGCCGGAACCTGGTCCAGCACGGGACATCAGACACAGCTGATCGCCATCCGGATCGAAGATCAGTACACCCTGACCTGCCCATGGCCATACATACCGGACGGCAAATCACTCCTGTGGTCCGAAAACAGTACGGAACTGGCCACATTGTACCACGGGGAAAAGATCTTCCAGGCCCAGCTGAAAGACCCCCAGCTGTTCCAGCACTTTGACGATGCTGGCCCCTGGCTCCCCGTGGCTCCCTCAGTCGTTCCCGCAAAAAATCTGCCCCTGATAGTCGCCAACGTGCTCGGGGTACCTGGTCTTGTACTGAATCTGCAGACTGGCACCACTCTGACCGCCCCGCTGCCCGACAGACGGAATTCCTGCTTACCGTACGTTTCGTCCGTTGCCTGGAACACCGACAAATTGGTCAGCCTCGATTTCTTCGCCAGAAAACTCTGGAACATTCAGCCTCACTTCACACAGCAGGGAGATCTGCGGCTTAACACAAAGTCCCGCATCAGACTGCCCCTGTCGCAGGCCTCGCTCCAGCTCACCCAGGATGGCTCACGCGTCTTTTTCAACAGCCCCGCCGGACGCCTCCTGTACTTCCCGACTGATGACCCGTTCGCTCTGCGCAGTCTGCCGAGCAAATTAACCGTCCTGAAAGTCCCCAGTCGCACGGGACGACTGGTTTTCTGCGATCGCAAGGACGATTCGGTCCTCTACGACTGCGACCTCGATCAGATCGTGGCTGTCTTCCTCAGCAGGAGTGATGCGATTTTTTCACCGGATGAACGCTTTCTGCTGGTTTCCTTCGACGCACAAAACGAACAGTCGGCTTCAGGATCCAGCCGCTTTCTCTACGACATCAGCAGCCGCAGGATCACTCATTCGTTACCGCCCGGACCTGCCTACTGCAGTTTCTCCGATTCCGGAGAACTGCTGGCCGCACGTTTCGTCAGTGAACAGTGCATCCGGCTGATTCATACCTCTGACGGCACCACCCTGCTCAGACTGCCAATTGAGGCCGACAATCGTGGCAGGCCGCATTTCGCCGATAACGATCGCCGGCTGTTTATTGAATCCCCCGGCCAAACCTCCAATCGCTTCTACAGCATCGACCTGCAGGCCCTGATGGCGCAGTACTCTGACCTGAAACTGCCCGTCCCCTTCCTGCTGCCGGCGCCGAACACTGCGGCAGGCGGTCCGCCAGCCCGCCTGCTGACCAGGGCACAGGCGGCTCGCACCCTCACGTTCTCGTCAGCCACCACACCGCTGCACCGGCAATTCATCGCCGCCCTGTGCAAGTCCCTGTGGGACCTGACCCGCAACTCCCCCGCACCAAAAAATCACTTCGCTCCGCTGCTGACCAGCCTGTGCTGCGATGCTCTGGAACTGGGTTGCCTCGACGTCGCCAGCCTGACCCTCGGCTGGCAGCAGCTTCTCGGTACACCCTCCGCCGGTGTCACTGCCATTCGAGCATCGCTGCTGCTGCGGCAGAATCAGCCCGCTCAGGCACTGCAACTGCTGCAGACTCCGCTCAATGCAGCCGATTGTGACATGACCCTGCAGTTCAATCGCTGCGTCGCGCTCCAGCTGCTCGACAGACCAGCAGAAGCCCGCACGGAATTCGCACGAATTCAGCCGGCCTATGCCTACACAGCCCAGCTGCCTATGCTGACGCTCCTGAATTCTCAGCTGCCAAGCACGGAAGCAGCACAGCAGAACACACTTTCCCTGGAAGAATATCTCGTAACAATACCGCGCCTGCTGATCCAAACCCACGATTTTCGCTCACACCATCTGGCTCTCTTCAGTGCTCAGCAGCTCACCCGGCAGTGGCCCGCCGTCGCCGACGGCTGGGAGGTCCGGGCGCTCGCTGAAATCTGCAACGGACTGCCCGCAGAAGCCACCAGCTCGCTGGCCCAGGCCCGCCAGCTGAAACAAAACCGCAACGACGCCACACTCCAGCTCGTCGAATCTGCCATTCACCTGCACAACGAGGATTTTCCGGCGTGGTTCTCCGGCCTGCTCAAAACCAATCAGCTGCTGGATCAGCAGGTTACCGGATTCACTCCGCTGCACTCCGCCGGTCGCGACATGCCTCTCGCCATCACTCTGCAGGTTCCTGTTCGCGCGAACAGCCTCAGCGGTCGCCTGTATCGCTGGCTGCTGCTCGCTGAATCCCAGTTCCTCAGCCACACACACATCGATGTCCTGCTCAAAACCCGCACCGGAATGTGAACACCCTCCCATGCTCGAAAGCCAAAACCTGCTGCTGGGTATCGATGGTGGCGGTACCAAAACCGTCGCATTGCTGGCCCGCGCCGCAGATCCCGATCAGATCCTCGCCACTGCATACGCGGGCCCGTCCAACCAGCGCGCTGTCGGACCCGTGCTGGCCATGCAGAACCTTGATCTCGCTGTCCATTCCGCCTTCGAACTGGCCGCAATACCCCGCTGCACCGTCGCCGCCGCCTGCCTCGGACTCGCCGGGGCTGATCGAGATTCCGATCGTGGTGTCATCCTGCGATGGGCCGAAGAAGCCCGACTCGCACACAAAGTCCGAGTCGTCAATGACGCTGTGCCCCTGCTGTCAGCCGGTTCCGGAACCGGAACTGGTGTCGCACTCATAGCCGGTACCGGCTCACTCGCCTGGGGCTGCAATTCCAGCGGTGAATCCGCCCGCGCCGGCGGCTGGGGCTGGCTGATGGGTGATGAAGGCAGCGCCTGGGCTATCGGCTCCGCCGTCCTCAAAGCAGTCGTCTTCGCCGCTGACGGTCGCGGACCACAAACACCGCTCTCACCGGCCGTCTGCGAACAACTGCAGATCAGCACCGCCCCGGAACTCGTCGCCCGCATCTACTCAGCCGAAATTCCCCGCGCACTCATCGCTGAACTCGCACCCCTCGCCTTCACTCACGCCCATAACGACGACCCCGTCGCCAGCCGGATCGTCTCCACCGCCGGACAGGACCTCGCACTCATGGTCCGCACCGTGGCCGATCGACTGCAGCTGCCTCAAAAGCTGCCGCTGGCAGCCACCGGCGCCGTCCTCACCCAACAACCCGCTCTGCTGCAGGCCGTCGTCACACATCTCGGCAGCGATCAGCGCTACACTCCCGTCGTCTCCGTCGTCCACAATGCTGCCACAGGAGCCCTCAGGCTGGCCGCCGGACTGCTGCAGTCCACCTGAAACGCCCGGCGACACTCATCACCACACTCACAGACGCACCCCACACTCACAGACGCAGAAACGTCCGAGTCCTGTACAGCCAGTACAGGAACAGCCACTGAGCCGCCAGAGCCCCTGCCGCCAGCACCACCGCACCC
>SXGQ01594806.1_pt1 | contig 24438 bp, 17 predicted proteins | sample 3178371 | NCBI WGS metagenome assembly SXGQ01 (sample SAMN11356859, study PRJNA531348) | freshwater metagenome | isolation source: freshwater sample F1-20 | place: China: Fuxian Lake, Yuxi | collected 2017-12-25 | reverse complement strand
CGCCCAGGCGTCCCACTTGTAGATGTGCAGGTCCGTGCCGCAGATGCCTGTCTTGTGGACGCGGATGAGCACATCGTTCAGGCTGGGCACTGGGACTGGAACGTCTTCGAGCCACAGGCCGCGGGCGGCGTGGCGTTTCATGAGAGCTTTCATCGGCATTTCAGCTTGCGGGTGGCAATCAATGACTCCAGTATCCCGGAGGCGATTTCCGGTATGCTAGATACCAAAATCCGGTATGCAAGAGGAAATTCCGATATAGCGCACACCATGTCCACAGCACAGAGAACCCGAAAGCAAGCCGCCCATCCGCCCGCCGAGGCCATCAACCGGCACCTCGGCGCGCGGGTGAAAAACCTCCGCACCACGCGGGGTTGGTCCCTTGAGGCACTTGCCAATGCTAGCGGTGTGAGCCGGTCCATGTTGAGCCAGATCGAGCGGGAAGAGGCCAACCCGACGCTCGCAGTGACACTCCGAATTGCCCAGGCGTTCGGAATGGGGTTGGGTGACCTGTTGGAGATGCCCGGCGCGGCCTCCAATCTCAGCGTCATTCGCGCAGAAGACCATGCGTTCCATTACCGCTCGGACAAAGCCTGCCGCATCCGCACGCTCTCACCGTTGAATCTTGAGAAGGATGTCGAGTTCTACGAAGTGCAGTTGCAGGCCGGCGGAGTGCTGCGCAGCGCGGCACACTTCGAGGGCACGCGCGAGTTCATCACCGTCCAGAAGGGCCGCGTGCATGTGGAGTCTGCTGACGACGCGGAGACACTGAACCCCGGCGACTCCGCCAGCTACCGCGCCGACGTGCCGCACGCGATTGTGAACGCCGGCAAGGCTGAAGCGGTCGTCTTCCTCGTGGACATCTACCGGTGAACTCTGATTCGGGACGGACCAAACATTCCTTGCTACAGGATTCTGGCGAGATGCGCCTGCGCGCTCTTGAAAGTCCATAGTTTCACGCTGCCGGCCCAGTCGCCGCTCGCGAGCGTCCTGCCGTCGGGGCTGAGGGCGAGCGCGTAAATCCAATCCTCGTGCGCGGGCCAATGGTGGAGAAGCTCATCGCTGTCGGCATCAATCACGCGGATGACGCCCTCCTTGCCGGCGGAAAACAGGCGCGCGATATCGGGGCTGTAGGCCACGGCGAAGACCGGACCTTCGTGACCGCGCACGATGCGCACCATCCGGCCAATCTCCGGCTGCCACACGCGCACCGTTTTGTCATCGCTGCCCGAGGCGCAGTAAAAGGGAAGCGGTTCACCTCCGACCACCGTGCGCGGACGAAACGAGAGGCAATGCACGATGTCGGTGTGATGGCTGAACGAGCGCTGGAGTTTTCCGCTCGCGGCGTCCCAGACCTTTATGGAGCGGTCCACGCTCGCGGTGACGAGCAGCCTGCTGTCGGGACTGAACGCGGCGGCGAGCACGGGCCGCGAGTGGTCGGTCAAGGTGCGGAGTGGAACCAGTTTTCTCCTGCTGACATCGAGCTTGAGCAGTTCCACCAGATGGTCGGTGCCTGCCAGCGCCACCAGGTCACCCGTGGGGTTGACGGCGACGGCGGTCGCCATGTCCGCACGGTTGGTGAGTGATTGCACGAGGCGACCGGCGGGCCAGTCGAAAAGCTGCACACCGCCGCTCGCGCCGGGCGTTCCACCCGCGACAAGCAGAAGCCGGCCGACGCTGGCAAAGGCGAACGAGCTGATTTTTGGAAACGCGCAGGAGATGGAGGACACAGCCTTCTTTCCCGCCACGTCATAAACCTGAACGGTCTGGTGGCGTCCGACGAGCAACCGCGAACCATCCGGACTGAAGGCGAGTGCCGTGACGGGAACACGCGGCGTCGCGGCGTTCAGAGAAACACAGAGGAGAAAAACACCACCCTGAACCGCCACACTCAACCACCACTTCACGCCAGCTCCTTCACGAAGCTTCCCTCGGCCATAATTTTCAACGGGCGGCCGGCGGGCGTATGGTATTCCTTTTCCGAATCCACCCCGAGGAGCTTGAGAATGCTCACGGCGACATCCTCGGGGCGCACGGGGCGTTCGGACGGAACTTCGCCGTAGGCATCCGTCGCGCCGATGACCTGGCCGCCGCGCACGCCACCGCCGGCGAACAGCGCCGAACCTGCGCGCGGCCAGTGGTCGCGGCCGCCGAGATTGTTCAGCTTCGGCGTCCGGCCAAACTCGCCCATCATCACCACGAGCGTCGTGTCGAGCAGGCCACGCTCGCGCAGGTCGGTGATGAGCGCGGCGTAGGCCTGGTCGAGCGACGGCAGTTTGCCGCTGCCGGGGAATTGCGAGTCGGGCATCGCCTTGAAAATCTGCTGGTGCATGTCCCAGCCTTTGTCCACCACGGTGACGAAGCGCGAGCCGGCTTCGACGAGCCGCCGCGCCAGCAGGCAGCTTGTGCCGATGCGCCTGCGTCCGTAACGCTCGCGCACCTTCGGCGGTTCTTTTGTCAGGTCGAACGCGTTCTTCGCGTCGGGCGAGGTCAGCAGGCGATACGCCTGTTCGTAAAACGCATCGCGGCTTTGCACGGCGGGACTCGTTTCCACCTGGTGGGAAAAATTGTCGAGCTGCTGCTGCATTGCCTGCCGCCGCGTGACGCGCTCGAAGCCGACGCTCTCGGGCGGCTCAAGGTCGCGCACTTTGTAGTCCGCCTTCGACGGGTCGCCACCGATGGCGAAGGGCGAGAACGCGCCCGGCAGATAACCGGCGCGCGCGGCTTTCACCGCTTCGGGAATCGCGACGTAGGGCGGCAGCGGAGGCTGGAAGCCGGTCTCCTTCGCGACGATGCTGCCGAGGCTCGGATATTGCACGACGGGCGTCGGGCGATGGCCGGTGAGGAGATAATGGCTGCCGGTGTCGTGGTTGCCGAGCTCGTGCGTGAGCGAGCGGATGAGCGCCACGTCGCGCATCACTTGCGCCGTGCGCGGCAGGTGCTCGCAAATCCGGATGCCCGGCACGCTCGTGGCGATGGGCTTGAACTCGCCGCGCACCTCGATGGGCGCGTCGGGCTTGAGGTCGAACATCTCCAGGTGACTGGGCCCGCCGTCGAGCCAGATGAGAATGCAGGAGACGTCGCGTTGCGCGCGCGGGTTCGCGGCGAGCGCCTGGAAGCGCAACAAGTCCGCGAGGCTCAAGCCGAGGCACGAGAGCGCGCCGAGGTGCAGGAAGTCGCGCCGCGAATGACCATCGCAGCGCAAGGCGGGCGAGAATGGCGTGGAGGTCATCGGTGAATATTACGGGGTCAATGGTTGAACGCAAACTCGCGCGAGTTGAGCAACGCCCACAACAGGTCTTCGAGAAATTCCTCCCGCGCCGTGCTCGCGGCCAGCGCCTTCGACCAGTGCGCCGACTCCGTGTCCGTCGGCGGGCGGCTGAGGCTGCGTAAATACATTTCCTCAATCACCGCGCGGTTGGGGCGGCCGGCCAGTTGTTGCCTCACCGCCGGGCCGAGGCGGGCGTTGACAGTCTTGCCGTTGATGAGATGCAGCGCCTGCGAAAGCCCGCCGCCGAATTGCCCCGGGTTTTCGCAACTTGTCGCGCGCGGGCAGCGACCGAAGACATCGAGCGCGTAGGACGTGACCTGCGAGTCGCGCAGTTGCGTCGCCGTCGTGCCTTCCGGGTAGCCCGCATATTGTTCCGGCACGCCGGTCACCTGCGCGATGGCGTCGGCCAGCACCTGCGCGGTGAGCGGCTTGAGATACGCGTGCGAAAAGAAGCGCTCGTCGTGGCGGTTGATTTCATTGGCCACAGGCGACAACTGATATGTGCGCGACGAGACGATGGTCCGCACGAGGCGGCGCAAATCGTAGCCGTTCTTCGCGAAATCATCCGCCAGCGCGTCGAGCAGCGCAGGGTTCGAGGCGGGATTGGTCGCGCGCACGTCGTCCACCGGCTCGATCAGCCCGCGACCAAGAAGGGCTTTCCAGAATCGATTCGCGACGGCACGCGCAAGCATCGGGTTGTCGGGCGAGGTTATCCACGCCGCGAGCGAGCCGCGACGGTCGCCGACAACTTCGGCTAAGGCGCCGTTATCGCCGAGCGGACGCGGCAGCACGTCCTTGCCCGTCTTGGGATGCTGGACCTCGCCGTGGGCGCGCACGACCACCCGCGCGCCTTCGTGGCCGGTGCGCGCGAAGTAGGCGGCGAAGTGGTGGTAATCATTCATCGTCCAGCGGTCGAATGGATGATTGTGACAGCGAGCGCAGGCAACACGCATCCCGAGAAAGGTCTGGCTCACGAACTCGCCGAGGTCGCGCGGGTCATTCGCCACGCCGAAAAAATTCGCCGGGCCGTGCTGCGTCGTGTCGCCGGTCGCGGTCAGCAGCGCGCGGACCGTGCGGTCGAGGGGGGCGTTGGTCGCGAGTTGTTCGCGCAGCCAACCGTGGTAAGCCTTCGCGCCATCGTCGCCCATCTTCTTGGAGTTGATGACGAGCAGGTCGGCGAGCTTGAGTGTCCAGAAATCCACAAACGCCGGGCTGGCGAGCAGTTCGTCAATCACGCGCTGGCGTTTGCTCGCGGACTGTGGCTCTACGACGAAAGCGCGCACGCGATCGGCTTCCGGCAATCGCCCTGTGACATCGAGGTGCACGCGCCGGAAAAACTCCGCGTCCCCGGCCAGCGGTGCAGGCGGGATACGCAGGCGTTTGAGTTCGGCGAGAACTTTTTCATCAATGAAGTTCTGCGCCGGGAAGGAAACATTCTTGAGCTCCGCGTCCTGAAACGGCGCGCCGACGCGCACTGCCGCGACCTGGCCAAGGTAACGCACCATGATGGCCGTCAGCCCGCGTTTGCTGACCGCCACCTCGCCAGTCGCCGCCACGTCGGCGATTCCATCGTCGTCGGTGTTGTAGAGCGCGAGCGCGGTGACGTCCTCGGTGCGGCCGTCAGACAGCCGCACGGTCACGCGGAGTTGATGTGACTTCCCCGGCGGGAGCAGCAGGATGTCCGGGGGCGCGACTTCGATTTGCGTGACGCACAGGTCGCGCGGGCCGAATGGCGCGCCGGCAGCGATCCAGTCGAGCAACGTGCGATGCGCCTCGGAGTCGCGCTTGATGCGACGTCCTCCTTCGTGGTCGAGCTGGCGCGTGGATTTGCGGAGCAGGAGGCTCTGCTCCGGCGCGGCGAAGTCGAGGCGGCGGCCGGAAAGCTCGCGGGTGATGTTCTCGAAATCCTGCGCCGGGTCATAGCCGAGCAGGCTGAGTTTGAAACCGCCTTGTCCGACGGCCGCGCCGTGGCAAGCGCCGGCGTTGCAGCCGGCCTTGGTGAGAACCGGGAGCACGCGCGTGGCGAAACCCGGTGCATCAGTCTGGTTGCCCGCGTGAACCGGCAACGCTCCCAGCAGAACGGCGAGTGCCGTGAGGCTGAAAAGAGTTGGCCGCGACGGAATCATTTCTTCAACTTGTCCACCATCGCCTGGCCGGACTTCTGGGCATACTCGGTGCCATACTTGATGTGCAGCACGCGGACCCAGCCCTTGATGGTTTGCTTCGTGAGGTCGTCGTTGCCCTTGATGTAGTCCTGCACCTCGGCGAGCACCTTGTCCACGGTCGCGTCGTCGTTGGACTTCTGGATGAACCGGCGGAGCAGCCCGATGAGCTTCTCGTCGGTGGGCGCGGCTCCGGGCAGTTCGACTTTCGGTGCGTTTGGGTCGGCAGGCCGCTTCTTCATCGCCTCGCCGCGCTTCGCCATTTCGGCGGCACCACCGCCGCGTTTCTCGCGCAATGCCTCGGCGGTCGGCGGGTTCTCGTCGCCGATTACTTTGGCCAGCGCGGCCAGCACCTTCGGCGCGTCGGCGATGCCCGGCTGCACGAGCGCGAAGTTGGCAGTCACCTTGTTCTCCTTCGCCACGACGATGGTGAGCAGGCATTCTTTGTTGAGGCCGTAGTTGCCCGGCCCCTCCGCGCCGTCCACCGAGAGGCTGATGGGCGCGACGAGCTTCAGTGAACCGCCGACGACAGGCAGTTTCTGCTGGCTGGCGAGCCGGTCGGCGGAGAGGAAGACGAATTCCGTCTTCAACTTCGCGGCGCGCTCCTTTCCATACTCGTCAATCACGGTCAGGAGCGGCGCCATCGAGCGTTCGATGCCGTGGACAAACACGAGCACCGTGGAGGCCCCCTTGTGTTCGGCGATTGGGTCGCGCTCCTGCCCGGCCCGGGAGCCGCGCAGTTCAAGCGCCTTGAAGGCAGTGGTCTTCTCACCCGGCTGGGGGCCGGAGAAAATCTTGTCCGCGGGTGCGCCGTCGGAAGAGGCAGCCGCCGCAAAGAGCAGACAGGCGGCGACGAGGTGGCGCGCGGATTGGAAGGGATTCATAACGGGTTCATGTTTGCAGCATCAATGCCCATGGGTCTCATGCCACAGGCTATCGGGGTTGCGCCCGGCCACAATCTCAATTTCTCCTGAACTGGACCGCGGGGCTCACTGGTCTGTCCTTGTGCAACAGGGAGCAGCCTACCGGTTCATCAAGTCCTCGATCTCCCCCGCCTCCACTGGCGTCCCCGCCATCAAGTCCACCGGGCCGTCCGTCGTGACGATGATGTCGTTCTCCAGCCGCACAGCGAAACCTTCCTTCGGAATGTAAATGCCCGGCTCGACGGTGAGCACCCACCCTGCGGCGAATGCCTCGGTGGTGTGGCCCACGTCATGCACATCCAACCCGAGCGGGTGGCCGAGGCCGTGCATGAAATACTTCCGGCACGCCAGCTCGTCCTCGGTCTGTTTCTTGATGTCCGCCTTGGTGATGAGGCCGAGCGACAGCAGTTCATCGTTCATCATCACCTGCGACTCCTTCTGCCAGTCGCGCGCCAGCTTGCCGACGGTCGCGCCCTTGATGCTCGCGCGCATGACGCGGAGGACGGCGTTGTAAACGGCTTTCTGCCGACGCGTGAACTTGCCGCTCACGGGAATCGTGCGCGTGAGGTCCGCGTTGTAATTCGCGTAGCAGGCGGCCACATCGAGCAGCAAGAGGTCGCCCTTCTTGCACGGCTGGTCGTTCTGGTTGTAGTGCAGCGTGCAGGCGTTCTTGCCGCTGGCGATGATGGGGTTGTAGGCGAACTTCGCGCGGCGGCGGACAAACTCGTGCGTCAGCTCGGCCTCGACCTCGTATTCCATGACGCCGGGCTTCACGAATTTGAGCAGTCGGCGGAAGCCTTTCTCCGTGATGCCGACGGACTCCTTCAGTAGCTCAATCTCCGCCGCCGTCTTCACGACGCGCAACGGGTGCATGAGCCGCGCGAGCCGGTGGTAAGTGTGCAGCGGGAACTTCGCCTGGCACTCGTGCGCGAAGCGGGCATCGCGCGTCTCGACCTCCACGTGCGCGCGCTTGTGCTCGTTCGAGTTGAGCCACACGTGCTCCAGCTCGCACATCAGGATGCGGAAGATGACGGGGAACTCGGACAGCCACTTGACCTGCTTGACGCCGGAGAGCTTGGTAGCCTCGTCCTTCGAGTGCTTGTGGCCTTCCCAAATCTTCAGGTGCTCGCTCGGCTCGCGCAGGAAGAGGATTTCGCGGTGCTTCGGGTCGTGGGCGTCGGGCGCGAGGAGCAGGATGCTTTCCTCCTGTTCGATGCCGGTGAGGAAGAACAGGTCGGAGTTCGGGTGCAGCATCAACGAGCCGTCTGCGTTGGTCGGCAGCACGTCGTTGGCGTTGACGATGGCGAGGGATTTGGCGGGAAGGAGCTTCCGCAGCCGCTCGCGGTTTTCGGTGAAGAGCTTCGAGTCAATGGGTGCGTGACGCATGGGCGGACTGTGACAGGCGGGTTGGGCCTCGCCGAGAGAGAAGTTGGGCTTTGCGATTCACTTTCAACTTGGTTCCGGAAGGGGCTTGCTGGTTAATGGCCGCGAGCCACAAACGAGTTCGCACCATGCAAATCCTGAATACCCGCCGTCACTTCCTCAAAACCACCGCCGCTGTTGCCGCCGCCGCCACGCTGCCGCAGTGGTTCCTCGACGAGTCCGCCCAAGCCGCCACCAAACCACTCGGGCCGAATGACAAGCCCGGCGTCGCGCTGATCGGTTGTGGTGGGCGGGGCAGGGGAGTCGCGCGCGAGGCGGCGGCATTAGGGCAGATGCTTGCCGTGTGCGATCTGGACGATGCCAACCTCGCGCAGGCGCAGAAGACCTGGCCGGAGGCGAAGCTCTACAAGGATTTCCGCAAGCTGCTCGAGCGCGACGACATTCACATCATCGTCAACGGCACGCCGGATCACTGGCACACGCTCGTGAACCTCGCCGCGCTCAAGGCGGGCAAGGACATCTACAGCGAGAAGCCATTGACGCTGACGGTGGACGAGGGCAAGCGGTTGGTGAACGCCGTGCGCGAGTCCAAGCGCATTCTCCAAACCGGCAGCCAGCAGCGGAGCGACAAGAACTTCCGCCTCGCGTGCGAGTTGGTGCGCAATGGGCGCATCGGGAAGCTCAAGCACGTCAATGTCTGGCTGCCGCACGGGCGGCGCGAGGGGCCGTTCGAGAAGGTGCCGGCACCCGCCGGGCTGGACTGGGACATGTGGCTAGGTCAGACGCCGAAGACGGACTACGTGAAGGAGAAGTGCCACGTCACCTTCCGCTACTTCTGGGAATACTCCGGCGGCACGATGACGGACTGGGGTGCGCACCACAACGACATCGCGCTCTGGGGCGCGGGCTTCGAGCGCAGCGGGCCAGTGCACATCGAAGGGCAGTCACTGGTGCCGATGATTTCCGGTGGCTTCACGGCGGCGAGCGAATACGCCGTGGCCTACACCTACGCCAACGGCGTGACGCAGCTCACGCGCAGCACGCACGGCAACGGCTGGAATGGCTCCGTCACCGAGAAGACCGCACAGCAGCACGGCGTGCGCTTCGAGGGGAGCGACGGCTGGATCTTCGTCACGCGCGGCAAGATCGAGGCGAGCAACGGCGACTTGCTCACCACCCCATTGCCGTCAGGGGCGAAGCGCCTCTACGCGAGCGACAGTCACATGAAGAACTTCTTCGATTGCGTGCGCTCCCGGCAGCAGCCGATTTGCGACGTGGAAATCGGCCATCGCTCCGTGAGCGTCTGCCACCTCGGCGTCATCGCGATGCGCCTGGGCCGTCCGCTGAAGTGGAACCCGGCGGCGGAGGAGTTCACGGGCGACGCCGAGGCAAACAAGTGGCTCGCCCGCGAGCAGCGCAAGCCGTGGAGCTACGAGATGGTGTGACCTCTCCTAGTCGCCAGCACGAATGGTCCACATTCCGCTTTGGCGCGCAAGATTGGCGCCTAAACCGAGGGTTTTGTCCGGAGCCAACAGTGCGACACTGCCGTCGCACTGGAGATAATTGAACCGGTTGTTGTGGAAATGTTTGCTGGAAGGCGCGTTGCCATAAGGGGTGTTGAGGAGATGTCCGTTGGCGGCGCTGACAACGTAGTGATCGTTGCCCCATTCGTTGTTCATGTTGCTGATCAGTTCGGTGAACGCAATGGTGCCGGACGCGTCGTTCAGGGCGCTGTCTCGAAGACTGTCTTGGTTGCTGGCGAACTGCCCCGTGTTCACCGGGTCTGCTGGGTTCCACTGGGGAGCGGCACCGGCGGTGAAGCCGGCGTAGTTGTTCCAATTGAGTCCAATGCCGGTGGCATTGCCCGGTCCGGGCGGCCAGTCACCCGCCAGCGGACCAGCACCACCGATGGATACCGTGCCCATATTGTGCCGGGCCATTCCATAGCTGCGCTGCCAGCGAGTGACGGCATACGTGGCCAAGTCCAGCTTGTCCGAAGGGCAACGGAGAACTTTGAGCCTGATGTCGAAGGGTGGTCCGGCGCTGGCGAGCTGGGCCTGCGTGTAGTTGCCACCCAGTTCTTTGTTCATGAGGTCGTCCCAAGAAATGTCCGGGTTCCAACTCGGCTGCCGGAGCCCGGCATAAGGGATCTTGCCGCTGTTGTCCGAGATGTAACTTTGCATGGCCAAGCCGATCTGCTTGAAGTTGCCCATGCAGAGCGCGGTCTGGCCCTTCATCTTGGCCTTGCTCAAGGCGGGCAGCAGCATGCCAGCCAGGATCGCGATAATCGCGATGACCACCAAGAGTTCGATCAGCGTGGACGCGCGCCGGTGGTGTGCAAGGTGAGGCAAGGCACGACTGTTGATAGTGTGGAGTGGTGAGTTCGGGGTGATCCGACGATTAGTTGGGAACTTCGGTCACCAACATCTGGTTGTTCCTGCCCTTCGTCAGCACGAATTTCATACCCGGAGAAGGTGCTGGAAAGCGGGGAAGGACACGTTTTTCCAACAACTCCTCCAACCGGGCGGGCGGGCGGCCCATCTGCACTACAAAATCCTGCACAGCGAGATTCATTTGCGCGACGGCAGGGGTAGAGGCTTGGAGTTCCTTCGGCAACTCAAAGGCTGCCGGAGCCGCAGGGGCCGGAACCGCAGGGGTGGTCGCGGAGCCACCCTAGTTTGGCACCGGTTCAGCACTGGGACCAGCGACCGGCCCGGAAGCACGACGACGGCAACCGCCAAGGCATAGCATCGCGGCTGAAAGGAAGAGCGGAACTAATCGGTTCATCAAGCTTTGGTAATCTGCGTGGCTCTTCGTTCTCAGTCAATTCCAGAGTGCGGCGCGGGGATCGCTTCGAATGGTTGCCATATGGGCGTCTCGGGATGGGAGTGGGGCGTTCGCAAAGTAGAACCGGCGGTGGCACCATTCACCAGCACCTAAGCGGCGACCGACTGGCTCGACGGCGAGATGCGCAAGGCCGTAGAGCTACTAAATGGTTTGAACCGCCGAGCCGCTTACTTGTTCGGCTGCGGCGTGTAGCGGAGGTAGGGCTTCACCTTGCGCGCGCCCTTGGGGAACAGCGCGGGGATTTCCTCGTCCTTCACCGCGAGCGTCACGATGCAGTCCTGGCCGTCCTGCCAGTCGGCGGGCGTGGCGACCTTGAACTTCGAGGTGAGCTGGAGCGAGTCCACCACGCGGAGGATTTCGAGGAAGTTGCGCCCGCAGGACATCGGATAGGTCAGCGTGAGCTTCACCTTCTTGTCCGGCCCGATGACGAAGACGGAGCGCACCGTGGCCTTGTCGTCCACGTTCGGGTGGATCATGTCGTAAAGCGCGGCGACGGTCTTGGTCGGGTCGGCGATGATGGGGAAGTTCATCGTCGTGGCCTGCGTCTCGTTGATGTCGCGCACCCAGCCTTGATGCGATTCCACCGGGTCCACGGAGATGGCGATGCACTTGACGTTGCGCTTGGCGAACTCGTCCTTGAGCTTCGCGACCGCGCCCAGTTCGGTGGTGCATACGGGCGTGTAGTCGGCGGGATGGGAGAAGAGGATGCCCCAGCCGGTGCCCAGCCATTGGTGGAAGTCAATCTGGCCTTCGGTGGTGTCGGCCTGAAAGTTCGGAGCGATGTCGCCAAGTCGGAGTGCCATAGTCGTGTTTTGTTCGTTTCGCGGGCAGGAAAGTAGGGAAGCAGGGAGCGCGGCACAAGTCTGGGGTGAGCTGCCTTAGCCTACTCTTCTCGCGTCGCTCCGGCGGAGCCAGCCCTTTGACTTCACCGGGTCGAAATCAATCAGGGAATCCCAGCCGCCGGATTCCGATTGACCCTCGCCAGCGCGTCGCCGCATCGCGCGCGGCGTCAAGGAACAGTGTATCCTTTGAGGCGGAGTAGCAGCGGAGGAGCCCCATGCCCATGCCCGGCGTGCCGGGAGGTTGAATCCAGACTCGGCTCGCGGTGGCCTTGGTCTCGCCGGCGCGCGCTTTCAAGTCCAGTGAGTAGCGCCAGAGGTAGCGCCCTCGGCGGAGATCGAGCGGAAGTAGCGTGTCGACTTGGCGAGCGCCTCACGCGCCTGCTGCGGCAGAGGGCGCGCTTTCAGCAGCGGAGCTGGCACTGGCAAGAACTGCGAGCTGGCTGGAAGCTAAGAGGAAGTCGCGGCGGTTCATGGCTCGCGGAAAAGTTGGAGACTCCTCACGTCGTCTCCAACATGGCTCACGCGAGGATGTCTTTCACCACATGGCCATGCACGTCAGTCAGCCGGTAGTCGCGGCCTTGGAAGCGGAAGGTCAGTTTCTCGTGGTCGAAGCCGAGCTGCTGCATGATGGTCGCCTGCAAGTCGTGGACGTGGACCTTGTTCTCCACGATGCCGAAGCCCAGCTCGTCGGTCTCGCCGTAGCTGAAGCCGCCCTTGATGCCCGCGCCCGCCAGCATGAGTGAGTAGCAGTCCGGGTAGTGGTCGCGGCCGAGCACTTGCCCGCCAGCCGTCCGTCCCTCGCGGAACGGCGTGCGGCCGAACTCGCCGCCCCACACGATGAGCGTCTCGTCCAGCAGGCCGCGTTGTTTCAAGTCCTCGATGAGCGCGGTCACAGGCTTGTCCGTGCGCGCCATCTTGTTCGTCAGGCCGCCGCGAATGTCCTCGTTCGGGCCGGTGCCGTGGAAGTCCCAGCCCCAGTCGAAGAGCTGCACGTAGCGCACGCCCTGCTCGATGAGCCGGCGTGCGAGCACGCAGTTGTTGGCGAAGCTCGCATCGCCGGGCTTCGCGCCGTAGGAGTCCAGCAGCGCGGCGGGCTCCTTCGAGATGTCCATGACCTCGGGCACACTGGCTTGCATGCGGAAGGCGAGCTCGTATTGCGCGATGCGCGTGGCGGTCTCCGGGCTGCCGAGTTCCTTGGCCTGCAACTCATTCAAGTCGCGCAAGGTGTCGAGCGTGCGGCGGCGCATCTCACGGTCCATGCCGGGCGGGTTGGAAACGTAGAGGACCGGGTCGCCCTTGGAGCGGCACTGCACGCCTTGATACACGGACGGCAGGAAGCCGCTGCCCCAGCAGCTCTGGCCGCCGCTGGGTTGCACGCCGCTGCTGATGAGCACCACGAAGCCGGGGAGGTTTTCGTTCTCCGTGCCGAGGCCGTAAGTGACCCACGTGCCCATGCTGGGACGGCCTTGCCGCCCAGAACCGGTGTAGAGCAGCAGCTCGGCGGGCGCGTGGTTGAACTCGTCCGTGGTCATGGACTTGATGACCGTGATGTCGTTGGCCACGCGCGGGAGGTTGGTCAGCGCGTCGGACATCCAGATGCCGCCGCGCCCGTGTTGGGCATAGGTGCGGGGCGTGCCCATGAGCTTCGGCACGCCGCTGGTGAAGGCGAAGCGGCGGCCTTTCAGAAACTGGTCTGGGCAATCCTGCCCGGTGCGTTTCACCAGCTCGGGCTTGTAGTCGAAGATGTCCAAGTGCGGCGGCGCGCCGCTCATGTGCAGGTAGATCATCCGCTTGGCCTTGGGCGCGAAGTGCGGCGCGCGGGGCGCGAGCGGACGCGCCGAGTCAGTGGGGGCGGCACCGGCCTTCGCACCGAGCAGCGATTCCATCGCGATGGCCCCGAGGCTGAACTGCCCCGAGCTGCGAAGGAACGTGCGGCGGGTTTGGTGTTCGAGTTTCAGCAGGTGCGGATTCATGGGTGCGAATATAGCAGCCAACTGACGCACGGGACAACGGGGGATTCTAAATCAGTTGCGGCGCTGCGCCGACGAATGAGTTGACCTCGCCCCATTCCGACTGCCCAATGCCTCAAAGGAACCCACAACCCCCCATGATCCGTTTCCCCTGCTCCAAATGCTCCCTCAAGCTCGTGTTCGGACCGGAGTGTGCCGGGTCGAGCGTCAGTTGCCCCGGTTGCGGTCTCAGCCTCACCGTTCCCGGCGGCTCCACGGATGGTCGCCCGGCTTGGAACGGGACCGACCCCACCAGCCCGAACATCTGGACCTCGCTCGGCCTCGGCCTCGGCCTCGGCCTCTCCGCCGTGGTTTGCCTGCTGGCGTTGGCGACCCAATACACCAAAAGCCTCCTCCACGAACGCGGAGTGGTGAACTACGCCGAGACGTTTTTCTTCGGCTGGGGAATGGCATTTCTGATCCTCAAGCATCTCAAGCTGCGCCACCAGCAGAGCGCCCTGCGGCTGGACTTGTTGCCGCCGGAGCTGGGCCGCGAGGTCACCACGGGAAACGTCCAGGCCTTCATCCAGCACGTCCATTCTCTGCCGGCGAAGTTCGGCGACAGCCTGGTGGTCAACCGTGTCCTCAAGGCGCTGGAACACTTCGCGTTTCGCCAGGACACCGGCGAAGTGGCCACCATGATGGCCAATCAGTCGAACCTCGACTCCGCACGCAGCGCCGCCAGCTTCACGCTGGTGAAGGTCTTCATCTGGACATTCCCATCCTCGGCTTCATCGGCACTGTCATCGGCCTCTCGGACGCGATCGGCTTCTTCAAAGGCGTGATGAGTGCCGAGGCGGTCAAGGACCCGGCGCTGCTCATGAAGTCCATGGGCGGCGTCACTGGCGGCCTGGCCATGGCCTTCGACACAACGCTACTGGCACTCGTTTACGCGACCGCCCTCAGCCTGCCGATGTCCTCGATCCAGAAAATCGAGGAGGACAACCTCAACAACATTGACGCCTACTGCAACGAGGTGCTCCTCCCCCGCCTCAACAGCGACGGCTCCAAGCTTCCACCCCAATCGCCAGCCCAGGCTTGAGGGTTGCTCCGAGAACCGCCGGCTGGAGCACGAATGAGTTGACCTTCCCCCTCTCCGTCTGCCAAATGTCTTCAAGCAACCAACGCACCCTATAACATGATTCGATTCCACTGCTCCAAATGCGCGATGAAACTGATGGTCGAGCCGGAATATGCCGGCTCGAACGTCACCTGCCCCAGTTGCGGCCTTAACCTGACCGTCCCTGCTGCCAGTGCCGGTAGCGAGGCCGGGGCCGCCAAAGCCGGGCGCGAGGGCTGGAAGGAGACTGATCCCACCAACGCCAATATCTGGGTCGCGCTGGGCATCGGCATGGGCGTCTTCGCCCTGCTTTACCTGCTGGCCCTGCCCTTCGCCTACACTCGCGGCCTGCTCTACGAGCGCGGTTGGGTGCAGTTCGCCGAGACGTTTTTTTTCGGCTGGGGCATTGGTTTTCTCATCCTGAAGCTGCTCAAGCTGCGCCATCAGCAGAGCGCGCTGCGACTCGATGTGCTGCCTGAAGATGTGGGCCGGGAGATCAACAAGGACAACGTCGGCTCCTTCATCCAGCACGTTTATGCACTGCCGGTGAAGCTGCGCGACAGCCTCATGGTCAACCGCATCCGCAAGGCACTCGAGCTATTCGAGACACGCCAAGTTAATGGCGAGGTGTCCACGATGATGTCGAACCAGTCGAACATTGACGGCTCGCGCATCGGCGGCAGTTACACGCTGGTGAAGGTCTTCGTCTGGGCCATTCCCATCTTGGGCTTCATCGGCACGGTCATCGGTCTCTCGGACGCCATCGGCATGTTCAAGGGCGTGATGAGTCCGGAGGCCGCCAAGGATCCCACGCTGCTGATGAAGTCCATGGGCGGCGTCACCGCCGGCCTCGCCACGGCGTTCGACACCACGCTGCTGGCGCTCATCTATTCCATCATCCTGAGCATGCCCATGTCCTCCCTCCAAAAGCTCGAGGAGGACAACCTCACGAACGTGGACGCCTACTGCAACGAGAATTTCCTGCCCCGCCTCAACGACGGGTCGAACACCGCCGGCGGCGACATGGGCGCCCTAGCCGACGTGCTCAGCGCGTCCATCACCCGCGCGCACACGCAGTTCCTCACCGGCCTGGATGCCGCGTCGAAGATGGTTCGAGAACAGGCAGAGGGCTTGGACAAGCGGGCCACCGAGAATCAGAAGCTCGTGCAGGAGAATTTCACCAAGGCCATCACCTCCTTCAACGAGACGGCCGGCAAGACCCTGGCCGACCTAGGCAAGTCCGCCGGAACGAGCATCGAGACCTTGAGCACCACCTTGAAGAAGGCCACCGACCATGTGGGCGCGCTGGAGAAGGTCGCCTCCACTCAGCAGGCGCAGCTCGACGCCTCGGTGAAGGAAACCCTCGCCAAGCTTCAGCAGGACTCCAGCAAGGTCATCGCCGAGGCCATGAAGAGCTCCATCGGTGAAACCTCCAAGGCCATCGAGAACACCTTCAAGCCCGCCGTCGAGCAGGTAATCGCCCTCACTGAGGCCGTCAAGTCCACTGCCGGCCATGTCGGCACCTTGCAGAAACAGGCAAGCGAACACCAAACTTCCGTTCAGAAGGCCATGCAGGAAGCGGTTGCCAGCGTGCAGAAAGACGCTTCAAAGGTGCTCGAAGAATCCATCAAGGCCTCCGCTGCGCAGTCCTCCAAAGCCATCGAGGAATCCATCAAGCCCGCCATGCAGCACTTGGCCAATATTGGCGAAACCGCCAAGGCTGCCGTGGCTGGTTCCACTTCGTTGCAGAAGCAGGCGCAAGAGCAACATGCGGCCGGTCAGCGCAGCTTCATCGAGACTACGGAACGGTTGCAACGGGACCTCGCCAAGGCCCTAGAAGACGCCGTCCGTCCGGCGGCGCAACAGCTCAGTTCCTTGGGTGACACCGTGAAGGTCGCCGCCGGGCACGTTGCCACGCTGGAGCGCAGCGCCGCCGAGCAGCAGGCCACGATGCAGCGGGCCATGCAGGAATCCATCGGCCGTGTGCAGGAGGAAGCTTCGCGCAGTCTCGCGGATTCCATCCGTAACACGGCCAGCCAGTCGGCCAAGGCAATGGAAGAAGTCATGCGGCCTGCTGTCAGCCAGCTTGCGGCGATTGGTGAAACGGCGAAGAACGCCGTCACCGAGGCCACCGCTATGCAGAAGCAGGCCCGCGAGCAGCATGCGGCCGGGCAGGCGTCCTTCATGGAGACGACCGCCCGGCTCCAGCGCGACCTGGCCAAGTCCTTGGAAGACACCGTCCGTCCGGCGGCCCAGCAGCTCACCAACCTGGCCGAGGCGGTCAAGGGCACGGGCAGCTACGTGGCCGGCTTGGAGAAGCAGGCCCGCGAACAGCAGGTGGCCACCGAGCGCGCCATGCACGAGGCAACCACGCAGTTGCAGCGCGATGCCGCCCGGGGCTTGGAAGAGGCCCTGCGTCCGGCCGCCCAGCAGCTTGCCTCCTTGGGCGACGCGATGAAGAGCGCCATCAACCAGATGTCCCAGTTGGATCGCACCAGCCGCGAGCAGCAGACTGCCGCGCAGCAGGCCTCGCTCGAAGCGGGCCGCCAGATGCAGCGCGACGCCACCAAGTCCCTCGAAGACAACCTGCGCCCGGTGGCCCAGCAGTTGACCGCCCTCAGCGAAAGCATCCGTGCCGTCACCGGCCAGCTCGGCGGCCTCGACCGCGCGGCGGCGGACGCGCAGGCCAGTGTGGCCCGGTCCGTGGATTCTGGCATGAGCAAGATGCAGCAGGATGTGGCCCGCGCCTCGACCGAGGCCATGCAGACCGCCAACACGCAGCTTGCCACCCTGCAGAAGGGTATTGCCGCGCTCAACGAAACCCTCACCGCCCTAGGTGGAAAGCAGATCGTCATCCAGCATGCGGACGCACCCGCCGCGGCAAAGGGAGGGTTCCTTGGCCGCATAATGGGCAAGAGCTGATGCCCTCCGAAGCAATCTTGAATACTGTCCGCTGACCGTTAAGTCACGATCATCATGGCCCGCGCGAAAGTCAGTTCCGTCCCGAGCGTCTCGCTCTTCCCGTTCCTGAGCATCCTCGCGTGCTTGTCCGGGGCGCTGGTGGTGATGATCTGCGTGCTGACGCTCGCGCAGGCCTCCAACGCCGGGACCTCGGCGGCCAAGACCAACCCGCTCGCGCAGGAGATGATGGACCTCCAGAAGCAGCTCGCAGAGTTCCGCTCGCTGACCGACAACATGACGACCATCGCGCAGGCTGAACGGCGGATGGTGCTGTTGCGGGAGCTGGTCCAGGGCGCGGAAACCACCGATGCCCTGCGCGCCCGGCTCGAAGCGGAGGTCAAAAACCTCCAGATCGTCATCGCCAACCTGCAGAACGAGAAGCCCCGCGTGGAGAAGGAGATCGTCAAACTCAAGGAGGATCTCGCTGAACGTCGGATCAACCCGGCAGACCTGAAGCCCGCGCTGCGCGTGCAGGGCGGCGGCACGGGCTTTGCAGTGGGCCGCCGGCTGTTTGTGGTCGAGGCCACTAAGGATTCCGTGGTCGTGCACCGGAACAAGGAGGACCGCTTCAACGTCGCGGCCTCCACCATTGGCGCGGACAAAGATTACAATGCCTTTCTCGCCGAGGTCGCCCAGAATAAGAATCATCTCGTCCTCTTCGTCGTCCGCACGGACGGGTGGAACAGCTATGTGCGCGGGGCCGGCTGGGCCGAGCAGCAATTTCGCCTCGCCACCAGCAAGATGCCCATCCCCGGCCAGGGCAAGGTGGACCTGAGCGAGTTTGAAAAGTTCATGAAATAACCCACCCAAGCCATGGCCAAGCGTTCCCAGCAAAACCTCGACGAGGGAGTCAACATGGACTCCATGATGGACAACATGACCAACGTGGTCGGCACGTTGCTGCTCGTGCTCATCATCGTGCAGATGGGCGTCAAGAACAACGCCGACAACGTCGAAGAGGAGCTGGCCAAGGTCACCCCTCAGCAAGTCGCCGCCGCCAAACAGCAGCTCGCCACGGCCAAATCTGAGGCGCAAAAGTCCGGTGCCAATCAGGAGGTGATAGCTGACAAGGCCAAGTCCAAGCAGGACGACCTGCGTGCCTTCGAGACCACCCTCGAGCAGAAGGGCATCAAGGTCCGCGACTTGGAGACGCTCCAGAAGGACCTTCTCGCCAAGCGCACCGCCGAAACCGAGGAGAAAAAGGCCGCGACCGCCCTCCTGAGCGAGCGCGACAATCTGCGTGCTGCGCTCGACAAGACACCGCCGCCCAAAGGCCCGCCGCCAGTGGACGTGCGCGTCCCCGTTGCCAAGGCCGTCCCTGCCGGTGCCGTCATGTATCGCGTGCTCTGTCTCAGCAACAGGGTGTATATGATCAGGGACTTCAGCTGGCGCTCCCGCGTCTGGACCGAGCTGGAAAAAGCGAAGTATGACCTGCTCCACGCCAAGCAGCCGGCGGACACGAAGGCCGGCCCGGTCTTCGAACATCTCAAGACGGTGAACTGGCTCAACGACCGCAAGTTTACCGACGAATACGTGGCGCTGACATTTCCGCTCAACACCAACAGCACCACCGACCGCGTGACCATGCAGATTTTCCCGCGCGCCGATGGCGGCGAGACGCCTGAGCAGGTAGACGACCCGGAGTCCAACTTCCGCAAGACGCTGGTGAAGCTGCGCGCGAACCCGAAGATCGTCTGCTGGTTCTGGGTGCATCCCACCGGCGTGCCCGCCTACCACGCCGCGCGTGAGCAGTGCAGCCGCTACGGCATTCCGGCGGGCTGGGAATTCTACAACGCAACCAGCTACGGCGAGAACCTGCCGCAGTTCGTCGTGAGCCGCTTCAAGGAACTTCCTCCCCCGCCGCCTCCTCCGCCTCCGCCTCCGCCCGGCACCAAGCCCCCGCCCCCGCCCCCGCCCAAACCCGCCGCCCCCGGTGTGATCAACATCGCCGCGCCTAAGAAGACGCTGGATTGAGGGGGAAGTGGGGCAGTAATTAGTGGTTAGTTGGTGGTCATGGTGGCCCCGGTTCAAGGGCCGACTGACTACTAATCACTAATTACTTCTTCTCCCCTCACCGCTTCATCAGCGTCTCGTCGAGGTTCAGCAGCACGTTCGCCACGGTCGTCCAAGCCGCCAGGTTCACAGCGTCCGCGCCTTCGGGCAGCGGGCCGAGCGGGTCGGTGGCAAGCGTCGTGGCCTTCGCCTTGTCCTTGGCGAACTCGGCGGCGCTGTCGGCGTGGAGCTTCACGAGCCTGGCGAGTTCGTTGTCCGAGGGCGGGCGGGCCAGCACGAGGCGGAAGCCGTGGCGGGCCTTGTCGGCGTCGGTCGCGCCACCGTCCTTCGCCATGCGGCGGGCGAGGGCTTGTGCGGCCTCGACATAGACGGGGTCGTTCATCGTCACGAGCGCTTGGAGCGGCGTGTTCGTGCGGTTGCGGCGGACGGAGCAGACTTCGCGGCTCGGCGCGTCGAAAGTGGCCATCGAGGGATACGGACTGGTGCGCCGCCACTCGGTGTAGAGCCCGCGCCGGTAGCGGTCCTCGCCGGTGCTGGTGGTCCAGTCCAGCGCGCTGCCGAACGCGGCGCTCAGGCCGGCGCTCGGGCGCGTCGGGCGCACGCTGGGCCCAAACATCTTCCCACTCAGCAGGCCACTCACGGCGAGCGACTGGTCGCGCACCATCTCGGCGGTGAGGCGCAGGCGCGGGCCGCGCGAGAGCAGGCGGTTGTCCGGGTCTTTCTCCAACGCGTCGGGCGTGACCTTCGACGACTGACGGTATGCCTGCGACGTGACCAGCATGCGAAGGAACTTCTTGTTGTCCCACTTCATCGCGACGAGTTCGGTTGCGAGCCAGTCAAGCAACTCCGGGTGTGTCGGCAGCTCTCCTTGCGCGCCAAACTCCTCGCTCGTCCGCACGAGGCCGGTGCCGAAGATGGCTTCCCAATGGCGGTTCGCCACCACGCGCGCGGTGAGCGGGTTGTTCTCGTCCACGAGCCACTTCGCCAGCGTGAGTCGGTTGCGGGGCGCGTCCTTCGGCAGCGGATGCCACGCGGCGGGGACAGCCTCGGTGACTTCGTCGCCGAGCGCCTGCCAGTTGCCGCGAAGCTGGATGGCCGTCTTGCGCCGCTTGTCCGCGGCCAGCTCGCGCTGGATGGGAACGGTGCTGGGCTTCGAGTCGGCGAGCGATTTGGTGAGCGACGCGAGCTGCGTGCGCTCGGTCTTCAGCTCCGGGGCGAGGGTGCGGGCGTAATAGTCGGTGACTTTCGCGCGGTCCACTGGAGGAAGGGTGTTCAGTGTCCAGTTTTCAGTGTTCAGTGAGCGACTGCTCGCCAGCGTGGAAACCACTGCGGCGGGAGTGCGTGCGAACTCGGCGGCTTGCGTGTCCGCAGTCACGCCGAGGCGGAAGTGGCCGAGCGTGGCCTTCGCCGTGGCGGACTGCTGTTCGAGCGTGACCGACAGCCTCGAGCCGGCGGGAATCTCCACCGGCTTCTCTGCGATGAGCGTTAGCGAATGAGCCTTGCCCAGCGAGCCACCCACAGCCCAGCCGCGTGTGCGGTCCTTGGCGGGCGCGGTGTCGTTGATGACGTTCTCCGCGTCGTAGGTCGCCTGTGTGAAGTCGGCGATGGCGGCGGTGAACTTCACCTCACGCGCGCCGTTCATCGCAAAGGCTATATCCTTCGCCGGCGCGTCGTTGCCGGACTTGTCCCAGACCACGTTGCGCTGCGCGTCGAGCGCCACCACGCGGAAGCCCTTGAGCCGCTCGCCGACTTCGGCGCGGTTCCACACGACGATGCGCTCGATCGCACGGGCTTCCTTGAGGTCCACCTCCCACCACGCGTTGTCCTGCGCATCGGTGTGCGCCACGGAGCCTTTGTCATACTCGCCGTCCGTCCTGCCATCGTTAGCGCGCGATGCGACGGCGTTCTGGTAGGTGCTGCTCTGCTTGGCCTCGCCCTTGAGCGCGATGTTCTCGCCGCCGCTGAAGACCTGCACCTCGGCGAGCTGGAGAACCTGGTTCTTCACCGGAAGCTCGATGCGCACGAAGCGCGCGACCGGCCCCTTGCTGTCGGCGGGCGGCAGGATGCTCGCGCGCACGCGGGTCAGGACGAAGTTGCCGCCCGCCTGGCCCGGGCCTTTGCCGGGCAGCTCGTCGTTCGGCAACGCTTCGAGCCGAAGCGCGGTCAGCTTTTGCGCGTCGGCCATCGTCAGCTCGATGGTGAAGTTGTCCTTCGCCGCCTCGTTCTTCGCGACGAGGACCGAGCCGTCGTTCTGGGCCGCGAGCGCCGCGCCTGAGGAAGACTTGGCGGCGCTGGGCTTCGGCGAGGTCCAGTCCAGCTGCACCGGAAACGCCTGCGCCCACTTCTCCGCGCTGGCGATGACGGCGGCGGACGGCGACTTGAACTTCGACTCAACCGCCGCGAGTTCCGCCTCCCACGCCGTGCGCTGCTTCCTCTGGTCATCAGTGAAGAACGAGAGCAGCGGCGACTCATCGCGCCTGTCCGCGTCCTCCGTGTTGTTGAGGAACGCGTAGAGCTGGTAATACTCCGAATGCGCGATGGGGTCGTATTTGTGCGTGTGGCATTGGGCGCAGGCCATCGAGGTGCCCATCCAGACGGCGAAGGTCGTGTTCACGCGGTCCACGATGGCGGCGGTGCGGAACTCCTCGTCGTTCGTGCCGCCCTCGGAGTTGGTCATCGTGTTGCGATGGAAGGCGGTGCCCTTGAGCTGCTCGTCCGTCGGGCTGTCGAAGAGGTCGGCAGCGAGTTGCTCCAAGGTGAACTGGTCGAAGGGCAGGTTTTTGTTGAAGGCGTTGATGACGTAGTCGCGATACGCCCAGATGACGCGCGAGGGATCATCCGCGTAACCGGCGCTGTCCGCGTAGCGCGCGAGGTCCAGCCACAGCCGCGACCAATGCTCGCCGTAGCTTGGCTTCGCCAACTGCGTGTCCACGAAGCGCTCGTAAGCCTTCGGCTCCTTGTCCGCGATGAAGGCGTCCACCTCGGCCACGCTCGGCGGCAGGCCTGTGAGGTCCAGCGCGACGCGGCGGGCGAGCGCGTAGCGGTCGGCTTCGGGCTGGGGGAGGAGACCGTCCTTGGCAAGGCGTTGCAGGATGAAGGCATCCAGCGGGGTGGAGTAATTAGTGATTAGTGATTGAGTGATAGCGGACTTCGAGCCGGCCTTGGCGAGCGACGCACTAATTACTTCCTTACTAATTACTGGCTGGGCCGGGCGCTTCGGCTTCTCGTAGGCCCAATGCCCGGTGTGCTTCGCGCCCGCACGCACCCACGCGGTGAGCAGCTCGACTTCGCGCGGCGTGAGCTGCTTGCCGAACTTCGGCGGCGGCATCACGTCGGCGGAGTCTTTCGTCGTGACGCGGTGGAGCAGCAGGCTCTTCTGCGGCTGGCCCGGGACGATGGCGCGGCGGCCATCGCCGAGGTCCGCGCCAAGCCCCTCCGCTGTGTCCAAGCGCAGGCCGATGCCCTTCTTTCCACCCTTGCGCTCGGCGGCGTCCGGGCCGTGACAGGTGAAACATTTGTCGGAAAGGATTGGCCGGATGTCGCGCTGGAAGTCCGGCGGGGCAACAGCCTTCAGCGCAGGTGCGGCGGCGGCGACCGAGCCGGTGCAAAGGAGCAATCCCGCGACGCTCAATAGTTTTTGGCAGCGTGTCATAATCATCAGTTCACAAGTTTCATCTCAAGAACCGTCGCGTGCTTGGACGCGCCGGGCGGGACGGCAATTGAGGTCTTACCGGAAAAGTGTCTGGCAATCGCGCATGCTTGTCCACAGTCGCGGCTGGCGGCGGTTGCGGCCACAGATCAATACGTGCGCGCCTCGCGAGGCCGCTGCTGCGTTCACGCAGTCGGACGCGGCGGGGGCGGGGCGCTGGCCGCTGAAGCCAGACCCTTCTTCACCGCCGCGAAGTTCCCCTCTTCGCAGCCATGCACGAATCCCTCCGTCACGCGCTTCAGGTCTTCCCACCGGCGGCGGATGTCCTTGGACTCAGTCTTGGTGATGTGGCTGTCCCCAGCCGCTGCGGCGATGACGCCAAGCATGTCCGCGAACTCCTGCACGATCTGGTTCGTGGCCGGGATGACCTGGTAGGGATGCGGCCAATGCGCCTTTGGATTGTGGATGTAGAAGCCGCCGGCGCGCTCGCAGATCCACTGCGCGAGCCGCGGGTCGCCGGTGCTCTTGATGAGCTGCTCGATGCGGTCGAGCGGATTCGCAAGGCCGCTGCCTTCGACGTTCTCCGGCGGCTCGGCCCACTTGTAGATCATGGAGAGCGAGAGGTGGAGGTCGGCGGCGATTTGCTTGGCGCTGGAATCCTTGATGACCTCGCGGAGCAGTTCGTGAGATTGCATGGCGGTGGTTCTAGCACGGGGCGGTGGCCGGGTGAAGTGGAGAAGCACCGGCACTTGGGCGATGTCGGCCTGACTCTGCCAAAGGGAGGCACGGGGTTTCCCGCTACGCCACGAACACCATCACGCTCAACGGCGGGAGGGTGAATTCGCCGGAGTAAGGCTGGCCGTGCATTTCCATTTCCTCCGCGGTCACAATGCCGAGGTTGCCGTGGTTGCTGCCGCCGTAGATGGCGGCGTCGCTGTTGAGAACCTCGCGCCAGGAACCGACGCTCGGGAGGCCGATGCGGTAGCCGGTGCGAAGCTCGGGCGTGAGATGGAGGACGACGAGCATCTGCTGGCGGCCGTCTTTCGTGCGGCGCAGGAAGGAGAGGACACTGTGCAACGTGTCCGAGCAGTCCACCCATTGGAACCCCTCCACGTCATAGTCGGCCTCCCAGAGCGCGGGGTGCGCGCGGTAGATCTGGTTCAGGTCGGCGAGGAATCGTTGCGCCCCAGCGTGATGCGGGCCTTGTTCGAGCAGCCACCAGTCGAGCGCGCGGTTCTCGCCCCACTCCTGGCCTTGGCCGAACTCACCGCCCATGAAGAGCAAATTCTTGCCGGGGAAAAGCCATTGGTAGCCCAGCAAT
>SXGQ01446190.1_pt1 | contig 24439 bp, 21 predicted proteins | sample 3178371 | NCBI WGS metagenome assembly SXGQ01 (sample SAMN11356859, study PRJNA531348) | freshwater metagenome | isolation source: freshwater sample F1-20 | place: China: Fuxian Lake, Yuxi | collected 2017-12-25 | reverse complement strand
TCGAGGGCGCGGCTGAGGTAGCGGCGGTTTTTGAGGTCGGTGCGGGCGGCTTCGACGGGGTCGAGCTGGCGGAGTTGTGCGGCGAGATCGTCGAGTGAGAGGGCGTCGTGGGTGGCGCGGAGGGTGGGGTCTCCTTTTGGGAGTGGGGCGGGGCCGTGGGTGAGGAATTTGAGGTAGAGGCCGGAGCCGCCGGTGACGATGGGGATTTTGCCGCGGGATTGGATTTCCGCGATGACGGGTTGTGCGAGTTCGGTGTAGCGGCCGGCGTTGCAGGTTTCGGAGGGGTGGAGGACGTCGTAAAGGTGGTGGGGTGCTTGGGTTTTTTCCTCGTCGGTGGGAGCGGCGCTGAGGATGGGGATGCCTTGGTAGAGTTGGAAGGCGTCGGCGTTGACGATTTCGCCGTTGAGTTCGCGGGCGAGGCGGATGGCGAGTGCGGATTTGCCGGAGGCGGTGGGTCCGCAGATGTAGAGGGGACGGAGGTCCGGCATGGTTGGGGGTTAATTTCCGGCGGTGTTGGGGAAGTCGCCGTTGCCCCCGTCGATGGGTGGGTAGTTTCCACCATCGCCGATGGAGGGTGGGTTGGGTGTGGAGGGAGGGTTGTTGTTGGGGAGTCCGCCGGGGCGGTTGGAGGGTGGGGTGCCGCCGCCGGGGCGGGAGGAGGGGCCGCGGACGATGATGCCGGTGGGGATGAGGTCGCCGTTTTGGCGTTGGTTGATTTGGTTGCGGACGGTTTGGTTGATGAGGAAGTTGGCGCCGAGGGGGCCCATGTTGACGAGGTTCGAGGTGCGGACGAGTTTGTGGACGTTGACGATGACGGGCTCGGGGAGGGTGTCGGCATCGGGGTGGAAGACGAGCATGTGGCCGGGGGGGATGTTCTTTTTGGCTTTGCCTTTTTTGATGGAGATGGAGGCGGTGCCTTCGAGGGTGATGAATTTGACGTATTTCCCTGCGGAGTATTCCATGAGGGTGGTGGTGCCGGTGATGGCGGCAGTGACGGTGGCGGTGCGGATGGTGGCTCCGCCGGCGTTTTTGGGGACTTGGAGGAGGAAGGATCCGTCCTGGATTTCCATTTCGCGGTTGCCGGGGCGGTAGGTGAAGAGGGAGTTGGCTCCGATTCGGGCGACGGTTTGGTCGGCGAAGGTGAGTTCGGCGCGGGATTGGCGGCCGGTCTGGATGGAGGATGAGGCGGTGATTTTCTGGCCGACGGTGGCGGAGGCGGCGGGTTTGGAGGGTTGGAGGACGCGGACGTCGTTGATGGCTTTGGTGAGTTCCGCGGTGCCGAGGTTGGCGGCGTGGGCGGTGAGGGGGGCGGCGGCGAGGGCGAGAAGGAGCGGGAGTTTCATGAGGTTGTCGGTGGTGAGGGTCTCAGGAAGGGTTCAGAAGCGGTAGGTGATGCCGGCGCCGATGCCGCCGGTGAAGGATTTGTAGTCGTTGGTGTCGAGGGGGGAGTCGGAGTTGTTCTGGTCGTAGAAGAGGGAGATGTGTGCGGTGGCATCGGTGGCGAATTGCCAGACGAGTTGGAGGGATGCCCCGTAGTACCAATCGGTGCGGGCGTTTTCGTCGTAGTCGAAGTAGGATGCCTGGATGGTGGTGAAGGTGTAGAGGTTTTCCGAGATGGCGTAGCGGTGTGAGAGTTCGAGGGTGTATTCGTTGCGTTCGAGGGATTCGGGACGGGCGGAGAGTTCGTAGGCGATGTTTGCGCCGGCGTTGAGTTGGTGGCGAGGGGTGGCCCAGAGGGTTTTCTCGATGCCGGCGCGGAGGCGATGGGCGTTGTAGTCGCCATCGGATAGGGATCCGGTGGTAATGCGTTGGTATTCGTAGCGGGAGTAGAAGATGAGGTCGTCGAGCTCGGGGATGGTTTTGGAGGCACCGAGGCGGAGGATGAATTTTTCGTAGTCGAGGGCGGAGGAGCGATCGAAGCGGAGGATTTCCTGGCCGATGCCGAAGTCACCGAACCAGCCGTAGATGAGGCGTGGGCGCCATGAGGCGGAGAGTCGGTTGCTCCAGATCCATGAGGATTCGCCGACGGTGTTGAGGGCGGTGGGGGCGTTGTCGGTGCGGTAGATGGCGGTGGCGAAGTGGAGGAGGATGGGGGATTTGCCGGAGTAGGGGGTGAGGATTTCCTGGACGCCGAGGTCTGAATCGGCGGGGGAGAAGGGGGCTTGGTCGTAGGGGGAATCGGCGGTTTCGGATTCGTTGGCGTAGTCCGGGAACTGGCCGCCCATGCCGAAGAAGCGCTGGACGGGGGTGATGGCGTCGGCTTGGACGGCGGAGTGAAAGGCGATGGCGAGGGTGAGAATGCGTTTCATGAATCCGGTTCGGGTATTGTCAGACTGGTGGGAAACTAGGTAGATGGACGGGTGATGACAAGCAGTTCCTCGGGTAGCGGTCGGTGGCGGTCTGCGCTGGTGGCGTTGGGGGGGGGAGTGTTGGTGGTTGTGGCGATGTTGGTGCCTGAGGTTGCGTTGCGTTTCATGGAGTTTGACCGGCGGATGGGGGATCAGATGTTGAGGCGTCCGGGAGGGCCGCCGGAGCGTGGGGATTTGGTGTTTATGGGGATTGATGATGCGAGTTTGACGTTGGATTCGCTGGATCCGGAGCGGGTGGCGGGAGATCCGGTTTTGTCGATGATGGCGAACCGTTTTCCGTGGGACCGGCGGGTGCATGCGGCGGCGATCGAGCGGTTGATGGAGGCTGGGGCGCGGTTGGTGGTGATGGATCTGGTGATGTCCGAACCGAGCGAGCCGGAGGCGGATGAGGCGATGGCGGCGGTGATTGAGAAGTATCGGGATCGGGTGGTGTTGGCGTCGGTGCTGACGCCGGTGTTGCGGGCGGATGGGAGTGAGGAGTTTTCGATGAAGGACCCGTTGGATTTGTTTTTCGGGGATATGGAAACGCCGACGCGGGTGGGGTATGTGAATTTCCGGCCGCACGCGTTGGATCATCTGGTGCGAGATGCGAGATATGTGACGACGCATTCGGAGGAGAACGGGAGGGAGCCGTTGCCGGGGGAGACGGAGTATCGGTCGTTGGCGGCGGAGGTGATCGATGCTCTGGGGGGGGAGGTGCCGGATGGGACGAAGGGTTTGAGATATCATGTGAAGGACCGGCGGACGTTGGCCTCGGAGGTTTATCAGCCAATTTCATATCACAGTTTGTTTGTGGAGGAGGACTGGAAGCACCGGTATGGAGGTGGGGAGTGGTTCAAGGGGAAGGTGGTGCTGATCGGGCCGGCGGCGGCGAGATTCCAGGATGCGCATCAGACGCCGGTGGGTTTGTTGGGCGGGCCGCAGTTGCATTTGCAGGCGGTGGCTTGCGGGATGGCGGGGGCGTTTGTGAGGAAGCCGTTTGAGGAGTGGGATGCGTGGCCGTTCTGGATGGCGGTGTGTGGGGCGGTGGCGGCGGGGCTCGGGAAGTGGCTGGTGAGGAGGCCGATGGTGGGGTTTGTGAGTGCGCTGTTCGTGGTGTGTGGAGTGGTGGCCGGGTATTATTTGTTGGCGGATCTGAAGGATCTGATGATCGGGGTATGGGGATTTCTTGCGGCGTTCGGTTTGGGGACGGTTTCCGGGCAGAGTTATGATCTGTTGACGGAGCGGCTGGAGAAGGGGCGGCTGCACCGGCAGTTCCGGCGGTTTGTTTCGCGGGATGTGGCGGATGTGCTGGTGCAGAATCCGGGGATCTATCAGACGGCGGCGGCGGGTCGGAAGCGGCGGGTGGTGGTGCTTTTTTCCGATGTGAGGGGATTTACGGCACGGTCCGAGCGGAGTGATCCGCGGGAGTTGGTGGGTCAGTTGAACGAGTATCTAACGGAGATGGTTTCGATTGTTTTCAAGCATTCGGGGACGTTGGACAAGTTCATCGGGGATGCGGTGATGGCGCATTGGGGGGCGCTGGAGGATGGGAGTGAGGCGGTGCGTGCGCGGCAGTCGATCGAGGCGGGGAAGGAGATGATCGAGCGTCTGGCAGCGCTGAATGCGGGGTGGACGGCCGGGGGGCGGGAGTTGTTCAAGATCGGGATCGGCGTGCACCTGGGTGAGGCGGTGGCGGGGGAGATCGGATCGCCGGAGAAGACGGAGTTCGGGGTGATCGGGGATGCGGTGAATCTGGCGTCGCGGATCGAGGGGTTGACGAAGGCTTTCGGGAGCGAGTTGCTGGTTTCCGAGAGTGTGGTGGAGGCGGCGGGTTTGCCTGAGGAGATGATGCGGAAGATTGCGCGAGTGCGGGTTAAGGGGCGGGAGACGCCGGTGACGCTGTATGGGTTGGCGAGTGGGGGAGTGGGGGAGGCGAGGTATGCCGAGGCGCTGGGATGTTTCGAGGCGGGGGATTTCTGGGCGGCGGTGGAGGGTTTCCGGGAGGTGCTGCGGGTGATGCCGGGGGATGGGCCTGCGGGGAGGTTGTTGGAGTGGGCGGAGGGGCTGATCGTCGAGGCGCCCGCGAACTGGGACGGGGTGATGACGATGTTGGAGAAGTGAGGTGGAGGCGGAGGCTTGCCGGGTTAGCTAGCGAGTGGGTTGGCTCCACTTGGGGTGATTCATTTTGAATCGGCGATCAGCTTTGGGTTGGCTGATGGGGAGGGGGAGGATTTGGCCATGCGGGTGGTGTTTTCCGGCAGATTGAGTTGGCCAAGGGAACCGCGTTGGAGGGTCATGATGCCGAGGTAGAGGGAGGCGGCGGCGGAGCTCCAGGCGACGAAGGGGAGGAAGCGGCGGATGAGTTGCCGGGAGATGGGGAGGATGTGGTGGATGGTGACGGCGAGGCAGACGAGGGTTGCGGAGAAGACGAGGTGCGCGCCGAGGCCGTTGCGGAGCATTTGGGGGACGGAATCGGCGGGGAGGAGGAGGGCGAGGCAGGAGGATGCGCCGCTCATGCCGAGCCACCATGAGGCGAGCCAGACGGGGTTGAGGCGATGGGTGCGGCGGTGGTTTTTCTCGCGGATCTGGGGGGTGGTTTCCGGGGCTTTTTGGAAGCCGGCGAGGCGCCGGGTTTCGAGTGCGGCGAGTTTTTGTTTCCGGTCGGTGACTTCGGAGGAGAGGAGTTCGAGGCGGATGCGGGCGTAGCTGGCGACGGCGTCCTGGTGGCTGCCGCTGCTTTGGGCGAGGGCGACGGCCCAGATGGAGGGATTGAACTGGGAGTGGAGGATTTCCGTGCCGACGGTGCGGGAGACTTCCGGCGCGGGCATGCGGGGTTTGGCGGGGCGTCGGCGTTTGCGGGTGGCTGTGGTCTCTTCTGAGGATTCCCAAAAAGACAGCTGATCTGCCGACACGGGGCCTTTGCCTCGTGTGGAGGATTTTTTTGGTTTTTCGCTCTGGGGGGGGCATTGGGGGGTGGGGGAAATCAGCGGCGGCGTCGGAGTCCAAAGGCGAGGGCGGCGAGGCCCGTCAGGAGGGGGATGGACGGTTCCGGGACGACGGTGAGAGAGGCTTGTGCTCCGGCGTTGATTTGAGTGAGGAGCGAGCCTGAGAGGGATGCGCGAAAGGCTGCGCGGCTGTTGGAGACGACGGTGGTGGCCTCGACGCCATCGATGGTGCTGCCGATCACGTTGGTGTTGTAGTAGTCGAGTCGCGCTTGATTTTGCCTTGCGGCGGCTTGGAGGCGGACATCGATGAGGTCGACTCCAGAGGCGAGTGCGGCATCGCGGGCGGCCTGGATGGTGGATGGTCCGGGCTGTGCGGGCGGGTTATTGCCGTTGGTGGTGAGGGAAATGATCTGGCTTGAGCTGAGGAAGCCGTTTTCGGGGCCGCCGGTTTCGGTGCCGAAGTGGTTGGTGGCGGCGGAGAGCGCGGGTGCTAGGGCCGAGCCGCCGGTGAAGGGGCGTGCGGCGGCGGCGAGCTGCGCGGCGAAGTTGGTGGCGGAGGTGAGGTCGGAGATTTGCATCCACGGGACTCCGACGGCCTGGCGGTTGGCGGATGACCAGAACATGACGGATGCGGCGATGCTGCCGGTGCGGCCGGACTGAATGGCATCGAGGATGGTGCTGCTGGTCATGGCATCACCGAAGGCTGTCATGATGTCGTTGAACCGTGTGGTTGTGACACCATTCGAGACGTTCACGAGGAGGACGAGTTCGGTATCGACCTCGGTCTGCGCAAACATTTGCGAGGTGGCGAGGGCGGTGAACACGAGGGAGCGTAGGCCGGTTAGTGCTTTGCGGCGGGAGGGAATGTTTTCTCTGAGGGGCATCACTTTCGGGGAGGTTGTTGAGAAAAGTTGGGGTGATTTAATTAAATGCTTATTAAATGTCAATAAATCTTAATGAATTTCTTCATGCAAGCGTTTGCGACGGTTCGGCATCCGGAATGGTTTTCACGATTTTCAGGTTCCGCCTCGATGGTTATGGCGGCGTCTGTGGGTTTGGTGATTGCGTGGTGGGTGCCGCAGCGGATGCAGGCGGTGGTGGATAATGAGGGTGGGCGGGGTGAGAGTTTGATTGAGGAGGTTCCTGCGCCCGGGGTGGATGTTTCGCGGTTGGTGGCGTTTTGTGCGGCGAACACGACTGCGGATCGCGCGTTTGTGGTGTTCGGCTCGGGCACGGTGGTGCTGGTGGATGAGCCGTGTGTGGATCCGGTGGAGGAGGGGCTGAGGATCCTGAAGTCTTGTGCGGCGGAGGATACGGCGTTTTTAACGAAGCGGACGGATCAGGGGGACATGATGGTGACGTTCCGGGACGCGTTGTTCCATTGGATGCCGGAGAAAGAGCTGTTTTCGCTGGAGATGTGGGCGGCGGAGAATCTGGGCCGACTGTTCAGCGCGAGCGAACGGGAGAAGATTTCCGATGACTGGATGCCATCGGCGGATGCGCGGATCGGTTTGATCGCGCGGATGCGTTTGTTGGAGGATGCGGAGACGCTGAAGGTGGTGAAGGTGATCCGGCCGAAGGTGGAGGAGCCGATCACGCAGCAATGAGTACGGAGCAGCAGTCAGAGTGAGTGGCCCATCCTGATTTTTTTGGTTTCGAGGTATTTCTCGTTGTGGGGATTGGAGGGGAGTGAGATGGGGAGCTGCTCGACGATTTCGAGTCCGTATCCAGCGAGTCCGACGACTTTTTTGGGGTTGTTGGTGAGGAGGCGGATGCGGCGGACGCCGAGGTCGTGGAGGATTTGAGCGCCCATTCCGTAGTCGCGGAGGTCTGAGCCGAAGCCGAGTTTTTCGTTGGCTTCGATGGTGTCGAGGCCTTGTTCCTGGAGTTTGTAGGCGTGGATTTTGGCGGGGAGTCCTATGCCGCGGCCTTCCTGGCGGAGGTAGAGGAGGACGCCGCCTTCGATGGAGATGTGTTCGAGGGCAGCGGCGAGTTGGCCGCCGCAATCGCAGCGGCGGGACTGGAAGACGTCGCCTGTTAGGCACTCGGAGTGGACGCGGACGAGGGTGGGTTTTTCGGGGTCGATTTGGCCGCGAGTGAGGGCGAGGTGGTGGCTGGCATCGGTGGCGACGCGGTAGAGGTGGCAGTCGAATTCGCCGAAGTCTGTGGGGAGTTTGATGGTTTCCTCGCGGAGGACGAGTTTTTCGGAGCGGCGGCGGTATTCGATGAGTTGGGCGATGGTGCAGGCTTTGAGGTTGTGGCGTTGTTGGTAGGCGCCGAGTTGTCCGACGCGTGCCATGGTTCCGTCGTCGTTCATGATTTCGCAGATGACGCCGGCGGGGGGGAGTTTGGCGAGGGTTGCGAGGTCGATGGCGGCTTCGGTGTGACCGGCGCGGCGGAGGACGCCGCCGGGCATGGCTTGGAGAGGGAAGATGTGGCCGGGTTGGACGAAGGTGTGTGCTTTCGCGGATGGATCTGCGAGGAGGCGGACGGTGTGGGCGCGGTCTGCGGCGGAGATGCCGGTGGTGATGCCTTGTGCGGCATCGACGGAGATGGTGAAGGCGGTTTTCATGCCTTCGCGGTTGCGGCGAGCCATTTGAGGGAGGTCGAGTTCTTCGGCGCGTTCGACGGTGACGGGGGCGCAGATTAGGCCGCGGGCGTGGATGGCCATGAAGTTGACCATTTCGGGGGTGCAGAGTGAGGCTGCGCCGATGAGGTCGGCTTCGTTTTCGCGGGAAGGGTCATCGGCGACGATGACGAGGCGGCCGGCGGCGATTTCTGCGATGATTTCGTCGATGGGGCTGAAGGAGAGCGGGGAATCGGACATGAGAGGGTGTGTGGCGCTGGCGGGGCGGGGATTTTCGCCGTGGTGAAGGGGTGGGGGCAATCCTCAATTGAGGTTTGGTTGATCGGGGGATGCGGCGAGGATGCGGTGGAAGGGTGACATGTTGCGGAGGATTTCGGCCCAGAGGTTTCGGTCGTGGGAGAGGCCGAGGAAGGAGGTGGCGGGACGGGTGGCGATCCAGGAGTGGCGGCGGAGTTCGCCTTCGAGTTGGCCGGCGGTCCAGCCGGAGTAGCCGATGAAGGCGCGGACGAGGGTGCCGGGGCGGTGGGCGTGCTGGATGGCGTCGTCGGCGGAGATGCGGAGGGCCCAGCGGAGTTGTGATTCCTGCCACCAGAAGGCGGAGAAGGTGAGGTGTTCGCGGGCGACGGGGCCGCCTTGGTGGACGGCGATTTTGAGGAGTGGGGCGAATTGTTTTTCCTTGAGGAAGTCGCCGACGGTGTGGCCGGTGGGTTGGTTCATGATGAGGCCGAATGCGCCTTGGTCTACGGAGTGTTCGGCGAGAAGGATGACGGAGCGATCGAAGATGCCGTCGCGGAGGGAGGGGTCCGCGAGGAGGATCTGGCCTTGGAGGCTGATGGGGGAGTCTGGTGTGGGTGATGACTCGGGCACGGGGTGAGCGTAGCGCGGGATGGGTGGCGCGCCAATCGCGGATTGTGGGGGAAACCGGGGAATTTGTTGGCGGTGGGTGGCGGGTGAGGGTAGGTCGTGCGCGACGATGTCGAAGCCGGGAGCCAGTGTGGAAGCCAGCCAGCGCGCCGCGGGTGTTGAGCTTGGGGGGCGGTTGGCGGGGTTGTCGTTGCCGAGGCAGGTGATGGTGTTGGCGGCGTGGCCTTTGTTAGAGCAGGTGTTGGCGTTTTTCGTGGGTTTAACGGATTTGTTGATTTCGGGACGGATGGAGGTGGGGGAGCAGCGGGTGGCGGTTTTGGATGCGATGGGGTTGGGTGGTTATGTGGGTTGGTTTTTCAATATTCTGCAAGGGGCTGTGGCGACCGGGGTGATGGCGTTGGTTGCGCGGGCGACGGGCGGGCGGGATGCGGATTTGGCGAACCGCGGATTGGGGCAGGGGCTTTGGCTGGGGATCATGGCGGGGTTTGGGTCGTTGATTTTGTTGCAGGCGGGGATTCCGTATTTGATCCGGTGGATTGGGTTGAGTGCGGCGGCGGCGGTGCAGGCGGAGATGTATTTGAGGGTGCTGGCGATTTCTGGTCCGTTCAGTGGGGCGATGTTTGCGGTGAATTCGGCGTTGCGTGGATCGGGTGATACGCGGACGCCGTTTTTGGCGATGGTGGTGGTGAATGTGGTGAACATGGGGATGAGCTGGTTGTTTGTGTTCGGGCCGGGGCCGATTGGGGGGCATGGGGTGGCGGGGATTGCGGCGGGGACGGTGGTGGGGTGGATGGCGGGGTTGTTGACTTCGGTGCTGATGTTAGGGCGTGGTCCGGCGAAGGGGTTGCATTGGTCGAGGAGGACGTTGCGGGTGGACCGGTCGTTGATGGTGCGGATTTTGCGGGTGGGTGCGCCGCAGTCGGTGGAGATTGCTGGGATGTGGATGATTCACGCGTTCGGGATCCGGGTGATTGCGGGGTTGCGGGATGAGGGAGCGCTGGGTGCGCACATTCTGGCGATCCGGGTGGAGTCGATGAGTTTTCTGCCGGGGTTTGCGATTGCGACGGCGGCGGCGGCGTTGGCGGGGCAGTATCTGGGTGCGGGGTCGAAGGAGATGGCTGTTAGAGCGGTGAGGTTGTGTTGGTTGTGGGCGGTGATTTTGATGAGTTTGATGGGGGTGTTTTTCGTGGTTTTCCGGCGGGAGTTGATCGGGTGGATGGCACCGGGGAGCGAGTTGCACGCGCAGTTGGCGGTGCCACTGTTGGTGGTGTGTGCATTGGCGCAGCCGTTTTTCGCGACGAACATCATTTTGAAGACGTCGATGCGTGGGGCGGGGGCGACGGGGATTGTGATGCGATGGGCATTCGGCAGCATGATTTTCTATCGGGTGGGGGTTTTGTGGGTGTTGTCGGAGATGGATCGGATATCGCTGACGGGGGTGTGGGTTGTGTTGTCGGTGGATCTTTTCACGCAGGCGCTGATTTTCTCATGGTTGCATTTCAAGGGTCGGTGGCTGGATGCGAAGGTTTGAGGGCTGAGGCTTGTGGTGGGGTGGGGGAGTGTGCATGGTGGTGGGGCGATGGGGGAAGAACGGGAAGGCCGGGGATACCGGGCGTTTATCAGTTACAGCCATGCCGACCGGAAGTGGGCGGATTGGTTGCATCGGGCGATTGAGACGTATCCGGTGCCGAAGGATCTGGTGGGGAAGCTGATGCCGTGGGGTGATGAGAGGCCGGGGCGGATTTTTCCGGTGTTTCGGGATCGGGATGAGTTGCCGAGTTCGAATGATCTGGGAGGGGTGATCGAGCAGGCGTTGCGGCGGACGAGGTTTCGGATCGTGATCTGTTCGCCGAGGTCGGCGAAGTCGCAGTGGGTGAATCAGGAGATAGTCCGGTTCAAGCAGTTGCATGGTGAGGAGCGGATTCAATGTCTGATTGTGGATGGGGAGCCGTGGGCGAGTGACGGGAAGGTGGGTGTGGGGGTGGATGATGAGTGTTTTCCGGAAGCTGTTAGGTACCGGTTGGGTGAGGATGGAGTGCTTTCCGGGGAGCGGTGTGAGCCGATCGCGGCGGATGCGCGGGAAGGGAAGGATGGGACGGGGAACGCGTTGATCAAGCTGGCGGCGGGGCTGTTAGGGGTGGGGTTCGATGATTTGCGGAGGCGGGAGGCGGAGTATCAGAGGAAGCGGATCCGGAGGTTGCAGGCGTTGGTGGCGGGGTTTGCGTTGTTGTTTGTGGCGGCGGTGGCAGCGGGGGCTTATGCGGTGGTTCAGAAGCGGAGTGTGCAGCGGGCGTTGAGCCAGTCGGATTTGCAATTGGCATTGCAGGCGAGGGATGAAGGGGATTTTTCGAGGGCGGCGGTGCATTTGGCGAGGTCTCTGAGGTCGAACCCGGAGAATCGGACGGCGGCGGATGCAACGTGGTCATTGCTGGCGCATCATACGAGGCATGTGCCGGTGGGGGCGGCGATGAGGCATCCGGGAGAGGTGAGCGCAGCGGTGGGGTCGGCGGATGGAAGGTTTGTTCTAACAGCGAGTGGCGCGGAGGTTTTCCGATGGGAGAGGCCGGAGAATCGGTTAGGCGGGCGAGTTTCGCCGGACGGATCGGCGGTGCTTGCGATGAGTGAGGTTCCCGGGGGTGGATTTGTGGCGGTGGCGACTGAGGCCGGGGTGGTTCATTTTTTGAATTCGGCGACTTTGGAGGAGCATCGGCCACGTTTGGATATTGGCGGGAAGAGGGTGATGGCGATGGTTTGGGGATCTGGAGGTGAGGAGTTGGCGTTTTGTTTGCTAAGGAGTGGAGTGAGAGAGTCTGGGGAGGTGGTGGTGTTTGGTTTAGATGGAGTGGAGCGGGCGCGATGGGCGGTGGGGGAGCAGATCGGGACGCTGATGGATTGGTCTGATGATGGGGAGTGGTTGGCGTTGGGGGGAAGCGGCCCGAAGATTTTCACGTTGCCATATCGGGATGGGAAGTTGGGCGGACCGGTGGTCCATCAGGTGAAGTTGATGGTGAGCGGCCTTGCTTTCCTAACAGACGGGAAGCTGAGGACGAATTCGCTGATGGAGGGGTTGGTGGAACGGGATCCGGCGACCGGCGAGGTGGTGGGGGAGGCGCGGGAAGTTTCTCCTGCGGCGATCCGGTCGGCGTTTTCCGGGGATGGCGAGTTGGTTCTGGCGTGCCGGATGAACCGGCAGGCGATGGTGAGGAGGGGATCGAAGGAAGAGTTGTTAGGTGAGCCGCTGGTGGCGGCGTTTACGATTGTGGGTGGGGTATTTCTGGATGATGACCATGTCTTGATTCATGGTTTCGAGGGAGAAGCGCAGGTGATACGAATCCGGAAGAATCATCCACCGGCGGTGCCGATGGTGCATCGGAAGCTTTTTCCGGAATGGCTGGCGGTTTCGCCCGATGGTCTAACAGTTGCTGTGACGGGTTTGGATGAGGATCGGGTGCATTTCTGGGATTTGGCGAGTGGTGAGAGGGCTGCGAGACCGGTGAAGTTTCCAGTGGATGTTGGGTCTCTGGGTTTTGATGGAGATTGGATTGTGGCGTTGGGAGTGGATGGTCATGTTTATCGGGCGAAGTGGAGGAGGGCGGTGGAGGTTTTGAAATCCGAAAGTCGGGTGATTGCTCCGCCGGAGGATGTGCGGGGTGGTTGGGCGCAGGCGTATTCGATTTCTCCGGATGGGCGAAGGATGTTGGAGGTTCTACGGGGAGATGTGAGTTTGTTGGATTTGGCGGATGGGTCTATTTTGAAAAAGGTGGGGATGGAGGAAGAGATGATCTATCAGGCAAGCTGGATGCCTGGGGGTGTTGGTTTTCATGTGGTTTCGGACTCCGGGCGGGTTGTTTTTCATGAGGCGGATGGTGAGGTTTCCAAGAGGTGGGCGGTAATTTCACTCAGTGAACGGGTGGTGGGGGTGTCGGTTAGACAGGATTTGAAGCGTGTTGCGGTGATGTCCGCTTCGGATCGGGTGACGGTGCATGATCTCGAGAGCGGGCGTTTGGTTGGTCCGGTGTTTGAAGTAGGACCCGGGACGGTGCAATTGGCGTGGAGCCTGGATGGGCGGCATCTGGCTGGTGGGGATGTTACCCATACGATAGGAATTTGGGAGGTGGAGTCGGGTTTTCAGGTGGGTCGGTTCCGGTCGGTGTTAGGGAACGGGGTGGATGTGATCACGGCGTTGAAAGACGGGCGGATGTTGATTTCCGACGGTCCTGCCTTGGGGTTGTTGGATGTTGCGTTCAGGCCGACTCCGCCGTCATGGGTTCCGGATTTTCTCGATGGATTGGCAGGGGAGACGTTAGAGGGCGGGGGTGGAGGATCGCCGGATGGATGGCGGGCGGCCTTGGCTGCGGCCGGGCGGGATGGGGATGATGAATGGGGGAGTGTTGCCAGGTGGATGTTTGAAGACGGAGAAGGACGGAAGTGTGCTCCGGGGGAGGGGATGGCGGAAGTGGAGGCTGAGTGGCGGCTGTCATCTGAGACTCGGGAGAAGGAGGCAAGGGTCTTGGGTTTGGAGTTCCAGTCGGTGGTTGAGTCTGGCGACGAGGCTGCTTTGGCCAAGCTTTTGCCGCGGGTGCGCGATGCGTGTTTGGCGTATCCGGAAAACCGGGAATTGCAGTTGGGTTGGTTGTCTTTGGCGGCGAATCAGGAGGATGCGGCGGGGATGCGTGAGGCGTGGCTGGCGATTGCAGCGTCGGCGGAGAGTTCGCTGTTGGAGGAGATGGAGGCGAAGGCCTTGGCGGCCTTGGTTTCGCTTGATCTTGAGCCTCCGGATGTGGACATGGCGCGTCGATTATCAGACGAGGTGTTGGAATTCCTGCCCCAAGAGGCGAATGCGTTGATGGTTCGGGAACGGGTTGGTAGGGAAGGGCGGTGAAAAACGAATCAGAGGCTCGACGGATCTTTTTTGGGAGCCTAGCGTGCGCCGTCGGCCTGCTGAAGGCTGTCAAAGCCGTCGTGGCGGAATGGTAGACGCCACGGACTTAAAATCCGTTGAGGGGCAACCCTCGTGGGGGTTCGAGTCCCCCCGGCGGCATTGTTTTGGATTCCGAGTGATCAGGGATTGATCCAAGGAACGAGGCGGTCGGCCCATGCTTTGGCGTGGGCGTGGAGGCCCGGGCCGCTGAAGTGTACGCCATTGCCTTGTTGGTCGCGGAAGTTGCCGAGAAGGGCATCGGAGTCTGGGCCTTGGAGGGCGACGCCGGATTTCCAAAGGGATGCTTGGGCGGAGCGGATGGGTTCGGATCCGGTGTCATTTGGCGAGTGGTAGCTTGCTTGGGCGATCATCCAGGGCGGATCCCAGCCGATGGCCTTGCGGGAGTCCTTGATGATGTGAGTGAGGTATTCGGCATAGAGTTTGCCATCGAGGGTTCGTGATGAGTCGGCTTGATTGGCGTCGCTTTCGCCTTGGTGCCAAAGGACCGCGCGGAAGCTATTTGGACCCAGCGACTTCATCCGGGCGACGAGCATTTCGAAGGCTGTGCCATCGGATTTCCAGTTTCCGTCCGGTTGTTGAATCACGCGGTTGGTGATTGTTGGTGGGTTGGGGAAGCTGATGTCCGGGGGTAGCCACTCGCGGACGCTGGTGGCACCGATACCGGTGGTTAGAAATCCGATGGGGACGTTGAGTTTCTGATTCAGAAGATCACCGAGAGGAGGAATGAAGCTGCCGCCGTTGCCGCTAGCGCCTGGTTGTGGATCGGTGCAGGGGAGCCAGCGGGTGCCATTGAAATTCATTACATGAGGAGATGATGAGGTGAGGCGTTCTTCGCCGTGGTTGGCGGAATTGGACTGGCCAGCGACCACAAACACATCACCGCATCCGATGCGATCGATCCGTTGGGTGGCCAATGTTCTCTTTTCGGCAATGAGCTGGAGTTCGATGCCATGCCATCCTGGAGAGGTGAGGGAAATTTTTGAGGTAAAACTGGAATCGTTCTGCTTTATGGTCATGTCTTGCCATGGGTGATTATCGAGGCGGTATTGAAGTTTCCAGGGGGGAAGAATTTCTCCGTCGATCTTGCCGATGACTGTCAGCTCGGCCGTTCCGTCCGTCTTGCGCTGGAAGATATGTCTTTCCGATGGGCTTTGAATGATGATCGAAGGATTTCCGATGGATTTGAGCATTTGTCGGCCAAGAGCTTCACCGACAAGATAGATGGTTTCGGCATTGCCGAATTCGTGGTGGCCGTGGCCGGGATTGGGAGAGTCCTGAGGCCTTCTTACGAAATCCCGTGTCGGTGCGAATGAGACTTTTCCAGCGAATTCAGGGAGGTTTGCGACCGCTTCCTGTGCTTTGCGGAGTGTTTCCCATTCGGGCGGTGCATCGATCCATGGGCCGGTGAGTTCGCCGATGGATACAGGGAGTTGTGGTGCGTTGAGGTCACGGCGAACATCGCGAATCAGATTTGCGAGATTTTCCGTGTAGGTGGGGATTGCGTTTGCGGGATCGACTCCATCGTTCCACCCTTGATACCAGATGAGTCCGCTGAGTTCGGGGTGATGGTCTGCGATGGCGGGCGAGATTGCTTCAAGGTTCTTCAACGCGTCGCGAACCTGTGTGATCATCCGGAGATAGTAGGGTCCGGTTTTGCCGCCAGCAGATGGCGGGCGGAGATCCTGATAGAGACTTTTGCCTCCCCAAGCGCATTTGATCAGCAGTACTGGTTCGTCGATGGCGTTTCCAAGAATGTGTCCGCAACCCAGTTCGGGGCCGAAGTGATGGTTTCCTCCATATACGGTGTAGCCGATGCCGAGTTGTCCCTGAAGGGTGGGTTGGTTTTCACGAGGATAGTGAACCCAGACATCCTTTCTGACGTTCCAGTTGCCACCCTTGTTCCGAAGGTGGGTGAATCGATCGGGGCGATTCTTCATGACTTGAAGTAAAGTGCCTTTGCCTTCGTTGTAGTCTTTTCCTTTCAAATCCACGACCGCCTGGCCTTCCATGTTTGATTGTCCTGCGAGGATGAAGACCTTCACGGTAGGCATCGCAATGCTTGCGTTGATTGCAAAGCACTGGAAAAGAAGGATGAGGCGTTTCATGGGCGAGGGGCGAAGAATTGTTGGTCGGATGCCGGATAGACGATACCGGCCGACAATATGGATCCTTGCGATCTGTTTGCTTGTCACTTTGATTGTGATTCGGCTAGTTCGGGTGATGAAGTTTCAGGTGTGTTGCTTGCTGGTTTGTTTGGTGACGGCGCTAGACTCAGCCATTTTCGCGGCCGAGAGGCCGAATGTGATCGTGATCATGGTGGATGACATGGGGTATTCGGACATTGCGCCTTACGGAGGGGAAATTGATACACCGAACCTATCGATGCTGGCAGCGAACGGACTGTGCTTCACTCAGTTTTACAATTCCGCACGTTGTTGCCCGACGAGGGCCACGTTGATGACCGGTTTGCATCCACACCAAGTTGGGATCGGTCACATGACGGCTGAAGAAGGGCCGGGGACTGCGGGACGCCCTCCTGCGTATGCGGGGAACCTGAACGACTCTTGTGTTACGCTCGCCGAGGTGGCCAAGATGGCGGGGTATGGCACCTATATGGCTGGCAAGTGGCATCTTTCCGGGTCTGATCGTGCGGACTGGCCGATGCAAAGAGGTTTGGATCGGTTCTATGGATTGCTTTCCGGGGCATCGCATCATTTCAAGCCGTATGGCAATCGCCTTGTTTACGATGGGAATGAGGCGATCAAGGATCCGAAATCCACCACGGATCGTCCATTTTACACCACCGATGCCTTTACTGATCACGCGATCCGATTTCTTTCAGAGCATCATGCGATCCATCCGAAGCAGCCATTTTTTCTATATCTTGCGTACACCGCGCCGCATTGGCCGATTCATGCCCATGATCAAGAGATAGCAAAGTATCGCGGGAAGTATCGAAAGGGTTGGGATGTGCTTCGCGCAGAGCGCTATGAGCGGCAGGTGAACTCGGGATTGATTCCTGCGAAATGGAAGCTGTCCGTGCGAGACCCGGATGTTCCAGCATGGGATGCGGTGGAAGAGTCGGTTCGGGATGCGTGTGACCATCGGATGGCCGCGTATGCGGGCATGATCGACCGGGTGGATCAGAAGATCGGGGATCTGATCGCGGCCTTGAAGGAGTTCGATGTGTTCGAGAATACGCTGATCGTTTTTCTATCAGACAATGGTGCCTGTGCCGAGGTGTCGAATCTTGGAGTGGGGGATCCGCTGAAGGACCGTGCACCTCTTACGCCGCTGACTTCGCCGAGTTATGGCAAGGCATGGGCGAATGCGTCGGCGACGCCATACCGACTTTACAAGCATTTTGCCCACGAGGGAGGAGCCAACACCCCGTTCATCGCGCACTGGCCAGCACGGATTGAATCTGGTCGTGACTGGTACCGGGAGCCGGCCCAGTTGATTGATGTGATGGCCACTGTTGTGGAGGTGACTGGTGGTGCCTATCCGGAGAAGCGTGACGGAGTTGGTGTGTTGCCGATGGATGGTATTTCGCTGTTGAAAGCATTTGACGGAAAGCCTCTTGGACGAGGGGGGCCGATTTTCATCGAACATGAGGACAATGCGTTTGTTCGTGATGGTGATTGGAAGTTGGTGGGGCAGGGTGTTTCACCTGCTGGCGGGCTTCGCAAGAAGCGTTGGGAACTTTATCACATCACGGAGGATGGCACCGAGCTGAACAATCTGGCAGAGGAACATCCGGATCTGGTTGATTCGCTTTCTGCGAAATGGAGTGAGTGGGCGAATCGCGTCGGGGTGTTTCCCAAGCCGGGAAGGGCGGGTAAGGCGGGCAAGTAACGGAGGTTGATTCTGTGGGTCGGGGAGTTGGATTGATGTGAGTGTTTTTTTGCATGCCGGGATCAACAGGAGCCACCCCTGCCTGAGAGAGCCTTGAAGACGGCAGGGGGTACGTATCTGCTTACGGTTTCCTCCCAGCCTTCTGGTCCTGTTAGACTTTTGATCATGCTTGATGACAACTCCGCGATGTCGCGCGGCGGCATCAGGAATACGGTTGTGATTTCAGGTGCCATGTCGGAGTTGATATGACGCATGACCCGCTCGTATTCGTAGTCGTGTGGTGAGCGAATTCCTCGTAGAATGTAGTCCGCGCTCATTTTTTTCGCATAGTCGACGAGATAGCGGTTGTCGAAGTGGGCGATTGTGAGGCGGTCATCCTTTGGTGCGGATTCTCGCAGGAGTTCGAGGCGTTGTTCGACAGGAAAGGAGTAGGATTTGGATGGGTTGCTTCCGATGGCGACGATCAGGCGGTCGAACAATTCGAGACCACGCTGGATCATCCAGAGGTGACCATTGGTGGGAGGGTCAAAGGAACCGGCGTAAACCGCTGTGCGCATGGTGGATGCTAGCATTGCTGCAGACAGGTAGGAATCCCAAATTGTCAAAAGCCGGAGGTGCCCTGATTGAGAGCGTGGACCCATCCGGTTGTTCCATTGTAGTCGTAAGACTTGCGCAGTGTTTCGCCGAGATAGTCCTTTGCGGTGGCGATAGCCGAGGAGAGCGAGTCTCCTTTGGCGAGTCTTGCGGTGATGGCTGCGGAGAAGGTGCATCCGGTGCCGTGTGATCCGGTAACCGCGATGCGTTCCGCTTGGTAGCGATGACATCCGTCGGTGTCGATCAGGAGGTCGATGCAAAGCGGGCCCTCGAGGTGTCCGCCTTTGAGCAAGACGGCGGTTCGGAATCGGTCGGCCAGATCGCGTGCGGCGATTTCGAGTTCGGCACTTGTGGTGATGCGCCGTTTGAGGAGTGCTTCCGCTTCCGGGAGGTTTGGAGTGATGACGCGGGCCTGTGGGAGGAGTTGAGATTGATAGCATTCGACGGCATCGGCTTCCAAGAGCGGGTCGCCAGTTGAGGCGATCATTACGGGATCGACAACAAGGGCGGTTTGGGGGAATCGGCGAACGATATCGGCGATTGCGGTGACATGGGTGGCTGAGAAAAGCATTCCGGTTTTGATTGCCGCTACGGGGAACGATTCCAGCAGGAGTGTCACTTGATCTGTGACGATTTCAACGGGAACCGGATGGACGAGGCGAACGATGTTTGCCGTTTCCGAAACGACGCACGTGATCGCGGTGAGTCCGTGAACATTGAAATGTTGGAAGGTCTTGAGGTCTGCCTGAATGCCTGCGCCAGACGAACAGTCAGAGCCGGCAATGGTGAGGGCTACGGGTGGTTGGTGCATGGGGTTTCGATAGCGGGGGGGGGCAAGGGGTGCAAATCCGATTCGTGCTTGGCAGCGGACCGTTCAAGCGGGAGCATCGTCGCATGGCCGAGGCGATCCGTGAACATGAGGGCATCCGCGTCAAGTTGGACGACGTGATTTACATGCCCAGTCTTGATGCGCCGCCTGAGAAGCCGCACCCGTTTGTCTATTTCATCTCGATTCACAATGACTCGCCGGTGCCGGTGACGATTCGTGGACGAAAATGGGTTGTGCGTGAAAAGGGTGGGGAAGTGGTTGTGGTGGAGGGAGAAGGGGTGGTCGGGCAAACACCGGTGATTGCTCCCGGCGAGCATTTTTCTTATAACAGCTATCACGTGATCAGCGGGCCATCCGATGTGGAAGGTGCTTTCTTTGGGGAGACGGGGGCTGGGGATTGGTTCTTTGCGCGAATTCCCGGATTCAAGCTGACGCTACCGGACTGGGGGTGATGCCGAATCTAGCAGGAGATGACTTCGTCCATGGCGATGTCATGAGGTTCGGTTTCGATTTTCGCCACGAGTTGAAACGCATGGCAAACGCCGATTTTCAGCGCGTCGTTCCGCGCTTTGGCGAGGATCCGGTCGTAAAAGCCCTTGCCGCGCCCGAGTCTGCGGCCGGATAAGTCAAATGCTAGGCCTGGGCAGAAGAATGCATCGATTTCTTGAGCCGGCACTTCAGGCAAATGGGAAAGAGGTTCGAGGATTCCGAAACTGCCGGTTGATAGATCGGAGTGGGATTCACGGACTTCGTGGAAAGTCATGGTTTTACCGTTCACCCGGGGAAACACCCAGCGCCGTTCGGGGTGAGTGCTGACCAAGTGCGAGAGCGGAATCTCGCCCGGTAGATGGGAGTAAATCGCGAGAGTTCTCACATGCGGATGATCTGACAACCAGTTTGCAACCTTTGCCTGTATGGGGTGGAATGGAGAGTCCGCCGCCTTCAACCGTCGCCGCATTTCAGCCCGCAGGGAGGATTTTTGAGGATGTGCGCCGGGAATTGCCACTTGCCAAGAGTCGGTTGAGCCGCATCCTTAGCGCCAATGACACGCACTTGGCAAGCGGCGGCCTTGGCTGTTTCGGTGATCGGGATGCTTCACGCGGAGGAGGCAGCCAAGCCATTCACGTGGGATCCTCCGAAGATTCACCGGAGTTTGTTTTCGCATGAACTTGGGATGCTGGATCCTGAACGGGATGAGTACGCCACCAACCTCGCGGTTTACGCCGCCAACCGAGTGGCGATGGGAAAGGCATCCCCGGCGGCGTTGGAGGATGCACGGCGAGTGATTTCTCTGGCCCTCCATCTCTCGCCCCGAAACCGCAAGGCGGTGGTGGTCAATTTTCAGCTTTCGAAAGGCCTGATTCCCGAGGATGCGCGCGGGGACTATGCTCCGCAGACCTTGGCTCGCCTTCTACTGACGCGTGGGCAGCTTCTCGAAAAACAGGGTGGCGCTGACAATATGATCGCTGCCCGCGCTTTTGTCCAACTCGCGGCAGAGATGGACCCGAAGAACGAAGATGCCGTGTATGCGAGTGAAATCCACCGCCTGGATCACGGCAAACTGGATTGGACGATGTTCACCGATCCGAAACCCGAACCTCCGCCCGAGCCAGAGCGGATCCCCTGAATTTTCCGTGGCTCTGGAAATCGAACGCAAATTCCTTCTTCGCGACGATTCGTGGCGTGATGGCAGCCCTGGCACCCGCATGGCGCAAGGTTACCTTTCCAGAGAGCCCGGACGCAGCGTAAGAATCCGTCTGGCCGGGGAAAATGCTTGGATCACCATCAAAAGTGCAGCTCGGGGTATTTCCCGAGAAGAGTTCGAGTATCCTATTCCGCCGGACGACGCCAGTGCACTGCTGGCACTTTGCCACCCCTCCATCATTGAAAAAACCCGTCATCTCGTCGAATTTGAAGGGAAAACGTGGGAAATCGACGTCTTTCATGGAGCCAACGAAGGGTTGATCGTCGCCGAGATCGAACTCGATCACGCCGATGAAATGCCCACGCTTCCCCCATGGATCGGCGCCGAAGTCACCGGCGACCGCCGCTATTTCAATTCGAGCCTGTCCACCCTGCCGTTCAATCAATGGACCTGCGAGTAAAGGGAGTGGAAAAATTACACACGCATTCCACGAATCTCCCGCTTGCCACCTGCGGGCATCCACTTAGGCTTGCGGCAACTTGCACATGAAAATCTGGCTCGACGGCAATCTGGTGGACGAATCCGAAGCGAAAATCTCCGTGTTTGACCACGGTCTTCTCTATGGCGATGGCGTGTTTGAAGGCATCCGTTTTTACAACGGCCGCATTTTCCGTTTGGAGGAACACATTCGCCGCCTGTTCGATTCCTCGCGGGCCATTCTGTTGAACCTGCCGTGGACGCAAGAGGAAGTCTGCAAGTTCACCTGTGAAACGGTCGCCGCCAACGGGCTTCGCGACGGTTACATCCGCCTTGTTGTGACTCGCGGTGCCGGTGAACTTGGCCTGAACCCTCATCTTTGTCCGAAACCGTCGATGTTTATCATCGCATCTACGATCAAGCTCTATCCGGACGAACACTATCAGAATGGGCTGGCGATCATCACTTGTGCCACCCGTCGTCCGGCTCCCGCGGCGCTGATGCCCCAGGTGAAATCCTTGAACTACCTCAACAACATCATGGCCAAGGTCGAGGCGATCCAATCCAACGCCCTCGAAGCCGTCATGCTGAACGAGCAGGGATACGTCGCGGAATGCACCGGCGACAATCTCTTCATCCTGAAAAACGGCGCGCTCATCACCCCGCTTATCAGCGAGGGTGCTCTCGACGGCATCACCCGCGCGGTTCTGATCGAGCTCGCCGCCAAGATCGGTGTGCCGTTTGTCGAACGCTCGCTCACCCGGTACGACATTTATACCGCCGACGAGTGTTTCCTCACCGGGACCGCTGCCGAAGTCATTCCCGTCGTTTCGCTCGACCGCCGCATCATTGGAGATGGAAAACCTGGACCGCTCACCCGTCGTTTCCTTGAAGCCTATCACGAGCTGGTCAACTCCACCGGAACTCCTTTCTGACAGGCATGCCGCCTGCTCAACAACGCCACTTGAAACTTCCTCCTCCCATCCGACCCTTCGCTGATGAAATGTGATTTCTGCGACTCCAAGGCCACCGTTTTCCTGACGCAACTTGTCGAAGGTCAGATGAAAAAGGTGTGCCTTTGCGACTCGTGCGCAAAGGAGCGCGGTGTCACCGATCCCACCGGATTCTCGCTGGCGGATCTTCTGTTGGGTGGCATTCCCGCAACGGCACCCGTCGCCGGAGCGAAACCCAAATCGGCCCCTTCACAGGCCGCCGGCGTCAAAAGTTGTCCATCCTGCGGATTCAGCCTCGAAGACCTCCGTCGTGTCCGCCGATTCGGCTGCTCGGAGTGCTATGATGTTTTCCATGACGAGATCGCGCCGATGCTCAGCGGAATGCACAAGGGAGTCAGCCACGTCGGCCGCGTGCCGGAAGGTTTGATGGCCATGCAATTCCGTCACAAACGTCTTGAAGAACTTCGCAACCGCCTCGAACAAGCCATCGCCGCAGAAAACTACGAGGAGGCCGCCGGAATCCGCGATGAAATCCGCAACCTCGAAACCAGCGCAAGCGTCTAACCGATTTCTCCGCCATGATGCGATTCACCACACTCATCAAACACCCCGCCGATTGGATGACCGGCGGTCAAGAGGAGCATGGTGCCGTCCTCACTTCCCGGATTCGCTTCGCGAGAAATCTTCGCCGTCACCCGTTCCCCGGCTGGGCGACCCGTGATCAACGCGCAGCCGCTCTTGAAATGATGCGCCCCGCCGTCGAAGCGCTGCCTGCCATGAAGGATGCCTTCTCGCAGGAGCTTTGCGATCTCTCCTCCGTCCAAAAGCAAGTGCTTGTCGAGCGGCACCTCATTTCCCGCGAACACGCCGCCCGCAGCGATGGCTCCGCCGCCGTGATCGAACGCCGCCAGAGCTTCAGCCTCATGCTCAACGAGGAGGATCACCTCCGCATGCAGGCGATTCGGCCCGGCCTTCAGCTTGCGGCGGCATACGCCTCGCTCAGCGAACTGGATGCTGGCCTTGAGACCCAGCTCGAATTCGCCTTCGACCCGACCCTCGGTTATCTAACAACCTGCCCCACCAACCTCGGCACCGGCCTTCGCGCCTCCGCCATGCTACACCTGCCCGCACTTGTCCTCAGCGACCAGATCGGCCAGGTCCTGCAAGCGGTGAACAAGATCGGCCTCGCCGTCCGCGGCCTCTACGGTGAGGGCACCGAGTCGCTTGGGAATCTCTATCAGATTTCCAACCAGTCCACCCTCGGCGAATCCGAGGAAACGATCATCCGCCGCCTCGAACGCGTCATTTCCCAGGTCGCTCTCCACGAGCGGAATGCCCGAGCCAAATTGTTGGAGGACGATCCTTCGATGGTCGCTGATAAAATCGGACGCGCCTATGGAGTTCTGCGTCATGCGCACATCATCGATTCCAAAGAGGCGCTCAATCACCTCTCGCTGCTCCGTCTTGGTGGAAATCTCGGATTTTTCCCCGCAGGCACCGCGACGCTGTGTGATACGCTGTTGATGGATATCCAGCCCGCCCACCTCCAGCTCCACGCCGGCCGCAAGCTCTCCGCCGAGGAGCGCGACACCATTCGCGCGGAAATCGTTCGCTCCCGGTTGCAAACACTCCCAACCCCTGATAACTCTTCCAATAACAACAACGGAGAAAACCTCTCCGAACCAATCACCCCAGGCGACGCATGAACAACTTCACTCCCAGAGCCCAACAAGTCCTCGCTCTTGCACGCAAGGAAGCGGATCGCTTCAACCACTCTTACGTCGGCACCGAGCACCTTCTGCTAGGCTTGATCAAGCTTGGCCAGGGCGTCGCCGTCAATGTCCTCGAACGCATGGGACTCGAACTCGAATCCGTGCGCATGGAAGTCGAAAAGGAAGTTGGTTCCGGCCCTCCGCAAAAGTCCACCGGCAACATCCCCTACACCCCGCGCGTCAAAAAAGTCCTCGCTCTTGCCAACAAGGAGGCGAAATCCCTCAACCACTCCTACGTTGGCACCGAGCACCTTCTGCTAGGCCTCCTCCGCGAAGGCGAGGGTGTCGCAGCCCGGGTCCTCAAGCGCCTCGAAGTCGACATCCAGCGCACCCGCAACGAAATCCTCGCCGAAATCGACCCCAACTTCTCCCCGGAGGACATGGAGGATGAAGACGATGAGGACGACATGGACGACGGCGACGGCCCCTTTGAAGAGGAGTCCTCGTCCCCACAAGCCTCCCCAGGCGAATCCGAAGGGAAAAGCAAAACGCCGGCTCTCAAGGCCTTCGGCCGCGACCTCACCAAAATCGCTCGTGAAGGCGGGCTCGACCCTGTCATTGGCCGCGAAAGCGAAATCGAGCGGGTGATCCAGATCCTCTGCCGCCGCACGAAGAACAACCCCGT
>SXGQ01297661.1_pt1 | contig 24440 bp, 14 predicted proteins | sample 3178371 | NCBI WGS metagenome assembly SXGQ01 (sample SAMN11356859, study PRJNA531348) | freshwater metagenome | isolation source: freshwater sample F1-20 | place: China: Fuxian Lake, Yuxi | collected 2017-12-25 | reverse complement strand
CCATTCTTTTAAGATGTGCTTGCGCACATCTGTCGCTTATCGCATACGCTCAAGCGACATAAGTTTCATCCAGATAAATCAGTCACTCTTTGCCCGCACAGGGCAAAGATAGCTTCATCCGAGTAGCACAGCCACTAGCATTAGGGTGTTTTACAGAGGCGGTTGTCCGATACCTCCATCCCAGTCTTTATAACAACGGCGGTATACATGTTACATGCTAGCGTAAACAGTATACGTGTCACATCACTGTGACGTCTTTGAGCCTTAAAATATTGTTCAAACAATCAAATCGCGGCAGTTTGCGATCTTCATCCCGAAGGGTAGTGATTGAGTGCTTGCTTGAGCGGCAAGACTTCCGTCTCTGCGACACTGAGTCCAGATTTAGGGCACAAGAAATTAGCCTGTGCGAGCCTTAACTACTTAATTTACCCTTGATGTGTGAGCCATGAATACGGCAGTTAATTATGCCGTTATAATAATTGTCTGATTCTAGTACGCGCCTTGAAAACTGTTCTCTTGCTTCGATATAACTACATTCAGCCTTGGATTTACAATAATATAGTATTTCTCTAGTAAAATTTTCTATGCCTAACTGCTCAATATCTTTGTGCAGTTCTGGACTTGAGCCATAATATTCACGCCAATCGCTGTCTACTTTGGTTTTGATTTTTCGTTTCTTTTTATTACCGTTTTTAAATTTTACTGTTCGTTGAGTTGTTTTACTAAATTTTGCCAGTTTTTTGCCTATGTACGTGCGCCCTGATATTGTGTTTGTGATTTGATATACGAAACCTATACAATCTTCTGGTAAATTTTCAACTTCGACGCCTTCAAATAACCAAGTCATGTGTATTTTTCATATTGTGCCTTAATAATTATGCCATATGGACCATAAGTTTAAATATCTTAATTTGTTAAATATCCCACTGCATATTCTTTGTTTACTAAATTACTATTGCATTTTTGGCTGCATTCTACCCAAGATTTATTATCATCAGTGAAACCTTGACTACATTTTGACCATAATGGATCAGATATTATTTCATCAAATGATCTATAATTTAAATTCATATTATTTCTGTATTTGGAAAAAAAGCTATCGCCCCATTCAATAGTTTTTAATTTATAAGTCAAACTTTGATAAGGGAAACTTACCCAACTACATGGAAATACCACACCTTCGGCATTTACATAGATTCCCCTATTACCAATTTCACACATAGGTGTAATAGGTGCTGAATTGTATTTTTTTTTAATTTCAAAATATTTTTGTTCGTTGAAATTCAAATAATCTAAATTATCTTGTTGTCTGTTACTTATATTAATCAATTGACGTTCATATCTTAGACTTGAACTTATAAACTCGGGACGCGGTTCTAGGATATCGTGAGTTCCACCGTAACTTTCATAAATACTGCCAAATTTGGTACTTTTTGTTAGTTGTACCCCGTCCATTCCTAGTGATTGGGCCTGATTGCAAATATTATGAATTTGATCTTGATTAAATCGAAAAATAATTGCAGCCCAATATAAAAAGATTTTAGGGTTGATAGATCTTACAGTTTGGATACCCTGCATGATACTAGGATAATTGCTGTTTATCCTGTATAAATTGTTAGACTCATTATCAAAACCGTCGATACTGAAGTTAATTGTATCTCGGTGATTTAACACAGATGCAAGCTCTGCCCACCAATCCGATTTTTTGTAACTACCATTGGTGATTGTAAAAATATGTATATTAGGATTAACTGTTTTTATGTATCGACAAATATCAATATATTCTTTACAATAAATTGGATCTCCTACATCACCACACATAGTAATACGCCGAACATTGTTAGTTAACATATTAGTGGTTAAAAATTTTTTTACAAAATTCAAGGTCATGTTTTGATTTAACCAGGGGGTATTGGGATGTTCAGTTCTAGGACATCGTGGACACCTTAGTGCACAAATTGAGCTAGGTTCAAGGTGCCAGTGATAAAATTGCCAATTTATTGCCATATATCAATTCTTTTAATCCAAGGATCTTGCATAATTTTTATTATTTTTTTAGCTAATTCATTTGGAGGCATTTTTTCAGTCTGAAGGTGAGCTATCATTGCAGTGTCGACAGGCCCGGGATTGATTAACTTGATGTCACATACAGCTTGTTTCACCATCTTATTAAAAGCCGATTGTAATGCTTGTTTATGTAAGGTATAAGACAAATATTCATGAGCTTTGTTTATTTCTGTTCTACCGTAATCGACGATGCTACTACCAATGTTTATAATTTGTTTTTTTGTATCATTTTTCCAAACAGAATAAAAAAGTTCTAATAGATCTACTTGTGCAAATTTTGACCATGCATTATTAATACAAATATCATAATTAAAAAAATTATATCCCCACGAATGGATATTATTTAAATCATATCCATTCGATCGTCCGGCACAGAAAACATCGTGTGAATTGAGCTCATATGCCAATGAGGCAGCTAATCCGGTCGTTCCAGTTATTAATATTTTCATTTAATTTGAATGTCCGATTCGTAGTTGGTGAATCCGTTTTCTTTAACTACGGTGAGAATGTTATTTACACGCCCTGCTAATTCATCTTTGTGACTTACCAACCAAACACTTCGATTTCCTTCGCGACTCATTTTCTTAAGGATAGCCAAACTATTTTCAACACCTGAACTGTCCATACCACTGTCTACCAGTTCGTCGATAAACAGTAAATTAATTTTATTGTATAAACTTTCCCATACATCTCTGAATGCCCAGCTAAGACTTAAAATTAGTCGATTGCGTTCACCTCTGCTTAGATTATCAAAATCTAATTCGCGACCCAATTCCTCGATACTAACTGTTAGATCGTTTAAAAATTTTACTGTATGCGGAAGACCGATTTTATCAAGATAATATCCCAGCCTAGCATTTAAGTAATTTAAATTTTGATCTATAATCTTTTTTCTAATAAAACTATCTTTGTTAGTCAGTAACTTTAACAAAAATTCTTGATGCTCTTTAATTTTAGTTAATTCATTAATTATGTCGTAACTAATTTCTTCCAACGCAGATTCTTTCATTTCTTTAATTTGATCTGCATAAGGATCTTGTTCTGACTGTTTAACAGTAATTTGTGTAAGTAAGTTGGCCATACTACTACGGTGCTCAAAAGCATCTGCCTCGACGTGATAAAATGTAGTAGGCATTGCACCGAGTACACCCAATTGCTGTAGTTTAAGTTCTAAATCTACAATATTGGATTCTAGTTCTATAACAACGGCTATAGAATCTTCTAAAGACTTCTTTTTTTCTTTTAAAGATTCTGCATGTTGATCACTGTGAAATTTTTGATTACAACTAGGGCAAACATGATTTTCTAAACTTACAAGTTCTTGAGTAAATTTTGTCTTTGATTTAACTTCTTTGTCTAACTCTTTACGCAAAGTTTTTATTGCTTTGTCTGTATCTTCTATTTCTTTTTTCTTTGCAGTATATACAACTAAAGTTTTATGCGCAGTTAATTCTGCTTCGATATCTAATTTAGCTAATTGATCGTAAGCTGATTGTAAGGCAACAATATCTTCGTTTTGTTTCTTTTGCCAAAGAGTTTGTCTACGAATTAAGGCATCGATTTGATCTTGTATTCTTTTATTAGCATCTTGTACTGCTTTGATTCTAAATTCTTCAGATTGTATTTTATCCTTAGTTGCTTTATTTTGTTCTTTTAAGTTTTCAGCCTTTTCACTAAGCAAAGTTATACCCAACAACTGCTCAATAATGGTTCGTTGATCGTTGGCTTTGAGACTTAAAAATGGTTCGGTATATGTGTTTAACGCCACTACATGTTTGAACATATCGTGACTTAACCTGAGCATACGTTCTATTTCATTTTGTGTTTCTCTGCTATCACCTTGACTATTGTCGTCACTGCTTTCCTGTTCTATGTTACCTACATAGAACTTTAAAATATTAGGTTTACGACCACGTTCAATTCTATAGTGCTGATTGTCAAGTTCGAAATCTACTGTGACTAACATATTTTTATTATTAGTCTTGTTAATTAAATTATCTTTTTTGATATTAGTTAATGCTTGTCCAAATAAACTGTAACTTAAAGCATTAATTATGGTGGTTTTTCCAGTACCGTTACGTGCACCACTGTCATCACCTCCCAAATCTAAGTTTTCTCCCAATACAAGAGTCAAGTCTTGGCGGTCGAAATCAATTCCCTGTGTAGCATTACCCACACTCATGAAATTCTTAACTGATAAACTTTTTATTTTAAACATTTTTAAGTAATGATTTTTCTATATTATAATAGGCATTGTCGTCGTAGTCAACAAAATCACACTGCGGTTTTAAAACTCTGTGAATCCAGTCTAAGCCGATTAATGGGTGAGGTTGTGCTAATCCTTGATCATATTTGAAATATTGACTAGTATATCTGAATTCATTAATACCTTGATTTGATTCGTGCCAAACCCACGGATACTTTTTTAGTATAGTATCAAATGGCGAAATGAAATTTAATTTATAGCATAGACAAAACTTATATTCAATGTTATTTGTTTTTAATAGGTCTGACGCAGCCATAATCCAAGACATAGATCTTAAATTGGAATGTAAATTTTTAACATATTTTGTATGGTATTCCTGTATATAAGTATTTTGACTTCCACTAGTTATCCACCAGTTATTGTTTAATACATTTACAATATTAAAATGATATATTGGATCTATGTTTGCTTGTTTGACCCAGAAATCGTCGGCTATAACGTCGACTCTTAACGGATTGGTCCATTGAATTATAGCATAATCTATATTTTGTTCTTTAATTGTGTTAACTAATTGGTATAGAATTAATTCATTACTACTACCCACAATACTTTTATTGATTAAGTTAAGAGTCTTTGTAGTTAATAATTTTAAAAAAAACGGCCATTTATGAAACTTATTTTCAACACCGTTCCCGTCACTTATAACTAATAAAGACTTTTTATTCATAATTTGTTAACAACATCTAATATGTGTGTTGTATCAACAAACCAATTTTTATAATCATACACTGGGATTGTAATATTATACTTACGTTCTATACAATAGTTAATATAACCTTGGTCGTGTAAATCAGTTATCGTTGATAATTCATACTTTTGAAAATTATTTAAAGATTGTTCTATTTGTTGCCACTCATAATATATTCTAAAATAACGATAATTAGCTTTTAACCATTTTTTGCAGTCATATTCAAACGATGGTTTAAGCGTTACAGATCCGCCGATTTGTTCAATTAATTTTTGTAAAGTAGAAATTGGGTGGTCAATTAATTCTTTGATACTGACATTAATAACATTTTGTTCCAGTTTAGATCGCCATTGAAAAGGCCAATTATGATAAAACAAAGTAAAATTCTCTCTTACTGCATAATCTTCATTGCTGTCAGTCCAATGCTTTTGTACATGTGATGAAATTTCTAATTGAAAATTACTGTTCATAGCTTTCATTATGCAAGTAGCAAAAATAACAGGCCTTATTTCATGGTCTATGCATAATCTTACAACAATATGTGATTTAAATTTTGTTGAAATTTTATCTATGCTATCGTTGTTAATACCGTTATCACATAAAATTAATAATTTTTTATCTGTTACAATATTTGGAAATATATAGTCGTCGGGATCTTTATACCAAATCGGTGTATATTTTTTAGTAGAATGACTGTTTCCTAATGCATTAAATTCAAATGTACTGTTATCCACTTTATATGTATTTGAGCTGTATTCAGACAACATATGATAGATGAAATTGCCAAAACCTCCTGACGGATAATTTATTAAAATAATTCTGGAATCATCTATCATAAATTTCTATAGATGTCTAGCAGTAGCCTACTGTCAAATTGATTACTTTCGATGTTGGTAATTTGATTAGTAACAATTTGATCTACACTTTCAAATGCTATATTGCCTTGAATTACATATTCATCAAGGTTAACATTCTTTTGGGGAATTAGTGTGATTTCACGCAGACTGTGACTCTGCATATAAGTTTCTTTGATAAAATTAGCTTCTTCGTAACTTATATCTATATCAATATTTACCCTCACATGCATTTTTGGTTTTAGGATTTTGTCTGCATGATACAATATAGCGCCAAGTCCTAATACTCTATATGTGGGTTGATCTGGCCAAGCATGAAACTCGGGCTCCTTGCCCCATTCTAGTACAGTTAGGCCACGCTCGTCATCATCGGCGTCTGCATAGTTATGTGGAAAACAATTGCCAATGTAGGTAATATTTTTGTGTGTTTGCCTCTTATGAAAATGTCCAGTAAAAACATGTTCAATGTTACTGAAACTTTCTCGTTTAAGTTCACCGTGGTCCGGCATCTGTACCATAGCGTTCATAAAAAAGTGCGGCAGTTCAAAATGCCCAAATACATATTTGCCTTTAAGTCTAGGTATTCGTTTATGATCGTCACCTACCAGCCATGGGGCAATAACAACATCACCACTGTTAAACCAATCATTGCAAATATGGATGTTAGGTAAATGTCTTGCCCATTCAACACTTTGGATGTCCCTCTTATCGCGATAATAAAGATCGTGATTACCAGGAATAAAGTAAACATTGGAAAAATTGGCGTTAAGATGCTCAAGAGCTCTGAGGCTATAATTAAGCGTAACAATGTTAATGCTAGCACGGTTGTTATGCCAGTCACCTAAAAATAACGCGGTATCACATCCTTGCTCTTTGGCTTTCACAGTGGCCCATTTGACAAAAGCCAAACAGTCCTCGTTGTGAACTTGACTGTTTGATTTTAATCCAAAATGTATATCTGTAAATATTGCTGCTTTTTTAAATAGATTGCTCATCTAGTTATTATAACATATTATTCATCATAAGTGCTAGATCCAGATTGCCAGTTTTGTCTTGTGTAACTTGGATTTAAATTGTTCATTTCCAGTATGTCGTCTCGTAGATTTTGATTACGTTTTTCGATATTCAATACACGAGTAAAACTATTTGTAATTGCTGCGGTATAGTAAGCAAATGGATTTTGACTTTTTGATTCGTCGAACTGTAGGCCTATCTGACTTAATTGTAATAACGCCTGACTACGCATTTCATCGTTGTAAGTGTAACCACGCCAATTACTGCGGGTAGCATATCGTTCGCATAGCTTCATAAACATTAATGCTAATTTTGGAGTCATAGTACCATGATCCTTGCTAAATGAGCCCGACGCTAAGTCGCCTTTCCAGTGACTTTTGCCTACCACATATGGATTGCTGTCCTCATCTATACGATAATGAAAAAACGGAGGAAAATTAACTTTGACATTTTTTGTAGGTTTTACTTCTTCATCGTCATATTCAGTGTGCAGGTCTTCTTCTTCAATTATAATTTTTACTTTTTCTACAGTTTTTTTCTTTTTGTTTTCATCTATCGGTATATGCTCTGTGGTCATTATACGAAACACTACTTCTGTGGCAGGAATTTTTGTATACTTTATTTCAAATTGATCAGCTTTTAACTTTTCAGTCGACGCAGCAGATGCCTGTTCAAAAGCCAATTTACTCAATCTTTCTGCTCTTGCACGTCGCCCAGCTAGAATATTTTTTTTATTAATTTTTGCTACATCATCTAGAATGATATCATAGTCTGCTACATCGGTGTTGGTATATACACAATATGTATTTTTGCTTTTATGTATCTCCTTCAGTATGTCTTTATTGTTAAGATAGTTGTGTTTAATTTTAATTCTCCTTGGGCACAAGTAGCAAAAGTTTAGCAAAATTACAACATAAAGTCAATTCGTTCTTATAATATGACACTATTATTATTTTCATAAATAGTTAAAATGGAAGAATTTTTATGGCTAGTGCTGTAACTCCTAATACTAATAATTATCTAAATAATGGTTCTTCTCAAACTTATCTAGGTCCAGCAGTAAGTGTAGAAAAACTCACTGCTTATTCAGCATTAGATAACTCTGGCGCTAGACTACAACAGGCTGGATTAGCACCGGGTGGAGTTGGACTACTAGGCGAAATTGCCGGTAAGGTCCTGGACATAAATTTCCAAAGTGCTACAGGACAACCCATTGATCCTGAAATTGATTGGCGTATAAGAGTAAGTACTAGCCCAAGTCTTGCGTCAGAAGTGTTCTATGGTAATAGTCAAAATGCCATAATGCGTCCGTTAAATTTAACCAAGGGTGTGGTATTTCCATATACTCCCAGTATTCAAGTAAGTCAAAGCGCCAAATATGGTAGCGTGCCTCTTACGCACAGTAATTACGCAAGTTATTTTTATGAATACAGCGAAGTTGCAGCAATAAGAATTACTGGTGAATTCACAGTACAAAACATAGCAGAAGGACAGTATTTGATGGCAGCAATTCAGTTTTTCAGAGCCTGTACTAAAATGTTCTACGGTAACAGTTTGAGAGCTGGTAGTCCGCCTCCTTTGTTATTTTTAGATGGATACGGTCCATATTTTCCACATGTTCCCTGTGTATTAACGCAGTTTGACCATACCTTACCTAAAGATGTAGATTATGTTCCTGTACCAATTGGAGTATTGCCAGGCAGTGTAGGAACGGATGTTGCTCAAGCTAACGATGCAAGCTTAAAAAACGTTGGACAAGCTTATGGCAGTCTGGTAAATTTGCCAACACACAGTGAAGTAACAATTAGCCTACAACCTGTATACAGCAGAAAAAATATTGCTGCAAACTTTACATTAGAAAAGTATGCTAAGGGCGGCTTGATTGAAAATGGAACAAGTCCATTTGGAGGATTTATTTAATGGCAGCAGTGACCTACAGTAAACAAAGTCCTTATGCTAACACAGAATTTTCTGGTAAGTTTCTGGATGTTGCTTCATTTCCAGTGGTACCTAAATTAGCAGATGATGTACTGTTCACAGTAAATAAAACTTATCAATTTAGACCGGATTTGTTAGCATTTGATTTGTATGGTGACAGTAGATTATGGTGGGTATTTGCACTACGTAACCCCAGTGTAATTGAAGATCCGGTATTTGATATGCGTACAGGTACAACAATCTATATACCTAAAAAAGAAAATCTTCGGGCCTTAGTATAAAATGACCGCAGCAGCTACATCTTTAAGTATTCCTGGAATTGTTAATCCACAACGTTTACCAGTAGGATCAGGCAATGGTACAGTTGATCCAGCAGGAGTAGTTCCGCCTAGTAATTCAACAACTCCTGAAATTACTGATGATTCAACTCTATTTAGAAGAGATACAACTGTAGAAGGTGAAACCACAACAACTTTTTTTCGTGTAAATTATAATGAATCAGCGGCTAAACTAGATTTAACTGATTATGAGGGTGCAAGATTCCTATCATCATTAAATCAAACACAACTCGCACAGTCCTATAATAACAAAGCACAGGTTCCTTTAGAAAATCCTTTACACGCTCTAAACAATTATACCTATAATTTAAGTTTACACATGATAGGTATTACGCAATTTAATAGACTTTTAGAAAGTTCAAATCCGGGTAAAGATTATGTGCCTGAAAATGTTTTAATAGCCAGTGCAGGAAAATACAACAAAGAGTTTGCCAGAAATATAAATTTTAGAGAGGATTTTTATTTTGATGATTTCAAAATGAAAACCTACATAAACACAACACACAGAAATCGTAATTCTAATCTAATAGAAATGACATTTACTATTATAGAACCAAATGGGTTTACTTTGATAGACAGATGTATTCAAACTTTTATACAAGTAGAACAAAACAATCCTGGCAATTTTTTAAGTGTACCTTACATGTTACAAATAGATTTTTATGGGTACGATGATTCTGGTAATTTATTAAGTAATCCATTAGAGGATTTTAGAAAATTTATACCTGTACGATTGATTAAAATGGATACTAAAGTAACCGCTAAAGGTACCGAATATCAGGTGCAGTGCGCACCATATAATCATGAAGCATACAGACAAATTTATGCTACTCTTCCTATAGCTACAACTGCTACAGGAAAAACTGTAAAAGATATTTTTGGAAAATTAACGGTAGAACAGGCAAGACGATCAAGCCAAGTGTCAACAACGGTTGCACGACAGAGAGAACTAGAAACAGAAAGAGCTAACTTAACACAGTACATTAATAATGAAAGTGCCGCGGAGTCTGCCAGATTAGGATTAAGGACACAACGTGAAAATATCGTTGCACAAATATCAGCAGTAGAAACTGAATTAGCAGGACCTTTAAGCAGAGCTAATATAACTGGATTCTGTGATGCCATGAATGAATGGTATAACTATCAACAAAGGTCAGGAATAGCTGAAACTGTGAGCAGTGTCAGTGTGGTATTTGATCCAGATATAGCAGCAGCTGATTTATTAGATGGTCCGCAACCCGCACCTATTGGATCTGCTAATAATTCAAGTGATGCGGCACGAGCCGCATCGGGTCAAAGAGTATCATTAAATTTTAATGGCGGTGCAATTAATATTCCAGCTGGTACTGATATAACTAAATTAATCGATTGGGCTGTGCGTAACAGTACATACATTAGCAATCAATTACAAGCTCATCAAGATAAACTTAAAGAAATAAGAGAACAGGGTGCAAATCCCAATATCATTAACACTTGGTTGAATTGGTTTAAAATTGTTCCCAAAATTAAAATAGGTTCATATGATAGAAAGTTAAAAAGATATGCCTATGATATAACCTACTACGTAAAGAAATATCCATTGGCAGCTAAACATCCAGGGGCACCCAAGGGCAGAGTACCAGGTTTTGTAAAACAATATGATTACATCTATACTGGGAAAAACAAGGATATCATTGATTTTAATATAGAACTAAATGCATTATATGTGTTAGAAATGAGTTCGGTTCAAAATAAAGATTTATCCATAGCACCTAATCCTGCGGTAGATAACAATCCCGGGGTAGATAACGAAATACCTATAGATAGTCCAGCCAGAAACAATTTTGGATTTGAAGTAACTGAGCAGACTGCACAAAATAAAAAAATTACTCCGGATCAAGGTAATAGATTTAGAACAACTCCTGTAACAGGTGACGGTCCTGCTGTGGTGGCCATAAGTCAAAATAGCCAAACAAGAACAGCTCCCGGGTCAAATCAGCCTGAGAAGTATGTTGCCGGTGATATACAAAGATCGCTGACTAACAGCGCCAAAGGTGAAATGGTAAGACTATCTTTGCGAATCTTAGGAGATCCTCATTTTATCAAACAGGATGATATTTTTAGTGATGTATTAAATCCAATATCACAAAATACAGCTCAGTTTACTAACGGTTACAATCCAATTATAGGTCAACAACAAAATACTGGTTCTAGTCTGTATATGGATGGTGGTGAACTATATGTATTTTTAAATTTCAAAACACCAGTTGATGTCAATGAACAAACTTCATTAGCTGACTTCGATCCTAACTATAGATTTTCTAAATACAATGGCGTATATAAAATAATGACAGTGGACAATATTTTTACTAAAGGAAAATTTGAACAAGTTTTAGAATTAGCAAAATTGTTTTATGATCAAGAAGGCAAAGAATTGCCTAATGTATTCAGTAATCAACGGCAACGTGAAAATGATCTGCCTGTAGCGCGAATACCTGCTTCTAGATATGCCGGCCCATTAATAAATATCGCGGCCAGACCAGTGGCTCCTGTGGGCGATGCCTTAAGATCAGTACAACAATTATCGCAATCAGTAAGATCAGCAGCACTAATACCTTCCTTATTGCAAAATGCAGCCACACAAGTTGCCACCAAAGCTGTGGGTCAAGTAGTAAATGCAGGTATAAATGAAGTGCTTAAAGGTGCACGTGATATAGTAGGTGGTATTTCCTCTGGCATCACTGACCTTGCACAGAATGGTTTGAGTGGAGTGGCTAATAATTTTGGTTTTGAAATTACCGAAGATATTACACAATTCACAGGCCTGGCCAATCCTAACGATTTATTTTCCGTGGATTGGGGAGGATTTGAAGCTTCTGAACTGATTGGGGTATTTTAATGAGCGGTATAGATTCTATTAGAAATACTTCAAAAGCTGTTCATAGTAATTTGATGACGGACGGCATGGCCGAGTTTCCGCAAGGCCAAGCTCAAGGCATCTATGTAGGTGTGGTGAAACAAATAGTATACAGCAGTAGAAATGGACATTTAAAAGTTTACATTCCTGATTTCGGCGGTAATGAAGATGATGATACCAGTTGGAAAGATGTAATCTATGCCAGTCCATATATGGGACGAACTAAGGGACAGCATCCTTCTTCAGTTGAAGCCGTGAATCAAGATAATACTTTTTTCAAAGGCAGGCAAAGTTATGGTATGTATATGGTACCGCCTGACTTAGACAATGAGGTATTATGTTTTTTCTCACCTAATAGATTTGAAGGTTATTGGTTTGCTTGTATTAATAGTGATCGTACTAGACAAATGATACCTGGTATAGGATCGGTTAAAATTGATTCCGTTGATCCAGCTAGTATTCCGGATTATCTTAGACCATATCTAAATACAAGTTGGAATTTTCCCGTAGCGGAAACAGTAATTAATTTATCGTCATCAGAAAGTGAAACTGATCCAGCATTAATTTTGAAACCGATTCACGAACCTTTAACCTTACAATATTTTATTCAGGGATTAATCAGTGATAATGCTCGTGGACCTATTACTAGCAGTAGTCAACGTGATCCAACCAGTAGTGTATTTGGTTTTAGTACCCCGGGACGACCTATTGCTACACAAGATCCAGCATTGAATCAGGAGCTACGAAATCAAATTAAAAGTGGTACAGTCAATCCTGCTGATCTTGCTGTGACTAATCGTTATCAAGGGCACAGTTTTATAATGGATGACGGAGATTTTAATAATGACAATAATCTAGTCAGATTAAGAACATCTGCCGGACACCAAATCTTAATGAACGACAGTGAAGGATTTATCTATGTATCTAATAGTGCAGGTACTGGTTGGGTAGAATTAACAGCTGGTGGCGATGTGCTGGTTTACGGAGCCAACGACCTTGCTATAAGAATGCAAGGAAATATAATGATGCGCAGTGATCGCAATATTAGTTTTGAAGCACAAGGCGATATCGCTTTAAAAGCAGGTGCAAGTATAAAAAATGAAGCTCAGGTAATTCAAGCAAGAGCTGAAACAGGATTGAATTTGTTTGGAAAAGTTGCACAACTAAGGGGGGCGAGTCAGACTGCGGTCTTATCTGGTGGTCCAATGATGATCAAAGCCAGTGGTGCTATAATGGTTAATGGTTCTAAAATTGCCTTAAATGGCCAAGGTGGCGGTGGTGAAGTTAGTCCTCCCCAGCCTCTTAAACAATTTTATAGACCCGATGCTAGAATCAATGATATTGTATGGTACACAGAACCTAATGCATTAACTAGTATAAACACCAAAGTACCTACTCACGAGCCCTACATAAGAGGCGATCTAGCGGAAGAAATTGCAGAACAAACATCTATTCTAGAAGCATTTACTACTGATGTCAACGGTAATGCAATAGCACCTCCTACTAATGTAAATGACATTGGGCCTAGCCAATCGGAAAACATTGTACTAACACAGTCCGCTCCGACAGATACATTTATAAGCCAATTGGATGCACCGAATCAAATTGGAATTTTAAATCAAACAGATTTGACAGCATTAAATGCTCAGATAGGATACAATCTAAGTTCGGGAAATTATACCTATGTTAACAATCAAGGCCAGGTAGGAAAATATGCATTGAATGCTTCGGATTTAATTGAAAGTGGGTACTTAAAAGAAGGTACAGACAATACACTAGCAGCCATGCAAAATCCTAACAATTGGAGAGGTAATAATGGCATCAATGATCTAGATTCTTTTCTAGCTGCTCCAGTGGTACAGGAACGTGTACAATATGACAAAACAAGAAATGTGTATGCTCAATTGGAATCTGAGGGTTTAATTACATCTAAAACAACCAATCAAGAAGCAGCAGGATTAGTCAGTGCTGCAATAAAAACTTCACCTCAGGAAGTGTACAATTGGTATACCACGGGTAGTTTACCTAGTGATTCAGGCACTGACTTGGTGCAGTACTACAAAAGAGGAATATATAGTCAAACTCAAACACCAACAATAATTGCATCCAAGCAATCGAGGACCTAACATGGCAATGTATAATGGATTTAGCACGGTGGGAACCGGAAAAAAATATAGACTTACTGATTTTGAATTAGTTAAAAGAGATATACAAAATCATTTTTCTATTAGAAAAGGTGAAAAGCTAATGAATCCAGATTTTGGAACCATCATCTGGAACATGGTTTTTGAACCTTTGGATCAGGATTCAAAAAATATTATTATTCAAGACATCAAAAGAATAATAGCTTACGATCCAAGAGTAGCTGCCAGAAATGTACTTGTAACGGAATACGATAGAGGAATACAGATTGAATTAGAATTAATTTATCTTAGTACCAATCAAATTGATAAAATCGTTACGAGATTCGATCAAGGGTCAGCAACACAGGCATCTAGCTAAGATTTTAACCGATAAATACTAAATTGCGAGATTAAAATGCCGGCCATTATTAGACAAAACAGTTTATTAGTAAATCAAGATTGGACAATTCTATACGAAAGTTTTAGAAATGCAGACTTTCAAAGTTATGACTTTGAAACTTTGCGTAAATCAATGATAGACTACATACAACTTTATTATCCCGAAAATTACAATGATTTTGTTGAGTCAAGTGAGTATATTGCTTTAATAGATCTTCTGGCATTTTTAGGTCAAAGTTTGGCTTTTCGTACAGATTTAAATGCCAGAGAAAATTTTATCGATACAGCCGAACGAAGAGATAGTGTAATTAAGCTAGCAAAACTTATTAGTTATAATCCTAAGAGAAACTTAACTGCGTCAGGCTTTATAAAATTTAATAGTGTTCAAACAACCGAACGACTAATAGATAGCAATAATATAGATCTTTCTAATCTTGTAGTAAAATGGAATGATAGCACCAATCCAAATTGGTATGAACAATTTGTTACAATATTAAACGCTACTCTTCCAACGAATCAACAAATAGGTAAACCTGCAAACAGTCAAACTATATCAGGGATTTTGAACGAAGAATACAATATCAATTTGCCTGCTGGCAGTATGCCAATTTTTCCTTTTAGCACTGTAGTTGATGGCGCTAATTTATCTTTTGAAATAGTGAGCGGTACCAGCGTAGAAAAAACCTACATATATGAATCTAGTCCTAGTCCGGGTAAACCATTAAACATAATTTATAAAAATGACAATCTGGGAAATGCTAGCAATAACACAGGATTTTTCTTTTACTTCAAGCAAGGCAATTTACAAAGTCAAACAATGACTTTTGCTGAAAGTATTCCTAATAATTTAGTCAGCGTGAATGTTAACAACATTAATAATTCAGATGTATGGCTTTATGAAATTAATAATTTAGGATTTGATAATTTACTGTGGAATCAAATTCCCAGTGTAGTAGGTACTAATATAATTTACAACAATAATGCACCTAGAAAAAGTTATCAAGTAAATTCACGGGATGGTGATCAAATTGATTTTGTGTTTGGTGATGGCACATTTGCGGCTATTCCAGCTGGCAATTATAGAACATATTATAGAGTAAGTTCTGGTCTAAGCTATAATATAACTCCTGATGAAATGACAAATGTCAGACTCAATATTCAATATATTAGCAAAGCAGGTAGACTAGAAACTTTAACAGTAGTAGCCAGTTTACGATATACAGTTTCTAATGCTCAGCCAAGAGAAAGTTTAACCGATATTAAGACTAAGGCACCTCAACTTTATTATTCACAAAATAGAATGATAACCGCAGAGGATTACAATACATTTCCTTATGGAACTTTTAGTAGCATTAGTAGAGTGAAAGCGGTTAATAGATCCAGTAGTGGAATCAGTAGATATTTAGATGTAGTAGACACCACTGGGCGTTACAGTAGCACAAATATCTTTGCAGAAGATGGTATACTTTATAAACAAGACAATACTACAAGTTTTACTTTCACTTTTACTAATACAGCTGATATTAATAGAATGATAGAAAATCAAATAATGCCATTGGTGCGTGGACAGGCAATGTTGCAGTTTTATTATGAAAACTATCAAAAATTTACTTTTGACAGTTTATATTGGCAAAGAGTCACAGCAGGTTCTGGATCAAGTACCGGTTACTTTTATTCTTCGGCTATTACAACTCCTACCGCAGTCGGAACAGGCACTGCAAGTCCTTTTGCCTATGTAACAGAAGGCAGCGTCATTGTTCTTTATCCAGGCGACGGAAAATATTTTAATTCAGCAAATGAAATTCAAACTTTACCAAATGATGGTGTTATACCAAGTAACGGCCAGCCTTTGATCTATGCTACAGTTTTAAAATTGGAAAGTAATGGAGTACAAGTACCTCTTAATACAAATCAAGGTCCTATTACATTGAGTATTAATCTGCCTAGTCAAACAGGTTTGTCTCCAGAAATAATTGCAGTTTATCCTTCATTTAATAATTCATTTCCAACAGAATTTAAATCTCGTATAATTCAAAATATTTCTAATTACAGCTCTTTTGGCATTAAATTTGATCAAAGAACAAAAACGTGGGATATTATTGATGCTAGTGATTTAAATTTGACAGATGATTTTAGTCTACAGTATCAATATGATACTACATCAAGATCTAGAAATTCTAGTTGGTTAATAAGTTTAACTGCTAGTGGAGTAATTTATACTATTACTACAAGGGGGTTGAATTTTATATTTGAAAGTGTACAAGACACTAAATTTTACTATGATAATAAACTTAAAATTTATGATCCATTGACAGGGTATACGGTAAACGATCACGTAAAAGTTTTAAAGTTGAATGGCAATGCGAACACAAATCAACCTCTGACAGAAGATTATTTGTTCAATGTTTATGATCAAATAGTTGAAGAAGATGGTTTTGTAGATAACACCAAAGTGCTAGTAACTTATAGTGATGTAAACGACAACGGCGCACCCGATGATCCTGACATTTTTAAAAATTTAGTCATGCCAGTGGAACAGGTCAGTACTATTACAAAACTTACCAGTGCGTATACTGATAATTCAGATCTTAGCTTAGTTAACGAAATTACCAATGTCACAAAATTTGTATATCTTTTCCAAAATGGACAAATTTTTTATGTAAAATATGACACTGGTTCATCTTCCTTTTATAATAGATATATAGAAACGTATTGGAAATTAAGTATTACCGAAACAGGCGTAAGAAAATTAGTTAAAATTAGTTCTAATATTAATGCCATTGATAGAAAATTTGTGTTCTTTAAAAGAATATTAGGATACGATAAATTTATAACCTATCAGCCTGTTCAATCCGGGGAAATTATAGCTGAGTATCCCACAAGAATTTCATTGGCTCCAAACATTCAAAGTTACAGTAACGGGCAGATTTTTTATACATACAATGATCTAACCTTTTATGAACTGGTAGTCTCGGGATCTACTAGAACATTAATAACTAATACAGATTATGTTGTAAAAACTGGAAGACCTGATTTATATTTTCAATACAAACATAATGCACCGGGTGACAGAAGAATCGACCCTAGTCCAAGTAATCTAATAGATCTTTATATACTAACTAAAGACTATGAAAACAGTATAAGACAATGGGCTTTTGATACTACTGGAACAATCCAACAGCCTGACAGACCCACTGGTTCCGAACTTCGTATTGCGTATAGCGAATTAGAAAACTATAAATCAGTAAGTGATAGTATTATCTATAATTCAGCAAAGTTTAAGTTGCTGTTTGGTAGCAAAGCTAATCCTGAACTACGAGCTACATTTAAAATAGTTAAAAACAGTAATATTAATTTGTCAGATTTTGAAGTAAGAAGTCAAGTTTTAGCGTTTATTAACACTTTTTTTGCTATAGGCAATTGGGAATTTGGCGAAACATTTTATTTTACTGAATTAGCAACTTTTATTCAGCAGGGGCTGGCACCTAATATTAGCAGCGTAATTATTGTACCTACTAATGCAAATCAAACTTATGGAAGCTTACAACAAATAGGCTGTGAACCAGATGAAATATTTTTAAGTTGCGCCACAGTTGAAAATATTGAAGTAATTACAGCAATTACAGCAGCACAGTTAAACCTCCAAATAACATCGGTAAATAGTATTATAACCTGAAATCCATTATGCCAACTACAAAATCTGTTAATTTTTTACCAGCAGTTTTTCAGACTGAAACTAATAAAAAATTTCTTAATGCTACATTAGATCAACTTGTCACTGAACCTAATGTTCAACCTATTAATGGATATGTAGGGAGAAAATTTGCTCCTGGCTTTAATGGTATCAACACATATGTAAATGAGCCCACTGCTTATAAGGCAGATTATCAACTTGAACCGGCCGTAATTTATAAAAATTCAGCAACAGATAAAATAGAATTTCACGCAGGTTATCCTGACTTGTTATCTAAAATGGCCTACTACGGGGCAAATGTATCTAATCAAAATGATTTTTTTCAAAGTGATTATTACAGTTATAATCCAAGAATTAATGCCGATGCTTATATAAATTTTAATCAATATTATTGGGTGCCAAATGGGCCCGATCCTGTGCCTGTATTTGCAGGAGAAGCAGAACTAGAAAAAACCTTCTATGTATTCCCAAATGAAGAATTAAAAACCTATAACATAAGTGGATACGGATTCAATAATAACCCAGATCTAATATTAGCGCGAGGCGGAAATTATAAATTTGAAATCAATCAACCTGGAAAAAAGTTTTATATTCAGACTGAACCAGGATTGGATGGTCGAAGTGATTTAACAAATCTTAGCACACGTGAAGTATATGGGGTCACAAATAATGGAATAGAATCAGGCACAGTATATTTTAATGTACCTTTAACCACAGATCAAGATGCATTCATTAACATGCCTATTGTGCAAACTGTGGATTTGGCCACTACTTTGACATACAGCCAAATTAATGGACAATTATTATCTAATCTAAAATCTTTGTACAACGGTATAGATGGACAAATTTCTAATCTGAATAATAAATTTTTAATTTTTACAAAATTTACAACTAATTCAGCAGATTGGACCACAGGCGCTGTAACAGTTCCTGTAAATGAAAGATATGGTATTTGGACAATAATCTTAACTCCAAGTGGTGGAGATTTTGTTGTTAATCTAGTTTACTATAGAGCCATTCCAGTTAACAATAAAGTTATAGTTTTATCTGGAATTACATCGGGTAATACAGAATGGTATACTAGCATTGCAAATGTTTTAACTCGAGTACCAGTAATCACTGCCCCATTAAATACACTTTACTATCAAGACAGTGAAGATGCTACACAGTATGGAGTTATAAGATTAGTAGACAGTTCGGCAAATAATATCGACGTTGATTCTGATATTATAGGAAAAGCAAATTACATTTCTCCAAATGGAATCGAATTTACAAATGGTTTAAAAATAGTTTTCGATACAGACGTTATTCCTGCCTCTTATGCAGAGAGGCAGTTCTATGTCGAAGGAGTGGGACTAGGAATAAGATTAATTGCAGTCAACGATCTTATTATCAATTTTGAAAGCAGTACCAGTAACTACGATCCAGAATCACATTTTGTATTGTATGCTAATGCTACATTAAATTCTGCTCGTGATCAAATTACAATCACTACCAATGATTTTCCAGATGGCACTAATGTGAAAATAGGTAGTACTTATAATAGTTTTAATTCTACATATATCAGTGAACAAAACAGAATATTTTCATTGCCTTACAAAGCAGGGCAAAACCAACCAGGGGTACATGACGATGTAAAATTTTCGTCATCTGCAATTGGAATAAGCTTACCTGGAATAGTTATTAATGGGGTCGGTAATGATGCATATATTCCGGGTGATAATGGAACTAGTTGGCACTATGATACAAACTATGTTAATTTGACCGGCAGAGATCAATATGGTGGTGTAATCAATGAGTATGGTGAATATGCCTATACAAAAAATGATTTTATTACAGCTAATGCATGGGGTAATGTAAGTGGATTTTTAGGAGGATCTTATACTCATCCCGATGGTCACAGTAAAATTATAGGGTATGCAATAGACGGGTATCCTATATATGGACCATACGGTTATGTTAATCCTGATCCGGATGATACTACCAAAAATGTTAAGATAATGACCAGTGGTTATTATGCTAATTTAAGTTTAAGTAAATATAGACCTAGTTCTATTACGGTCACTGTAACCAGCGATATTGTGAACTCAAATGTTCTGAGTGTATCAACTACATTTGGAATTAATCCTGGCATGAAAATTACACAAGTAAACGGTATTAATGTCGCGGTAGAATTACAACCATACGTACTTAATAATTCTTTAAAAACTGCCATTGGCTTGCCAGAATATTTGGGAGATTTCACAGTAGAATTAAATTCCCCAGTTACATATACATCAGGGACCGTGTTAAAATTTGATTTTGCACCCGGTACATTTATCGAAGATATGGTCCATCAATCTATTGTTCCAGGAGAAAGGCCTTCCTATGATTTAGATGTTTATAATGGTAGATTTGGAAAGACTCCTGACTTTCCTGAAGGGACATATGCATACTTTACTACCAACGAGTATCCATGGATCGTAGGACCAGCCCTATACGGGTCGAGATCAATTGATGTAAATCAAACTTTAAATAATCCAGATTACATCATTATTAATCGAGCCAGCAGAGATTTGAATCCTTGGACTAGAAGAAATAGATGGTTTCATAAGGATGTATTAGCTGCTACCGCTAGATACATTAATAAAGAACAACAGATGACGGAGGACTTTAGAGCCAAGCGTCCTATCATTGAATTTGACCCGGATTTACAATTATTTAATTTTGGTAAAACTGCTAAAAATCCTATCGATATTTTTGATACTATAATAACCCAACCACTACTACAGGTACAGGGACAAATTCAAGGTCTTTATTTAGATGGTATTTTAATTGCTGAAAACATGCGGGTAGTATTCGCCAATGATTCAGATCCCAGAACTCGCGGCATAATTTGGACTATTGCATTTGAAAATTTAGACGATAGTGGTTTTTTAAAAATAAAATTAGTGGAAGCAACCGACGGCATTGTTGCACAATTTGACTCTATATCAGTGTTTAATGGAAAAATAGAATTCAACGGTTCCACTAAAAGAGGAAAAAATTATTGGTGGAATGGTATAAATTGGATAGAAGCACAACAAAAAAGCTCTGTGAATCAAGCACCATTATTTGATGTATTTGACACAGATGAAATAAGCTTTGGTGATTTAAACTCATACCCTAGCATAGGTAGTGATACACAATTTTTCGGAACAAAATTATTCAGTTATAAAGAAGGAACAGGTACAGCAGATCCATATTTAGGATTTCCTCTTTCTTATAGAAGTATTAATAATATTGGTGATATACAATTTGAAAATAATTTTGAAACCCAAACTTTTAGTTATCAACTTGATAGGGTAAATTACACTAAATTTATAAACACAGGATTTTTACATAGAAACAATCAAGATGGATCTATTACAAAGCTGAATGTATGGACTAATACCAATAGTCCTACTAGACAAATGCAAGATCTATCATTTATATACAATGGCATAGATAATGGATTTACATTAGATATTACTGCTAATACAACCAGGGTGAAACCTAATTTTCTTGTCTATGTTGATTTTAAATTACTAACAATAGCAGATTATCAATTATTTGATGTGCCTGAGAATCAACAATATCTTGTTATTAAAAAAAGTAAATTAAATGTAGGCAGTAAAATTGATGTGTTAATTTTTAGTGATAATGTTAGTAAAATAGGCTACTATCAAGTACCCGATAATCTTAATAATAACAGTCAAAATCAAAAAATTGAATTTCCCACCTTAGGTGAAATGCGTAATCATATAGGATTATTAAGTCAAAATAGCCTAAGTTTTAAAGGTAATTTTCCGGGTGTAAGCAATCTGAGGGACATATATGTAGAAAATCAAGGTGGCACGATTGTTCAACAAAGTGCTCCAGTGCCGTATTCGATGATGTTTTTATGTAATGAACAGTACAACTTTTTAGATTCTTTGCTTGTTGCCAAAGATGAATACACAAAATTTAAAAATAAATTCTTACAAACTGCTTCTACGTTAACTACTATTGATCAAAATGATCCAATAGCTAGTGTTGATTTAATTTTAGAAAATATTAATATTGTAAAAAACAAGAACTTTCCTTGGTACTACAGTAATATGGTTCCGTATGGTAGGGAAAAAAATACAATTACATACAATATTTTTAACACGCTACAACGTACTTATGAAATAACATCAGTATACAACAATGATGTGGTTACTAACACAGCATGTTTAATTTATCTTAACGATGTGCAGCTGGTTTACAAAAAAGATTATGTTTTTGTTGTAAATGGGGCAGGGGTAACAATTAATAACTCAGTAACTTTGGCAGTAGATGACACATTAACAATTGTTGAATATAGTAATACCGACGGAAATTGGATTCCTGAAACACCCACAAAATTAGGTTTGTATCCAAAATTTACTCCCGCTATTATAACTGATAGAACTTATAATAAGGTTGTGCAGTTTATTAGAGGACACGATGGCAGTTTAACTCCAGTATTTGGGGATTACAGAGATCAATTTCTATTAGAATTAGAAAAAAGAATTTACAACAATATTAAAGTAGAGTATAGTGATCGTTTAGTAAACATATACGACAGTATACCAGGTAAATTCCGAAACACTGGTTTAACATATTTCGAATATACAAATTTGTTATCTAAGATTTTTTCAAGTTGGGCATCTGGAAATAATTTAGATTACGTAGAAAATGAATCATATCAAAATGATAATCCATTTAGTTACAACTATAGTCTAAGTTATGACGTAATAGATAATCAACAATTACAAGGATCTTGGCGAGCTTGCTATCAATATTTTTATGATACACAAACACCGCATTTAACCCCATGGGAGATGTTGGGATTTAGTCAAGAACCGGACTGGTGGAGAACTACATATGGTCCGCCACCTTATACATCGGGGAACTCAATTTTATGGAATGATTTAAAAGCGGGTTATATTGCTCAAGGATCAAGACAAGGGTACGACACCAGATTTGCGAGAGCTGATCTACTAGATATTATTCCAGTCAATGAAAATGGAGTTTTACTACCACCCATTGGCCTGTTAACTAAAAAATATGATGTGAACAGTTTTGACAATCCATGGGCATTGGGACAAATAGGACCAGTTGAAAATGCATGGAGAAATAGCAGCGAGTTTCCTTTTGCATTACAAATGGTCATGGCACTGACTAAAACTGCAAAATATTTTGCTTATGGTGCTAATACAAACAAATATAGATATAATGCCGAGCTTGATCAATACTTAATCGTTGATACCAATAATAGATTAAAACCTTCTGACATAGAAATTAATGGTTACAATGAAAATGCACAGATACAACGCAGCACTGGATATTTAAATTGGATTGCTGATTACCAAACCTACTTAGGTGCTTTGAAATTAGACAATTTATATAAATTTGTACAAAAATATTCTGTACAACTTTCCTACAAATTCTCGGGATTCACAGATGAATCACAAATAAAAGTTTTGGCAGAACAAAATAGCCCGGGCAGCACCAGTAATGGTCTATTAGTGCCAGACGCAGATTTAGAAATATTTTTGTCTAAATCACCCCCAATTCTGAATCCTAGATACAGTGCAATGATTATTGAAAAAACCAGCAATGGATTTAAAATTGACGGTTATGATAAAAATAATCCTTATTTCAGCATAGTAATTCCTGAATTTACAGGTTCTAAAAAAGTTGTGCGAGTATTAAACCGCGCAGTTGATTATTACGAAAGTTTTACACTGTTTACCGTAAATGTGCCCTACGGTACAATTTTAAATAATGAACAGCAAGTAGCCAACGTTATTGCAGGTTACGAGCAATATTTAAAAATTTATGGATTTAGATTTGACTTTTTTGATGAAAATCTAGGACAGATACGAGATTGGATATTAAGTACAAAAGAGTTTTTATTTTGGTTGCAACAAAAATGGAATACCAATAGTGTAATAACTTTAAGTCCAGTGGCCAATAATATCAAATTGATCAATACACAAGGTATTGTGGACGAAATAAGCAATAGCTATTATGGATCTAAAGTTTTAGATCAAAATTACAAACCAATTGATGTTCAGGATCTTCAAATAGTCAGAGACAATAATACATTTTATCTATTACATAATAATACAACATCCTTTATTGCTTTTCTTGATGT
>SXGQ01537663.1_pt1 | contig 24441 bp, 19 predicted proteins | sample 3178371 | NCBI WGS metagenome assembly SXGQ01 (sample SAMN11356859, study PRJNA531348) | freshwater metagenome | isolation source: freshwater sample F1-20 | place: China: Fuxian Lake, Yuxi | collected 2017-12-25 | reverse complement strand
GAAATACTGAAGAACGGCACGTCGGCCTCCCCGGCGACCGCCTTGGCGAGCAGTGTCTTGCCGGTGCCCGGGGGCCCGACCATCAGGATGCCCTTCGGGATCCGGCCGCCCATGCGCGTGAACTTCTTGGGATCCTTGAGGAACTCCACGACCTCGGAGACTTCCTCCTTGGCCTCGTCGCAGCCCGCGACGTCGGCAAAAGTGATCTTGTCCCGGTCACGGGTGAGAAGTTTCGCACGGCTCTTGCCGAAGCTGAGCGCCCCCCGGCCCGCCTGCCGCAACTGCCGGACAAACAGGAAGTACAGCAGGCCGATGATGATGAGGAAAGGGACCACCTGAGCCGCGATCGAGGTGAGCAGCGTCTGCGAGGGCTGCTCCGCGAAAACCTTGGTGCGCGCGAGGCGTTCATGGGTCGCCTCGGTCACGCGCCCGGAGGCGCGGAAATCGCGGAACGGCGCCGACGCCTCACGACGGCTCTGGCCCACGATCACCATCCAGTCGGAGCGGCCGCCGCTCGGATCGGCCCGCATCACGGAAGCTTTTCCCGGCTCGCGGTTGATGTTACCCGCCTCCGCCCGCTCCACCACCTCCTGGATGGTCAGGGTCTCCGGGTTGGAAACCGTCTGGTTGGGGAGGAAAATAAGAGCCATCACCGCCGCGACGAGCGCCAGCCAGAAGAAGAGCATCTTCGGCTGGAAGCGGTCCGGCGGGAGACTCTTCAGCTGGCGACGCGGCTTCTTGTTTTCGGATTCAGGCATTGCGGGGAAGACTTCAGGTTCATCGTGGATGTTCCGGCGGGATAAGTCAATTGGCCCGCCCCCGCCGCGGCCGCGCCGCGGCCTCAAGGAACAACCGGCGGCCGTCGCACACCGCGAACCACGCCTTCCCGGCGCTTGATCGCGTCCGCGCCCCCGCCTCCACCTGCTGCAGCAGCGTGTCGAAGGCGGCCCGCGAAAGCACGGCGGCGGGCGGGTTGGCCAGCACCCAGCGATGCAGCGCCCGGCGCCAAAGGGCCCGGGGCTCCCCGCGCAGACGCGCGAGATCAAGCCGCCCGCGCGCATCGAGCGCTCGTAACCGGTCGAGCCGGCCCTCGAGGGCAGCATCATCCTCCTCCAGCAGTTCCCGGGATCGGGCCGCGCCGGCGACGGCATCCCGCCCGGCCGCCCGTTCCCAACGCGGCAGGACGTCACGACGCACCCGGTTGCGCTGGTAAACACCGGTCGCGTTGGTGGCGTCCTCCCGCCAACCGATTCCCGCGACGCGCAAAGCCCGGGTCAGCTCCTCGTGCCGCAGTCGGAGCAACGGACGAAGATGCACCCGACCGCCGACAAAGGTCTGCACCGGGCGGGGCGCGGCGAGGCCACCGGCGCCGCTTCCTCGGGCCAACCGCATAAGCATGGTCTCGGCCACATCATCGCGTTGATGCCCGAACCACAAAAACCGCGCGTACCTCCGGAGAAACGCCAACCGCGCCTCGCGGGCCTCCGCCTCGCTGGCGCCGGGCCGGCTTTCCCTCCAGGCGCCAGTGACGATCGGCAACCCGAGTTGCGCGCACACCCGGCGGCAGAACGCCGCATCCGCCCCCGCCGCGCGCCCGCGCAGACGGTGGTTGAAGTGCAGGACGACCAGGCGCCGACGGCACCCGGGCCAATGGGCCCAGACGAGCAAGACCAAGGCGAGGGAATCGGCCCCGCCGGAGCAGGCGAGGCCCCAGCGCGCGCGACTAGGACGCGCCGCCCACGCCACCACCGCAGGATCGAGGCGCTCGCGCGGAAAGACCGCGGCCAGCGCCTCCGCCCGTTCACGCAAAGGTGAGGTGATCTTTGCCAAAGTGCGGGACCAGCGCGTCCGGAATCCGCACGCGGCCGTCGGGCTGGAGGTTGTTCTCGAGCAGCGCGGCCAGCACCCGCGGCACGGCGAGACCGGAACCGTTGAGCGTGTGCACCAGCTCGGGCTTGCCGGTTTCCTTCGAACGGAAACGGATCTGGGCGCGACGGGCCTGGAAGGCCTCGAAGTTCGAGCAACTCGAGACCTCCAGCCAACGCTTCTGCCCGCCGGACCAGACTTCGAGATCGTACTTCTTCGTCTGGGCGAAGCCGAGGTCTCCCCCGCACATAAGGAGCACGCGATAAGGCAGTCCCAGCTTGCGCAGGATGCGCTCGGCGTCGTCGCGCAGCTGGTCGAGCTCCTTGTAGCTCGTCGAGGGGTGCACCCATTTGAGCAGCTCGACCTTGTCGAACTGGTGCAGCCGGTTCAGGCCGCGGACGTCCTTGCCGTAGCTGCCCGCCTCGCGGCGGAAGCACGGGGTGTAGGCGCAGCGGCAGACGGGCAGGACTGATTCCTCGAGGATCTCGTCGCGGAAGAAATTCGTGAGCGGCACCTCGGCCGTGGGAACCGCGTAGAGATGATCCGGGGTCGTCTCGTACATCTGGCCTTCCTTGTCCGGCAGCTGTCCCGTGGCGGTCGCGCTGGCGGCGTTGACGAAGATCGGCGGCGAGACCTCGACGTAGCCCGCGCGCGTGTCCTCCTCGAGGAAGAACTGCAGCAGGGCCCGCACGAGTCGCGCGCCGTCGCCGACATAGAACGGAAAGCCGGCTCCGGTGACCTTGGCGCCGCGTGCGAAGTCGAACAGCCGGTCGAAGCCCGGGATCTCCCAATGCGCCACCGCGTGGACCGACACCGAGGCCGGATCGCCGTGCGTCGAGAAGACGACGTTCTCCTCCGGCGTGCGCCCCTCGGGCACACTGGCGTGCGGAAGATTGGGCACCGAAAGCATGGCCTGGCGGAAACGATCCTCGATCTCCTTCAGCCGCGCCTCGTGCTCCTTCACCTTCGCCGAAACCGCCTTCATCTCGACGACCTTCGCGACGAACTCGGGCGATCCCTTGGGCAGCGCGGCCATCGCCGTGTTGGCGGTCTTTTGCGAGGCGCGCAGCGCCTCCGTCTCCTGCAACAGCGACCGCCATGAGGCGTCGATCGCCAGCACGGCGTCGACATCGACCTGGAGGTGTTTCTTGGCGATGGCCGCCCGGACGAGATCGGGCGATTCACGGAGCAGCTTGGGATCGAGCATGGGAAACGGTGGGGCTTCAGGCGAAACGCGCGCGGGCGCGCTGGAACCGGGTGTAGACATCCTTGGCCGAAAGGAGCTTCAGGTCCCCCAGCGGGGCCTGCACGATGACGTTGCCGGGGCGGCTGGGCGGATAAGGACCGAACAAACGCGGGTCGGTGGGCCCGAAGATGCCCATCACGCGCACGCCCATCGCGGCCGCGAGGTGCATCGGGCCGCTGTCGTTCGCGATCACCCAGTCGGCGCGGCGGATCAGCGCCGGGAGCGAGACCAGGCTGGTGTTGCCGGTGACGTTGGCGAACTGCGCCGGCGGAAAGGCATTGCGGTCATGGACGTAGCTGCTGCCGGCCCAGACGACCTTGCGGTTGCGGTCCTCCCGGAGGACCAGCTCGGTCAACTGCTTGAAGCCACCCCAGCACTTTTCGGCACGGCGGCTGTCGACGAACATCACGATCGGGCGACCGCCCCCGCGGGCGTCGGCGAAGCTGAGGCGGAGACTCTCGACCTCGCGGAACTCGAGTGCGCCCGCCAGCTCGGGCCTGGCTCCGAGGACCGGGCAGAACTGCAGCAGGATCTCCAGGGCGTGGCTGCGCCGGCCTTGCTCGGGCAACGGCACCCGCTCGGTGTAGAACACGCCGGAGAACTCGCGCGCGTCGCTGCGGCCCACCTTGCGGTCGGCGTGCACGCGCGACGTGAGCAGGCCGGTGCGCAGCAGGCCCTGGAAGTCGAAAACCCAGTCGTAGCGCCGCTTCCGGAGTTCCCTGGCCAGCCGGAGGAAGCCCTTGGCGCCGCCGCCGCGCTCGAAGATGAAAACCTCCTCGACCGCCGTGCAGGCGCGCACGATGGGCGCGAAGATCTCCCGCACCACCCACGAGATGCGCAGGTGCCGCACCTGCGCCTTGAGGGACGCGGCGACCTGCAGCCCGTGGACGATGTCGCCCAAGGACGAAGGCTTGATGATGAGGAGCTCGGTCATGGCGCGGACCGCGGCCCGTCGCCGCGGCGAAGCGGGCAAGCTCCCATCGCCCCCCTATGAAATCAAACGCAAACCGGCCTCCGCGATGATATGACGCGCCGATTCACGCGGACGGGGCGGGCGCTTGCGGGTTGCCAGCGCCGAGGCCGGGCCGCCAACGTGCACGCGCCCCGCAACTCCGCCATGGACCCGATCCTCGACACGCCCGGCGACGCCATTTTCCAACTGCGCACGACCGCGCCGGGGCCGGCGGGACGCCTGCCCCTCGAGGCCGGGCAACTCGCGCGCCTCAGCAGCGGCGACCTATTCGGGCTCACGCAAAACGCCGGCATGGGCTGGGATCCGGCGAAACTGCGCGGGAAGGAGTTTCTCATCCTCAGCACTCAAGGTGGCATTCGCGCCCCGGACGGAACGCCCGTGGCGCTCGGGTATCATACGGGGCACTGGGAGGTCGGACTCCTGATGGAGGAGGCCGCCCGGACGTTCTCCGCCGCGGGCGCGACACCATTCGCCGGATACGTCAGCGACCCCTGCGATGGCCGCACGAACGGCACCGCGGGAATGCTCGACAGCCTGGCTTACCGCAACGACGCCGCGGTGGTCCTGCGGCGCCTCATACGTTCGCTACCGACCCGGCGCGGCGTGCTCGGGGTCGCCACCTGCGACAAGGGCTTACCCGCGATGCTTATGGCGCTCGCCGGGTCGCCCGACCTGCCCACGGTCCTGGTGCCGGGCGGCGTAACCCTGCTCGCCGAGGATGCCGAGGACACCGCGAAGGTGCAGACCCTTGCGGCGCGTTTCGCCCGCAGGGAGGTTTCGCTCGATCACGCCGCCGCCATGGGTTGCCGCGCCTGCGGCTCGCCGGGAGGGGGCTGTCAGTTCATGGGGACCGCCGCGAGCAGCCAGGTGGTGGCCGAGGCCCTCGGTCTCGCCCTGCCCCACTCCGCTCTCAGCCCGTCCGGCGCGGAGATCTGGCGCGACTTGGCGCGACGCTCCGCGCGGGCGCTCATGGCGTTGGAGACGGCCGGCACGGCGACACGGGATATACTCTGCCCCGACGCGCTGCACAACGCGATGGTCGCGCACGCGGCGTTCGGCGGATCGACCAATCTTCTGCTTCACGTCCCGGCGATCGCGCATGCGGCCGGTCTGCCGCGGCCGACGGCCGCCGACTGGGCGGAGATCAACCGCAAGGTGCCCCGGTTGGTGGACGTTTTGCCCAACGGCCCGCGGAACTTCGCCACTGTGCAGGTGTTTCTCGCCGGCGGCGTGCCCGAGGTGATGCTGCGTCTCCGCGCGGCCGGCCTGCTCCGTGAGAACGTGCGCACGGTCAGCGGCCGCACCCTCGGCGAAAACCTCGACTGGTGGGAGAAATCCGGCCGCCGCGCCCGGCTACGCGCGAAGTTACGCGCTTTGGACGGCATCGACGCCGACGATGTCATCCTCTCCCCCGCCGGGGCGAGCGCGCGCGGACTCACCAGCACGATCACATTCCTTCGCGGCAACCTTGCGCCGGAGGGAGCGGTCGTGAAAAGCACCGCCATCGCCGCTGAACTGATCGACGACGACGGTGTCTACCGTCACCGGGGTCCGGCGCGCGTCTTCACTTCGGAATCCGCGGCCATCGCCGCGTTGAAGGCGGGCAAGCTGCAACCCGGCGACGTCCTCGTCCTGATCGGCATCGGCCCCGGCTCGGGCATGCCGGAAACCTACCAGATCACCTCGGCGTTGAAGCACCTCCGCGATGGCCAGCGCATCGCGCTCGTCACCGACGGCCGCTTTTCAGGCGTCTCCACGGGAGCCTGCGTGGGCCACGTGAGTCCCGACGCGTGGGCAGGCGGTCCGCTCGCGCGCGTCCGCGACGGCGACCTCATCGAGCTGCGCATCGACACCCGTCGCCTCGAGGGAGAGGTCAATCTCACGGGAGCGGAAACCGCGGCGTTCGACGCGCGCGGACCGCATCCCGCGCTGAAACCCGATCCGAGGGTCCATGCGGACACACGGCTCTGGGCGGCGTTGCAGGCCGCCTGTGGCGGCACGTGGGGAGGATGCGTGCACGACGCCGACCGCATCGCGCAGTTGCTGGAGCTCGGCCTCGAGACCGAGCGCTCCCGGTCAGGGCGAACCGGCTGAGACCACCCGATCGGCGGGACGATCCGCCCAGCGGAAAACCGCCATGGCCTTCAACTCGCGGACAAAAATCTCGTCACCGGAGATCGCGAGGTGCGCCCAGGTCTCCGTCTCGGAGACCTTGTGCTGCCCCACGAGCCGGAACTCCTTCGGGTCGGCCTCGATGAGCAGGAGCACGCCGCGTTCATCCAGACCCAGGATGCGGTTACCCTGCGCCACCTGGCTCACGTACTTGCCAAAGGCGTCGGAGGTCCAGGTGCGCTCGCCGTTGGCGAGATTCACGCAGGAGAAACGTCCGTTCGCGAGGTGCAGATAGGCGTGCCCGTCGATCACGACCGGCGAGGACATGTAGCCCTGCGCCGTACCCGTCCACGTTTCGGCCACGCGCCAGGCGTCTCCCTCGCGCAGGATGGAATACAGCCAGCTCTTGTTCTGGTAGCTGCTGGTGAAGACCGCGTCGCCCACCACGGTGGGCGTAAGGATGTTCATCCCGCGAAAGGACGGAACGGAATGGCTCCACAACACGCGCCCGTCATCCAGGGCGAGACCGGCGAGCTTCTCCCGGGATTGCACGACCAGCTGGCGCTCACCGCGGATCGTCGCGATGACTGGCGAGGAGAAACACCCCTCGCTCATCACGCCGGCCTTACCCTCGAAGGAGCGCCACACCACCTGGCCGTCGGACTTGCGAACCCGCACGACGGAATTCGCCGCCTGCAGGTAGACCGAGTCGCCATCCGGGAGCGGCGAGCACACGAGGCCGAAATCCGGGACGTTCGTGCCGTAGGCCTGCACGAAATCGATTCGCCAGCGTTCACGACCCGTCGCCCCGTCGAGCGCCACGAGCACGTCGCGCATTCCGGCCACGAATAGGGTCTCGCCGTCGAAGGCGGGTGTCGCGCGGATCCAATCGCCGCGGGACTTGGCGTAGAAGGGAACCGAGATGGCACCCGACCAGGAGTGCCGCCAGAGTTCGGCGCCGGTCCGGCGATCCAAAGCGCGCACGACCTCGGTCTTCTTGTCGGCCGTTTCGGTCACGAAGACCGCTTTGTCGGAAACGATCGGCCCGGAGTAGCCGGGGCCGAGCGGTGCGCGCCAAAGGGTTTTGATTTCCGCTTCGCCCATCCGCCGGGGCCAAGCGGGCCCGGCGATCTGCCCGTCACGCGAGGGGCCGCGCCACTGCGGCCACGCCGTCGCCTCGACCGCCGACGATGCCGGGACAAGGGAGGAAGCGATCAAGAGCAACCGGGCTGGGAGGGAGAACGGGAACGTCATGCTGATGAAACGTCCGAACCCCGGGTTTGGACGCCGGTCAGGCCGCAGCCCCTCCCGGGGCCGGAAACCGTCCCTTGGGCCGCTACCCTCCACGGAGCGCCATGGACGCTGGGCTGCCGCCGGGGCCTCCCGATCCGCGGCGCTGCCGGAGTCAAACGGCCGCCGCCGAACCTCCTCAGCGGATCCGCGAGAAGTCGGTCGGCGTCAGGTAGACGGATTCGACCTTGGCGGTGAGCTTGCCGTTCTGCTCGGAGGCCGAGCGAACCTTAGCCCATTCGGGATCCTCGCGGAATCCCTTCCAAGCCGCGGCAGCGGCCTCCCGCGAGGGGTAGGCCAAAAAATAAAGCAGGGTGCGACCCGCGCCCTTGTCCGCGTCGGTGGGGTGGAAATAACCGAGATTGGTCATGCCGTGGCGGGAGAAGATACCGATGGTGTGGTCCCGGAAGCGCGCATCGAGCCCGGCCAGCTTGCCCTCGGCCGCGGTGTAGGTGCGGAGTTCGAAGACGCGCGCGGCCCCCTTGCCGTTCCCGCCGTCCATCGGCCGCGAGAAATCCGTGGTCTCGAGAAACACCGACTCCACCTTCGCCACGATCTGGCCGTTGGCGGTCGTGCGCTTGGCCACTTCTTTCCACTCCGCATCCGCCGAGAATGCCTTCCACGAGGCCTTGGCGGCGTCCCGGTTTTTGTGCGCGAGCAGGTAGATCAGCTTTTCACCGCCGCCGTCCTTGGCGTCGGCCGCGACCCAGTAGCCGACGTTCACCATGCCGTGCTTCTCAAAAATACGCGTGGTGTGTTCGCGGAAACGCGCGACGACATCGGCACCGCGGCCGGGCGCGGCAGTGTAAGTGCGGAGCTCGTACACCAAGCTGGTGGCGTCGGCGGCGAATGCGGTGGCGGCCAGCGCAAGGAGGAGGAGGGATCGGATGATTTTCATGGGGAGGAAGCGGGCGGCAGCGTTGCACCCGGCGCGTCGGAGTCAACGCACCGGTCCGGAGCGCGCGCCGCCAGCGGCCGGCGCACATTCAGGCGGGAAAGCAGACCCGGAAAGGCGTCGGCCGCCGGGGACCCGCGCAGGAACTCCTCGGCGCGTTCCTTCAGTCCGCGGGCCCGCAGGTTGGCATAGACATGCAGCTCGAACTGCCGCCGCAGCGCCTCGCCCGCCGCGTCGAATCCGAAGAACCGCAAAAGATGGATCGTCGCCTCCGCGGTGGAAAACCGCCCTCCCTCCTGCTGGGCCCGCAGCCAGTAGCGGCTCTCCCCCGCCATGGGCAGGCTCACCACCCGGCCCCAGCCCAGCGCCTCGCGCGCGATCACGGCCGCCTCGCTCCAGACTCCGTCGACCAGCACCACTTGCACCGACTCGGGCGACGGTGCGGAAGGCATCGGCTCACCGTGCGGATGCAATACCCATACCTCGCGGCCGGGACGCCGCAGGGCATCGGCCTTCCACTGCCCCTCCCGCTCCCAAACCCAGAGACGCGAATCATCCACCACCCGCGAGACCACCAGGCCGGAACTGCTCGGGCGGAAACGTTCCCGTCGGTGCATCATCACGTCCACCGCCAGCGGCACCGCGACCGTCTCCCGCGCCGCGCACACGCACCAGCGGTGCGGAAGCCGGCAGACTTCGCAGCGGTGCACCCCGCCTACGACGATCCTGCGCATGGGGCTGAGCGCCGCCCGTTTCCGCCGGAGGTTCCCATCACGGGAACTTCTTCTGCCGCACGAAATCGACGTCGAAGGACTGCCCCATCTGCGGCTGGTTGTATTTGCCGACCAGACGGTCCTCGGCGGCGTCGTGCGACAGCACGTAGGTGGCGCCCGGATACCCCACATCGTTCAACTCCACGATCACCTGCAGACCATCAGGCCCGCGCATCCAGATCGCCCGCGAGACGTTGATCGATTTGGGATTGTAATACCCCGCCTGCACGACGCCGCTGCGGTCCGCGCCGCGGATCTCCAGCGCGTACGTGCCGTCGGAGCGCAGCCAGCGGCCGATCATTTTCTGGACCTCGGCGGGAGCGGAGCCGTCAACCGGACTCGCCGGCGCGGACGCGGCCGGGGCGGCTGGCGACGAAGCGGCGCCGGTCGCGGGCTTGGCGCCGGGTTCGGATTTCGAGCAACCCGCCGCACCGGCGAGCAGGAGCGCGGCCAGCGCAAGCGAACCGGCGGTGAAGGGTTGGGCGGAGACCATGGCGGAGCCTCTCCCGGATTGCCCGGCCGGTGCAAGCCGCGCGCGGAACGGTCAACGGATCTCGTAGAGCTCCACCAGCGCCACCCCGGTCGCGCCTTCCGGCGGAGCGATCACCGCGGTGTAGGCGCCGGGCGGCAAGGTCACCAGAAGCACGGAATCCGCGGCGGCTCCCGAGAGCGGGAACGCTCCGGCCCGCTCGGCGGCGCGTCGCGCCTCGATCGCGTTCGGTGCCGTAGCCCACCCCGCGTTCGAGGCCAGCGGCGTGGCGCCGGCCATCAGCGTGAGCCGCGGCGACCGCAAGGCCTCGGCCAGACCGAAGTTGCCCAGGGAAGGCCCCACCGCGCGAACCAGCAACGTGGCCGCGGTTTCGCCACGCACGACGAAGCCGGCGATCAGTTCGCCGCCCCCGCCCGCCACGCGCGAACGGGCGGACAAGTTGCCGAGGCTTCCGCCTCCCGGCGAAGTGTCATAGACCTCCACCAGCAGGGAACCGCGGGGCGCGCCCCGCGCCGCCGTGGCTGCAACCATGTGCACGCCCTCCGCCACTCGCGTGACGAAGGCCGCGTCCGCGCTACCCGGCGGAAGCGGGAAGGCCCCCACCCTCGCCGCCACCGGCGCCGTCGTGGTCGAAATCCATTCGTCGTTACCTTCCAGGGAGACTCCAGTCGCCGACAGGAGATCCAGACGCGGATCTTCCAGGGCGCCGGTCACACCCAGACCCGCGAGGGCGGGACCCACTGCCCGGGCGAGGACAGTCTCGGGACCGCCGCGGACCGCGAAGCCGACGATCAGCGTGTCATCGCCCGCGCCCGCCACCGCGCGCACCGCAAGGTTGACCAGTTCACCCGGGGACCCGCTCGAGACGACGACGCGCGACGGCGGGGAAACGACCGCTCCCAACGCATTCCGTACGCTCACCGCATACTCGCCGGCATCGGCGGGGGACACGCGCGCCCGGGAAAACGCGGGCCGCGTCTCGCCGGCGATCGGCCGACCTTCGAGCAACCACTGGTAGCCCAGCGCGCCACCCTCCGCCGTCACCTGCAGATGTAACGGCGAGCCGCTGGCGACCGTCGCGCCCCACGGAGGAGAGATAATGCGCGGCGACGAAGCCGGGGCGACCGTGCGAACGGGGTCTGCCAGGAGCAGCGCGGAAACGACCGGGCGTTCGGTCCCGTCGCCGGGCCGGACGGTGAGCGCCCCGCCAACAGCCAACGAGGTCGAGCCGCCGCCATCGAGATTGATCGCGGACCCACACCCGAGGGACCGCATCAACGCCGCCGTCTCGGCAAGCGTCATGCCCGCGGCCACGCCGGGGTTGTCACCCTCCACGGCCACCACGAGCAGGATACCCGTGGGGGTAAATCCCGCCGCGGTGCGCGGCCGGCGCGACGTGTTGTTCACGTCGATCAACTCCTCCGCATCGGTGATCCGCACCGCTCCATCGCGCACCAACATCGGGGAACCGCCCAGCGCGTGCTGCATCACCCAAGGCGCGGCGCCCGCAGGGAACGCGGCGGTCGGCACCGGTTGCGGCGCATCGCCGGACCGGTTCGGGCTGGGCGCGGGATAGGAATAGATCAACGCGTTGCCAGCACCCACGTGGTAGATCCAATCCGCCGTCAGATTGCCCGCGGGTGAAAGTCCAAGCGCGGCGCGCGTGGGGAAATACGGAACCGAGGCGCCCTGGTGGGTGCGCGAAACGGATTTGATGTTGGGCGAGAGGACCACTCCGTCGCGCTGCACGAGACTGAAGGATTGGTTACTCCCGAAGTAACCCGCGTTGACCGCGGCGAAGACCACCGCGGGATCCGCGGCGGCGAACTGGGAGGGCGTGCGCGCCGAGGTACTGAGAACGGGCTTGAATGCGACCGCCGGCGAGCGGGTGTCCCAGGCGAGACAGAACGCACGCGTGCCGGGAACCTCGAGCGCGTAGAGCTGGAGTCCCTCGGCGGGGAACCCACCCATGCGCTCGGTCGCTAACCGCCACCCGGGCGGCAGAGCGATCAGGGTTTCAACGTTGGCCGGCTGCGCGGCGACGAAGCCGGAAACGGCGCCGATCAGCGCGAGGAGACGAAGCGTCGGTGAGCGACCGGACATGCTGGACAGGATGAAACGTCGCGAAAGGGGCCGGTCAAACCGCCCGCGGCGACGGGTTTACTGCGCCCACGCGCGATCCCCGGCGGCGAGCGGGACGGAACCTCGGTAGGTCCCGGGCACCGGATCATAGCGCAGCGCCTTCGTCGCGCCCTGCTCCGAGGTAAAATAGCCGAGCAACGTCAGGCGCTTCAGGTGCGCGAACGGATTCACGCCGCCCGGCGCCGCGGGTTTGCTCCGGGTCTCGTACGCGGTGAGCAGTGCCTCTCGCTCGACGGCCGACAATTGCAGCCAGCCGCGCCCGTGCGCCTCGCGCGCCGCCGCCTCGATCTCACGCAACCCGCGGCGCAGCGCGACGGCGGCCTCCGGTGCAAAGCAGTCCTCGGTCATGCGCGTGACGAAGCGGCCGATCCCCACCGACGCCGCACCCGGCGAGCCGGGCGTCGCCGGCAGGATGGTGTCGCCGATCAGATCCAGCGCCTTTTCCTCGTCAGCGCTCCAGCCGGCGGGCGCCGGCAGCGCGGCCCAAGTGCGGGCGGGCAAGGCGGCCCAGACGGATGCGACCCCGGCGAGCCGGGCGGAACGGAGGAGTAATTCGCGGCGAGTCACAGGTTTCCTTTCTTCATCTCGTCGGCCGCATGGTTCGCCGCGCGGGCGGCGAGCGCCATGAAGGTGAGCGAGGGATTTTGCACGCCGGTCGAGGCCATGCTGGCGCCGTCGGTTACGTAAACGTTGGGACAGGCGTGGAGCTGGTTCCAGCGGTTGAGCAGGGACTTCTTCGGGTCCTTCCCCATGCGCACGCCGCCCATTTCGTGGATGTCGAGGCCCGGGTTCCGCTTATCGTCGAGCGTGCGGATGCCCTTGGCGCCGGCGGCGGTGAGCATCGCCTCACCCTCCCGCAGGAAGTCCTTCACCATGCGGACATCGTCGTCGGTGTAGCCGATGGACGTCACGAGCTGCGGGATGCCCCAAGGGTCCTTGTGGTCGGCCGAGAGGCGCACGTGGTTCTCCCGGAGCGGCACGGTCTCGCCCTGCATCATCATCGAAATCCGCCACGGCCCGGGCTTCGTGATGCGCTCCTTGAAGGCGGCCCCGACGCCCGGCGTGCCGTCGCCCTGCGTCCAGCCCGGCCGGAAGGCGCTGAAGAACACCATGTAGCCGCGCGGGAAATCGGTCTCCTGGCGGCGGAGATTCCGGAAGTTCGGCATCATGGCTTGGGTGGGGCGGCGGCCGGAGTAATAGGAGTCGAGAAAGCCGTCGACCGAAGCGGACAAGCTGCCGCGGTAATTGTGGAACGCGACGTAACGGCCGAGCAGCCCGTGGTCATCGCCGAGGCCCGCGGGGAAACGCGCCGAACGCGAGTTGAGGAGGATGAGGTTCGTGTTGAGGCAGGCGGCGTTGACGAAAATGACGCGCGCGTGGAACTCGGTGACCTGGCGCGTGACGGCGTCGACCACCCGCACGCCGCTCGCGCGGCCCGTGGCGCCGTCGTGGAGGATGCTCTCGACGACGGAATTCGGGCGAAGCGTGAGACGACCGGTGCGCGCGGCCCAGGGCAGCGTTGAAGAAACCGAGGAGAAGTACCCCCCGAACGGGCACCCGCGGTAGCACGTGTTGCGCGCCTGGCACTTGCCGCGTCCCTGCTCAAGGTGGATCGGCTGCGGCTCCGTGAGGTGGGCGCAGCGACCGATGACGACGCGCCGCCCCGCGAAGTTCTTTTCAATCCCGCCGCGCAGATGGCGCTCGACGGTGTTGAGTTCCCACGGCGGAAGGAACTCGCCGTCGGGCAGTTCCTCGATCCCGTCACGATTCCCGCTGATGCCCGAGAAGCGCTCGACGTGCGAGTACCACGGCGCGAGATCTTCGTACCCGATGGGCCATTCGGCGAAACCGTCCCGGGCGGGCCCCTCGAAGTCGAAGCGGCTCCAGCGCTGGGTCTGCCGCGCCCAGATGATGGATTTCCCTCCGACCTGGTAGCCGCGGATCCAGTCAAACGGCTTCTCCTGCTGGTACGGATGCTCGGCGTCCTTCACGAAGAAATGCGAGGTCGCCTCGTCGAAGGCGTAACATTTCTTGGCGATCGGATTGTCGCGCACGACCTCGTGAGTGAGACGCCCGCGGCGGGGCAGATCCCATGGATTGGCCACCGCGGTGGGATAATCCTTGAGGTGTTCGACATTGCGGCCGCGCTCGAGGACGAGGGTGCGCAGGCCGCGGTCGCACAGTTCCTTCGCGGCCCAGCCGCCGCTGATGCCGGAACCGATCACGATCGCGTCGAAGGTGTGTTCGCGGGCGCCGGGAGTGGTGGGGAAACTCGCCATTCAGCGAAGCGAAGCGGCCCGTGCCCCGGGCGCAAGCGCGGGTGCGAGCCGCGACGCGTCCCCTTGCGAAACACACGCAGGCTTCCATGGTCGCGCCGATGCCGTTCACCCGCCGCCTCTTCCTCCGCGCGGCCGGCCTCCTGGGCTGGACTGCTCTGGCGCGGGCGGGCTCCGCCGGAGATCCGGGGTCCGCGCCTTTCGCGGTGAGCGACCACTGCGACGGCTTTCGCTTCTTCAATCCGGGCGGGGTGGAACCCCGCGGCCTCGGCTCGCTGCTGCGCTGGCAACTCGGCCGCTCCCAGGGCGCCTGGCCGGAATCCGTGCCCGTCACGGCGGTCCCCCGCCTCAACCCGGCACCCGAGGGCGCGAGTTGGAAGGTCACCTTCGTCAACCACGCGACTTTTCTCCTCCAGTTCCCGGGCTTCACCGTGCTCACCGATCCGATCTGGTCCGAGCGCTGCAGTCCCGTGGGTTGGGCGGGCCCGCGCCGGGTGCACGCACCCGGGATTCCGTTCGATCGGCTCCCGCCCATCGACCTCATCCTGGTGAGTCACAACCACTACGACCACCTCGATGTGCCGACCCTGCAAAGGCTTCGCGCGGCGCACGGCGCCCCGGTGATCACGACGCTGGGCAACCGACGTTTCCTCGCTGAGCAGGGCCTCGGGGAGGCGGTTGAACTCGATTGGTGGCAGAGTCACTCGCCCCGTCCCGGGGTGCGCGTGACCGTCACACCCGCGCAGCATTTCTCCGCCCGCGGGATCACCGACCGGATGACGACGCTCTGGGGCGGCTTCGTGATCGAGGCCGCCGGCCGCCGGGTGTATTTCGCCGGGGACACCGGTTATTTCGACGGTTTCGGGGAGATCGCTTCCCGCCTCGGCGCCTTCGACCTCGCGCTGATCCCGATCGGGGCCTACCAGCCGCGCTGGTTCATGCGCGGCATGCATTGCGATCCAGCGGAAGCGGTACGGATCCACCGGGAAATCGGCGCCCGCCGCAGCTTGGCGATGCACTTCGGCTGCTTTCCGCTCGCCGACGACGGCCACGAGGACGCCCCGCGGGACTTCCTCGCGGCCCGCGCCGCCGCGGGGCTCGGCGACGAGGACTTCGCGCTGCCCGAACCCGGAGCAACCGTGATGCTGGCTTGAGAACGCGCGCCCCGCGACGCGCGCTTGCGTCGGTCCGGCGGCGTCATTGAGTCACGGCGCCCCGCATGGACCCCCTCCTGCTCCTTCTGGTCGGCGTGATTGTCGTCATTGGCGGCATCGTCTGGCTCCGCCTTCATGCCTTCCTTGCCCTGATGGCCGCGGCCATCGTGGTCGCGGCGCTGACGCCGCCGGAGAACATCGAACGCTCCCTGCTGGCCCAGAAGAAGAGCCCGGCCGAGGCCTCGGCGCGGGCCGCCGAGCCGCTCGGCACCAAGCTCGCGTCGAAGTTCGGTTCCGCCTGCGCCAACCTCGGCGTCCTCATCGCGATGGCGTCGGTGGTCGGAGGCTGCCTGCTGCACAGCGGAGGCGCCGAGCGGATCGTACGCTCGGCTTTGCACACCTTCGGAGAACGCCGGGCCCCGGTGGTGCTCGGGGTGAGCGGACTGATCCTTGGCGTGCCCGTGTTCTTCGACACGGTCTTCCTGCTGCTCATCCCCATCGCCCGGGCGTTGGCGGCGCGCACGGGCCGCGACTACCTGCTCTACGTGCTCGCGATCGCGGTCGGCACCACCATGACCCACTCGCTGGTGCCACCGACCCCCGGACCGCTCTTCGCCGCCACGGCCCTGAAGGTCGACATCGGCGTGATGATCCTCGGCGGACTCGTGCTCAGCACGCTCACCGCCTCGTGCGGCCTCGCCTACGCGTGGTGGGCCAATCGCCGCTGGCCGACGCCTTTGCGCGCGGTTTCCGGCGAGGCCGCGCACATGCTGTCGCCCGCCTCCGGCCTGCGGGATGAACAGCTGCCCTCCCTCACGCTGTCCCTCGCCCCGATCATCCTCCCGGTCGTACTCATCTCCGGGGAAACCTTCAGCGACCTCGGGCTCCTGCCGGCCGGCCTGACCCGCGCGCTCGCCGTGGTCGGCCATCCGAACATCGCCCTCACGCTCTCCGCCGCGGTCGCGCTCCTCACCCTGGCGCTGCGTCCCGGCATGGACGCCGCGCAGCTGCGTCAACACGTCCAAGCCGCGCTGGCCGACGCCGGAACCATCATACTCATCACCGCCGCCGGCGGCGTTTTCGGCGGCTGCCTGCAGGAGACCGGTGTCGGCGAGCGCATCCGTGAGTTCGCCGAAACTTACCGGATCGGCGTGCTGCCCCTCGCGTTCGTGCTGACCGCGCTCGTCCGCATCGCGCAGGGGTCGGCCACCGTGGCGATGGTGACGAGCGTCGGGATCGTGGGCTCGTTCGCCGCCCCGGAGACGCTGGGTTTTCACCCGGTCTACCTTGCGCTCACCATCGGCTGCGCGTCCAAGCTCGTGCCTTGGATGAACGACAGCGGATTCTGGGTGTTGTCCCGCACCTCGGGTCTCACCGAGCGCGAGACGCTGCGCACGATGTCCGTGATGTTCGCGCTGATGGGCGTGATCGGATTCCTGATCATCCTAGTGGCGGTGCGTCTGTTCCCGCTCGTCTGACCGCGGGACACGTCTGCTCGCCCACCGAATCCGGGGCTTCATCTTCACGAACCACCCGGTCTGCGGCGCCACCGCTCAGGCCAGGTCGACCGGGTCGACGTCGAGCACCTGTACCATGTCGTCGGCCCACTTGAAGCCCGCCCGCAGTCGCTCCAGATCGGCCACGACCTTGGTGACGCCGGACGTGAAGTACCAGACCTGCCAACGGTACTCGTCCTTGATCTTCTCGATCGGCGCCGAGGAGGGCCCGCGCAGCTCGACGCGGTCGCCCAGTTCGCGCTCCACCAGCTTCGCCCATTGCTCGGCATAGAATCGCAGCTTGTCGGGATTGGGTCCGCGGAAGAGGTGCTGGATCAAATGACGGTAAGGCGGATAGCGGAAACTCCGTCGCACCGCCAGCTCACCGGCGGCGAACCCGGCGAAATCGGCGCGCTTGGAAAACTGGATCGCCTCCGATTGCGGCGTGAAGGTCTGGACGATCACCTCGCCCGCGCGATCCCCACGGCCCGCCCGCCCGGCCACCTGCACCAGCAGCTGGAACGTGCGCTCGTTGGCGCGGAAATCCGGCACGTGCATCGAGATGTCGGCATCCACCAGCCCCACCAGCGTGACATTCGGGAAGTCGAGCCCCTTGCCGATCATCTGCGTGCCAACCAGCACGTCGATCCGCCCGGCGCGGAACTCGGCCAGAACCTCGCGAAACCGGTTCTTCCGCGCCATGGTGTCGGTGTCCATGCGCTCCACGCGCGCCCGCGGCACGAAGCGGCGCACGGCCTCCTCGACCCGCTGCGTGCCGAGGCCGCGCCAGCGGATGTCGGGTGCGCCGCATTCCGGACAACGGTCGGGCGCTCCACGCTGGTCGCCGCACAGGTGGCAGCGCAGCGTCTCGTCCGTGCGGTGGTACGTCATCGCAATGCTGCAATGCCCGCAGCCCTCCACGTGGCCGCACTGGCGGCACTGCATCGACGACGAGTAGCCGCGGCGATTGATGAAGAGGATAGTCTGCTCGCGTCGCTCCAGCCGGTCGTGCATCGCGCGCACCAGCCGGTCCGATAAACCGGAAAACCCGCGCTTGCGGGTGACCTCGATGCGCAGGTCAACCACCTCAATGCGCGGCAGCTGCCGGGCGTCGACGCGGTTGGGCAGCTGCAGCAGCCGGTACTTGCCCAACTCGACGTTGGTGAAGCTCTCCAGCGACGGCGTGGCGGACCCCAGCACGGCGACGGCGCCGGCCAGCTTGGCCCGCATGACCGCGACGTCCCGCCCGTGGTACCGCGGCGACTCGCCCTGCTTGTAAGCCGGCTCGTGCTCCTCGTCGACGACCACGAGGCGGAGATTCCGCACCGGCGCGAAAACCGCGGACCGCGCGCCCACCACCACCCGTGCCTCCCCCGTGGCCAGCGCCAGCCAGCCGTCGAGCCGCTCCCCCTCGCTGAGATGGCTGTGCCACACGACGCAACGCTGCCCCCCCGCCACCGCCTCCAGCCGCGAGCGCAACCGCGCCACGGTCTGCGGCGTGAGCGCGACCTCGGGCACGAGGAACATCACGCCGCCGCCGGCCCGCAGCGTGGCGTCGATCGCCCGCAGGTAGACCTCGGTCTTACCCGATCCGGTCACGCCGAGGAGCAGCGAAACCTTGAAGCCTCCCGCCGCGACGTCCGCCGCGAGCGCGTCCACCGCGGCCTGCTGGTCCGGATTCAGCGCGTGCGGCAACGCCTGCACCAGCTCGCCGGCGTCATGACCGTCGGCATACGCGACGCGCTCCACCCGCCGCGCCTCCTCCCGGAGCCAGCCGCGCTTCACCAGCGCCGACGCGACGGCCGCCGTCATCCCAAGGCGCTGCAGCACGAGCCCCTTCGGCTGCGGCCGCACCTGCGCGATGAGGAAACCATATAACCGCGCCTGCTGCGGCGCGCGCCGCGTCAGCGTCTCGAGCTCCTCCGTGGAGGCGCGGTGCGCGATCGCCAGCAGGCGTTCCTGGCGGATCGTCGCCCCGCGCCGCACCGCCGCCGGGATCATCGTCTCGATCACCGAGTCGATGCCGCAGGCGTAGTAGCGCGCCATCCACCGCGCGAGCTCGAGCAGCTCCGGGGTGAACGCGGGAAACGGATAGGCCACCTGGGCGACGGCTTTCAGGCGATCGACCGGGAAGTCCCGCGGCGCCCCCACCTCACCGACCACGCCAAGCCGCAGCGTGTTCAGGATCGGCACCCGGACCAACGACCCCACCTGCACCTCGGCGCGCATCGGCTCCGGCACGCGATAGTGCAGGACCTTGTCGAAGCCCGCGAGGGGATGGACACCCACGATCATCGCGCCATCTCGCGGCGCCACCGGTACCGGTGCAAATTCAAACCCGGCGGGGAGTTCAGGGCCGGGAGCGGAGGAGTCCGGGCGCTTGACTCACCCCGGGGCGTCTGAAACATCGCCGCCTCTTTACAAAACATCATGGGCCAACAGCTAAACAAACTGATCAAACGGAAACGCCGCCACGCCTACCTGAAGCGCAAGAAGGAACGCGCGAAGGCCGCGAAAAAGAAGTAAGGCGTCCGGCCCGATCCCCTCGCCCGCGGCGGTCTCCCCGACCGCCGCTTTTGTTTTTCCATGGCCAAAGTCAGCCTCGTCTCGCTCGGCTGCGCGAAGAATCTGGTGGATTCCGAGATCATGGTCGGCCACCTGCACCAGGCCGGCATGAGCGTCGTGCCTGACGCCGACCAAGCCGACGTGGTGATCGTCAACACCTGCTCCTTCATCGATTCCTCCAAGGAGGAGTCGATCGGTCACATCCTTGAGGCGCACCGGCAGCGCGGCCTTCGCAAGCGCCGCGGCAACCAGAAGCTGATCGTCGCCGGCTGCATGTCGCAGCGGTTCTCAAAGGACCTCGCGGTGGAGCTCCACGACGAGGTCGACGCTTTCATTGGCCTCGACGAGGTCACCAAGGTGGCGCCGATCATCGAGGAACTGCTCGGTCGGGAGCGCGCGGCCAACGAGGCTCCGGTCAATTTGGTCCAAGGCCGTTCGACCTACATCCCCGATTACGACACGCCGCGATTCCGTCTCACCCCGCGGCATTCGGCGTACATCAAGATCGCCGAAGGCTGCAACCACCCCTGCACGTTCTGCATCATCCCGCGCATCCGCGGCCGGCACCGCAGTCGCACCGTGGAAAGTGTGGTGGCGGAGGCGCGCCAGCTCGTGCGCGAGGGTACCCGCGAGCTCAACCTGATCTCCCAGGACACCACGTTCTTCGGCATGGACACGTGGGAGGACCGGCCCGGGCCGCGCTCCCCCGTCGATTCCCGTCGCGGCACCGCCCTCACCACCCTCCTGCGCGAGCTCAACGCGATCGAGGGCGATTTCTGGATCCGGTTGCTTTACACCCATCCGGCGCACTGGAGCGACGAGCTCATCCGCACGATCGCCGAATGCCCGAAGGTCGCCCGCTACGTCGACATGCCGCTCCAGCACATCAGCGACCGCATGCTGGAGCGCATGCAGCGAGAGACCAGCGGTGCCTATATCCGCGACCTGATCGCCCGCATCCGCGCCGGCATCCCGGGTATCGCCGTCCGAACCACTTTCATCGTCGGCTTCCCGGGTGAGAACGAGGCCGACGTGGACGAACTCGCCGAGTTCATCCGCTCCACCCGTTTCGAGCGCCTCGGCGTCTTCCGCTATTCGCAGGAGGAAGGAACCAAGGCCGCGAAGATGGAGGAACAAATCCCCGCCAAGACCAAGGAGGCGCGCTGGCACCGCCTGATGAAGCTGCAGCGCTCCATCGCCGGGGAACTCGCGGCCGCCCAGGCGGGGCGCAAGCTACGCGTGCTCGTCGATGAACCCGGCGTCGCCCGCGGCGAGGCCGACGCCCCTGACATCGACGGCCGCGTCTACCTGCCGATCACCGCCCCGGTGGGCGACTTCGTCGAGGTGAGCATCACCGGCAGCGACGAGTACGACCTGCTGGCGCTCCCGGCCGGACAGAGCCCGTCGGTGCGGCGGACCGCGCGTCAGGCGCAGTAACACCCCGGCCGCAGTTTCGCGCTGGCGGGAACTTCGGCGTTGCGGCGCTCCCGCCGTCGCGTCCACTTTTTCCCCATGGGACGTCAATGGCTCCACGCCAAACGCGCGATCGTGAACCTGAAAAAGGGCCAGGTCGTGCAGAAGCTCGTGAAGGAAATCACCGTCGCGGCCAAACTCGGTGGCGGCGATCTCGACGCCAACGCGCGGCTGCACGCCGCGGTCGAGAAGGCGAAGAAGGCGAGCGTGACGCGGGAGGTCATCCAGCGCGCGATCGCGAAGGGCGCGGGCACGGGCGGCGACAGCGCCTCGCTTGAGCACGTGGTGTACGAGGGCTACGCGCCCCACAAGGTGCCCGTGATCGTCGAGGTGATGACCGACAACCACAACCGCAGCGCCGGCGACCTGCGCGTCCTCTTCAAGAAGGGCGTCATGGGCGGCGCGGGCAGCAACAAGTTCCTGTTCGACCACGTGGGCATCGTCGAGGCGCACCACCCGGACGCCGCGGCCGACCTGGAGGCCGCAGGCATCGAGGCCGGCGCGAACGAGTTCGAGCCGCTCTCCCATGCGCAGAACGACGACGTGCCCGAGGGGCACGCCGGCGCCCGCTTTCTCACCGACCGGACCGCCGTGCACTCCGTCGCCGCGTGGCTCAAGCAGAACGGCTGGGCGGTGATCACCGCCGAACTCGGCTACATCGCGAAGACTTATCCGGAGTTGGACGACACGCAGCGCGGCGAGGTGGGCGAGTTTCTGCAGGCCCTCGAGGATAACGACGACGTCCAGCGCGTCTGGGCGGCGGTGAAGTAAACCGGGCTCAGTCGGGTCCGAATAATCCGCGGCGAACCGCCGCGGCCTCACGGCACGTGCAACAATCCGAAACGCCGTACACTCTCTTGCGCTGATATCCGTCCGCTATCGTCGAAGACGGGCTCCCTCGGAAATTCGGGAAATTCCACTTCAAACGCCGCGGAACTTCAATTCCCGCGACGGCTCCCTGCCCTGCCCCTCCAGAATCAGGCGGTCGGGCAGAAATCGCGTGATCGCGTAGGCGGTCGTGCCGGCGGTCTCGACCATTCCCTTGAGCGTCACGAACGACACCCCATTGCGTTCGCCGAACGCTCCCGCGTGATTGTGGCCGTTGAGCCACGCCACGACGTGCGGATGGCGGTCCAGCACGGCAAGCACCTCAGGTGCGTTCCACACGTTGTGATCGTTGTCGGGCCAAACGGGGTGGTGGGCGAAAACGATGACCCTCAGCCCGCTCCTCCGCGCGGCAGTGAGCTCACGCTCCAGCCACGCCAGCTGCCTGGCGCCGACCCCGCCGTTCCATGGCTTTGCCTGCCGCACCTTGGCGGCCTGCAAGCGCGCCAACTCCTGCTCCGCCGCCGCCCTTCCCGGCGCGCCGGCCGGATGCGCGTAGGTGCTAAGGTCGTTGGTATCGAGAATGACGAAGCGGAAGCCACCGTGATCGAAGGCGCCGTGGCGCCCCTTCAGGCCCAAACGTTCCGGGACGCGCGGCTTCTCCCCCTCGAGGACATCGAAGTCGTGATTGCCGAGGACCTGATGCCAGCGGTGACGACTCGCCCCAAGCGGCCGCATGATTTCGTCGAAGCTGCGCCACTCGCGATCGATCAGATCCCCGAGGTGGACGCAGAACGCCAAGTCGGTTCGATTGAAGTGCTCCACCGCGGCTCCCAACTTGCCGATCGACGCGCGGTAAAACCGAGTGCCCTTGTCGGGCACGTCGGCGTACTGCGCGTCGGCCACCAGCCCGATGGAGAACAGCTCGCGCGACGCACCGCGCGCGATGAACGGCGCCGCCATGGCCGCGCCAAGAAATCCCCTCCGGGAATAAGAGCGCTTATTCATGGCTGGGGGCGGGCCGGCAGCCAGCCGTTGAAACGCATCCACGCTTCGCAAAGCCGCGGCCATTCCGCGGTCGGCCCGAGCGCCGGCGCCATGCCCGAGCCGTGCGGGCCGCGCGGATAGAGATGCAACTCCGCCGGAACGCCGGCCGCGCGCAACGCGCGGTAGAAATCGAGGCTATTCTCGACCGGGACTACGGTATCCTCGGCCGAATGGACGATGAAGGCAGGCGGCGTGCGCGCCGTAACCTGCTTTTCCACCGAAAGACGGGCGGCGAGTGCGGGGGAATACCGCTCTCCGAGCAGAGCACGGCGCGAGGGCGAGTGCGTGTGCGGTGCGGTCATTGAGATCACGGGGAAAACGAGGATCATGAAGTCGGGCCGCCCGCTCACCGCGTCAAGCGCCGCTCCGGTCCGACCCTCGGGGTCGTCGAATAACGTTCCCGCGCTCACAGTCAGATGGCCGCCGGCCGATCCACCGATCATGCCGATCCGATCCACCGCGACGCCAAGCTCCACCGCGCGGCTGCGCACGATCCGGACCGCGCGCAAGGCATCCCGCAGCGGCGCCGGATGCCCATACTCCGCGTTGCGGTACTTTAGCAGGAACACGGTTACGCCCAATTCGTTCAGCCAACGGGTGATCTCCCCGCCCCCGGTGCCCGCCGCCACACGGACATAGCCGCCTCCCGGCGCGTAGATGACCGCCGTTCCGGCGCCGCTGCCGCCGCCGACTTTAGGCGGATAAACGAGCAGCGACGGCCGGTGGATGTTCAGGAACCGACCATTCTCCTCACGCTCCGGTCCGGCGTCCGCACGCAGCCCGGGCACGCCCTCGGGCCAAAGCTCAATAGCCCGGGGCTCAGCGGACCACGCACACGAGACCATGGCGGCGAACGCGAAGACCCGGAGCATCGACATGCCGGAAATCCTGCGCGCAAAGGCGCCCGCTGGCGAGCCGTCCTCCGGCGGACGGTCCAAGGTATGGACTACTCCTCGTGATGGGTGAGCCAGAGGATCGATGCCAGCCCGGCGAAGATGATCGTCGGCGCCACGATCCAGAGCGGATGGAACGGAACTTCCCAACGGCCAATGGCCCACCAGACGACGACGCATTTGGCGACAATGACCGCCCACAGCACGGCCATGATCCAGCGGACGCGACGCGGGGATTGAGCGAGATCGATGTGGAGCGGGAGGTGCATCGGGGAAACTTAACGCTTCCAGCGCCGGCTGCCCCGCATCCTTTGGCCGCGGCCACGCGGAAATTGATCGTCCCAAGCACTCGACTGAGCGCGCACAGGGAACCGGGCTGGAGAAATTTGGGAATCAGGAACTCAGGGATCCGGTCAAGCGGGGTCGGATACGGGACACAGAGGCAAACGACGGCCGATCAGAGGTAACGGAGACTGGGCAGCGAAAATGCATTTCCGTCGCTTCCGCGTGTTCCGTGGGCACCCGGCTCGATTTCGCGCCATTCGTGCCTTTCGCGACTCCACCCATCCTGCCGGGAGCTCAACCCCGCGCCGCCTCGCGCCAGCGGCGGAGCGCGGTGCCGGTGAGCGATCGCTCACACTTCTCGGCGCCTGCACGCGGGCCGGCGTACACCAGATCCCCGCCGTCTTTCCCGCCGCCCGGGCCGAGGTCTATGATCCAATCGGCCAGGTTAAGGACGTCGAGGTTGTGCTCGAGGCTGATCACGGTGTGACCGGCATCGCTGAGGCGGAAACGCAGGTCCATCAACCGCTGGATGTCGGCCCAGTGGAGACCGGTCGTCGGCTCGTCGAGAATGTAGAGCGTCGAGCCCTGCTGGCGCCGGCTAAGCTCGAGCGAGAGTTTGATGCGTTGCGCCTCGCCGCCG
>SXGQ01850097.1_pt1 | contig 24447 bp, 23 predicted proteins | sample 3178371 | NCBI WGS metagenome assembly SXGQ01 (sample SAMN11356859, study PRJNA531348) | freshwater metagenome | isolation source: freshwater sample F1-20 | place: China: Fuxian Lake, Yuxi | collected 2017-12-25 | reverse complement strand
TTGGCCGTGCGCATGGATCGCATCTGCGACAACACCCTCGCCGTAGCGAAATTCCTACAGCAACACCCGGCGGTCTCCTGGGTGAATTACGCGGGCTTACCGGATCATCCCGATCACGCGCTGGCTCAACAATATTTGGCGGGACGGGCCTCTGGCATCCTGACGTTCGGCGTGAAAGGCGGGCGAGCAGCAGGCGAGAAGTTCCTCGATGCGCTGAAGCTCGTCATTCGCCTCGTCAACATCGGCGATGCCCGATCCTTGGCGACCCATCCCGCTTCGACGACGCACCGTCAACTCTCGCCCGAAGAGCTCGCCAAGGCGGGGGTCTCCGAGGACATGGTGCGATTGTCGATCGGCATCGAGCACATCGACGATCTAAAGGAAGATCTCGATCAGGCGCTACGTAGCGCCTGATCGGCTCGCCGACGGGCCGCGGCGGTCGCCGCGCCTACTTCTTTTTGCGCGCTGTCGCCTTGTTCGCTTTCGACTTCAAAGCTTTCGACCTCTGAGCCTTGGCCGGCGCTGCACTCGGCGCTGGCTTGCTGCGCCGCGCCTCGTCGACCTGCTCGGCGAGCACGCGGAACAAGCTATCGATGTATTCTTTTCTTTGAGCCGACAGATTCGCTTCATCTTCGGGCTTGAACTCGAAGCGATCGATCTCGCCTGCCTTCAATCCGCCGCGCGTCACCTGAATCGCTTCCATCGCCATCAAGCGCTCACGTAGCGTCCATACTTCGCTCGCCAGCACTACGACCATGTTCAAAACCTTGTCGATTGCCGGATCGTCAAAGAAATAAGGGCGCCCGCCGCGAATGGTACGGCGCATCGGTTGTCGACTCATTTCCAAGCTCCGAAGCAATACCAAAGAATACCGTCAGTCAAACGACCGGTTTTGTCACTGTCGACCTCGGGCGGACGGGTCGCGGCCTCGCGCCACACCTTCTCGCCATACCAACCAACTGACGGGATCACGAATTGCACGTACTTCTTAGGGTCGAAGCCGGCCTTCTGACACAGATCTTCGGGACGCAAGTCGCGGAACGGCTTGTAGAAAGGCTCGTTGTTGTAGGCACTATCCCAATCGAGATAGAACGCGTCGTAGGCCGACAACTGCGAGTTCGGCGGCAACTCCATGTGCAACATCAGGCCGCCTGGCTTCAACACCCGATAAGCCTCATTCATGATCTTGGCGATGCTCTTCTTCGGCACTTCGTGCAGGAACATCGATGAGAAAACCACATCGAAACTGGCGTCCGGGAAGTCGAGCTTCTCGGCGTTCATTTGGTGGAAGTGCACCGTGCGATCCTGCGCCTCGGCACGCGCGTGCGCATAGCGCAGACAGGGCGCCGCCACGTCGATACCGTGTACCTCGGCCTCGGGAAAATGATCTTTCCACGATCCCGTGTTGTGCCCGATCGTGCAACCGAGATCGAGAATCTTCTTTGGCTGCAGATTCGGATACTTCAACCGGATGAAGCCGGCGATCGACTGACCGATGTCGTCGAGGTTCTGCCCCATCAGCCCGAAGGAGAAAACCGCAAGGCCGTTGTCGTAGAGCGAGCCTGCCGCCAGATCGTCCTTCTCGTACTCACCGTCGTAGTTACCCGCCATCAGATGCACATCGATCGCCGAGACGTACCGAGGCACCTCGAAGTTCGGCTGCAAACGTAGCGTTCCACGCGCCTTGCTTTTCCCAGCGAGCTTGGCCGCCTTCTGCTTGAGTTCGGGACGATTGCGCTCGAGCGGCGGGATGACTGACTGCCAAACCATATCTTGCGCAGTGACGCGCAAAGTCGAGTAGAACTTGAAATAGTCGTTGCCCTTGATGGCCTTATGGACTTCGGGACCGTCTTTCGGCACGCGCTTTTGTTCACGACGGAACTGCGGCTCGACCTTTGCGTCGTAGACCGACCGCATACCGCTCGCCAAATCGTTCAGAACATGGGCGCGCAAGCCCGAGACGAAATTCATGCGCGCCTTTTCATCGCGCGTCTTGGCCAAGCGCAAATCGTGCTTCAGTTCCAACATGAGCCCACCTCCGTTCAGTCGATTATGCGCAGCTAAAAATCCGACAACAACCGGCCAAAGCCCGACATGCGGTCGTCGATGCCGTTGGCACGCAGGGCATGCCAGTAGGTTGCCGTGTTGATCGCGATGACCGGCTTGCCGAGCCACTGCTCCGCCTCGCCGGCAAGACGAACCATCGACAGGTTGGTACCCACCTGCAAGATCGCATCGACATCCGGTCCGTCGAGCTCTCGCAGCACCTCGCGACAGCGCGATTCGGGGATCTGTGCAATCGCCGTCCACGACGGCGCGCGCAGTGCAGCATCGCGTACGGTCTCAAAGCCCGCATCGGCGAAATAGCGCCGTACCTCGGCATTGGCGATCGGGTAATAGGGTGAGAAGAAGGCAATGCGACGGATGCTGCCGTAAGCCCTCAGAGCTGCCGTGCAAGCGTGCGAGCCGATCGAAATTCGCACACCGGACTCCTGCTGCACCTTCTGGCGAAAAGCTTCGGCACCTGCGTAACCGCCGTAGAAAGTCACGGCCGACATCCCCATGACAAGATAATCCGGCTCGCAGGTCATCACGCTGCGTACCGCGTCGATCACGCCAGCGCCGATGGTCTGCGTCGCAGCCATGAAGGTCTCATCGCTGATGGCGCGGGAATTGGGCGTGAAGATCCGACTGTAGTGGTTGGTCACACCGACCGGTCGCATGTCGTCGTAGTCGGGCTGTACGATCGTATTGGTGGAAGGTCCGAGCACACCGAACAACCGCCGATATCCCTTGGCGTCGCGACCCATAAAAGGCTCTCCCGTTACAGCAAACTCGAGCCTAGCATGCTGTAATTCACCGTATGCGTTACACCGCCACTCTGTTCGCCCTGCTGCTCGCTGCGCTTGCCTCGACCAGCGATGTCAGCGCCACGAATGCCGCTCGCGGTACCGTCCTGCGGTTGGCGACTTGGAATCTCGAGTGGCTGATCGCACCGGCAGAATTTCGTGAACTGTCCGCCAGTTGCTTGCCGCGTAACGCCTCGCCCGGCAATCGGGAGCGATACATCCCGTGCAATGTGGCAGACGAATTACAACGCTCTGAGGCGGACTTTCGCGCGCTGCGCAAAGTCGTAAACGAACTCGATGCCGACGTCATCGCGCTGCAAGAGGTCGACGGGCCGGCCGCGGCTCGCAAGGTCTTTACCAAGCACGAGTTCTGTTTCACGAAGCGTCCGGGCGTCCAGAACAACGGCTTCGCCATCCGCAAAGGCATTCCCTTCCGCTGCGCCGCGGATGTCGAGTCCCTGTCGCTAGGCGGCCGGGTTCGCAGCGGAGCGCAGCTCGTGCTGTACCCCAACGATCGCCGCGAGACCCACTTGCTCTCCGTGCACCTGAAGGCAGGCTGCCCGCGACGCCCGCTCGATGATTCGCGGCGCGATTGCGAAACGCTCGCCAAGCAAGTCCCGCTGCTCGAAGCCTGGATAGACGAGCAAGCGGCGGCGGGTCACAGATTCGCCATACTCGGTGACTTCAACCATGACTTCAGTATTCGTGGTCCCGCACGCACCGACGAGGGCACGCTTCGCAACTTCTGGGCCGAGATCGACGATGGGGAACCGGCAGGGGCGCGACTCATCAACGTCTCGAGCGGTGAACGCTTCGTGAATTGCTCGGCAGGACAGAACTACGGCAGTTACATAGATCATGTCGTGCTCGGCGAAACGCTCGCGGCTCAGCGTGTGCCGGGTTCGTTCATCCGAACGACCTTCAACGAAGGCGACGCCCTCAAGCGCAAGCTCTCGGACCACTGCCCCGTCGGTATCGAAGTCGCACTACCGCGCTGATCCAACATCTCTCTGCAGCTGCAGCAAGCGGTGTTGAGCCTCGTCTTGATGACCATGGTTTTCGCCGTGGCGATGGAGCTGCGCACCAGCGACTTCGCGCGCGTGTTCGCCATGCCGCGCACCATCGCGATCGGTCTTCTACCTCAGTTCGTGGGGTTGCCGATCGCGACTTGGCTGATCACGCTCGCGTTCGATCTGCCCGCTGCCACCGAAGCGGCTATGCTGCTTGTCGCCTGTTGCCCCGGTGGATCGCTATCGAATGTGATCACGCACTGGGGGCGGGGTGATACGGCATATTCCGTGAGCCTCTCGGCCGTCGCTAATGTGCTGGCATTCGCACTCACGCCCTTCAACTTCGCCTGGACGATGAGCGCCAATCCCGAGACACGCTCGTTCATGCAGGAGCTCATGCTCTCGCCGATGGATATCGCCTCGAGCTTGCTCGTGCTACTCGGTATTCCGCTTTTCATAGGCTTGTGGCTACGGCACCGCCATCCCGCGCTAGCCGACCGGTGGCGAGAACCGCTCGGTCGCTTCGGCTTGATCGCCCTGTTGCTTTTCATCGTGATCGGACTGATTCGCGAGCGTCATCTGCTGAACGCAGCGATCGTGCTGCCCTTCGTGCTCGTCGTCGCCCACAACGCGCTCGGCCTGACCCTCGGCTGGGTAACCGGCATCCTTTTTGGTCTCGGCAGTGGACAACGCCGCGCCGTGACCGTCGAAGCCGGCATGCAGAACTCGGGGCTTGCACTCGGCATCATCGCCTTGCAGTTCGATTCCGATCTCGGCATGGTGATCGTCGCTAGCCTTTGGGGCATTTGGCACATCGTCTCGGGTATGAGCCTGGCATTTCTTTGGAGACAGTTCGATGCACGATCTGGTATTTGAAGGTGCAACCGTCCTCGACGGAAGTGGCCAATCGGCGCGCTCTGCCGACGTCGGCATCAAGAACGGGCTCATCGCCGAGATCGGCCATATCACGGGTCAATCGCAGCAGCGTATCGATGCTTCGGGCGCCTGGCTGACGCCGGGCTTCGTCGACATTCATACTCACTTCGACGGGCAGGCGAGCTGGGACCAAACTTTCAGCCCGAGCATCCATCACGGCGTGAGCACCGTCGTCTTCGGTAATTGCGGTGTCGGTTTCGCACCGCTGCGCTGTGGGAACAAACAACGAGCCATCGATGATTTGATTTCTTTGATGGAGGGCGTGGAGGACATCCCGGGAGCGGCACTGGCAGAGGGCGTGAGCTTTGACTGGCAGAGCTTTCCCGAATACATGGACGCCCTAGATCGCCTACCGCACAGCCTCGACTTTCTGGTGCAGGTGCCGCACGACCCCCTGCGCATGGCGATCATGGGTGATCGCGCCCTTGCGCAGCAAGTCGCGACGCCCGCGGATGTCGACGCAATGTGTCGCACTCTAGGCGAGGCACTCGATGCGGGTGCCGCCGGCTTTTCGACCGGCCGAACCGACAATCATCGAACGACAGCAGGTGTTGCCACTCCCGCCTCGGACGCCGACGCACGCGAGCTCGCTGGGCTTGCGGCCGTCTTTCGCGGACGCCATTGTGGCGTATTGCAGCTCGTCAGTGATTTCAACTTGCTGCATGGCCCCGACGGATTCAACGCCGAGTTCGATCTCGTCGAGTTGCTCGCACGCCAGAGCGGTCGACCGTTGTCGATGACCTGGTTGCAGCGTGACCCGGGCGGAGAGCAATGGCGCGCCATTCGCGCCCGCACCGACACCGCCGTCGCCCAAGGCTTGCCGCTGTCATTGCAAGCCGCAGCACGAGGTATCGGCGTCATTCTCGGCCTCGACACGACCTTCCACCCCTTCATGGGATTTCCGGGCTACCTCGAAGTGGCGGCGAAGCCCCTTGCGGAGCGCGCCGCCGCGTTGCGCGACCCCTCGCGTAAAATGCGCATCCTCGGTGAGAAATCGGGACGACTCTCAGGCGATGGCACCTCGGTGCCGCCGATCGTCGATCTGATGCTCGCCAAACTCGACTTCATCAGTGCACGCATGTTCCCGCTGATGACGAGCGGACGGCGTTCACCTGATTACGAGCCTCCGGTCACTCAAAGTTTTTACGCCGTCGCGAGGCAGCGCGGCTGCACGGCGATCGAGGCCTTGTACGACTACCTGGTCGAAGGCGATGGCTCGAATCTCGTGCACTTTCCAATCTTCAACTACAACGATGGCTCGCTCGCGGTGGTCGGCGAGATGCTGCAGCATCCGCGCGCACTGTACGGTTTGTCGGACTCGGGCGCTCACGTCGGCACGATCTGCGATGCGAGCACGACGACCTATCTCCTGACGCGCTGGGGTCATCCGGTGGCAGACGGCGGCCTCGGTATCGAGCGCGTGATCGAGATGCTGACACGTCGAAATGCACGCCATCTGGGCTTGAAAGATCGAGGCGAGATTGCCGTTGGTTTACGCGCCGATCTCAATCTGATCGACCCATCGCGCCTCGACACCGGCGCACCCCAGATCGTCCGCGATCTACCCGCGGGTGGTCGTCGCCTGCTCCAGAAGGGCGAGGGCTATCTCGGCACGTGGGTCGCCGGCCGCGCGGTCGTACGCGAGGGTGACGTCACGAGCGCGCGACCAGGCAGGTTGGTTCGCCTTAACGCGGACAGCTCGCAGCCACGCTCGAGGTGACAGCCTCGATCCACTCGACCGGCTGATCAAACGCCATATTGGACGAGGTGCCCTCGAGCCGGCGGTAGCTGAAGTCTGGCCGGAGCGCACGCACCCGGTCGAGCGTGAAGTCGAGTAAATCATCCGAGTTGCTCAAGACGATCATCGGTACCTTCAATTCTTTGATGGCATCAGCCATGTCGTAGCGGAATACGGCATGGTGACCGAACCACTCGTTGGGCCCCGCCAAAAAAAGCGAGAACACCGACCAATGCAGCGCGTCGGGGCTGCCGGCGAGACGACCTGACAGGAAGGTATACCGCTCCGACAGATGCGCTCCCTCGGGCTGGTAGCTCTGATCCCAGTGCGGATTGGCGAGACGCGCCTTTGCCTCGGCCTCGGTGTAGATCGGCACGCCGTGCCCCACGAGACACTGCACCTGCTGCGGCGCACGACGTGCGAGCTCAACGCCGAGCGTGACTCCGGTGTGATGGCCCACCACGACGGCACGATCAATCTTCAGATGCGCTAGCGCCGCGCGCAACGCCGTCACGTAGTCGGCGATGGCAGGCGGTTGTATCGGGCGCGATGACAAGCCATATCCCGGTGTATCGAGGGCAATGGAGCGAATGCCACGCTTGGCGAGTTCGGCCTGCGCGCGCGTGTAGTAGATGTGAAACCACGGTACTTGATGGAACAGCACGTAGATCGGCTGCCCGTCTCGGGCTACACCGACATCCTGATAATGGATCTGCCCCAAGGGCGATGGTGCATACCCTCGCTCGACTCGGACACCCCCGAGCCCAATCGAGCCAAGTACCGTACGTTGCTGCGAAGGATCCGTCGCCGCCTGCGTCATCATGGGCCCCATAAACAGTGCGAGCATCGCACTCCAGCGTCGCATTCTCATGCATGCACCCCGCCGATGGGTAATCTTTGACCCAAGAGTCGTCCGAAAGTCATCGCTGGCGTGACCATCATGCCGCCGACGAATGACTGACCCATCAACTGACCCGCACCGAGCAGCTCGCCCGCGGCATACAAGTTACGCACCGGCTCACCCCGCGCGCGCACCACATTCAAAGCCCCGTTGACGGCGAGCCCCACGGTCGAGGTGGTTGAGTGGCCCTGATGACGGATCGCGTAGAACGGCGCCTTGACGATTTTTTTCGGCAAATGCTCACGACCGAGTCGATCACGACGCTCGGTGACGCCGCGGTTGTAGTCCTCGACACTGCGCTGCAAACCCGCCACCTCGATACCCGCCTTCGCCGCGAGCTCGGGCAAGGTATCTGCCTTGATGAACCAAGTGTGCGCATCAAAAGCCTCACGAATCTCCTCGCGGGAGAATCCACCAACGCCCGGCGGCGCTGCGGTGAGGATTTCTTCGTCGAATACGATCCAGTAGCGCAGATCGGGCTGCGACAAAAGCGACATCTCGCGCTTGTCGAAGCTCGGCTCGTCTTCCCGAATGAAGCGCTCGCCACACGCATTCACGAAGATTTCCCAAGGCTGGCGCTGCTGCGGAATGACCACAAAACGCGCAAACATCTTCGCCGGAAATTGATCGTCCGCCAGGATCGAACCGAAGTTGCTCAAATAATTTTCGCGACCACGAACGAAGCCGCCCACCGACATACCGAGTTCGATGCCCGCGCCTTGCGAATAAGGGTAGCCGTTGTCGCCGTAGTCGCGCACACCGGAGAGCCGCTCAAACAACTGCGGATTCGAGACATAGCCACCGCAAGCGAGCAACACATGTCGACCACGGAATACCGTTTCGGCCAAGCCCGATTTGACGCGCACCGCTTCGATATCGCCCGCGTCATCGGTCAGCAGCGCCGTCACCGGCGTCGATAACGCGACATCAACGCGCCCTTGATCCACCGAAGGCTGCAATTCACGACGCAAGACAGCGAGGATCGAACGACCACCCTCAGCGCCCCAGTAATACCGTTTTTGCGAATACGGCTCGTGTCCCTGCCCCAAGACCGGATGATCGGGCAGAGCCTCGAAGCCGTGATCCGTCAACCAATCGAAGGTCGTGGCAGCGTTGTCGACAGCGAGACGCACAAGCTCAGGATCAGCCGTGCCTTTGCTGATCCGCATCACATCGTCGAAATGCGCCGAAGCCGAGTCGCGGATGCCGAGCGACGCTTGCAGCTTGGTGCCCGCCGCACTCATCTGGCCCGTCGACAAATGCAGCGTGCCACCGATGTCGTTTGCTGCATCGAGCATCAGCACGCGGGCGCCGCGAGCAGCCGCGAAGATCGCCGCCGGTATGCCCGCAGTGCCCGCGCCGATGACGATCAGGTCGTAGCGTGTTTCGCCTGCTGCCGCCCAAGCCCGAGCGGCACCCGCACCCAACCAACCCGCTGCGGCCGAAGCTGCAGCGCCCGCCACGAATGATCGTCGCTTCATCAGCCCCCCTCGAAACGCGCGCTTACTGCTTGGTGGCGCCGAAGACGAACCAACCACCACTGCCGTGCGCAGGAGATTCGAGCTCGCCGCGCATGAACTTCTCGTAACGCTCTTCGCCGAACGTCAGGCTGTCCGGCACATGCAACTTGAACGATCGGTCGCGACCGAAGCCCGCTTCTTCGCAGAGTTGTACCGGATCCTGCGCCCGATACGACGTGTACCAGGGCTCATTGTTATTGAGCGTGTCCCAGTTCCAGAAGAAGTTCTCATAGGGCGAGACGGTCGCCTCGTCCGGTAGCTCCATGTGTACCATCACCCCGCCCGGCGCGAGCAGACGATTGCATTCTTTGAGGATTTTCTTGGTGGCCTTCACCGAGACCTCATGAAAGAAAAAGCTCGAAACGATCAAGTCAAAGTGCCCGTCCGGGAAATCGGTGGCCTCGGCATTCTGTTGACTGAAGTGGACGGGGATTCCCTCGTGCTCAGCGATCGCATGACCATAACGCAGCACCGGCGCACCGACATCGATACCGTAGGCTTCGGCATGCGGATAAGCCGTACAGTAAGGAAGCAGGTTCTTACCCATGGTCGTACCGAGATCGAGGATGCGCTTGGGTTTGAAGTTCGGATACTGTCTCTTGAGCCAATAAGAGATCGACTCACCGACGGCGCCGGCCTTCTTGCGATACGGGTGCTGGCCCGAGAACACCTTGCCGCCAAACGCCACGACCGCGCCCTGCGCAACATCGTCCGCGGTGTATTCCGCATGCACCCAGCCGGGTGCCAGATGCACATCAAGAGCGGTGATGTAGCGCGGAATTTCGAGGTTCGGATTCAAACGCAGCGAACCACCGGTCGGGTTACGAGCAGCCAGATCCTTGGCAAGGTCGATCATCGCGGGCAGCGCGCGCTCCACGGCCGGCTGCACGGAGAGATAGCACATCTCCTGCGCGTTGTAGCGGATGGTGCTGTAGAAACGATACGACGGTTCACGCTCGAGAGACTTCTCGATCGCCGCCCAATCCTCGGGTTTACGCCCCTCGCGCTCGAGCTTCGGTTCAATCCGCTCATCGTAGTCGGCCTTGAGTGCACGGCGCATGTCGATGATCGCATGCTTGCGGATCATGCTCACCATGCCCTGTCGCGCGCGCTCATCGTGGGTCGGTCGAAACAACTCTTCGATGTTCGGTACCGGGATCTCTTTGGGGCTTGCAGCCATGGAAAACTCCTCCTCAAAACTCGTCAAAAGTATTCATCAAAAATGAGCGTGTGCGCGAATCATTCCGGCGCGTGCATGCGCAGTACGCGCTTGAGATACGCATCGCGCCAGGCGGCCCGCTCCTGCTCGGCGGCGGCATCGGGCTGGTAGGCCTCGATCGCCGCGCGCGTCACACTGCCCTCGCTGTCGAGCAACCGCTCGACCGTATCGAGGCGCTCGCGCAGAACGCCGACTTCGGTGGTCAACTCCAGCAGAAAAGTCATCATTTGATCGATCGACGGATCTTCGAAGAAGTGCGGTCGCTTGCCCTTGGTTTGTCGCGGCAGATGGACCTCGGCGCTCGTCGTCATCGGTGGAAACTCCTCACAATCGAACCACACCAGAACGCACTTGAATATACACGGGCTATCGAGGCGGACGAATATAGGGGTTTGCCACCGTTGCAAACGCGTTGCTAGCATGTCCGCGGTGCAGCGAATCAAATCCGCTATCTCGGTTTTCACTCTGCTTTGGCTGACCTCAGCATGGTCAAACGCAGCTCCGTTGCTGCAACGCTTCGACATCGCGACCATTGCAGCCCACGATCTAAACTGGGTCGAAACCCACTACGGACGCCACTTCGACTATCAGGTGCGCGAGCACGGAGTGGTCTCGCGAGAACTCGCCGCCGCTTGGGGCGCCCCGGCCGTCGCCGGTCGTCGTTACCTTCTGATGAGTCCTGATTCGACGCCTAAAGTGTACCTGCGTGCAATCGAATCGCCGCAGACTAAGGGGTACCGGGCACTGACCAGCTTCGGCTGGAACGCCATCGAAATCGTCGTTGATGATCCCGACGTCTTGTTCGAGTCGATGCGCGGCTCGCCGTTTCGCGTCATCGGCGAGCCAAAGCCGCTTGCCACCATCCCAACGATCCGCGCCTTTCAAGTTGTCGGGAACGACGAGGAAGTGCTGTATTTGACGGCCGAAACGGGTGACCGAGCGCGATCGGTATTGCCCGATCCGAGAGGCCGCATCGGGCGCATTTTCATCATGGTGCTCGCCGCGAGCAACCCGCGAGCCACGCTTGATTGGTATGCCGAGCGCTTTGCGTTGCAACCGGGTGCTCTTCGTGTGCGCCCCAATCCGATGATCAATCGCGCTCAGGGCATCGAGCTGACAACGCCCCTGCCCATCGCGACCGCTCGGCTTGCTGAGCACGGCAATCTGATCGAGTTCGATGGCTATTCGCCCAACGCCATCGTACGGCCGATGCTGGCAGGTGAGCTGCCACCGGGAGTCGCCATGACCAGCTTCGCCGTGCGCGATCTGGACGCGATCAAGGTCGAGTGGATCACCCCGCCCACGCGTCCCGCAGGCATGGCTTATGCGGGTCGCCGAGCCGCGACGACGCGCGGCCCCGACGGCGAACTGATCGAACTGATCGAGATGGCAAACGGGGAGTCGGCCCTACTCACGCCTTAGCGACAGACCACTTCGAACTTCTCGAGCGTTACTGGCATCTCCGCCGTCCACGTCTTGCCGATCGGTGCCAACGTCCGATTGAAAAAATCTCGGTGTACTTTCTGCCAGGCGTCAAGGGGACGCACAGGCTTACCCTCGTAGCGCGAATCTTCTTCGGTGACCTGACTGAACGGCTTGGTCTGCAGCGACGTCGTGCGCAGCACGCCTCCAGGCTCCCCCTTGCCGTCCAGCAGCACGGCATAGGCGCCCTCGTACGGCCTGCGGTCCGGATCACGGCTATAAGACCACGGCGTCGTGGCCGTGATGGTTTTTTCACCGCTCAAGATCAAGGCGGTCAAAGCGTTGGTCATCATCTCGGTGTCGCCGAAACGTCGCGCTCGCCACGGCTCATCGACCGGCAAACCTAATGCATTGCGACAACGCTGCCAGACCGAGCGTGCCGCCTCAGAGGGGCGACTCCTCAAACCGTCGTTGAAATCTTCGACGAACAAATTTTCGTACACGCTCTTGGAATCTTTGGCGATGCCATCGACGAACAGACGCAGCTCGGCGTCGCTGGCGACGTTGGCGCAACCGGCGAAGCGCTGCTGCAGCGTGAAGCGAAGGTATTGCACTCGTGCCGCTTGTCGGCCCGCTGTGGCCGCTTGCCGCCAGTATTGTTCCGCCAGACAGATATCGGTCGGCGCAAAAGGTCTTTGCCGTGCGATGAAGGTCGCGAAAATGTACTGCGCCTGGATATGTCCGGCATCGGCGGCTCGCTTCATCTCGGCCACCGCCCGTTCATTCTGGTTGGTATAGAACAGGACACGGGCGAGTTGATAGCGCGCCCGCGGATCGCTCGGATTGGTAACGAGCGCCCGCTCGCAAGCCGCAATCGCGATCGGGTAATCGATGTCGTTCTGGTGCACACCCGGGGTGACCTTCTGCGGATCTTCGGGGTGCGCCGCCAGTCGATCGCACTCGGTAATCAGCGTGTCGGCTCGCGCCGTCGCCGCGAGCAGTGGCAATCCGAGCACACTACTCAGTAACGAAACCGACAATATTCGAGTCGCGAATTTCATGAGCTCAATTCGCCCCTTCGCGCGGAGTCACCAAAATCGTGACCGAGGTCCCCGACAAGGTCGAACCTTCGATCATCACCGTGGCGATCCGCTCACCGCGCGAGAAGGTCAAGCCGCTCGTCTTGCCTTGCAAAGCCGTGATCAGATTCCACCCCGCGCCCGTCAAGGATCGGAAAAAATGGTTGTAGGTGTCGACCGGCGAGAGCGTGGTGCGCAACACCACACGCCCCAACCAACGCGTGTCGGTGCCCACAACCAAGGTGCTCGTGTCGTCCAACTTCGAGCCCGCCGGCAGGGTGAAATCACCGAGTTGCAACAACTTCGGCTCTTTCGTCGCACTGGATGTCGCGCCCGCCGCGGTAACCACACCCGCGCCTGAGGCCGGCGCCTTCGCGACAGCCTGACGCTGAAACGGCGACGACCCCGACTCGCACCCGCCGAGCACCAAGGCGACTAGTGACATGACGACCCATTTGTACATATTCGATCTCCTGTCGAGATCGTCCATTATGCGCCCCTGCGGATCAACCGTTGAAGCGGCAAACGGCGATAATGTCGGCCATGCAAATCTCCACCACGCGTTGGCTTGTCACCCTGACTTTGTTGTCGATGTCGACCGTCACACGCGCCGACGAGGCTGCCGAGGCGGCTTTCGTGGCGGCGGCAGGCTATACCGTCAAACTCACCGTCACCTCCGAGTTCGGCTTCATCGAGAGCGAACCGGGCAGTTGGCGTGGCGCCGGTTTCCTTGTTGATCGGCAACGCGGTTGGGTGCTGACCAATGCGCACGTGGCAGGTTATGTCCCGGCACTCATTGAAGCGCAGTTCCGTGGTGGCAAAAACATTCCTACCAAAGCGGTCTTCGTCGACAATCTGCAAGACATCGCCGTGCTCGAAATCCCGACCGCATCAATTCCGGCCGAGGCTCTCGAGGCGCCCCTCGCCTGTGAGGGGTTGCCCGGCGTCGGTGCAGACCTCGGCACTTTCGGTCACCCACTCGGTTACGCGTTCACCGCTACTCGCGGCATCATGGCCGGTGTCTCGCGCTCCAACGGATATCCGATGATCCAGACGGATGCGCCCATCAGTCCGGGCAATTCCGGCGGCCCGCTGATCGATCTCGGTACCGGTCGCGTGATCGGTATCAACACGGCCTCACTCGGCGACCGTCGCTCCCAGAACATGAACTTTGCGGTGATGATGCCGCATGCCTGTCGCGTGCTCGAACTGCTGCGCGCCGGTCGCAGCGCCACGGTGCCGCGCATTGCGACGGCCTTCGCCGTCGACGAGAGCGACATCGAAACGCTGATCGTCGCCGACCCGCCACTCACCTCGGACGGCTTCGGTTTGCAACGCGGTGATGAAATCCTCGGTTTGGCGGGATCCGATCAACGATATCTCGCCATCTCGGATTTACTGATCGACCTGCGCGGACGCTACGGCAAAACGCCGCTGCGGGTTTTGCGTGCTGATCGTGAACTCGTCATCGACGCTAACCTTGTCCCGAGCATCCAATACCTCGATCGTCGCGGCTTGCGTATCAGTGGCGTCGTATTCGCACCCCGCTTGATGTACGAAGTCGCCTCGACCGACGAAGCGGGCGTCCTGCTCGTACATCACATCGAGCCGGGCTCACAAGGTGAGTTGCGCAGCATCGAATATGGACAGGAGGTCGTCAGCGTGAACGGCAAGGCCATCTCGACTCTCTCGCAACTCGCGCAGATCGCCGAGCAAGCCCAAAACGCGGGGCAGGATCTTCGCCTCATCCTGCGACGGATGGTCGAGGACGAGTACATCTCGGCGAGTTACCGCGTTCGCGATTTACCGGTAGACGATATCAGCTGGCATCCCCAGTGACCTCGCACACGCATCGGTCCCGCAACGGCGCACGGGAGATGGCGAGCGGCTCCCTCGTTCGGTAGAGTCCAAACTCCCCTCGACGACAAAGGACCTTGCCATGATCCGAACCCTTACGACCCTGTTTTTCGCGCTTGCCGCTAGCCTGGCGTTGGCCATTCCCAAGGCGGGTGACCCGGCTCCGGCCTTCAAGCTGCAAGATCAGACCGGCGCGTGGCGCTCACTGGAAGATTACCGCGGCAAATGGGTCGTGCTGTATTTCTACCCAAAGGACAACACGCCAGGTTGCACCACTCAGGCCTGTGAACTGCGTGACGATATCTTTGCCTTTCGCCGCGCCAATGCCGTGATCCTCGGCGTCAGTGTCGATGCCGTCGACTCGAAAGAAGCTTTCGCCAAAGAACACAGCCTACCCTTCCCGGTGCTGTCGGATAGCAAGACGGCCGTCACCCAAGCGTATGGTTCGCTGACGAGCTATCCCCAATACAAACTGTTCGATATCGCCAGACGCGACACCTTCATCATCGACCCGCAGGGCCGCATCGCCAAACGTTTCGACAACGTCAACCCGGATGGGCACTCGAAGATGGTGCTGGCGGAACTGACGAAGCTACAACAGTAACGCGCGACATCGCGCGTAAACGCCACACGGTCAACCAAGGAATGACGGCGGCCACCGCGGCCGCCGTCTTCGCGCCGAGCACGACCGCCGTGAACGGTAGCAATGTCACGCTCAAGAGCATCTCGATCAGCGCGTAGCGCATTCCCGTTCGATAGTTGCGCTGCAAAGTCTGGCCGAACCCCATCGTCGAGGCCATCCCGAAAGCCAGGGTGCGCGAGATCATCATCGCGATGAACCACCACGCCACCACCGCCTCTGATGTGCGATCAGTGGCGACGTGATCGTTAGCGGCGATATCGGTAGCCAGGATGATGAGCCATGCGATCACAAAACCAAGCGGCAGACCGACAGCGGCAAGCCACCAAGAACGCGCGGCATGCTGTGCGACCAAGTCGCCGCGCGGGGATTCTTTGATCCAGCCGTAAACATGCGCACCCCAAGCCATCTGGAACGAGCCGATATACAAGATCATCAAAGGCTCGGTCACTCGGACGGCAAGGCCATAGCCACCCGCCGATACCGTATCGACACCCCAACGAAACGTACCCGAGACCGCAAAGTCGGCCACGTATTTCGCCAGCAACCCGCCCATGACGGGCAGCCCCATGAGCAGGGCCCGCCGTAAAAATCGAGCATCTATTCCTGAGGCCTGCAACACACCGCTACGCGCAGCCAACAGTGCGGCAACGAGCAGAGAGAGCGCACATTGAGTCGCGAAGAAGGCCGCGAGCGGATCGCTACCGACCCACAGCAGGAACTCGAGAGTAGCGACGAACAGCGGGAATGTGACGATCGCGATGATCGCGAGCACCCGTGCTCCACCCAAGATGCGCAGATCCGTGTGAAACATCATGCCAACATTGGCGAGCAAGCCGTACAAAGGGAGCCACGGCAGAACGGCAACATTGTGCCAATGCCCGTGCATCGAGAGGACATACAGCAGACCCGCAACGATGACACCGGCCGCGATACCGCTCACCCCCACCATCAACAATGCTGCTCGCAGCGCCGCATGACGATGCTCGCCGCCGCGATCGCTCACCTCTTGCATGTAGCCTGGTTTGATGCCGAACTGGCTGACGCTACCGACGACGGTGAGCAAGGCAATCAACAGCGCCCACTCGGCTAGATCGATTGGCGAGAGAGTCGCGCCCACGCGTCCGGTCGCCCACACCGAACCGAGCATCGACGGAACGGCAGCCACGGCGAACGCTCGCCAAGTCTCGAGGAATACGTCAAAGTGGCGTCGTTCGCTCACGTCCATTAATCTCACTTTGCGACACAACTTCGTTGATCAAAAGGGGGAGTCGATCATGGGTCATCGCGAAGATATCAGCGCCTTGTCCAACCGTTTTCTCTCGGCGTTGGAACGCGGCGACCCGACTGAGGTGCGCGCCTTTTACACGAGCGAGGCGCGAATCTGGCACAACTATGACGATGTGGCCCAAACGGTGGACGAAAATTTAAAGATGCTCGCGTGGATGTCGCGCAAGTTGCCGCAACGCCATTACCGGATCGTCCGCCGCGAAATCCTGCCGGATGGCTGGTTTCAACAACACGTGCTCGAAGGCACGCTGCCCGACGGGTCGCCGTTTCGCATGCTCGCCTGTTGTGTCGTGACGGTCAGCGAGGGCCTGATCGCAAAAATCGAAGAATACGTCGACCCGGCCCAGGCGGCACCACTCAAGAATCTTTGACGAGACGTCGCGACTGCGTAATTCGAAACCGCGACGTCACAAACGCCAGATCCGTCAGCGTGGCGTTGCCGGCGGGATTCAAGCCAGTCACGTGATAGTCGCTGTAGGCAGCAGCAAAATTCAGTGGCATCGGCCCGGTCAGGTTGATGGTCAGCTGCGCACCGGCCAGTGAATAGGCCTGCTCGGCGCGCTCGATAAACGCCTCGTCGGTCGAATACAAGAACGCCGTAATCGCGCCGGCTCGCTTGGCATCCGTAGTGGCGTGAGCAAGCGCGGCGTAGCGATCATCACAGTGGACGACGAAGCCCATCGGTCCGAACCGCTCCTCACCGTACAACATCCGACCGGCGGCACCAGCCGCTAGCTCAACGAGCAGCGGCGTACGCGTTCGCGCCTGCGGAAAATCAGGGTGTACGTAACCACTCGACTCGAGCAGCACCCGACCCGTCTTTGCGCCTTGATGGTGCATGTCGTCCACCAAGTGCAGCGTGCTTGGCGACTGGATCGCCGCCAGAATCGCACCGGCACGCTTGCCGTCGGTAGCTAAAGATTTCATGCAAGAGGCGAGTCGCTCACCGAACTCGGCGGCATCGACTCGACCTGTGGCAGTCTGAACGCCCGCCCTCGGGATATAAATATTTTGTGGCGATGTACACATCTGAGCCGAGAACAGACTCATTGTAGTAGCGAGACTTTTGATCACGGCTTCGAGGTCGTCCACCGAATCGATGACGACCGTGTTGACGCCTGAGGTCTCCGAATAACACAGCGCAGGCCAGGCATTTGCCTCGACCCACGAGCCGAAGCGCGCACTGCCCGTGAAATCGACGATGGCGGTCTGCGGATGTTTGACCAACACCTTGCCGAGCGGTTCTTCGATCGTATCGAGGCAAAGCGTCACGAGATTCGGATCAAAACCGTTCGCTGCCAACACCTCGCGACACTCGCGTACGGCGATCGCCATGGGCAGGACACCCGTCGGATGCGGTTTGACGATCACCGGGTTGCCGGTAGCGAGGTTGGCGAACATCGCGGGATAGGCGTTCCACGTCGGAAACGTGGCGCAACTGAATACTACCGCCACGCCGCGCGGCACCAATCGATAGGTCTTCTGCAGCGGGATGAGCGTCGCGCCAAACTGCCGCTCCCAGCGCGCCGAGGGCGTGATGTGGTTCATGGCCATCTGCGCGTAAGCCAAGGCCTCGACACCTCGATCGAGCGCGTTGGTGCCACTGCCGGCGTAGCTCATCAGTGAGCTTTGACCCGCGGTATGCATCACGGCCTGCGCGGTATCGAAAACCCGCTCGTACAGGCGGTCGACGATTTCCATGCAGACGCCGAGCCGAGTCTTGATCGTGGCGGCAGCCCAAGTGGTCATCGCGCGCGCGCCTGCCGTAAACAGGGCGTCCGGATCCGCTCTCGGATAGTCGATGCCTAGCGACTGCTGCATGTAAGGCGACACCTCGGCTCCCGTACGCCCGATCGTACCGGGCTGATCCAGCTCGAACGATCGCCCGAGTGTCGCTGCGTGACGAGCCCGACCCTCTGCTTGTGCACGGGCGCCGCCGCGATGCCGATCAGGCGTTTCGGAGAAGAGGGAGAAATACCGGCGGTCACGGCACGCTGCGACGGCCGCCTCAAGCGAAGATTGATGCTTGTCGTAGAGATCGTGAGTCATTTCTTTGCCCGTCGCCATTCGAGTTCGTGGCGACGTGCACCGCGCGACGTGGGCTCATCCGCGGCGAGAATCAATCGCCGTCCTCGCAGAATGGGCGTGCGCCACTGCGTACTACCGACCAAACTCGGATTCAGCGCGACCGTCACCTCATGTACGATCGTGCCGCGCACGAGGCGCCACCGGCCGGCGTAACTGAAGTAACCGTCGAACGCTAACGCACGCTCGCGCAGCGTCGCCTCGCGGGGATTCAGCTTCGCAAACGACTCGCGATCAGCGGCCATGATGTTGGCGCTCATGTAGCCATCTGCGGTGTAGAGCAACAAACCACTCGCGCCCTCGCCGAAGGGCTCGGTGACCCGCCCGTCCTCGTACGCAATACGCCAGCCGTGATAGGCCCAAGCGCCAACGAGATCTTCGCGCGTCACGAGCCGAACACCGGATGCAGCGCAGCCGCTCGATACTCTAAAGCGTAGCGCGCTACGATCGTCTCAACCGGTTCGGCGGCGTGGATGTGGTTCACGCCTTGACCTGCCGACCAGATGTTCTTCCAGGCTTTAACCTGCTGCTGCGTGTTCGAGAGATCCATCTTCTCCTTGCCCTGCAGATTGTCCGGGTCGAGCCCCGCCGCCAGAATACTCTCGCGCAAATAATAGGCCTCAGCACCGGTGAATACTTTGGTCAGCACCAGATCCTCGAGCGAAGCCCGAACGACCATATCTTTGTAATCGCGACTCGCGAGGCTCTCTTCGGCCACGATGAAGGGCGTGCCCACATTGGCGAGATCGGCACCCACGAGCTCGGCTGCCCGAACGGCAGCGCCCGTACCGATGGCGCCTGAAAGCACGATGATGCCGTCGAAAAATTCGCGTACTGCATCGACGAAAGCAAAGGGCGAGATCTTTCCAGTGTGTCCACCGGCGCCCGCCGAAACCAGCATCAGTCCATCCACCCCGGCAGCCGCCGCCTTGCGCGCAAAAGCCAGGTTACTCACATCGGCGAACACCTTGCCGCCATAAGCGTGCACCCGCTCGATCGCCGGGATCGGGCTGCCGAGCGCCGTGATCACGAGCGGTGGCTGGTACTTCGTGATCAGGTCGAGCTCGGCGGGCAGACGCTCGTAGGAGCTGTGGGTGACGAGATTCAGAGACCACGGACCGAGGTAGCGTGGTCGGCTTGCGACCAATGCGCCATGGCCTTGGGTGATACGCTGCAGCCACTCGTCCAACACCTCGATCGTGCGGGCATTGGGGGCCGGGAAGCAGCCGACGATGCCCGCTCGACAACAGGCGAGCACCAAATCCGGTCCCGAGACCAAAAACATGGGCGCCGCGATCATCGGCAGTCTCAGACCCGAGGCCCAGTCCTGCAAACGAACAAGCTGGCGGAGCGACTCCGTATTTCCACTCATGGCCATCTCCCAATGACTTGCATAATGATACTATTCTGCGACGTATCACGGGGGCACTGATATGACGGAACACGTTTACATCCTCGGAGGGTACCAAACCGACTTCTCCGAAAACTGGGCCCGTAGCGGTCGCGAAATCGCCGACGGCATGCGCGAGGTACTCCAGCAGGGTCTTGCGGCCACGGAACTGACACCGCAGCAACTCGACACTGCCCACGTCGGCAACTTCGCAGCTGAACTGTTCTGCAATCAAGGGCATCTGGGTGGCGTGCTTGCCGCGGCCTTGCCGGACTTGGCCGGTATCCCGGCGTCGCGTCACGAAGGCGCCTGCGCTTCGGGCAGTCTGGCCGCTCTCGCCGCCTCCGCCGAAATCGAAGCAGGTCGCTACGGCTTGGCAGCCGTGGTCGGTATCGAACAAATGCGCAACGTGCCGGGCGATCAAGCGGCCAAGTTGATCGGCGCCACCGCCATGTGGGCTGGTCACGAATGCGTCGATGTGAAATACCCATGGCCGCACGTGTTCAGTGAACTCGCCGGTGAATACGACCGTCGTTATGGACTGAAGGCCGAGCATCTCGCGCGCATTGCCGAGATCAACTTTGGCAACGCCCGCAAGAATCCGAATGCGCAGACGCGTCGCTGGGAGTTCACCGAACAAAGTTTCCAGCAAGACGACGTCGCGAATCCCGTGATCGACGGGCGCATGCGCAAACAAGATTGCGGCCAGATCACCGACGGCGCGGCCGTCGTTTTCTTGGCGAGCGAAGCGGTGGCACGCGAGTGGGCACGACAACGCGGTCGCTCGCTTAATTCTTTGGCTCGTATCGCTGGCTGGGGTCATCGTACCGCGCCGATCACCTATGACGCCAAAGTCAAGATGAGCGAGGGCCAACCGCATATCTTCCCCTTCGTACGCGCCACCATTACCGACGCGTACCGTCGCGCCGGGATCAGCGGAGTCGAGCAACTGAGCGGCATCGAGACACACGACTGCTTCACCAGCACCGAATACATGGCAATTGATCACTTTGGCATCACACCGCCCGGACAAAGCTGGCAAGCCATCGAAAACGGCGACATCGAAATCGGCGGTCGGATTCCGGTCAACCCGAGCGGTGGTCTGATCGGACTTGGGCATCCTGTCGGCGCGACCGGCGTTCGTATGCTGCTCGACTGCCACAAACAGGTGACCGGCACGGCGGGCGCTTATCAAGTCGACAACGCTGAGCGTTTCGCCACCCTCAATGTGGGCGGCAGCGCTACCACCACCGTCAGTTTCATCGTCGAGCGGGCTTCCTGAGGAGAGCATCCATGCGCAAGTACACCGATATCAGCACGCAAGACCCCATCGACCGCCCGACTTGGGTAGATGGCATCGACAACCCGTATTTGCACGGCCCCTACACACCGGTGGTCTCCGAGGTCACAGCCGTCGATTTGAAAGTCAACGCCGGCAAGGTACCCGACGATTTGTACGGCGCCTACATGCGTCAAGGACCGAACCCGATTTTCGAACCCAAGGGCCCGTATCACTGGTTCGATGGCGACGGTATGGTGCACGGCATGTATTTCCGTGACGGCCGCGCGAGCTACATCCGCAAGTGGACCCAAACGCGCGCGCTCCATGATGAGATCGAGCACGGTCGAGTGGAGCTCTCGGGGATCATGGGTCCGTACGATATCTCGCGCGTCGCCGGTCGCGAGAGTGCGGCCATGAACCCCGACTACTGCAAAGATACCGCCAATACGACCCTCAACCTGCACAACGGCAAATTATTGGCTGCGTGGTACAACTCGGGTCGCGTCCATGCGCTCGATCCGCTGACGCTCGAGACAAAAGGCGAGGAAACCTTCAGTGGCGGGCTCGGCACTTCCCTGAACGCGCACGGCAAGGTCGATGTGCGCACCCATGAATATATCAACTATGGTTATGCCGATTTTCAGCCGTGGCTGAACTATTACGTCATCGGCGCCGACGGTCGCGTAAAACATACGGCACGCATCGATTTGCCCGGACCGCGTCTGCCGCACGACACCACGATCACTCCGAACTACACGATTCTGCACGACTTCCCGCTGTTCCACGATCCGGCGCTGCTGCGCAAAACAGGGCATCGCATCGTGCAGTTCCGTCGCGACATCCCGAGCCGTTTCGGTGTGATGCCGCGCTACGGCACGCAGGAGCAAGTGCGCTGGTTCGAGTTCGAACCGGGCTATGTGTTGCACATGGTCAACGCATGGGAAGAGGGCGACTGGATCATCATGGACGGTTGCTTCCAACCCGACCCGACGATCCGCCGCGACCCCTCCGAAGGCCCGCTGAGTTCGATGTTGGCCTACCTGCGCTACAAGGGACATCTGCGTCGTTGGCGCATGAACGTCAAAACCGGTGAGTGCAGCGAAGAGCAACTTGACGACTTGAACGTCGAGTTCTGTTTGCCCGATATGGATCTCTACGGAGTGAAGAGTCGTTACTCCTATCACCAGCTGATCCCAACCGATCTGCAAACGCTGGCGTTCGAAGGGCTCGTGAAATACGACCACGAGCAAGGCACGCGCGAGATCTATCACTATCCTCGCGGTTGGTTCCCGAGCGAGACCGCCTTCTCCAAGAGCACTCGCGGCGGCGATGAGGACCAAGGCTACTGCGTTACACTGGCCACCAACATCGCGGACTACCAGTCGGAAGCATGGATATTCGACGCCAAGAACATCACCGCAGGGCCGATCACGCGCATTGCGGTGCCGGGACGGGTTCCAGCAGGCTTTCACGCCTCTTGGTTCTATGGGCGCGATCTGTGGCCGGCCGCAGCGACCCAACGCTCTCGCGCAGCCGCCTGAACCGTTGGCAGCGCGGCCTCTCGGCCGCGCTGCTGATCGCGACGGCTTCTCTTCAAGCCGCTGTCGCTGCGCCCACGCTGTATGTGGGTCGCATCATCACCATGGATCCGTCGCAGCCCTTCGCCGAGGCGGTACTCGTCGAAGGCGAGCGGATCGTCGCAGTGGGCGGCAAAGAGTTACGGAAAGCACACGAGGGTGATGCTCGCGTCGTCGAACTCGGCCGCCGTGCGATGCTGCCGGGCTTCATCGACGCCCATGGTCATCTGACGGCAACGGCCGCCTACATCAATTTCGTCAACCTCGCTCCGCCACCGGTAGGACCGGTTGACGATGTGGCGCATTTACAAACGACGCTGCGAGAGCACATCCAGCGCGAGCGCATCCCCGCGGGACAATGGGTCGTCGGCGTGGGCTATGACGACTCACTACTCAAAGAAAAGCGTCATCCGACGCGAGATGACCTCGATGCAGTCTCGCTTGAGCATCCAATTTTCATCGTCCACGTCTCGGGCCATCTCAGCGTGGGCAACTCGGCGTTGATGTCGCAAGTCGGCATCTCGAGCGAGACCATCGATCCGCCGGGCGGAGCGTACCGGCGCCGTGCCGACTCCAAAGAACCCAACGGCGTGTTCGAAGAGATGGCCCATTACGCCGTCATGACTCGCTTGCCACGACCCAACCCCGACGGTGCATTGGCGGGTCTGCAAAAGACGCTGGGATATCTTGCGAGTCGCGGCCTAACGACCGTGCAGGATGGCGGCGCTAACGCCGAAAATTTGCAGCTTTTGCAAAGTGCCGCACAGCGCGGGCTATTGAACCTCGACGTAGTCGCCTATCGTTACTGGTCACCCATCGGCATGGCCCTACCCAAAGAATTCGTCTCCCATGAATACCAGAACCGATTCAGGGTCGACGGCGTCAAGATCATTCTCGACGGATCGCCGCAGGGAAAAACGGCGTTCTTGAGTCAGCCTTATATCGTCCCGCCCGTTGGCAGAGACGCCACCTATCGCGGCTATCCGAGCCTACCGGAGCCGGTCGTCCAAAAAGCCGTCGCCGCCGCGCTACAAGCCCATGTACCGCTCTTGGCACATGCCAATGGCGATGCGGCAGCAGAATTGCTGATTGATGCCGTGGAGGCTGCGGCCGTGACGGAACCGCCGCGGGTGGTGATGATCCATTCGCAAACCGTGCGCGACGATCAACTCGATCGAATGGCGCGGCTTCGGATCACGCCCTCGTTCTTCGTCAGCCACACCTTTTTTTGGGGCGATTGGCATCGCGATGAAACACTCGGCCTAGAGCGTGCGATGCGTATCAGCCCCACGCGCTCCGCGACGGAGCGCGGCATTCGCTACACGCTGCACAATGATCCACCGGTCGTACCGCCTGACATGATCCGCACGCTGTGGTCGGCGACGACTAGACGCACGCGCAGTGGCGAGGTTTTGGGCCGCGAGCAACGCGCGAGCACGCTCGAAGCCCTCGCAGGTATCACGATTGACGCTGCCCGCCAATATGGCGAAGAGTCGAGCAAGGGCTCCATTACCGCAGGCAAGCAAGCCGACTTCGTGATCGTCGATCAGGATCCTCTCGGCATGGATCCCGAGAACCTGCTGCAGCTACGAGTGCTAGAGACGATCTCGCGCGGCAAATCCGTCTACGTTGCCCCTTGAGAGCGAAGTAGC
>SXGQ01110386.1_pt1 | contig 24450 bp, 22 predicted proteins | sample 3178371 | NCBI WGS metagenome assembly SXGQ01 (sample SAMN11356859, study PRJNA531348) | freshwater metagenome | isolation source: freshwater sample F1-20 | place: China: Fuxian Lake, Yuxi | collected 2017-12-25 | reverse complement strand
GTGCTCTACCACTGAGCTACAGCAGCGTAGTGGCCTTTAAAAAGACCACTAAAAGCGGGTGAGGAGAATCGAACTCCCATAGCCTGCGTGGAAGGCAGGTGCTCTGCCATTGAGCTACACCCGCATGGCAGAATAATCTTACAGAAATCCCATTGGGTAGAGAGGGATTCGAACCCCCGTAGGACAAAGTCCGACAGATTTACAGTCTGTTGCCATTGGCCGCTCGGCCATCTACCCGGCCGATTTTCCGCCTAAAAAACAGAGAAACACTCACCCATGTTCATTCTCTGCAGGCGCTAAAACTTAAAACTTTCCAATCCCTGCAAAATTCTCAACAAAGCTATCTTACAACTGCCCCTACAGAGCTAGCGGTGGGACTTGAACCCACAACCGCTGGTTTACAAAACCAGTGCTCTGCCATTGAGCTACGCTAGCATGGCTAGCCTTGGAGAAAAGTAAATATAGGCCAGCTATTGCCTTAAGGCAAGATGAAAACTGCATTACTAGCCATAATACCATTGTTTTTTTGGAAATATAAACGATTTTGAAGGGATTTATGGTTTGGCTATTTTTTTGTATTGTTTCAAAACTCCTGTTAAAGCTGGATAGATTTTGGTGGTTCCGCCTGAAAAACCTGGTGACGGGGGTAGGGATGCGATCTCAAAAGTTTTTCCCCTATCTTTGCTGATCAATGGAACCAGCCAACTTTTAAATTCGGTGTTTTTGATCTCAGAAAAATCAAGGTTTTCAATCAAGACAGGATTACCAACCTTGGGTGTTTTCTCATTAAAATTTGAATAAAGAACTTCAGAAACAACATTATTTCCCAGTGGATCAATGGTTACCACCAAGTCGAGGCTGGATGTTAAAAATTGTGGTTGTGACAAGCGGATTGGTTTGCCATCCTGTCCACGGGTGGTGCTTGCGACAAGAAGGCCCAAATAACCTATCCATGATAAAAAAAGAAATAGAGAAAGAAAAAGCCTAAGACGATTGGACTTCATCTTGATTTCTCATTTTCATGTTTTGGAGAGATAACATAATCGTTCATAAGTCCATTATCCATGTCGAATATATCTTCAAAATCTTCCATGGAGTCATTCTCAGTCTTGCTCATTAGGCCAATCTCCACCAGATTGAAGACCATCGCACCAAAATCACCGGTTTTTTTGATTCCCCACTGATTGAAAACACATCTGGCCATAAGGCCAAACTCATCAAGGGCGAATCTTTTGATTCCTTCGACCAATTGTCTTCCGGATACATGGTGTTCAGTGGCAGGCTCCTGGCCTTCAGGAGGTTTTATTTTGCCTAACATTTTTTGCGTGAAGGCTAGAGACTGAAAAAGAAACTCATAAGCTTCATAAGGAAACCTTGGGTCTTTTTTTATGATCTCGTGGATTTTTGGATGATAAGAACCCATGACTTTCAATCGTTCCGTTGGTGTTTAGTTAGAGGAAACATCGAGGACTTCAGAGTGTAAAATTGATATTTTACGCCCATCTTCAAATTCCACCAGTAGTCTTCGGGAGAGAATTTCCTGGGCCAAAACCCTTCCCTTGCCTTTTTGTGTGGTAATCAATGAACCCGGTTCCGGGAGATCAATTTGATGATCATCATACACATCTTGTTCAAACCTTAGGCAGCATTTCAATCTGCCACATCTTCCTGATATTTTTGCAGGGTCGAGGGTGGCTTTTTGCATGCGTGCCATTTTCATTGAAACCGGTGGCATCTCAATCATATGCGAATTGCAGCAAACTGGCTTTCCGCAATCTCCAAAATCAGCAAGGAGTTTTGCCTCATCCCTAATTCCTATCTGCCTCATTTCAATACGGGTTTGAAACTCCCTCGCAAGATCCTTAACAAGTTCCCTGAAATCGATCCTGATTTCAGAAAGGTAATAAAAAATAATTCTTTCAGAGCCGAATAGTGCTTCAACATCGACCATTGCGAGCTGAAGACCTCTTTTCGCTGAAAATCGCGCGCATGTTTCCAAAGCTTTGGCTTCTAACTTTTTATTCTGTTCGATTTTGAGGGAGTCCTGCGGTGTGATTTCGCGGATGATTTTACCCGTTGTGGGTTCTAATATCCATTTAAGGGTTTCTTCATTGGATTCACAGAGTATCTCTCCTGTTTCAAGTCCACGGGGTGTTTCGAGGATTACTTTTGAACCCTTGGCATAAGTTGATTGAACGGGATCGAACTCTCCCATCAATCGCATAGATCCGTGTCTAACAATCCATTTTCTTGCCATGACAATAGTATTCGCAATTTTTAATTTACTTCTTGTTCAAACAGTCTACTAAATGCCTGGCCATAGAATCAAGGTTACGAAAAGCAGATGATTGATTTTCGTTTTTCATGACGATCCCAAAGATTTAGTGATTAAATTGAAAAGCCTTTGAGTTTAGCAAGGCCCAGACTAAATCTTGGGCACCAATCTGCCTTTTATCAATGGGTTTTCCGAAAGATGAAAGGTTGTTTTGTAATCGAATTAATTCCGCATCCTGTGCCCTAAACGCTGAAACCACGTTGTTTATCTGGGCGGGGGTTCGTTTTGCAGGATCTATTTGAAGAATTTTTACGAGTTCAGATTCAGCGCCGAAAGGCTGAATTTGACCAGGGGATTTAGTGAGGGATATCCTGAATCTTCCCAAGGTGTGCTGGGTGCCGAAATTTTGGACAAGAGTCAGGGTGAGTTCTCCTTTTTCCTTGAATAGTGCAGGGTTTTGGATTTGAAAATATGCGGATTGGGCTTTTCCAGTTTCGGGGGAGATCGCCCATCCCGTGGTTGGATTGTTGTCAATTGCGTTAGCAATTGGAAAACTAGCTTGATTAAAGGTCGCTTTGGGATTGGTTAGGGGTATGGGAGTGGGCTTTTGGCCTTCGGAATTGAAAGAGGCCTTGAACTCGTTGATAACAAAATTTCCATTTTGTGACCTGCCAGGTCCTTTGGATGGGAGACTTTCGTGTGGTAGGACTTCAAGCAAGATGCCGGTCCAAGATTGTTTTTCCAAGGGTATTTTAATAGTCAAAGTTTCCTGAGGTGGGTTTGCTCCGCTTGCAAGAAAACTGCCATCATCCAATTTGGTGAATTTTGCGGCAGATTTTGCGGATGCAGTGTTGTTCTTGATGTTTTCCCATTCGGCAACCTTGGTGTAGGATTTTTCCCACTGTGCCATTCGTTGCGCCTCGCTTTTTTTGTGAATTTCCAGAGCCTCAGATCTTCGTTGGAATTCTTCAACCATTGGTTGAAATTCCGGTTCTCCATCCTTGAGAGCTTTCAGGCCTGCAATTATTTCTGAGTCGGTAGGAGGTCGATTTACAATGCTCAAAAACAATTCCTCAATAAGTTTTTTGTCGTCTTTTTGGGAGGATAAAAGCTTGGAAATAAGATTATTCGGGTCTCTTACTGCGTCACCAATGACTGGGCCATTCACAAGACTTAAGACGGGCCCAAGCATCATGGTGGAAGATCTTTCACATTCGCAAGCACTTTGGCGCGGGGGTTTTCCAAACAATTGGAAAAATCCACCTCCTACATCCGTGGAGGCATCCACCATTTGCGCGGCCCTGCTGCCGGCAGGTAGGTTGGGAAGTCGTGATGTTGAACCGGTGGCGCGATGGATTGAATCAAATAGCACCTCCGCTGGAAGCCTTCTCGCAAGTGCGTGGGAGAAATTTGATTCATCATCCTTGTTCCATTCATTGGTTTGAACAGAAAGCTGATAGGTGCGTGATTTGCAAATAAGTTTAACAATATGCTGAATGTTAAAATCGTTTTGGATGAATTCAGCGGTGAGCTTTTCCAAGAGTTTTGGGTTTGAGGATGGGTTTCCCGCACGGATGTCATCAATGGGTTCGATCAACCCGACACCCATCAGGTAAGCCCATTGCCTGTTTACAAAACTTCTTGCGAAGTATGGGTTTTCCTTGGAAGTTATCCAATGGGCAAGCTGCTGTCTTCTGGTTGAATTTTCGGGTGCCTTATCTTTTAAGGGAAATGGAAATTGAGGAGGAGTAACCAATCCTGTTCGTTCATGTTTCATTTCACCAGATTTTGCATCTTGGATCACCTCAACCAGAGGTTGCGCCCCTTCCACCGCACTTCCTCCAACTTTCTGGCCTTTGTACTTTTGGTCTTCAACCCTTGAGATTTGCGCGAAATATGCGGCTATTTGGTAGTATTGGTCCTGGGTCCATTTTTCAAATGGGTGATCGTGACATTTATTGCAATTAACTCTCACACCTAAAAATAAATGGGTGCTGTTCTCGGCTGCAGCGGTAGGGTCTCTTAATATCTTGAAGTAACTTGCGGCAGGATTCTCCAAGTTTGAACCCGTGCTTGTCAGGATTTCGCTAGCGAATTTGTTATATGGCTTGTTATTGGCCACGGATTCCCGAATATATCCATTGAGTTTAGTGGCACCCTGATCACCCAAAAATAATTTATTCACCTGCAAAAGGTCAGCCCATTTATTTGTCCAATGCTCAATGTAATCGGGCGAACCAACAAGCTTGTCAATCATTTCATCACGCTTTATCTTGGTTTCCCGTTTATCGGCAAGAAATGCTTTTACAGTTTCAGCAGTCGGGGGTAGTCCGGTTAGGTCCAATGTGACCCTGCGCAGAAATTCGGAGTCACTTGATAAACCGCTCGGGAGTACTTTTATGGAACGCAGTTTTTCATAGACCAGGTTATCTATGAAATTATTTTCAATCTGGGGAACCCATTTGAAATCCTTGCGGTCGCCCATAATGATGAAGGTTGAAGCGGCATAATTGCCCTCAAATCTCGCGAGTACAGTTGCCTCGCCCCTTCGCAAACCTTGCACAACCCCGTTTTTTTCAACCAATGCCGCCTCAATGTTGCTACTTTCGAGAAATGCCTCGGCCGTGACATCCCTGCTTGAATTGTCTGGATAAAAAGCAGTCACAAGCATTTGTTGCTTCATCCCAGGAAGTGGAAGGACGAAGTCTTTTGGGAAAACCTCGATTCGTGAGACCTTTGGGGTAGAAGGATCATATTTCACTCCCTCAGCAATCCATTTGCGCAATATTTCGTAAGTCCTGTCACCTGGTTGAATTAATGCTCCACCCGCATGAGGAGTTTGTCCGGTAGCCTTCAAAAGCATCAGACTAGAATCTGGCGCAGCACGATTAAATCTTCGTCCTTCCAAGTCATCAGTAAGGGCACGATGATCAAACAGGGAGTCATAGCCCCTGAGGCTTAATTTAAAGCCATTTTTACCTTCAGCGGATCCATGGCATGTGCCCTGATTACATCCGGTTCTAGAAAGCAGTGGCATGACATCATTGATGAAACTAGTGGGAACCTGACTTTTAGTCTGGGAAATTTTGATGGGTGCGGAAACAGTCAGGCCTGCATAGGTGGCAGTCACAACTCCAGAGCCATCTTTCAAAGCTGAAATAATACCAGATGGGGAGATTTTCACGAGGTCTTCTGGCACTGCCCATTTAGCAAGTCGGGTCAGATCGGCGTTTTCCCCCGAGCTTAAAATACCGGTTAGCAATATCTGGGAATAGGAGAATGGCCCATTCAGATTGATATTGGAGGGGTATACTACAATTTTTTCGATTTTAACACCATTCGGGAGCTTTTCAGACTCTTGGGAATAGGTGTTATTAAAGCTAAAAATGGTGCAAAAACAGATCGCAAGCATAAAGTCACCCAAGATCTTGATGTTTTTGATGCGAATAGCCATTTGAATTCTCCAGAATGCGGGCATTGAATATTTGGTTAATTTTTACTGATGGTAATGGGTACTGGAATGAAGTCTTTTTCTTTTTCACCAGAGGGGATTTTGAATATTTTTATTGTGCCATCAAAACCAGCGGTGGCGATTTTTGAACCGTCAGGTGAAAAGGCAATGGTGTAAACCGGGTTAAGTCCGGATTCAATTCGTGAAATCACTTTGCCATCCTCAGCTTGATAAATCTTGATGAAACCTTTGCCATCAAGGCTGCTTCCAGCGGCAAAAATAGCCCCGTTTTTATCAAAGCATGTGGCATATATTCGCCCTTGCATGGATTCATATTCACGAACTTTATTAGCATCGTCACCAATGACCCTCTTTGTCACCCGGTGCATTTTGTAGAGCCTTGGAACCCCATCAGATCCACCTATCAGGAGTTCTTCAAATACTTTTTCAGCGGTATCCGTTCCTTCTGCACCCTTCACCATTGTTTTGTCTTTTCTCGGTCTTAGAGAAACAGTTTGAAGTCCACCTTTGAGCGCGCCGGGAGTAATACTGGTGATGTTGTCTATGAATCGCTGGGTGGCGATTTCAGTTAGTTTCATGGAGCGATCACGGCTGATTGAAGCAAGAAAAAGCCCATCCCGTGAAAATGCGGTGCCTAAAACCCAATCAGTGTGGGCACCTTGGTAAAGTATCTGCTTTCCATTGGTGGAATCGATGGCTCTGACAGTGTTGTCTGCGCAACCAAACGCGATTTTTGAGCCATCAGGCGACCAGCTTACACCGTATAAGGTGTCAAAAGTTGATGGAACTGATAAGGCGAGCTTTTTCTTCGAGACATCCCAGATTTGGATTTCGCCGAACCTGCCGGGAGAACCGGCGGCGGCGGCGATTTGTTTTCCATCTGGGGAAAACGCAAGGGATTCAATTCTTTCTGCCAAGCCTATGAGTCTGCCCACAATCCCCGAACCATCGGCCTTGTGCAAAATGATTTCATGATAGCCTGCAACTGCTAAAAGTTGTCCATCGGGGGAAAAATCAATCGAAGTAATCACTGGTGGTAGGGAATATAAAGGGGGATGTTCAGGGTCCACTAGTTTTTTGACGGATTTGGGAGAATCATCCTTGGCGCCCTCGATTATCCATTTTTTGATAAGCTCTGTTTGGTCCTTGTTTAATGGATCTTTGCCTTTGGGCATCTCTGCTTTTTGATCTCCATGCGCTATCACAACCTGAAAAAGATTGCTCTTTACAGGGTCACCGGGAATAATCTGGTCTTTATCCCTATCTCCTTTTAAAAACAAAGAGGGAAAATCAATCATCATGTAACTGCCTTGTTTTTTTGCAGGTTGGTGACACCCTTGGCAGTTTTGTTGAAATATGGGCCTTATATCCTTGAAGTAACTAACTTGTGTCGAAGCTTTGGTTTTATCTTCAGCAGCATTAATACTTTGTGGTAATATGATTGCGTTAGTAATCAAGCAAAGCAGTATGTGGTGTTTCATATGTTTGAGGTATTCAAATTTTAAATAATAAGGGTTGTCAAAAACCTCACGGAAGGATTAATCATAACTATTTTTGCAATAAAAATCCAATTCTGCAAGAAGATATATGAAAACCGTTCTTACAATGCGCAAAACTATTGTGAATTCTTGTTATTATTCATGAATAGTTTTCAAAACCTAGAGTATTGGGATCAAAGTCATGCACAAAGGAATTATGCAGGTGTCATTGACCATAATGATTTTTATGGGGGTAAATTCCTGGGCGCAAGAAGGTGGTAATAAAAATGATAATGCGCCTAAAATTCCTGTGAAATCCCTAAAATCATGGGTGCAGGATTTAACAAGTAAGGATGCCAGTGTTCGTGATTTTGCACTTGTTGCGATTCCAAATTATGGTTCCTCCACATCAGAAGCGATACCTGCAGTTATAGATAGGTGCCTCGACCCGGACGCGGGAGTTCGAGTGAAGGCTGTAATGGCTTTAAGCGTGCTTGAAATTCTGGACAAGGATGTAACTCGAACTGTGGATGCCTTGGCTAAAAGGGTTCAAGAGGATCCCCAGGCACAGGTTCGTTATCTTGCGATAAATGCTTTGCAAAGATTTGATCCTGTGGATGCCAGAAAAACTATCAGTGCATTGGTGGAAGCATCAAAGTATCCAAATTCCTATGAAGTTAGAAAAGCCGCCTTGATAGCCTTGGTGAAATTTGGAATGGATAAAACATCCGGGCCTGATGTGAAAGCTGTCAGTGCTGCAGTGAATGCATTGAAAGACCCTGCGATTCCAGTTCGCTATGCGGGAATAACCGCGATTGCACTTCTGGGAAAACCCAATAATCCCTTGGTTTCTTCCGCTGTGGACAAGGCCTTGACTGAACTCTCAAACGGTAATGATAAAATTTTTGCTATTTGGGCAAAAGTGGGGCTTGCAAATCAAGATATCCTAACAGCTTCCACACATATTCAATTCATAGGAAGAATGCTTAAACAAAGTGATGTTCAAGTAAAATTAGAAGCCATGAGGGCCATAAGCGTGATTGGCGCCTTGGCAAAACCTACAGTGCCCGATTTGATTGATTTGTTAGATGATAAAGACAACTGGGTTGTTTATAATGCATGTTTGACTTTGGGAAGCTTGAATGTGGAGGCCAGGGAAGCCAAAGAACCCCTTTCAAAGCTTGCTGCCAAAAAAGATTTATACGAACCAGTAAAGCAAGCTGCAAATGGTGCTTTGGAGGCGATCAAAGGTGGAGCACCCAAGCCAGCGCCAAAAAAGCCATGATTTTTATTTTCCAATTAAATGATTCCATGAAGCGGGCCCCCTTTAGCCCCCAGTGAATCCACCATTTTTTCCACTTCAGGATTCTCCACCAATGCAGGCGCATGATGAGGCTTGCTGCGCGCATCAATTACCAATGAACCTTTGCATCCCCAATGTTTATCCTGGATGTTTGAGCCTATTCCATGGATGTTTACGGCAGGGTTAGTCTTGGTGAAAACCGTCCAGAGAAAATTTCTAAGGCTGAAACTTGTGAAATCACTGTCGTCAACCAGTAAAATCATGGGGAATTCATTAATCTTATCAAATGGTTTATACTCTTCACAAAATTTAAGGGCATCGATGTTTTGGGATGAAATGTAAGGCGGGGATTTGATTGCTAGGATTCCCGGCAGGCAAATCCTGGGCGTTCCAAATCCTGGGGGTAAATTGAGGTTTTCAGGGATTGTGGTCGGTAGCGTCCTACGAACAGGTCCCGCGGCGGCAAACACCACCTTGGAACCAACATTTATGCCAGTACCGCTGTAGTCGAGGGTATCCATGGTTGTATGGGTGTAAAAATGCAAGTCATTTTCAAAGTCAATTCTTTCAAGCAAATGCTTCAAGAACATCGGGATATCTTTGATATTGAGTTCAGGGTTATCTTCCTTGGCGACTATTAGTAAAAATTTTGCCAAAGAAAGTTGTCCCTGACCTAGAATCGCATTGGCAGAGGTCAATAATTCCTGCGGCCTTTCAATTGCGTTGTAGGGTGTATATCTCTCGCTTCCAATAGCGAGTAACAATGGATGAACACCAGCGGCATCCACAGCGTTTACAGCATGTATGCCTGGAATGACCGTAGGAAGAACGGGGCCTGTTAATTCATGAATCAATTCGCCAAAGGCCGTGTCTTCCTGAGGGGGTCTTCCAACAACTGTAAATGGCCAAATAGCGTTTGTCCGGTGGTAAACTGCCTCTACTTTCATGACAGGAAAATTGTGAGTGAGGCTGTAATATCCAAGATGATCCCCGAAAGGGCCTTCAGGAAGCAGTCTGGTGGGATCGACAACTCCGACTATGCAAAAATCCGCCTCGGCGGGCAGAAGAATCGGTCGTATTTCAGGAGAGGGAAGAGGAAATTTCACCATATCCATTCTTCGGCCACCCAGGGCACCAGCAAAGCAGATTTCAGGCATGGATTCGGGTAAAGGCATTACCGAGGCGACCGCAAGACTTGGAGGCCCGCCAACTGAAATTGCAACTCTAAATGGTTTTTGATTTTTTAATGCCTTGCTGTGATGCACTCCTATTCCACGATGCAATTGATAATGTAATCCGATTTCCTGATCTGGCTTGTATTCATTTCCTGAAAGTTGAATACGATACATTCCCAAGTTGGAAAATCTCCACCCGGGTTTTTCAACATCCTCGGTGTAGACTTGTGGAAGCGTGATAAACGCTCCCCCATCTTTGGGCCAGCAAATCAATTGTGGAAGTTTGGAAATACTGGTTTGATTTTGAAGCAAGGGAGCATTGAAAACTCTGCGGGGTAGAGAGTTCCATAATCCGGATAAAACCCTGGGCCATTTCAAAGGGCTTCCCAAAATTTTTTCTGGATTTGCTTTACACTCGATTAGAGCCTCCACGGTGGCGAGTTGATGTCGGAATATGAATTTCGCCCTGTCGATTTTTCCAAATAAATTGCTGACCATCGGGAATTTTGAGTTTTTGATGTTTGTAAAAAAAAGAGCTGGCCCATTGGCTTCAAAAACTCTGCGGTGAATTGCTGCAATTTCCAGATTAGGATCAACTTCAACATCGATCCGGATCAAATGTTTGTTTTTTTCAAGATCTTTGACGCACTGCCTTAGATTTCGATAATTCATTCCATTTAATCCTTTACAATGATGTTTTATTTATAAGCATTTTTTCGTTTAAATGAAAAATTTATTCTTTTATTTGAAATTTAACGATTAACTTGGTTTGAACGGTAATTTCTGGTCCATTGCCAAGCTTGTTTTAATAAAGTTTGACCTGCATGGGGTCGATTCAAATAATCGTGAGAAATTAGGCTGTAAAATTAGAAATAGTAAGGTTTTGAATTAGAAATTGTTGTAATTGGCCGGAATTGGTGCAGGAATGATCGATGTTATTCCAATTAGGGAACCTGTAAGTGCCATGACACATGGTGTTTGGGTTCTTTTTTGCATACCTGCCACACTTTTGTTAATGAGAAAAACCCGTCAAGATAAGGTTAAAACTTCTGGTTTGATGATTTATTGTTTGACGATGGTTGCCTGTTTTTCAAGTAGTTGCCTTTTTCATTCGGTCTGGGGTTCTGAAAAGATAATTGAAGCATGCAGGTCTCTTGATCATGTTTGTATCTTTTTATTCATTGCCGGGACTTGCACACCTATTTCGATGGTTTTCATGGAGAAAAAGCTTCGATTTTTCTTTCTGGCAATAGTATGGTTTTTTTCCTGTTTTGGGATCATGGTCATAGTAAGTGGCACATCCATGCCCCTGTATGTGCGAACCACCCTGTATTTAATGCAAGGTTGGATGGGATTGGTGCTTTACATTCAACTTTTGAAAAAGATACCAGAAAAAAAAGCAAGGCCTTTCATGATGGGCGGAATAATTTACAGCGTGGGTGCAGCTCTTAATCTGGCCCATCAACCTGTAATTATTCCTGGTGTCTTCGGCCCCCACGAGGTTTTTCATCTTGTGGTTATATCTGGAAGCTTGATGCATTATTATTTCATGATTAAAACTCTTGCTTCCTATACGAAACCGTTGGACAATTCCTTGGAAATGGTTGACAATCCCATCTTGGTAGGTGCTTCCGCATCCTGCATGCGGGAGATTCCTTTCACACGAAAAACAGCGTAAATCATAGTGCTTGAAATATGAAAATAGTTTTATTTCCACCTGTGGAAGCACATCGCATTGCCAGATTTGAGGCAATTTCAAACGGGCATGAAATTGTAAATGCTCAAAATTTGACTGAAGCAACCATGGCGATGAAAAACGCTGATGGATTTATGGGTAAAATCACACCTGTATTATTGGCTAATTCATCTTGCCTTAAATGGGTGCAGTCCATGACTGCCAGCCTGGAACATTATATTTTTCCGGAATTAGTTAATCATCCTTCAATTTTAACGAACATGCGTGGGATTTTTTCAGATGTTGTGGCGGATCATGCGATTGGAATGGTTTTGAGTTTTTCGAGAAATTTACATCGTTATGTTTTGCAGCAATCAAAAGGCAAATGGGCGCCACTTGGTGGAGAAAATGGCCGAGTTGATTTTGCAAGTGGTCCTGGGGTAACCAATTCTATTGATTTGAATCACCAGGTTTTAAGTGAAAAAACAATCGGTGTGTTTGGGCTTGGTGGAATTGGCAGGGAAATCGCAAAAAGAGGGGCGGCCTTTGGTATGCGTTGTATCGGGCTTGATCCATTTTGCCAGGAACCATCAAAAGAGGTGCCCGAGCCTTGGCCAATGGATAGATTGGATGAATTTTTAAGGGATTCAGATTATGTTGTCATCGCTGCCCCGCATACCCCGTTGACTGAGAAATTATTTAATTTTGAATTGATTTCGAAAATGAAAACCAATTCAGTTTTAATAAATATTGGGCGCGGTGCAATTGTGATTCTCGATGATCTTGTGAAAGCTTTGAACCAAGGTTTGATTGCCGGGGCGGGATTGGATGTGTTTGAAATTGAACCTTTGCCTGAATCTCACCCCCTTTGGAAAATGAACGAAAAGGTGATCCTTACGCCTCATGTTGCAGGATATGCGCCTCCCATAGCCTCAAGGCATCTAGGTTTTCTAGAATCTAATTTAAATTGTTTTTTGAATAACAGGCCTTTGATGAATATTGTTGACAAATCAAGATGGTTCTAGAAAAAGGTTTTTATAAATGAGTGTCAGGGAATGCAGGAAGATTGTGATTACGGGGGCAACAAGGGGATTGGGACGGGCTTTATCTGAGGGGATGAGTCAACTGGGCCATAAAATTTTTGGTTGTGGTTCAAAACAAGTGCATGTCGAGGAGACAAAAAACAAAATTCCCGGGGGCAAGTTTTCTGTAGTTGATGTGGTTAATGAAAAAGCGGTCATCACATGGGCTGAAGCTGTGCTGGAGGAGGGTTTACCGGATTTGATTATTAACAATGCTGCAGTGATAAACAGGCCCTCACCATTGTGGCGGGTATCTGAGAAAGAATTCTCTTTGCTTGTGGATATCAACATCAAAGGTATTGCAAATGTGATTCGCTGTTTTGTTCCCGCAATGGTGGCGGCCAAAAAAGGGATAATAGTTAATTTGAGTTCCACTTGGGGAAGATCTGTCTCTGGGGATTTTGCAGCATATTGCGCCACAAAGTATGCGGTGGAGGGGTTGACAAAAGCCTTGGCCCAGGAATTACCAAAAGGCATGGCCGCTATTCCTTTGAATCCAGGGGTCATAAACACCGACATGTTAAAAACAGCTTTTGGTCATGGGGCGAGCACATATCCTTCCGCAGAAGTTTGGGCTAAAAAAGCAATTCCTTTCATATTAGGATTCACGGCTTCTGACAATGGAGCATCTTTGACGGTACCTAGCTGAATTAACTGGTATTACCTGATTTTACATTTCATTATGATTTAAATAATTAATCCTATTAATTAGTTTTTTTCAAAAACTAATAGCATGGAGTCGTTTTAGTCCTTAAGATGATTCCATAGTATATAGTTTTCACTATTTTATTTTGAAAATAAGGGCTTTAGCATATGACCACTCCATTGCAATCTTTAATCACAGCGGGCACAAAGCTTTGGTTGGATTCCATTGATCCTGAATTAGTAAAATCCAACAGGGCCATGGGGGCGACTGGCGCGACTTCAAATCCGATTATCGTATCCAAATTACTTGGGACCCATCGATTTGATGATCAAATATCCAAGTTTGCCTCAGAGGGCCTGAATGATGAAGAACTTGCTTGGAAAATGACGGATATTCTTGTAGCTCAGGCTCAGGAAGTTTTTCTTCCGGTTTGGACTTCCACAAAAGGTAATGATGGTTATGTGAGTTTTGAGTTAGATCCATTGCTTGAGGACAAAGCCTGCAAATTATCGGTTAAAGAAAAAGCAGCCAAGTATATTGAGCTTGGTAAAAAATACGCCCAAGGGCATAAAAACCGAATGATCAAGGTTCCGGCAACTCCCGGTGGCTTGGCCGCATTGGAGGAACTCTGTGCTTCTGGAATCACTCTTAATTGCACCTTGATATTTTCTGAAAGACAATACTTGGAAGCTCGCGCGGCAATTTGGCGCGGTGCTCAACGTCGTAAATCCCTTGATAGTTTTAAATCTGTTTACAGTATCTTTGTAAGTCGATTGGATGTTTATACAGAGCAACATGTGCCTAACCTGTCAGCCCATGCGCAAGGTTTAGTCGGCATTGTGAACGCGAAAAGGCTTTGGAGCTTGAATCAAAAATTCTGGGCCGATAAGAATCTTCCTTTGCAGCAGGAGATCATTTTTGCAAGCACCGGTACAAAAAAGCCCTCCGATCCCCCGTATAAGTATGTAGGAGCGCTTGCGGGTTCTGATATTGAAACCAACCCACCTGAAACCAATGACGCAACGCAAAAAAGTGGCCAGACTTTCACCAGGCAAGTTGATATTCTTCCCTCCAAAGAGGTTCTTGATGATATTGATGCAAAGGTAAACATGCAGCATTTGGAAGAAACTTTGATGTCTGAAGGTTTGGAGAAATTCGCTGACCCATTCAAGGGCTTGCTTAAAACAATTGGTGAAATTCGTGCCAAGCTTTCAAAGTAAGGGAAGCAAAGCACTGGAGATGGAACATCCGATTGCCTCCGTATTTATTGTTCGGTTTTTATCGTGATCGGCCTTGGAGAATTTTAATGGCAAAAGAAGAAGCAATGTTGGTTCAAGGTAAGGTGACTGCCGCGCTTGCGAACACCCAGTTCAAAGTAAAACTTGATAATGGGCATGAACTGGTGGCACACATAGCAGGGAAAATACGCAAGAATTTCATCAGGATTCTTCCCGGTGACATCGTCACGGTGGCCATTTCTCCTTACGATTTGACCAAGGGCAGGATTACTTACCGAGGTCCATTGCGTGCCAAGCTTGAAGAAGAGGCTGCCGAGCAGGAGGAGCTTTAATTTTTTGTTTTTCTTGCGGATCTTTCAGTTTTATCATTTGAGATTTCCACAGGTTTTTTCTTGGGATTTTTTTCTTTATCCTCATTACTAGCCAGAATTAGTTGACTCCATAGACTTGGGTCCTCTGAAAAAGGGAAATCCAAGGTGCTGTCGTATATCTGGTTTCCAAGTTCCCTGTCATGAACTTGTATGCAAATGCCAAGGCGTGGGCAATTATCGGGATCATAACCTGTAAGCACCTGTGATGGCAGGAATGACTCAATCAAATAGCCTCCCGGTTCGTTTTTGCATCGAAACATAATCTCATTTGAATTGCATAATGGCGCATCTTGTAGTGCCCGGTGTATTTTGGATTGGACGAAGCAGGGATCTTCCTTGTCAGGGCCGCCACCGGATGCGAGAAAATGGAATTGATGGCAATATCTGGTTGCCCTGTGACTGTTTCTGGAATCCCTGGTGTCAATCCAAAGTGTGATGCCATCTGAACTTCTAGGCCTGGTATGGTCTCCCTCGGTGGCTTGCTTTTTTCCATTAACTGATGCTTGCAAGCCTATTCCGTTTGAATTCCAGCAAATCCTGATCTCTGCGAAACTTTCCTGACCATCCATGTGGCAAAGGTTTGTGAAAATGTAATCCTTGGAAAGATCAAGTAATGCATCACCATTGGTGAAAGGCACCTTGGGATGATTAAGGCATTTCCTTGCGAGTTTTATCAAAAATCTTGATGGTACAGGTTGCACTTCTAGGCATTCCTTAGTTCAAAAGACTGCGAGTTAATACTTCCCGGGCACGATCAAAGCAGGGGTCCCATGTGATTTCTGGAGATTCATCCACCAGGCAGGCCTTTAATTTTTCCAATGTGTTTCTGGCCATATGGGGGCATTTATTGCACGCGCAGGTTATTCCTGGGACCGGATGGTAATGGTGCATCGGATAACGATGTTGCATTTGCCACATCATGTTCGGTTCCGTGGCGACGATAATATCGATAGGGGTTTTAAAAGTTGCAATCTTGTTGAGCATAGCCTCGGTGCCTCCCACGAAATCACTATGTGCCCGAATATTTGCAGGGCACTCCGGATGGGCAAAAACCAGGGAGGAAGGTAGCTTTTTTTTGATCGCAAGAAGATCTCCCAGGCTGAAAATCTCATGCACCATGCATGCCCCATCCCAAAGGATCATTTTTCTGCCTGTTACCTCCTCCAGATACATCCCCAGATGTTTGTCAGGAACAAAAAGAATTTCAAATTCCGGTGGGACTTTTTTTACGATGGATTCTGCATTTCCCGAAGTGACCACCCAGTCGCTAAGACTTTTTACTGCCGCGGTGCTGTTGATATAAGTTACAGTTTGGAATTTTCTCCCGTTGATACGGAGCATTTCTTGGTAACGAGCCAACTTGTCCGCGGGGCAACTGTCAGCAAGGGAACATCCGGCTTGCAAATCCGGGAGTAAAACTTTTTTTGATGGATTTAGTATTTTTGCAGTTTCTGCCATGAAATGCACGCCACAAAAAACAATGATGGGAGTTTCAACCTTGGTAGCAGCTCTCGCCAAGGCGAGAGAATCACCATTAAAATCCGCGATTTCCTGAATTTCACCTTCCTGATAGTAATGCGCGAGAATTGTTGCTTTTTTTTGCTTTTTTAGCTCGTGGATTTCCTTGATAATGTCATCCATCTCAGGTACTCCCAAAGTTTTTTGCTTAATTAGGGCCTTATTCAAAATTAAACCTAATGTAATAATACCTAATTTTCGACTTGTGGCCTTGGAGAATTTCATGGATCAGCAACCATTGGAAAATATGGGGAAGATTTTAAAGCTTTCAACCGGATCAATCTCCCTCGCCCAAGCCGTAAAAAAGGCGGGTATTGGAGGTACGGGCGGACAATCCAAGTTCTTGGTTAAGGATGGGAAAATCCAAGTTAATGGAAAGATTACAACGGTTCCCGGCTTTACGCTTCATCCCAATGACAAGTTCGGCCTTTTAAAAGGGGAAACATGGCTGGTTCAGTGATCAGCGATCCTGTAGATAAAACAAGCTTTTATACCGATCCTAGCAAGTCTGCTGTCTTGAAAGTTTTTTTTCTGGCATGGCCGGCTTTGATACTTCAGTTTCTCCATTTGGTTATAAATTTGTGGGATAGGTTTATTGCAGGAAGATATTTGCTTGCGGATTCTTCATCGCATCTTTCAATCCAAACCGCACAGACAACAGGCCAATATTTTTCATGGCTCATATCAAGTTACAGTGTTCTGGTCACAGTCGGTAGTACCGCTCTTGTCGCAAGATTTGTCGGCGCGGGAGATTTTAAATCCGCATCCAAGGTAGTCCACCAGTCGCTAATTCTGGCATTCGCTTTCGGGGTTCTTGCAAGCCTTCTCGCAATTTTTTTCATCCCTTTTATTCTGCCTTTGATAGGACTTGAGGGGATGGCTGCGAACGAAGCATATGGTTTCCTGTTTAATAGTTTTGTTTTGTTTCCGTTCCAAATGGTCGAGGCGGCAGGAATCGCCTGCCTGGTAGGCGCCGGAAATACCTTGACTGGATTGATGGTGTTGACATTTGTGACCATGCTAAATATCCCACTATCTTACATTTTTGCAACGGGGGTTTTAGGCTTTGCGAATTTGGGATTTTCAGGCATAGCATTTGGAACTTCATTGAGCCATTTTGCTGGAAGTGGGTTGGTTCTTATTCTGTTGTTGCGTGGAAATTCGTCCCTCGTTTGGCACTTCTTGGAAAAGATAGACTTTGAAATTGTCACAAGATTGCTTCGAATTAGTTTGCCCGCCGGGGTAGACAGTCTAAGTATCGGGATTGGACAGTTTATATTCCTGGCTATTATCAACAATTTAGGTGAGGCTGCTGGTGGGGCTCATGGAATTGCATTGGGATGGGAAGCGTTGGGATATCTTTCGGGTGCGGCATTCGGCACTGCCGCAATCGCCTTGGTTGGCTTGAATTTGGGAGCTGGGCTACCTAATGAGGCTAGTAAATGTGCATGGACAGCCTATTTTTTGGGGGCTGTTTTCATGTCCATTATGGGAATGATTTTCTTTTTCTTTTCCGAACCGATGTTCCTGGTTTTTTGCCCGGACCCCTCTCAGGCTGAAATAGTTCGAATCGGAGCCCCTGTGCTCAGGTTGATTGCATTTGCCATGCCTTTTTTGGCGTCTTGTATAATCATGACATCCGCTTTAAGGGGAGCTGGGGATACACGGGTTCCTGTGATTTTCACTTGGATTGGTTTTTTTCTGTTGAGAATCCCAGCAGCTTTATTATTCGCAAGAAATCCAAGCGAAGACATTTTCATGCCGGAGCTAGCCTTTGGGTTATTAGGTGCATGGCTAGCGATGTTCATCGACTTATTTGCAAGGGGAGTATTATTAATTTACAGATTTGCCACGGGAAAATGGAAACTTGTCAAAGTATGACTTTTACTTGTTCAGTTCCTGCATGGCAGAGGGGAAATCTTCAGTGAAAATGAATCTGTCTTCAAGTTTGCATGCTGCAAAAATTGATTTTACTTGGGGACTTACATGACAAATTGCAAACTTGCCGCCCAGTTCATTAAGATGTCTTTGAAGAGAAATTATTTTTCCCAGAAAAACACTGTACATGCACTCCATGTTAGGCCCAAGGCTTAAGGCCACTTTGTTCACTTTCTCATCAGAAATAATCTTTTTAATTTCCTGAAATGAGTCTTGGATTTCCGGTTCAGATGGTCTTAGGTTTTTGAATCTTATACAGAGGCCATCACCCTGTTTTTCGTAACTCATGTGTTTAAGTTGGCTCATTGGAAAACTCCATTCCGTTCGATGGCATTTAATAAATTCTTCACATTATTAATTTAGCCCCGGTGTTTATAATGTCAAGCAAGGAATAAATACTGGAGTTTTTATCCCGAGATTTCATTTGTATCTGGAGATTAATCGAATGTCTTCAAAGCTAAATTAATGCCAGGGGCATTCTTTGTTTTGATGAAATCGGATTGGGTTCCATGATTTTTGATTCGGGCAATGGGAAAGATTCAAGAATTCCTTGATGAATTCCGTTAATTTGCACGGGAATAAGTTTGCGTCTCAAGGCTTCAATCATCCCGGGTAGCATCACCCGTATTCCACGGGATGATGTACCCTCGACCCAACCGGGCCTGATTGTAGAATTCGACTCAACAAGTATTTGTTCCTCAATACCCAAAAGGCATTCTTGATACTTTAGAAGATTTTCCTTTTCAATTTGTTCAAGAACTTTGCGCCTTTGCAGTTTGACCTGCGGAGGAACGGGATCATCCAGGGATGCTGCGGGTGTGCCTTCCCTGGGACTGTAGGGGAAAAGATGCATTTTGAAAAACCCGATTTTTTTTGATAATTCGCAGGTTAATTCAAAGTCATCATTAGTCTCACCGGGAAAACCAATGATAATATCAGTCGAAAAACCAGGTCGATCCAATGAACTGGCTATTCGTTCGCATCGATCGATGAATCCCTGACTTGAGTACCGTCTTCGCATCTTGCGTAGAATCTCATCAGAACCGCTTTGCAGGCATAAATGGAAATGAGGTGCAAGCAATGGGTTTGATTTCATCACATCGATCAGGTCGTCCCTTGCTTCGGCAGCCTCGATGCTGCTTAGTCGGATCCTAAGGGTGGGAAATCTGGAGCTGATTTTCTGCAGAAGGTGCCAAAGTCGGCACCATTCAACTTTTGGTTTTCCTTTGCTTAGATCTATACCGTAATGTCCAAGGTGAATCCCAGTTAAAACGATCTCGCGGTAGCCTGAAAGTTCTAGATCCGCAATTTCATCAATGATTGAATCTGGATTTCTGCTGATAAGAGCGGGCCTAACTGATGGGATTATGCAATAGCTGCAATTTAAAAGGCAGCCATCCTGGACTTTCACAAACGCCCTCTGGTGGTCATCGAATCTTGAGATGTTGGGGGGGCGTTGACTTATGCCAAATTCCGAGAGAGACGAGAGAAATGTTTCCTTGTTCCCGATAACACTTGAGACTCCGTCAATATTTTTCAGGCTGTTGGGGTCTCTTTCGGCATAGCACCCGGTGACAAGGATTTTTGTATTGGGATTTCTGGTATGGATCTTTCGAATCAAAGATCTGCCCTTTGCGTCGGCATCATGGGTGACGGTGCATGTGTTGATTATGCAAAGGTCTGGGATTTCATTTTCCAGTGCCTCGACCACACCGTTTAGTTCCAGCATCTCCCTGAAGAATTGGGATTCATATTGGTTGACCTTGCAGCCAAGAGTTTCAACTTTGCAGGTTTTTGGTTTCCATTTCATAAGTGATAATGACCGGAAAACAAAATAACATGATGAAATATGGGATAGTACCGAAGGTGGGACTTGAACCCACACACCTTTGAGGGTACCGGATTTTGAGTCCGGCGCGTCTGCCATTCCGCCACTTCGGCATATGATATGAGTTTAGCGATTGCGATTTAAACTTCAAACATTAGATTTTAAAAAGTTTCATTTAATGATGGTTTTTCAGAAAGATTATGTGGATTAATGGTAAATTAGATTAGAATAATATTTTTCATACCGGGACAAGAAATCTTTGATATGAGTGACTCCACAAGAGAAAAAACCGAGTTGGGGAATTATTTTGTAGCAAACTACCCCCCTTTTTCCTTCTGGAAGCCTTCATTTTTGTCAGAAGCGCTTAAAGTATTAAATTCTCCACCTGAAAAAAGTACCCCTCTCGGCCTTTATGCGCACATACCATTTTGCAGGAAAAGGTGTAAATTTTGCTATTTCAGGGTTTATACGGACAAAAATGCCAGGGATGTGGATAGCTATCTTGATGCCATCATAAACGAAATTTCACTTTGTTCCCGTCTGCCGGTACGCGGCGGTAGAGAATTGGATTTTGTCTATTTTGGCGGAGGAACCCCCTCTTATTTGAGTGTGAATCAACTCGAAAAATTATTTAATGGCATTAAAAATTCGTTCTCTTGGAGTGGCTCAAGGGAAGTGACTTTTGAATGCGAACCGGGTACATTGCAACAGCATAAACTCGCCGCCCTTCGGGAAATGGGTGTGACTCGTTTGAGTCTTGGTGTTGAGAATTTTAGCGATGAGATTCTTGAGTCAAATGGCCGAGCACACCATGCTGCCGAGATATTCAGGGCTTTTTCATGGGCTCGTGAACTAGGTTTTCCCCTTATCAACATTGATTTGATTGCTGGCATGATTGGGGAAACCACCGAAAATTGGAGGGATTGCATCAACAAAACATTGGAAATCTCTCCAGATTGCATAACCATTTATCAGTTGGAATTGCCATTCAACACTGTTTTTTCAAAAGAATTAAAACAAGTCAACCAGCCTGATCCTTTGTCGATTTCTGATTGGCCCACCAAGAGATCGTGGGTGAAATACGCCTTTGATACTTTTCTTGCCAACGGATACGAGATTTCAAGCGCGTACACTCTTGTAAAAAACAAGGCTAGGATGAAATTTGTTTACCGGGATGAGTTATGGCATGGTGCGGACATGTTTGGCACTGGCGTGGCTTCATTCGGTCATATAAACGGAATTCATCTGCAGAATTTGGATGCTTGGGAAAATTATCTTGGGGAGTTGCAAAAGGGGGTAATTCCCTTGGGCAGGGCATTGCCTGTGACCCCACACCAAAGATTGATCCGGGAAATGATTTTGCAGCTTAAAACAGGCTACTTGGAATCTGGATATTTTGAAAACAAATTCAAATTGGATATTTTCAAGGAGTTTGGGGCTCAATGGGAGTCGTTGGAAAGGGAAGGATGGATTAAACTCGGCCAAAATTCCGCCAAGGTGACCATGGATGGATTGCTTCAGGTTGACAGGCTTTTGCCCAGGTTTTTTGAACCCGAGCATTTGAACGCCCGTTATACCTAGATTTTTTAAGGCGATAAAAAACAGAATGAGCGAACCATTGACATTCATGATGGGTAAGTTTGCGGCAGTTGTGCCTGCTGACTTGCATTACTCCAGAAATCATTTTTGGTGCAGGAAGGTTGCTGGAAAGAACCGGTTCGGGTTTTCATCTTACGCCATCAAGTTGATGCAGGATGTTTATTTTCTTGATTGGCAGGTCAATGCGGGTGACAAAGTCGCCCTCTTGGAACAGATTGGCCATATTGAGACTTCGAAAGCTGTTTCGGATCTTTTCGCACCTGTTGAGGGATTGCTTTTAGGCTTTAATCCTGAGGTTCTGGCTGATCCTTCCGCGATCAATATAGACGGGTATGATAAAGGTTGGTTGTTTGAAATGGACGGCGCTATTGATAGCCTAATGGATGCTAATGCCTACCATGCATTCCTTGAAGAAAATTGGGAAAAGGCCCAACGAATGCTAAAAGGGAAAATTAACGCTGGGGATGAATAATATGAGCCAGAAAAAGCTTACCGTGGTTTTGTCACAGGCACAGGGCAAGGATCCAGTTCGCAGGGCGATCGAGGAAGAAATCGCAGCAGCCCTTCTGATGGAGCCCGGTGTCGACCTAGGCATAGTTCCTGCACTTTACGACTTGCACCAGGGGCATACGGGCAGACTTTACCTTGAAGGGATTCAGGGTGACATGGTTGTGATTTCCTGGCTGTATCCAAGAGCGGCTTATTGGTTGCTTGATCGCGATGGAATTCAAGGGCAGTTGGGTGAAACCAACATCAAGCCTGCCGAAGATAATGATGATGACGAGGAAACAGAGGAGGTGGCAAAGCCAAAGGGAATAGGCGCGGTTAAATTCAAGGATAGGTTAATTTATTGCCTCGATTTGCGTGATGCCAAGGATCACAGGGTTTATGTGAATGAAGTTCGTAGAATCCTTGGGGAATGCAGGAAGAGGTGGGATGCCTCCGGTGAAAATTCTAAACCTGCAATTGTGCAACTTGGGATGAATATCTCAAATCCAGCTTCAAGTTCAAATGTTGTGAATGGGATTAATTTTCCCAAGGAGGAGATGCTAAAAGTACCCGGCAGGCGTTGGTATCCTGTGATAGATTACAGCCGTTGCACCAACTGCATGGAATGTTTGGATTTTTGCCTGTTTGGTGTGTACGGGGTGGACAGCCTAGAGCGAATTTATGTGGATAACCAGGATAGTTGCAAAAAGGGTTGCCCCGCGTGTAGCAGGGTTTGCCCCGAGCAGGCTATCATGTTTCCGGATTATAAAAGCCCCGCGATTGCTGGTGCCCCAGTCGGGGCCATCAGTGGATTGAAAATAGATCTTACCAAGCTTTTTGGTGGAGGTGACGCCCTTGTGCTTGCTGCCAAGGAGCGTGATAAGGAATTAGTCCGTGACGGTCGGGATGCTGTGGGTTTGAGTGTGGGAATTCCCAAAAGGCAGTCAGATAAAAAAGATTCTCCCAAGGATGATCTTGATAACCTGATGGATTCACTGGACACGCTGGAAATTTAAATCAGGAAATTCCTGGAAAAGTGACTGGAAAAAATGCTTCACAAACTTGCGTACAGAGCTGTTTCTGAATTGTCGCCCCGGCTTGCGATGAAAGCCGCCCATCTTTGGGTTTACAAGGGGTTTGTCGCGGTGCGCGCTTACAAGCACCGACTTAAGAATAAAAAGCTTTATCCACCTTTCATGTTTGTCGCTCTTACAAATACATGTAACTTGCGTTGCCATGGGTGCTGGGTTGAAAAGGAAGGCACCGCCTATCATCTTCCTTCAGAGGATTTGGATGCAATAATCCGGGTGGGTAAGAAGAACCGGGCTTATTACTACACTCTTTTGGGTGGCGAACCCTATATGTACAAGGGAATATGGGATGTTTTCAAACGCCACAAGGACTGTTTTTTCCAGACAATCACAAATGGGATGTTATTCACAGAGGCGAATGTGGATCGTTTGGTTGAGGCGGGAAATGTGACACCCCTTATCAGCATTGATGGCATGCAGTTTCAAAATGATCTAAGGCGAGGCGAGGGTGTGTTTGATTCAGCGATGCAGGGTATGGAGCGGCTTAAGAAAAAAGGAATTATTTTCGGGGTTGCCTGCACGATCACTGGCAAAAACATGGAGGAGGTGTTGTGTGATTCCTTCCTTCAATTGATGATCAAGCAGGGTGCGATGTATATCTGGTATTACTTTTACAGGCCAGTGGGTGAGGATCCGCATCCAGAATATTGCCTTAGTCCGGAGCAATTGCTCGAAGCCCGTAAGAAAATGGTGGCTTTAAGGCATCATCATCCGATCATTATAATTGATAGTTATTGGACAGCTTCGGGCGAGGCATTTTGCCCCGCGGCGATGGGGATGGGGTTCCACATTGGCCCTCAGGGGAGCATCGAAATATGCCCTCCGCTTTCCTTTGCAACCAACAAAATAAGTGACAATAACTATGATCTTTATAAGACCATCAACGAAAGTCCTTATCTCCGTGGTTTCCAACAGTTTGTAAAAGACCGCACCAAGGGGTGTGTCATCCTTGAAAACCCGCAAGAATTGGTTGAGTTTATAAAGGGGCATGATGCGAAGGATTACAGCACCCGCGATGCTCTCAAGGAAATTGGGTGTGGAAAACCCCGCACCAGCCAGCATATGCCCGGTAAGGAAATTCCTGAATCTTATTGGCTTTACAGATTCCTTAAGGACAATGTCTTTTTCGGCATGGGGGCGATGTGACCTTTGCTGGAATTCACAGGCCCTCACTCACATCCATGGGGATCGATCCCAAACGGTTGGACAAAGCCTATTTTTCAGCCAGAGAAAAGCTTTTGGCTTCGCGTCTTCCAGGTGGTAATTGGGAGG